>Ga0182021_10008739_pt1 | contig 11988 bp, 9 predicted proteins | sample 612E3MmetaG_FD_120493 | JGI IMG/M metagenome (GOLD analysis project Ga0182021, IMG submission 120493) | Permafrost microbial communities from Stordalen Mire, Sweden - 612E3M metaG (Illumina Assembly) | ecosystem: Environmental > Terrestrial > Soil > Wetlands > Permafrost | place: Sweden...
GGTCTTCTGCCACCAGTCGGGATTCCGGACCAGATCAACGTACTGGTTGTGGACCCAACTCTCGACCATGAACGGGCCGGTGCCGATGGGCTTGGCGGCGAAGTTCTTTACGCCGACCTTCTTGATGTAGTCGACGGGCTCCACCGTGGCCACTGGGTGGCCCATGGTCACGGGAAAGTCGTAGAACGGATACTTCAGAGTCACCTGAAGCGTGTAATTGTCGAGCGCCTTAACGCCCAGAGTCTTGCCCGTGCGATAACCGGACGCGTCCGTGCCGACGACCGGCGCCAATATGTAGGCCGTGTAGTTATCGCCCAGCTTGGGATCCGTATTGAAGTTCCAGGAGTCGACGAAATCCTGCGCCGTCACTTCGCGCGATACGGGCGGCTGGAACATGACACCGTGCTTGAGATGGAACGTCCAGACCTTGCCGTCCGGACTGGACCAACTCTGCGCGATGTTGGGCACGGTCTTCATGGAGCCGTCGGGCTGCAACACGTACTGCGTGAGGCCCTCAAGGACCTGATGACCGACCTCGAAGCCCTCGGACTCGTAGATGGTCCAGGCTGCGATGCCGCCGGGCTCCGACTGGATCGGGTAGTTGATAGTACCGCCGGACTTGGGCTGACTCGGGTTGCCCGTTGCTCCGCCGGTGCTGGTGCTGGTGGTGCTGTTGCCGCAGGCGGCGAGCACGAGGGCCGCCACCACGAGAACGGCGGCCACCACGAAACCCGCGCGCCATGTGCGTGCGTGATGAATCACTGTGCCTCCTTTGCCGTTGCTCCGAAGTCCCGCCGGCGAGCCGCGATGGCCCGACCGCGGGAGGGGACGACAGATCCCCCTGTGGACTCGCTGCCTTACGCAACACCTCCCCTATGACGCTCACGCTTGCTCAGCGGTGGCGACACTGCGACAGCACGACAACGGCGCCGGCGAGACTCGGCCCCGCACTGGACTCCGCCTATTGGAGCCTCCACACCAGCACAAACGTGGTGATGAAGAACACCACACCGGTGATTATGGTGTACCTGGTCAGATTCTTCTCCATGACGCTGGCCTGGGCAGCGAACGAGAAGCCCGTGATACTGCCCATGCCGGCGTCCTTGCCGGAGTGCAGCAGGATGAGGCCCACCAGCAGGAAGCAGACGATGAGATGAAAGATGATGAGGATGGTGTTGAGCACTCTCTGTGTTCTCCTTACGTGCGCTACAAGATCGAGCTTGAGCTTACAGGATAATAGTCAGTATGCGCGTATTCAACACCGGCCGCAGAGCCCCTTGGCGCATGGCGGCGTTTTCCCTGCTCATAGCCGCTCAACGGCGGGGCCACAGCAGGTCGCGCCCGGTCATCTCGGGCGGTGCTTCTATTCCGAGCAGATGCAGCACCGTGGGCGCTATGTCGGCAAGTATGCCGCCGTCCCGCACCGCTATGCCGGCGGCCGGCAAGGCAGCGATGAACGGCACGGGATTGGTACTGTGGGCGGTGTTGGCGCTGCCGTCCGGCTCCAGCATGTTGTCAGCGTTCCCGTGGTCGGCGGTGACCAGGCAGGCACCGCCCAGGTTGATCACCTCGGCGACTATCTGACCCAGACAGGCATCTACCGCCTCGATGGCCGCGATAGCGGCCGGGATGACGCCCGTGTGGCCGACCATGTCGGCATTGGCGTAATTGACGATCACGAAGTCAAACTCGCCGCCGGCCAGCTGCGCCAGCAACTCGTCGGTCACCCGGAGGGCGGACATCTGCGGCTTGTAGTCGTAGGTGGGCACGTCACGCGGGCTGGGGACGAGGATGCGGCGCTCGCCCGCCACCTCCGCTTCCACTCCGCCGTTGAAGAAGAACGTGACGTGCGCGTACTTCTCCGTTTCCGCGATATGAAGCTGGCGTAGGCCGTGCTCGGCCAGTACCTCGGCCAGGACGTGACGGGGACGTTCGGGGGCGAAGGCGACGGGAACCGGAAACTCCTTCTTGTACTCGGTCATAGTGACGAAGTCGACGAGCGGCGGGTGAGGACCGCGGTCGAAGAGATCGAAACCGCGGTCGCAAAATGCCCTCGTGAGTTGCCGTGCCCTGTCGGGACGGAAGTTGAAGAAGAGGCAGACGTCGCCGTCTTTGATGAGCGCCACTGGATCCTGGGCGACGACTGTGGGCAGTACGAACTCGTCGTTCTCGCCACGCTCGTACGCCCGGGTGACCGCCTCGGCGGCGGTCGCCGCCCGCTCGCCCTTGCCGTAGACCATCGCGTCGTAGGCCAGCCTGGTGCGGTCCCAACGGGTGTCGCGGTCCATGGCGTAGTAGCGCCCGGCGATGGTGCCGTAGCGGCCCAGGCCGATCTCGTCCATGAAGGACTGAGTCTCGGCCAAGTAGACCCCGGCGCTGCGTGGCGGCGTGTCCCGGCCATCGAGAAAGGCGTGCAGCACCACGTCCGTGGCACCCTCGCGACGAGCCATCTCCAGGCACGCCCTCAAGTGTCCCAGATCGGAGTGAACGCCGCCGCCCGAGACGAGGCCCATGAAATGCACCGTGCTGCCCCGGCCGACTGCCTTGACGAATGCCTGGTGCAGCACGCGGTTCTGGAAGAAGCTGCCGTCCTCTATGGCCTTGGTTATCCGCGTGAGATCCTGATAGACCACGCGGCCGGCGCCGATGTTCAGGTGCCCGACCTCCGAGTTGCCCATCTGCCCGGGCGGCAGACCGGCGGCCGCCCCGCTCGCATCCAGCGTACCGCTCGGATAGGTGGCCAGCAGTTGGTCGAACACCGGCGTACGAGCCAGCTCGATAGCATTGCCGCTCCCGGGGGCAGCCACACCCCAGCCGTCCAGGATGGCGAGGACCACCGGCCGCAGCACGCGACCGACCGGCGAGAGTGACGGGTCGCAGGCGGCAGGCACAGACTCGGCGCCGCTCTGGCCGGCCGCTTCCGTCACGACGCCACGAAGCGGACTATGCGGGCGAACTCGTCCGCGTCCAGGCTGGCGCCGCCGACGAGCACACCGTCGATGTCCGGCTGCGCCATGAGGACGTCGATGTTCGCCGCCTTTACGCTGCCGCCGTACAGGATGCGCACCTTGCCGGCCGTAGCGAACCGGGTCGCAAGGCGCGCCCGCACGAAGGCGATCGTCTCCTGTGCCTGCTCCGGTGTGGCCGTGCGGCCGGTGCCGATGGCCCAGATGGGCTCGTAGGCCACGGCGACGCGCGGCAGTTCGGCGTCGGCCACCTGCTCGAGGTCGGCGTCTAGCTGACCGCCGACCTTCTGCTCGGTGCGCCCGGCCTCGCGCTCTTCCAGCGTCTCACCGATACAGAGCACCGGCAGCAGGCCGGCGTCCAGCGCCGCCCGCACCTTGCGCGCCAGATCGGTGTCGTTCTCGTTGAAGTACTGGCGCCGCTCCGAGTGACCCAGGATGACGTACCGCACGCCCAGCTCTACGAGCATCGGCGGCGCCACCTCACCGGTGAAGGCCCCCTCCGCCGCGAAGTGCATGGTCTGCGCCCCAACCTGAACGGAACTACTTTGCGTCGCCGCCAGCGCGTCGCCCAGATCGGTCACCGGCGGACAGATGAGGATATCTCGATCCTTCACGCCCTCGACCTGCGGCAAGAACGCCCCGAAATAGCTGCGCGTAGCCTGCTGCGTCTTGTACATCTTCCAGTTGCCCGCCATGAGGGGGCGACGATCAGCATCCACTATGTCGTGAACCTCCCGTGCGTCGAAGCTGCGGGACGCGCGCCGGCGGACGGCCCAAGGCGATGCCGGCGCGAGACCTGATGTGACTCATGCGTCGAGGAGGGCCGCCACACCAGGAAGGGTGCGGCCCTCCAGGAACTCCATCGAAGCGCCGCCGCCGGTGGAGACGTGGGTGAAGCGGCTCTCGTCGCTGAAACGACGGACGGCACTCACGGTATCGCCGCCGCCGACGACCGTGGCTCCGGCGCAGCCCGCTATCGCCAGCGTCAGGGCCCGAGTGCCCATGCTGAACGGCTCGACCTCGAACAGGCCCATCGGACCGTTCCAGAACACCGTGCCGGCGGGCGCGATCCGCTCGCTGAAGTCGGCGATCGTAGCCGGTCCGATGTCGAGCCCCATGAATCCGTCGGGCATGTCGTTGGCCGGCGAGAGGCGGGTCTCGCTGCCGGCTTCGGGCGCGGCGGCTACCAGGAAGTCGGCCGGCAGCACGATCGGATGCCCGGATGTCTGCGCGGCAGCCAGCGCCTGACGGGCCACGTCCAGGCTCTCTTCCTCCACTCGCGACGTCCCGGTCGCCAGGCCCTGGGCGCGCAGGAAGGTGAAGCACATGGCGCCCCCGATGAGGACTTGATCGGCGAACTCCAGCATCCTGGTCACCACGCCGATCTTGTCGGAGACCTTGGCGCCGCCGAGCACCACGACAAACGGCCGTGCCGGATCCGTCAGCAGGCCGCCCAAAGCGCGCAGCTCGGCGTCCATGAGCAGGCCGGCCACAGCCGGCAACAGGTGGGCGACGCCCTCGGTGGACGCGTGCGCCCTGTGCGCAGCCCCGAAGGCGTCGTTGACATACACCTCGGCGAGCTGCGCGAGTTGCGCGGCGAAGGCCGGGTCGTTGGCGGTCTCTTCGGGGTGGAAGCGCAGGTTCTCGAGCAGCGTCACCTCGCCCGGCTTCATGGCCCGCACGGCGGCCAACACAGCCGGGCCCACGCAGTCGTCCAGCTTGGCGACCGGCCGCCCCAGCAGCTCGGCCAGCCGCTTGGCGACAGGGTCCAGCATGAGCCCGGGAACGACCTGCCCTTTGGGCCTGCCCAAGTGCGAAGCGAGCACCACGGCGCAGCCGTGATCGAGCAGCAGCCTGATGGTGGGCAGCGTCTTGCGGATGCGCGTGTCGTCGGCCACCTGGCCGCCCTCCAGCGGCACGTTGAAGTCGACTCGCACCAGGACGCGCTTGCCCTGGACGGGGTAGTCGGCGATCGAACGCTTGCCCACGGGGAGCCTCCCTTGTTCACGCTGTGCGGCCCAAGCAGGGCCGGGCTCGTTGACCGTCAGCCGAGCACCCGTCCGGCAAGCTCCGCCGTGCGGCAGCTGTAGCCCCACTCGTTGTCGTACCAGGAGACCACCTTGAGCAGGCTGCCGGAGGCCGACGTGAGGGCACTGTCGAGGATGGAAGAGTGGCTGTCGTGGATGATATCGACCGAGACGATCGGGTCTTCGCAGTAGGCGAGGATGCCCTTCATGGGGCCCTCGGCGGCGGCCCGCAGTGCGTCGTTGACCTCCTGCGCCGAAGGCTCCGAGGAGAGCACTACGGAGAGATCGACGACCGAGCCGTCCGGCACCGGCACCCGCAGGGCGTAGCCGTCCAGGCGGCCCTTGAGCTCCGGGATGACCTCTCCCACGGCACGGGCGGCGCCGGTGGTAGTCGGGATGATCGACAGAGCGGCGGCCCGCGCGCGGCGCAGGTCCTTGTGGGGGAAGTCGTGCACCGGCTGGTCGTTGGTGTAGGCATGGATCGTGGTCATGGTGCCGCGCTCGATGCCGAAGGAGTCGAGCAGCACCTTGGCGACCGGGGCCAGGCAGTTAGTGGTGCAACTGGCGTTGGAGATGACGTCGTGGCGGGCCGGGTCGTAGGCCTCGTCGTTGACGCCCAGCACGACGGTGACATCGGCGCCCTTGGCGGGAGCCGAGATGATCACCTTCTGGGCGCCGGCGTCGAGGTGGCGGGCGGCGTCCTCGCGCTTGGTGAACTTGCCGGTCGACTCGATCACGACCTCGACCCCAAGTGCCTTCCAGGGCAGCTCGCCGGGGTCGCGGAACTGCAGAGTCTGGATCTCGTGGCCGTCGATGCTGATGCCGTGCTCGCTGGCTGCGACCTTGCCCGGGAAGCGGCCGTGGACCGAGTCGTACTTGAGCAGGTGGGCGAGAGTGGCCGTATCGGCGATGTCGTTGATGGCGACGATCTCCAGCTCCGGATGGCGTTCCACGACGGCCCGTACCAGGAGGCGACCGATCCTGCCGAACCCGTTGACACCGACCTTGACAGCCATGTGGGACTCCCTTCTAAGGTCTCGTTCGCCCAGCCTGCGCGTGACAATCTGGCCGACTATGATACGCAATCTGCAGCGTCCGCGAACCCCCGGCGCCTACGGGCCCGTCGCGGTCACTCCTGAGGCGCCCGGCCCGGACGCAGGCGCCCGCCGCAGCCACGTTCCTCCGCCCCCGATCAGCAGTGGCGACCGGGGTCGGCTCCCAGCACCACGAGACGCCGCAACCGGTGATTCAGGGCCGACTTGGAGAGCGTCGGCCGCGCCCTCACCGCCAGCTCCTGCAGACTCAGGTAGGGGTACCGTACCCGAAGCTCGGCAACCTGACGCACGGCAGGAGGCAGAAGGTCCCAGTCCGGCGAGGCCATCAGGCGGCGGGCCGCCGCGACCTGCCGCAGGCCGGCCGCAGCCGAACGCCTGGCGTTGGCCTCGTCGCAGTTGGCCAGCCGGTTGGCGCTCTCGCGCACCTGTCCGAGCACAAGGTGCTCCTCCCAGCGCAGACGGGCATCGTGCGCGCCGACGACGGCCAGCAGGTCGGCGGCCGTTTCGCCGCGTTTGGTGTAGCAGGCGGCATTGCGCCCGCGGCCGGCGACGTGGAAGTCGAGATCCAGCCGGCCGAGCAACGCCGCCAGGTCCTCCGCCAGACCGTCGCTGGCAAGCGTGAACTCGGCGTGCACCGGAGCTCCGGGGGCCGATATGGAGCCGCAGCCGAGGAACATGCCGCGCAGGTAGGCGACCAGGCAGCAGTGCCGCGCGACGAGGCGGCGCGGCACCGTCATGCGCACACGAAAGGAGTCGGTGAGCACCCCGATCTCGTTGAGCAGCTGCAGGTCGCGCGGCCCGTCGCCGAGAACGACCTCGTAGCGCAGCCCGTGCGGCGCCGTGTCGGCGGTGCGCAGCTCAGGTGCCACGCCGTACGGGCGCATGAGCCCAAGAAGATGACGGACGGTGGCCGGCAACGCCAACGACACGCGCACAGCGACATGGCCACCGGCGGCGAGCTCGAAGGTACCGGTCCCGAAGACGATGCCGGCGATCTGCGCCCGCCGGCAGTGCTCGTCGGCCGGTGCCAGCGTATCGAGCTCGCGTTTGACGTCCTGAGAGAAGGACACTGCGCCCCTAACGCACCAGGCGCAGCAGCGTCCGTGACAGACGCGCCGGATCGTGGCGGAACACGTTGCTGCCGGCCGCCAGGGCGGCGTGCACCACGTGCACGCCAAGCCCGCGCAGCCGCTCGTCGTCGGCGCTTACCGGCGCTGCGCCTTGGCGGGCGTAAGCCCGCGCGAGCTCGTCGGAGACCGGCGTGTCGTTGACCAGGACCGCGTCGATGAGGCCGGCTGCGCCGTGGCGGTGCAGGGCCTCCACATGGTCGGCGGCGCTGAAGGCATCCGTCTCGCCCGGTTGGGTCATCACGTTGCAGACGTAGACCACGCGGGCGTGTGTGCCGCGCAGCGCCTCACGCACGCCCGGGATCAGAAGATTGGGGATGACGCTCGTGAAGAGGCTGCCGGGGCCAAGGACGACGAGGTCCGCGCGAGCGATCGCCTCCAGCGACTGCGGCAGCGGTGCCGGCGACTCCGGCGAGAGCCACACCCGCAGCGGCCGCCGTGCGTGGGCGGTGATGGTGCTCTCCCCCGCCACCTGCTCGCCACCCTCGAGCTGAGCGTGCAGTTGGACGTCCTCAAGGGTGGCCGGCAACACTTTGCCGCGCACCTTGAGCACGCTGGTACTCTCCGCAATGGCGAGCTCGAAATCGCCGGTCACCTCCGTCAGGGCGGCCAGGAAGAGGTTGCCGAAACTATGCCCCTGCAGGCCGCCGTCCTGAAAGCGGTACTGGAACAGCCGGCCGAGCAGACTCTCGTCGTCGGCCAGCGCCACCAGGCAGTTGCGGATGTCTCCCGGCGGCAGAACGTGCATGTCGCGACGCAACAGACCCGAGCTGCCGCCGTCGTCGGCCACGGTGACCACGGCCGTCAGATTGCTGGTGTACATCTTCAGACCACCGAGCAGCGCCGCCAGCCCGGTGCCACCGCCGATGGCCACTACGCGCGGCCCGTTCGCCAGCCGCTGCCGCGAGCGGATCAGGGACACGTTCGGCGCGGCCCGCGCGAAGCGCACCACGCCGCGCAGGCCGAGATACGAAAGGACGAGGCCGACCATGAGTCCGAGGCCCACGATGAAGCCGGTGACGAAGAAGCGGTCGCGCAGGCCGCCGAGCCCGACGCTGGCCAGGAACCGACGTGAGACGACGGCGCCGATGCCGACAAAAAGCGCCGCGCCAAAGACCAGCACTCCGGCCGCGAGCACGGCGGCCCAACGTTTGAGTCCGATGCCCGGATACAGCCAGTAGACGAGGCGGCGGCGTGAGATCACGGCCGGCCGGCCTGCACTGGTGGAACGGCCCGCGGCTCGCCGTGCCGCCCGAAGCCCCGCCGAACGCGGCGGCCGGCATGCCGAGACGGTCGCCTTCGTTGCGTCATGTCAGCGCCCGACGTTGCGGCTAGGCCCGGTCGATGTCGCGATGCCGGACGATCGTGTAGATGCCCTGCTTCTGGTAGTGGTCCGCCAGGTGCTGGGCGATGGTGACCGACCGGTGGCGGCCGCCGGTGCAGCCTATGCCGATGGTGAGGTGCGCCTTGCCCTCCGCGGCGTAGCGCGGGAAGAGGAAGTCCAGCAGCGGCATCATGTGTCCGAAGAACTCGGTGGTGCCCGGGGAGCTCATGACGTAGCTCCGTACCTCCGGATCCAGCCCAGTCAGCGGCCGTAGCGAGAGGTCGTAGAAGGGGTTAGGCAGAAAGCGCACGTCGAACAGCAGATCGGCGTCTATCGGGATGCCGTACTTGTAGCCGAACGACACCAGCGCGCAGACCAGGAGCGGACGCCGGTCCTTCTGGATGAGCTCCGTGGTGAGCCACTGGCGCAGGTCCTGGATGGTCATGTCGCCAGTGTCGATGATCAGATTGGCGCACTCCCGCAGCGGAGCGAGGATGCGGCGCTCCTCGCGGATGGCGTCGAGCACTGAGCCGTCCTGCGAAAGCGGGTGCCGGCGGCGCGTCTCCTTGAAGCGCCGCACCAAAGCCTCGTTACTCGCTTCCAGGAAGACGAGCGAGAAGTCCACGTCGCGCTCGTGCAGCTCGCCCAGCATGCTCTCCACCTGATCGAAGTACTCCCCGCCGCGGGCGTCGCAGACCACTGCTACGCGGTCGACCTTGCTGCCCTCCCGGCGGAACAGGTCGACCAGGGTGGCGATGAGCTCCGGCGGCAGATTGTCTACCGCGAAGTAACCGGCGTCCTCGAAGACGTCCAGGGCCAGCGTCTTGCCGGCACCGGAAAGGCCGGTGACGACGATGAACTGCAGGTCCGTGGCCATCAGGCACCTCCGCGTGCTGGGGCGGCCGCGCGGAGCGCCGCACCCGCGGCCCGTTGGGACGCCGGACCTGCGACCTTGCCGGAATCTGATGCGGGATGGGCGCGCTGCCGGCCGGCGGCGGGCAGCGCGCCCTCCAGCGTTAGCAGCTTCGCCTTCCAGCGCGGGTCGTCGCCGTAGTTGCCGAGCGTGCCATCGGAGCGCACGACCCGGTGGCACGGCAGGATCACCGGCAGCGGGTTGCGCGCCATCACCGAGCCGGCGGCGCGCTGCGCCGCGGGGCGGCCGGCCAGCGCAGCCAGCTCGCGATAGCTGACGGTGGAGCCATACGGCACGTCGGCCAGCGCGCCGAGCACGTCGGCCTCAAAGCGGGTGCAGCCGTGTGCCTCGGCGAAGGCGGCCACGTCCAGCGGGAAGACCACGCGTTCGCCGGCGAAATAGCGCTCCAGCAGGTCGACCCATCTGGCGGCGGCGGCTGATAGCCTGGCGGCCGGAACGGCTTCGCAGCCGGCCGCCTCGCCGGGCAGGCCGAGCTCCCACGGCTGGTCACCGCGAAAGGTCACCCAGCCGTCGCCGTGCGGCGTGGCATAGATGACCGTCTGTAGTTGTTCAGCCGGCTTTGTGGAGATGCGCATAGATCCCCCTCGCGACTTTCGGCGGCAGGCCCGGAACCGACTCCAGCTCCTGACGGCTGGCTGCCAGGAAGCGCTCCGGGCTGCCGAAGTACTCCAGTATCTTACGACGCCGGGCGGCGCCCACGCCCGGCAGTTCGTCAAAGATGGCCGACTGCCGGCTCTGGGCGCCGCGTTTCTGACGGTGATAGGTCACGGCGAAGCGGTGCGCCTCGTCGCGGATGCGCTGCAGCAGCAGCGAGGCCGTATCGTCGGCCGGCAGCGACAGCGGCACCGGCCGCCCCGGTACGAAAACCTCCTCGCGCTGTTTGGCGAGGCTCACGACCTCGATGCCGTCCATGCCGACCGCCTTGAGCCCGGCTAGGGCGGCGGAGAGCTGGCCCTTGCCGCCATCCACAACGACGAGGTCAGGGCGGGCGGCGAAGCTCTCGTCGTGGCCGCCCGCCTCTTGCCCGTCGTCTGCTGCGTCGGTCTCGACGGCGGCAGCCGTCTCAACGACCACTGCGGCGTCCCCGGCGAATCCGTCCTCTACGACGCACACCGCGTTCGCGACATCGGCAGCGGTGCGGATGGCGATGGCGCGGTCGCCCTGCTCGTCCCTGCCGCCGTTCGCCTGCGCCGTCTCAGCCCCGCCCCCGGCCAAACGACAGAAGCGGCGCTCGATGACCTGCCGCATCATGCCGAAGTCGTCCTGCCCGATCACGTCGCGGATGGCGAACTTGCGGTAGTGCGCTCTCTTCGGCCGGCCGTCCTCGAAGACGACCATGGAGCCGACGGCGTTCGTCTCGCCCAGGTTGCTGATGTCGTAGCACTCAATGCGCAGCGGGATGCCCGGCAGATCGAGCGCGTCGCGCAGGCGCGTGAGCGCCTCGTGCCGCGCCTCCAGCTTCTGCGCCAGGCGCTCCGACTCGGCCTCGGCCGCCAGCAGGGCGTTGCGATTGGCCAGTTCGAGCAGTCGGCGCATGGGCCCGCGCTGGGCGCGGCGCACGGTCACTTTGGCGCCGCGCTTGGCGCTCAGCAGCGCCGCCACGTCCTCGGTTCCCCCGTCCACGTCGACCACGACCATCGGCGGTATGGCGCCGCCCTCCCAATAGAACTCCATCAGGAACTCTTCCAGCACCGTGCGCCGCTCGCGGTCCGACGTGTTCTCCAGGTACACGGGCTGGCGATCGACCAGCGATCCATCGCGCACGCGGAACACCTGTGCGTTGCCGCCGGGGTCGCCCTGGTGCAGGCCGATCACGTCGGCGTCGCCGGCTCCCTCCTGGTGGATGACCTGTGTCTCGGCGATGTGCCGCACAGCGGCCAGGCGATCGCGCAGCAGGGCGGCCTTCTCGAACTCCTGGGCATCGGCGGCCGCCTCCATGTCCTTGGCGATGCGCCGCTCCACCGTCTTCATGTGCCCGCGCAGGAACTCGGTGACCTCGTCGATCACCTCGCGATACTCCTCCGGCGTGCAGCGGTCGTCGCACGGACCCAGCGAGCGCTTGATGAAATGCTGCAGGCAGGGCGAACCACTAGGACGGCCGGGGGCGATGCCCTTGCACTTGCGATATGGGAAGATGCGGCCGATCAACTCCAGCGTCTCGCGCACCTTCTTGGCGTTCGCGTAGGGACCGAAGTAGAGGTTGCCCGGCAGGTGGTCGCCGCGAAAGAAGCGCACCCGGGGCCACTGGTCGCGCAGACTGATCTCGATGGAGGGATAGCTCTTGTCGTCGCGCAGGCGCAAGTTGAACGGCGGGCGCGCCTGCTTGATGAAGTTGTCCTCCAGCAGCAGCGCTTCCTGCTCGCTGCGCGTGACGACCCACTCCACATCTCGGGCACGAGCCACCATCTCTGCGATCCGTCCGTCCGGACCGCCGGCTCCGCCGCGAAAGTAGTTGGACACCCGCTTGCGCAGGTCCTTGGCCTTGCCCACGTACAGCACGGCGCCGTCGGCATCGATGAAGCGGTACACGCCGGGCTCGTGAGGCACGCGGGGCA
>Ga0182021_10008740_pt1 | contig 11988 bp, 11 predicted proteins | sample 612E3MmetaG_FD_120493 | JGI IMG/M metagenome (GOLD analysis project Ga0182021, IMG submission 120493) | Permafrost microbial communities from Stordalen Mire, Sweden - 612E3M metaG (Illumina Assembly) | ecosystem: Environmental > Terrestrial > Soil > Wetlands > Permafrost | place: Sweden...
CTCGCGATCGGCGCCTTTTCGGGGTCGCTATCGTCGCGCCTTCGGCGCATGCGACTCCGCCCTGTGGGCGCCGCACCGTGCTCGCTCGCCTCCACACGGCCTCCTTGCCCTCTATCCCATCGCCGTGAATCCGCAAAAAGATCGAACGGGACAACTCCATGGCCCGGCATTCCGATTTATCCGGCGGGTGGCGCAGGGCGGCGCTGCATGCGCCGAAGGCGCGACTAACGCAGTCCCCGCCGACCGAGGCGCCCCAACGGCCGAAGCGAATGGGACCCTCGTCAGGGTGATGAGCGAGGCCGGTGGGGCTGGTCGGCGACAGGACCCGCCGGGATGGCGCCGCGCCGCGGGCGAAAGCGGTTGCTTCATCGCACCCCCCCGCCTTGCGGCGTCGTGCGCTACGCTCGCAACGACGAATTTGTTATAATCGCGGCGCGAGGCCTCGATGAGCGAATTCCTGAACGATTCCCAGAAAGCCTTCCTCCTCGGCCTGGCGCGGGACACCGTCGCCGCGGCCGCGTCATCCTCCCGCCCGGCGGCGAAGCCCACGACGAAGGACCCCGTCCTTCTGGCCAAGCGCGGCGCGTTCGTGACCCTGAAAGTCGGCGGCGAGCTCCGCGGATGCATCGGCTATCCCCTGCCTTACAAGCCCCTGGCCGAGACGGTGGCCGAGATGGCCGTCGCCGCGGCGACCCAGGACTACCGCTTCGATCCGATCGACCCGGAAGACCTGGCGCGCCTCGACATCGAGATCTCAGTCCTAACCCTGCCCAAGACGGTCACCGACGTCAAGGAGATCGAGGTCGGGAAGCACGGCATCATCGTCTCGCAAGGGCGGAATTCGGGCCTGCTCCTCCCCCAGGTCCCGGAAGAATACGGCTGGGACCTCGAGACGTTTCTCCGCCACGGCTGCCAGAAGGCCGGCCTGCCCGCGAACGCCTGGAAGACGGGAGCGAAGATCGAGACCTTCGAAGCTCAGGTATTCTCGGAAGGCCGAGGAGCCAAGGCTTGAGCCGGCGCGCGCTCGCCGCGCTTCCCGCCGCGGCAGCCCTCATCCTGCTGGCCGGGTTGCCCGCGAGGCCCTATGGCCCGTCGAAGCTGTCGCCCGAGCTGATCAAGGCGATGCATGCCGATACCCCCCTCCCCGTCTGGGTCTATTTCACCGACAAGGGCATCGCGGGGGAGGGACCGCTGCGGACGGCCCTGGCCGCGAGGCGGCAGGAGCTCGCCGCCCACGCCCAGTGGCGGCGCTCCAAGGTCCGGCCCGAAGCGAATCTCGTCGATTTCGAGGATCTCCCTGTCCGCTCCGACTACCAGGAACAAGCTCAGGTGCGCGCGATCCGCGTCCGCACCGCCTCGCGCTGGTTCAACGCCGTGAGTGTGGATGCGACCGCGGATGGGATCCGCTCCCTGGCCGCGCTCGACGGGGTGGAGCGCCTCGACATCGTCCGCGCTTTCCGGCGCGGCGAGACGGCCGATCTCGATGCGACGGGCCACCCGGCGACGCCCTCTTCGGGCCGCGGCGGGAGGACGGCCCTCGAAGTCAGCGCCGGGGTCCGCGATCCCGTCTACGGCGCATCCTACCCTCAGCTCGCTCAGATCGGCGTCCCCGCGCTCCACAAGCAGGGGTTCAGCGGCAAGGGCGTCATCGTGGCGATGCTCGACGTCGGATTCCGCTGGAACCACGAGGTCTTCCGCCTGTCCCGCCTCGTCGCGCAGCGGGACTTCGTCTTCAAGGACAACGACGTCATGCAGAACGCGGCCGACCCGAACGACTATTCGGACGCGCACGGGACAGCCACCTGGTCGCTCCTCGGCGGCTTCAAGTTCGGGACCATGATCGGGCCGGCCTTCGGCGCGGATTTCCTCCTCGCGAAGACGGAGGTCGGGACGTCCGAGACGCCCATCGAGGAGGACTACTGGGCGGCGGGCATCGAATGGGCCGAAGCGCTCGGGGCCGAGGTCGTCTCCTCCTCGCTCGGCTACACGGACTGGTATACGTTCGCCGACATGGACGGGAAGACCGCGGTCACGACGAAAGCCGCGAACCGGGCGGTGAGCCTGGGGGTGGTGGTGGTCAACGCCGCGGGCAACGAGCGGCGCAACGCCTGGGGTCACATCATCGCCCCGGCCGACGGCTTCGGCGTGATCGCCGTCGGGGCGGTGGATTCGGCCGGCAAGATCGCCTCCTTCAGCTCGCCCGGCCCGACCTACGACGGCCGGATCAAGCCCGAGGTCTGCGCCTGGGGGGTTTCCAACCTGGTCGCGGCCACGGCCGGCGACGGGAGCGATACCTATGTGACGGGTTCGGGGACATCCTATGCAACGCCCCTCGCGGCGGGCGTCGTCGCCCTCCTCCTCGAGGCGCACCCCGACTGGACGCCGACACAGGTCCGGAATGCGCTGATGGGCACGGCCGCGAACGCGGCCGCCCCAAACAACGACTATGGCTGGGGCATCATCGACGCCCTCGCCGCGGTCGCTTACAAGCCCTCGGCGCGCGTTCGCTAATCCCGGCGGGTGGCGCCGACCGGGGCGCCCCGCCGGATTATCGTCTACTTGGCCTTCCTCTTGGCCTTGACGATCTCGTCCGCGGCCTCCTTTTTATAGTCGGGATCCTTGGACGTCGTCGCGGGCAGGTCGATCGCCTTCTGGAACTCGTCCGCGGCCTCTTTGTACTTGTCCATTTCCATGTAGGTCCGGGCCAGCTCGAGATGGTGCTCGACGAAGTCGGGCTTCAGCTCCGTCGCCTTCTTGAGAGCGGCCGCGGCCTCCTCGAACGTGCCTTTGGGGATGCTCCCGAAGAGAATGCTGCCGAAGAAGCGCGTTGCCCCGCCGATCTCGGCGACCCGGCGGTGCCAACGGCCGAGGGCGTGATAGGCCAGATCGTTGTTCGGGTCGATCTGAATCGCCTTTTCGATCTCGGCCTTGATCTCCCGGGAAATCGCGATCTGCTCCTTCTTGCCGAGGAGAAGCGCGTACTTGCCGAGCGCGGCCGAGAGATAGAAATGGCCCCAGGTGTCGTTCGGATTGAGAGCGACCGCCTTGCGGCCATAGGTCTCCGAATCCTTGTAGAATTTCTTCTGCTTCTCCTCGCCGCCCTTGGCGTTGACATCGGCGAGGTCGCCGTTGTCGATCATGGAGCGGCAAGCCTTCCAGGCCGCCTCATAGCTGTTCGGGTCGGCTTGGACGGCCGCCAAATAGGCCTCGAGGGCCTCGGCGTCCTTATGCTGGGCGTAGAAATCGTCGCCTTTCTTCAGGTTCTCGTCCGCGGTCTGGGCCAAGGCGAATCCCGCCGCCAGGACGAAAAAGGCCGCGACGACGGCAAGAATGATGCGCTTGTTCATTGCTCCCTCCGGGATGACGGATGGATTCGTTTTATCGGCTTTGGGCCGAAAAGTCAAGACAAGGCATCGATTTTCGCGTCGAACTCCCGGAGCAGCGCCTCGAGGCGGGCGCGCTGCGCCTCCTGTTCGGCCGGCGGGAGGTCGTGCGGGATTTCGACCGGCCCGCCGTCAGCGGCCGTGATCCGGCCGAAGGGCAGGGGCAGCAGGAAACGGTCCCAGCTCCGGAGGATCCTGCGCCGGGTCGCGGTGAACGCGAACGGGACGAGCACGGCGCCCGTTTCGGCCGCCAGCCTGACCGCCCCCGGCTTGAACTCCCGGTCGGGCCCGCGCGGGCCGTCGGGGACGATGATCACCTCGCCGCCCGCCCGCAGCTCCCGGATCATCTCCAGCCAGGCGTTCCGGACGAAATGCGTCCCCGATCCGCGGAGGATCTTGTATCCCCAGCCGTCCATGATCCGGGCCGGGATCTCACCGTCCCGCGAAGGGCTGATCAGGGGCATGATCCCCCGCTTGCGGAAGAACCAGGGAACGAGGAAGATCTTGCCGTGCCAGACGAGGAAGACGACGGGCTTGCCCGCCGCACGGGCACGCTTGTAGGCGTCCTCCCCGAGCAGCGTGAAGCGGTTCGTCCGGATCCAGAGACGGACGATCGGCCGGCCGAGATGGTCGATGAACCACCACCGGAGCCGCTCTTTGAGGGACATTATCTGAATAATAGCCGAAATGGGGGTCTGCCTCAACAGATAGGGGTCAGGTCTGGTCATTTTTGTTCAATGTTAAGACCTGACCCCCAAAATAGCCGGCCAGGCTCAGGCCCATGCCCCACGGCAGCGAGCGCGGCCAGACGGGCAGGCCCAGAGAAAGAAGGCCCGTCGCGCCCAGAAAGCATAGCACGGCGAAGCCCCCGCCTAGGACCAGGCTCAGCAGGCCGGCGAGCGGCGCGCGCCGGGTCGAGAAGATCATGGCGATGCCGGGGACGAACAGCCCTTCGGCCATGATCTCCGAGGACAGGCCGATGGTCTTGAGGATATCCTGGAGCCGGGCGGCGATCGCGAAGGCCAGGACGCCGACGATGACCGTGGCCAGACGGCCGGCGAGCACGGGCTTGCGCCGCGCGAGCGGGCTCGCCTGCTGGAAGACGTCCCGGGCCAGCGAGAGTGCGCCGGTGTTGACCGCCGTGTCCATCGTCGAAAGGACGGCGCCGAGGACCGCGACGAAGAGGATGCCGCCGAGCGCCGGACCGGCGTGGGCGGCGATGATTTCGGAGACGAGCGGCCCGGAGAGAGGCCGGCCGTCGAAAAGGCGGGCGGCGAGGATCCCGATGACGACCACGGCCGTGTAGAGGCAGAAAAGCGCTCCCGCCGCGCCGAACAGGCCCCGCCGCGCCGCAGCCAGGCTCCGTGCGGCCTGGATGCGCTGGAGGGCGATGGGCGAGATCGTCCAGGCCGCAGCGAACGAGAGGGCGATCAGAATATTTTCCCCGGCGCCGTGAAGGACGTTGAAATAGCCGGACGTCCCGGCCGGGACCGCGGCAAAGGCCGCGGCGACGCCTCCCGCCCCCGCGAGCCGCCCCGCGAGGAAGACGGCCAGGCCCCCGACGCCGACCGCCAGAAGCGGGAGCTTGACCGCGTCCGTGAAGACGACCGACCGCAGGCCGCCGACAGCGCTGTAGGCCAGCACGACGGCCATCGAGACGGCAAGGCTTCCAAGGTAAGACAGGCCGAGGAACGTCCCGAGGAACCGGCCGAGCGCCACGAGCTGCGAGGCGGCGAGCAGGACCATGTACAGGATGATCAGGATCGCGGCCAAGTGACGGACCAGCCGGCCGTAGCGGAGCTCGAAGAGGTCGGGAAGGGACATGGCCTCGAAACGGCGCAGCGGCCCGGCCGCGAAGACGGCCAGGAAGAGGATCGTGGTCACGGCCGGAACGCCCATGATCCAGAAGGAGCTCAGCCCGTCGGCGTAGGCCCGGTCCGTCGCCACGAGGATCGACGTCGCGCCGAACCAGGAGGACGTGAGGGCCAGGAAGACCAGCCCGCCGGGGAGCTCGCGCGCCGCGAGGAAGAAGTCCGCGAGGCTCTTCATCCGCCGGGAAAAGAGGAGCCCGGCCCCGAGGACGAGCCCGACGTAGGCGGCGAAATAGGCCGCGAACCCCGTTTTCATGCGGCGCCATTATAGCAAAATTCTGTGTTATAATTCGGCGGACATGAGACGCGCGGGGGGGAATATCGGCGGAATCCCGGGTCTCCGGCTCGCCTGCGCGGCAGCGGTTGCACTCATTTTATGCTTGGCCGCCCCGGCACGATCCCGAGAGGGCGTGCCAGCGCAGACCGAAGCGGGCGCTACCAGTAAGGCGAAAGCCGCGGTCGCCCGCCTCGAAAAGACCCTGGCGTCGCTTACCACGTTCCAGGCGGATTTCGACCAGACGTCGTACCTGGCGTCGATGGTCCGGCCGCTTCGGGAGAAAGGCCGCCTGATCGTCCAGAAGCCGGACATGATGCGCTGGGATTACGAGGGCGCGGAGCCGAAGACCTATGTCTACAAGGCCGGCCTCTTCCTGCAGTTCATCCCCGAGGACAACCAGCTCATTCGGCAGCGGGTGCCGGAAGAGCAGTCCCCTTCCGATATCCGCGGGCTGCTGACGGGGAAAGCCCGCCTGGCCGAGGGATTCGAGATCGAGGAAAGTCCCTTCCCCGGCGGCGCACCCGGCGCCGTCCAGCTGAAGCTGACGCCCAAGGACGAGAGCGAGACCCAGTACCTCCTCCTGGAAATCGATCCCGCGGACTGGATGGTCCGCCGCGTCGTCCGGTTCGACGGGGCGGGCAACAAGACCGAATACGCGTTCAGCCAGCTCAAGGCCAATCCCCGGCTGGCCAAGGACGCTTTTGAAATCAGGATCCCCCCCGGATGCGAGATCATCGACGACCCGGGGCCCCGGAAAAAATAAACTTTCCCGGCCCGGGTTCGTATAACTCCGTGGGGACGCAGAGTCCTCGATGAATGATGACCAAGAACTTGTCCGCCGCGCGCTCGAGGGCGACCGGGGAGCGTTCGAAATGATCGTCCGCCGCTATCAGCAGCCCATCGTGAACTACGTCGGACGGATGGTCCGCGAGCGGGAATTGGCGCTCGACATCAGCCAGGACGTGTTCCTCAAGGCTTACGCCGGCCTCGCCTCGTACCGCCCCCAGTTCAAGTTCAGCACCTGGCTGTTCAAGGTGGCCTCGAACTACATGATCGATTATTGGCGCAAGAAGAAGATCGCGACCGTATCGCTCGACCGGGCCCCGGATTACGGCGAGGAGGAGCGGCCGATCCAGGTCGCGGCCGGCGGGCCGTCGGTCGCCCGGCAGTACGAGCTCGCCGAGCTGAGGGGCCGGCTCGAAGCGGCGATCGGGACGCTTCCCGTCGCCCTCCGCGAGCTGTTCGTCTGGCGGCACGTGAACGGGCTCAGCTACGAAGAGATGGCCGAAATCAAGGGTATCCCCGTCGGGACGGTCAAGAACCGCGTCTTTCAGGCCAAGGAGATGCTGAAGACCAAACTGGAGGAGCGTCCATGAGATGTCTCGCGCCGGACAGGATCTACGCCTATCTCGACGGCGACCTGTCCGAGCCGGAGCGCCTCGCCGTGCAGGCCCACCTGGCGGAATGCGGCGCCTGCCGCACGGCCGTCGCCGAACGGCGGCTCCTCGCCGAGGCCGCGGACGGGCTGGCGCCCATCGCCGTTCCGGACGATTTCGCGGCTTCGGTCGCCGCCCGGCTGCCCTGGGCCAAGGCTCTCGAGGCGGCCCGGAAGCCGATCCTCCTCCGTCCGGCGGCCTGGGCGGCGGCGTTCGTCGTCCTCGCCTTGGCCGGCGCGGGCGGCATGCTCCTCACCGGAGCGAGCCTGCCGGAGCTCGTGCGCGCGGCGAGCCGGTTCCTGTGGGGCAACATCGAGGGCCTGGCCTCGTTCCTGGCCAAGTCCGCGGCCTACGCGGCCGTCGGGGCGAGAGTCCTGGGCAGGCTCATGGGCCAGATCTTCGAAGGCTTCCGGGTTCTCACCTCGCTCATCGGCCCCGAAATCCAGCTCGCCGCCCTGGCCGCGGCGCTGATCCTGGCCGGCGCCGGCTTTGCCTTGTGGCGGAGAAGAGCACCTCACGGAGAAAGACCATGAAAAATAGAAAAGGGCTCGCCGGACTTTCGGCGATCGTCGCTCTGCTGGCCCTGGCCGGCGGCCTCGCCTTCGCCGTGGCCCAGAAGAGGGACAGCGTGGGCTATCGCGACACCATCGTCGTCCTGCCGGGCGAAACCCGCGACAGCGTGGTGAGCTTCGGGGGCGACATCGACGTCCAGGGCAAGGTCCGCAAGAGCGTCCTGTCGTTCGGCGGGACGATCACGGTCAGCGGCGAGATCGGGGACGCGGTGGTCGGCATCGGCGCCCGGATCGTGCTCAAGGAAACCGCCGTGGTCCGGGGCGATCTCGTCGGCCTGGGCGGCTCGTTAGAGAAGGAGCCGGGAGCCCAGGTGACCGGCGACACCGTCAGCTTCCGGACCTCGGAGCTGACCTCCAAGATCTTCGGCGAGGGATTCAAGGGGATCTTCTCCCTGTCCTTCTGGCCGATCATCCTGTTCTTCAAGGTCGCCAACCTCGTGCTCTGGATCCTGCTCGGCCTGATCACGGCCTCGATCTACCCCAAGCAGGTCGCGGTCGCCGCGGCCGAGATGCGCAAAGCGCCCTGGCCCACGCTCGGCATCGGGATCGCGGCCCATTTCCTGTTCGTCTTCGCCGTCCTCATCGCCGCCGTCCTCTGCCTGGTCCTCATCGGCATCCCGATCGTGATCGGGCTGGCCATCGGCGGGTTCCTGGTCAAGGTTTTCGGCCGGGTGGCCGTCTTCTTCCTCATCGGCGAGAGCCTGTCGCACGCGCTCGGCCGCGGGAAGGCCACGCCCATCGGCGCGGCTTTGCTCGGCGCGCTCGTGGTCGGGCTCATCGGCTTCGTGCCCTTCCTGGGCTTCCTGATCGTCGGGGTCCTGAGCCTCATGGGTTGGGGAACCGCCTTCCGGACGAAGTTCGGGACGATGGAGAACTGGTTCCAGCGTAAGGCCCTGCCGCCGTCCGCGCCTGCCGCGTCATCCGCCACTACGGCGCCGCCCGCGGTCTGAGGCCGTTCCCGGCGTTCCGGGCGGCGGGTCCTGTCGCCGACCAGCGGGGTCGCGAGCGTCGCGCCTCCGGCGCATGCAGCGCCGCCCCGCCCCTCTCAGCCTCCTGACAAGCTCGTAAACCGGGTTCTGTGTCCGCTTCTTCTGGGAGCTGGTCGGCGACAGGACCCGCCGGAAACGCCTTACCAACCGCCGCTCGCGCCGCCGCCGCCGAAGCTCCCTCCACCGCCCGAAAACCCGCCGCCGCCTCCCGACGAGCTGTGGAACGAGGAGTGGCTGCCGCTCGACCGATAGCCTCCCGAGCTCACGTGGGAAACCTGCATCGCCTCGAATTTCTTGATCTTCGCCTTGCCGAACGCCGTCTTGCCGACGATGATTTTCGCCACGGGGAATCCGAAGGCGAACAGGAAGAACAGGCCGTATCCGATCTTCGTGCCCCGGGTGTTCAGGGCCGACCCGGCGAGACCGTACCCCGCGAACAGCATGATATAGAAAATCACGCCCGCGCCTTTCATGAAAAGGCTGAAGTAGGTGATCAGCCCCATGAACCCGTAGCCGAGCACCGCCAACAGGATGAAGAGGGCGAGAGGCAGCTGCCTCGGTCCGCCGCCGCCGGCTTCCTTCATGTCGAGCTTCCCTTCGGCCGCCTGCATCATCGCCTCGAAGGCGGCCGTGATCCCGCCCTTGTAATCCTCGTCCCGGAAGGCCGGGGTCATCTTGTCGGAGATGATGAAGGACGTCACGGCGTCGGTCAGCGAGGGCTCGAGCCCGTAGCCGACCTCGATCCGGATCTTGCGCTCGTCCTTGGCGATGAACAGCAGGACGCCGTTGCTCACGCCCTTCCGGCCGAGCTTCCACGCCTCGGCGACCTTCAGGGAGTACTCCTCGAGCGGGAAGCCGCCGAGCGTCGGGACGGTGAGCAGCACGAGCTGGTTGCCGGTCGCTTTTTCGTAGTCCGCGAGCTTCGCCTCGAGGGCCGCCGCGTCCGCCGGGTCGAGCATGCGGCCGAGGTCGTTGACCCGACCTGCGAGGGGCGGGACGGGGACGGTCGTCTGGAGAGAGGCGGACGCGAAGGACGCGAAAGCCGCGGCAAAGCCTATAACCAGAAGGTAAGCTCTAGATTTTCGCATCGCGATTTCCTTTCGCTCTGAGATCATATGTCATCCCGAACGAAATGAGGGATCTCCTCTGCACAGACGGCAGGCTTATCGACGGGGCAGAGGGGATTCCTCGCTTCGCTCGGAATGACACTTCCCCTACTTTCCCAGCGCCGCCTTGATCCGTTCGGGCGTCATCGGGAGCTGGAAGAGGCGCGCGCCGCAGGCGTCGAAGACCGCGTTGGCCAGCACGGCCTGGGTGATGGTGATGGCCGGCTCGCCGACGCCGGAGATCGGGAGCTGGGGCGAATCGACGAGCACCGCCTCGATCCTGGGCAGCCAGGAGAAGCGCGGGATCTCGTACGTGTCGAAATTGAGGTCCTTCACCTCGCCGTTCTTGAAATGGACTTCCTCGGTGAACGAGGCGCCGAGCCCCATGGTGAAGCAGCCTTCGATCTGGAGAACCGTCCCGTCGGGATTCACCGCCACTCCCGAATCGTGGGCGCAGAGCATCCGCTTCACCTGGACCTTGCCCGTCGCCTTGTCGACGGCGACCTCGGCCGCGGCCGAGAGATAAGTCCCGAGATACTCGGCGCAGGCGAAGCCGAAGCCCCGGCCGCTCGGGGCCTTGGCCGGCGTCCAGCCGAACTTGTCCGCGCCGATCCGGACCACGCGTATCATCCGTTCGTCGCTCAGGTTCAGCAGCCGGAACGCCACCGGATCGATCCCCGCTTTCGCGGCCAGGATGTCGATGTGGCTTTCCCGAGCGTAGATGTTCGTATTGCTCCCCGGGCCGCGCCAGGCCCCGGTCCCGAACGGATGCGCGCCGCCGCCGCCCCCGAACGTGTCGCCCCGCACGAGGGTCCGGTGGTGGGGAATGGCGTAGAATTGCTGGGAGCTCCGCTCGCCGGCGAACAGAACCTCATAATCCCAGAAAACGATCTTGCCGTCGGCCGCCAGTCCCGACTTGATGTTCACGACGGCGGCCGGCCGAAAGGTGTCGAGGAAGAATTCATCGGCGCGCGTCCTCATGACCTGGACGGGCTTGCCGGTGATCCTGGCCAGCTTCGCGGCCTGGACGGCCTGCGGGTTCCCGCTCTTGCCGCCGAATCCGCCTCCGACGTAGGGCTCGATCACGTGGACGTCTTTCGAGGGAATGCCGAGCGCCGAGGCGACGTCCTCCTTGGCCCGGAACGGCGCCTGGGTGGAGACCCACGCCGTGGCCTTTCCGTCCTTGGGCTCGACCAGAGCGGCGTGCGTCTCCATGGAGGCATGGGCGACATAGCTGGTCAGGAATGTGGACTCGACCGTGGCTGCCGCCAGCTTGGCCCCTTGGGCGAGGTCCCCGCCCTGGGCCACGGCCCGGCCCGGCGCCGCGTTCTTGATCAGATGGTCGAAGATGTTCTTGTCGTCGAGCACGGACGGCGAAGGATCGTAGGTCGCCTTGATCTTCGCCGCGGCGGCCATGGCCGCGTCGGGCAGCGCATGGAGCGCGGCGACGAGATCGCCCTCCCGGACGACGCGCACGCCGGGCATGGCCTCGGCCGCGCTGGCGTCGATGGCCGTGAGCTTCGCCCCATGGGCAGGCGGCCGGAGGATGGAGGCGTAGAGCATGCCGGGGACGCGGATGTCGCCGGCGTACTTGGCCCGGCCCGTGACCTTGTCGCGCGCATCGCGCCGGGGGGCGGGCTTGCCCATCACCTTGAAGTCCGCCGGGGCCTTGAGCGCGGGTTTCACGGAGGCATGGCGTTCGATCCTCTTGCCCTGGACGAGTTGGGCATAGGTGACTTTCGTCTCCGGCTTGGCGGAGTCGTAGACCGTCCCATCCTTCGCCCGGAGGCGCTCGACGGGCACGTTCAGCTTTTCCGAAGCCATCTCGACGAGAACGACTCTCGCCTCGGCCGCGGCCGCCCGCAGGAGCGGTCCGAACGTGCGGACGCATTGCGAGCCCACCGTCCCGCCGTCGTAGGGGCAGAGGTCCGTATCGCCGAGGACCATGTCCACGGCCGACGGCGCCACCTCGAGCTCCTCGGCCAGCATCAGCGGCAGAACGGTCATCGCTCCCTGCCCCTGCTCGATCTTGCCCGTATAGCAGGTGACACGTCCGTCCTCGCCTACGCGCAGGTAGGCGTTGAAGTCCGCGGGCGCGCTCTGGCCGCCGCGGCGCGCCGGCTGCTCCTGGGAAAGCTCCTCGCCGTCCAGGCGGAGCGTCGCGACGACGATCAGACCCCCGCCGAGCGTTTTGAGAAAGTCGCGGCGGCGGAGGGCGCCGGGGAAATTAGCCTCGTCGATTCCGAAATCGGGGCATTTGAGGTCGCTCATCGCCGCCCCCCCTTGGCCGAAGCCGCGGCGAGCACCGCCCGGATGACGCGGGTATGCGTTCCGCAGCGGCAGAGATTGTCCTC
>Ga0182021_10008741_pt1 | contig 11986 bp, 9 predicted proteins | sample 612E3MmetaG_FD_120493 | JGI IMG/M metagenome (GOLD analysis project Ga0182021, IMG submission 120493) | Permafrost microbial communities from Stordalen Mire, Sweden - 612E3M metaG (Illumina Assembly) | ecosystem: Environmental > Terrestrial > Soil > Wetlands > Permafrost | place: Sweden...
ACCTTGTTGTGGCTGGTGTGCAGGTCGGTGTTGGAGTAGCGCTCGTCGTAGAAGAGCGTCTGCCACTGGCGAACCATGCCCAGGCTGGAGTTGTTGATGATCGCGACCTTGATCGGGATCTTGTTGATCACGCAGGTCGCGAGCTCCTGGTTGGTCATCTGGAAGCAGCCGTCCCCGTCGATGGACCAGACGGTGCGCTCGGGTTGAGCAACCTTGGCCCCCATGGCGGCCGGAACCGAGAAGCCCATGGTGCCCAGGCCTCCGGAGGTGATCCAGCTGTTGGGGCGCTCATACTGCACGAACTGCGCGGCCCACATCTGGTGCTGACCGACCCCGGCCACGAAGACCGACTCAGGACCGCTGATCGCACCGAGGCGCTCAATGACGTACTGCGGGGACAGCGCCCCGTCCTTGGGGACGTAGCCCAGCGGGAAGGTGGCCTTCCACTGCGCGACCTGCCGCCGCCAAACCTCATAGTCCCCACGGTGGCCCGCCTCCTGTTCGCCGCGGACCACGGTGAGCAGGTCGGCGATGACGTCCTTGCAGTCGCCCACGATCGGCACGTCGGCGAGCCGGTTCTTGGAGATCTCGGCCGGGTCGATATCCGCGTGGATGACCTTGGCATCAGGGGCGAAGGTGGACAGCTGACCGGTGACACGGTCGTCGAAGCGAGCGCCGAGGGTGATGAGCAGGTCAGACTTCTGCAAAGCGGTGACGGCGGCAACGGTGCCGTGCATGCCCGGCATACCGAGGTTGAGCGGGTTACTGTCGGGCACCGTGCCTCGAGCCATCAGGGTCGTCACCACGGGTATCTGGGTCAGCTCGATGAACTCCCGAAGCTCAGCGCTGGCACCGGCGCGAATGACTCCCCCGCCGACGTACAGCACCGGACGCTTTGACTCCCGGATGAGCCGGGCGGCCTCCCGGATCTGCTTGCCATGCGGCTTGGCCACAGGATGGTAGCCGGGAAGGTCAAGCTTCGGCGGCCACACGAAGGTGGTCTGGGCCTGCAGCGCGTCCTTGCTGATGTCAATCAGGACCGGGCCGGGACGCCCGGTGGAGGCGATGTGGAACGCCTCGGCGACGGCACGCGGGATGGCGTCCGCGTCGGTGATCAGATAGTTGTGCTTGGTGATCGGCATCGTGATGCCGCGGATATCGGCTTCCTGGAAGGCATCCGTACCGATCGACCTGGAGGTGACCTGCCCGGTGATGGCAACGATCGGGACCGAGTCCATATAAGCGTCGGCCAGTGGGGTGACCAGGTTGGTCGCACCAGGGCCGCTGGTGGCCATACAGACCCCGACCCTGCCACTGGCCGCAGCGTAGCCCTCAGCGGCATGTCCCGCGCCCTGTTCGTGGCGCACGAGGATGTGCCGCACGGAAGTGGAGTCCAGCAGCGGGTCGTATGCCGGCAGGATCGCTCCACCGGGTATGCCGAAGACGGTGTCGACACCGATCGCCTCCAGTGCCTTCACCAGGCTCTGTGCGCCGGTGACCTGGCCCGTTGAGGCGGCGGCTTCGACGTCATGGGCGCGTATCGAGCCCGAGACCTCCGTTGGAGAGGGGCGCGACCCTGCGAGGTCCGATGGAGAGGGGCGAGGTCCTGGCTCTGCGTGAGTCGACCCAGCATGGGTCGACTCAGCAGGCATGGGGCCCGGCCGGGGAGCGTTACCGTCCGTCACTTTCGTCACCGCTTTCAAGACAAGCTTTCAAGACAACGAGCGTCTGCACAAAAAAGCCCCCCGTCCGGATCCGGACATGAGGGGCAGCGCGCTGACTCGGATAAGAGTCTGCGCGCTAGGGAAGTACGAGAATTCGGGTCACGCCCCAACCGTGCGACAACGCCCCTGAGGTGTCAACCGGGGGTCCTTGCCGTCTCAACATTCGGATGATATGTCCGATATTTGGACATCCACGGTGGGTCTCCGGCGAAGGCTCTCTAGCCACAGACTGCGCCGTCGGCCGCGCTGCCCACCAGCTTGCGGTACTTCGCCAGCACACCCCTGGAGTACTTGGGCGGGGGCGGGGTGAACCCGATCGCGCGCTCGGCCAGCACCTGCGGGCTCACATCCACGTCCAGGGTCCGGGCGGCCACGTCCAGACGGATGCGGTCACCGTCCTGGACGAAGGCGATAGGACCGCCGTCGACCGCCTCGGGTGCCACGTGCCCCACACACAGGCCGGTCGTGCCACCGGAGAACCGGCCATCGGTGAGCAGTAAGACGTCTTTGCCGAGCCCGGCACCCTTGATGGCACCGGTCACGGCCAGCATCTCACGCATCCCGGGACCGCCTTTGGGTCCTTCGTAGCGGATGACCACCACCTGGCCGGCCTTGACCGAGCCACTGGCCACAGCGTCCATGGCGGCGCGCTCACCGTCAAAGACTCTTGCGGTTCCTTCAAAGACGTCGGTGTCGAAGCCCGCCGATTTGACCACAGCGCCGTCAGGGGCCAGAGAACCGCGCAGGATCGTCAGACCGCCGGTCTTGTGAATCGGTTCGGACATGGCTCGCAGCACCTGACCATCGGGGTCCGGCGGGCGGATGTGGGCGAGGTTCTCGGCGACAGTGTGGCCGGTGACGGTCAGGCATTCACCGTGCAGGAGTCCGGCGTCCAGAAGGGCTTTCATGACAACCGGGACACCCCCGACGCGGTCGATGTCCGTCATCACGAACCGGCCGAACGGCTTGACGTCGGCCAGGTGAGGCACAGTCGCGCCCACCCGTGCGAAGTCGTCCAGCGACAGGTCCACCTCGGCTTCGTTGGCGATCGCCAGCAGATGCAGGACCGCATTGGTCGAGCCGCCGAAGGCCATGACGACGGCGATCGCATTCTCGAACGCCTCCTTCGTCATGATCTGGCGGGCGGTGATGCCCTGGCGAAGGAGCTCGACGACCGCCTCGCCGGACTTGCGGGCAAACCCGTCACGGCGACGGTCGGTGGCCGGCGGTGCGGCACTGCCGGGCAACGACATCCCGAGGGCCTCGGCCACGCACGCCATCGTGTTAGCGGTGTACATGCCACCGCAGGCACCCTCGCCTGGGCAGATCGCGCGCTCGATGGCGTCGACGTCATCGCGGCTCATGCGTCCAGCGGCACAGGCCCCGACTGCCTCGAAGGCGTCGATGATCGTGACAGTCCTCTCGGACCCGTCGCTCATCTTGGCAACCCCCGGCAGGATGGACCCGGCATACAGGAAGACACTGGCCAGATCGAGACGGGCGGCAGCCATGAGCATGCCCGGCAGCGACTTGTCGCAGCCGGCCAGCAGGACCGAGCCGTCAAGGCGCTCGGCCTGCATGACGGTCTCCACGGAGTCGGCGATGATCTCGCGGCTGACCAGCGAGAAGTGCATGCCCTCGTGGCCCATCGAGATGCCGTCGCTGACGCTGATGGTGCCGAACTCCAGCGGGTAGCCGCCGCCAGCATGCACGCCATCCTTGACCGCCTTGGCAAGCCTGTCCAGGGACAGGTTGCATGGGGTGATCTCGTTCCAGGAGCTGGCGACGCCGATCTGCGGCTTGACCCAGTCGTCATCGCCCATGCCGACGGCGCGCAGCATGCCACGGGCAGCGGCCTTCTCGAGCCCGTCGGTGACCTCACGGCTGCGTGGTTTGATGTCGGGCTGGCCAGGCGAAGCACTGAAGGCAGTTGAAGAGGCCGGACTAGGCGATGCGGTCGAACGCTGGGTCATGACCGGATTCTATGACTCTGCCCATATGTCGGAATCCTGATCTCGCTGTGCGGACCACCAACGTGCGGCTGCTCCTTGCTGGCAACGACGAGCTCACCCTCTGGCGACGACGAAGTCCCGAAGGTATGCCGTCTGGGGCGCCAGCCTCGCCCAGGCCCCGTCGAAGCCCAGGACCGCCAGGCCAGAGGTGGGAAACTTCAGCGACAAGCGGTCCATGACGTCGCTGGACCCTGAGTCGTTGTGCGCCAGCGACGTCGCCAGCACAGGGATTGCGGGCGAATGGCCGATCATCAGAACGGTGTTGACCGAGTCCGGGACCTCACGCAGCACCTCCAGCAAGCTAGACGCGCTGGCTTCATAGATTCGCTCATCGAAGCGAATGTCGCTAGGGCAGGCGCCGCCAGCGCAGATGCCATCGAGAGTCTGGCGAGTGCGCTGGGCGGTCGAGCAGAGGGCCAGGTCATGCACAACGGCGTGCGCCGGGTCACTCAACCACACTCCGATGGCGCGGGCGTCCTTGCGCCCTCGCGGCGCGAGCTCACGATCATGGTCGGGTTTGCCGGGCACGTGCTCGGCCTTGGCGTGCCGAACCAGGGTCAGCGTGCGCTCGCTTGTCGACATCGTGGCCATCACCTGAGGATCCTCCCCATCCCGCAGTCCGGCCAGTGCTGGGGGGTGACAACCCTGTGAATGTAGGGGTCAACCCAACAGCTCAGAGCGCAAGCTCTGGCTTGATGCGGGCCGGCGTCCAGACCCGGCTGCGCCGGGCTGCGAATGTGGAGACGCTCAGGCGATCTACCAGGGCGGAATGCCACAGCGCCTGCTGCAACCGCAATCTGTCAGACGCGGCAGCCTCGAGCGCAAATTCCTACCGTTGGTGCTGGCTGCCGTCACCCTCGACTGAGCGCGCCTGCGGCTATGACCTAAATCGCTACGTTCCAACGCGCGACCGGGCGTGGTTCCTGCCAGACTTCTGGCGGGAAGCACGGTCCGTAGGACACCAAGTCCGCCACCTGGGAGTGACGACGATGACAGAACTGACAACAATCACAGACGAAGTCCGATCGTCGAAGACCGGCACCGTCACCCTCGAGCACCCCGGCCCGCGGGTCATCGCCAGCCTCGAAGCCCTCCGGGCCTGCATAGGGACCCACCTGGGCGTCAGCGACTGGATGACCGTCGACCAGCCCAGGATCAACAGGTTCGCCGAGGTGACCCGCGACCAGCAGTGGATCCACGTCGACGCCACGCGCGCCGAGGACGGCCCGTTTGGCGCGACGATCGCGCACGGCATGCTGACACTCTCGCTTTGCTCCAGCCTGTTGTGGGAGGTCGCGGTCGTCGACGGCATGGGCGCCGCCATCAACTACGGCCTCAACAAGGTCAGGTTCCCGGCCCCGCTGCTGGTCGGCTCACGTGTCCGAATGCATGTCTCGGTAACCGAGGTCACCGACATAGCGCGCGGCGTCGAGGTCGTCTACCACCTGACGTACGAGACCCAGGGGCAGGACAAGCCGCCGTGCGTGGCAGACCTGGTCCTGCGTTACTACAACCAGAACTGACTACTGCTGAACCGCGCTCGCTCGGCTGGCGTTCACCACGTTGCGCAGCGGTCGCTCCCCCACAAACGCGGCGATCTGCTCTTGCAGCAGCAGCACTGCTCGCGGTGTGAAGGCAGTGGTCACCCCTCCCACGTGTGGTGAGATGAGAACGCCAGGGGTGTGCCACAGGGGATGGTCGGCTGGCAGTGGCTCGGGATCGGTGACGTCCAGCGCAGCTCTGATCCGCCCGGACGCGGCGGCCTCCACCAGTGCGTCGGTGTTCACGACCTTGCCCCGTGCGACGTTGACCAGCAGGGCACCCTCGCGCATCGAGGCAAGGAATCCCCGATCAACTAGGCCGGCAGTGGTTTCTGACAGGGGCACGATCACGATGACCACGTCGTGTTCGGGTAGGAGGCTTGCGAGCTCATCCACCCCGTGCACCCTGGCCACCAGGTCATCGCCACCACGAGCACGCGAAGCCACCGCAGTGAGCTTGACCTCGAAACCGCTGAGACGTCGAGCGATGGCGACTCCGATGCCGCCATACCCGAGGATGAGCACCTTCTTATCCGCCAGGGAGTCACGGATCAGGGCCGGTAACCACTGCGAACGCCCTTGTGCTGCAACAAACTCGGGGATGCCACGCAGCGAGCTCAGCGTCAGCGTCACTGCTAGCTCCGCGGTGGAAGCGTCATGGACTCCGGCCGCGTTGGCTAGCTTGACCCCCGCCGGAATGGCAGGCAGCACCGTCTCGTAGCCGGCGCTGAGCAGCTGAACCACGCGCAGACCTGGCAGCAGTCCCAGCCGGTGCCACGGGCTGGACGTCATGTATGGCGGCACCACGAAGGAGATCTCGTCCGGCCGCGGCGGCTCCCCCACCAGATCCCAATGCACCATCTCGACACCCGCCATGGGTCCGAGGAGGTCAATCCATTCTTGGTCTGGCAACGAGATCACATGCATGCCCAGACCGTATCCGGTAACGAGATGTCAGCCCCCGACGGCCCTGAGGGGCTGGCCCGATCCCTGGGTGCCACTGGTCGCCACTACCGAAGGTGCTGACGGCCCTGCGTACCCCGGCGCACGCGGGGTACGCAGGGCCGTCAGCACCTGGGCGAGCTTTTGAGCAGCGATAAGCCGGCCCCGTACATGGTGGCGAGAACGGCCCTAGGACGCACCGAGCTTGGTAAGGATCAGCTCGCGTGCCTTGGCAGCATCGGCCTGGCCCTTCATCTGCTTCATGACCTGACCGATCAGGGCACCGGCAGCCTGCACCTTGCCCTCTCGCACCTTGTCGGCCACCTCTGGGTTGGCCGCGATGACTGCGTCGACGGCGGCCGACAGCGCCCCGTCATCGTTGACCAACTGCAACCCGCGCCCATCGGCAACGGCCAGCGGTGACCCTTCGCCAGCCAGGACGGCGTCCATCACCTGACGCGCCATGGAGTCGTTGAGTCGCCCTGATGCCACCAGTGCGTCCAGCTCGGCAACGTCAGCGGGAGTCACGCCGAAGTCGCTCAGATCACGGCCCTCGACGCTGGCACGACGGGCCAGCTCGCCCATCCACCACTTGCGCGCACCCGCCGGCGTCGCGCCGGCGGCCACGGACTCCTGGATCAGCAGGACGGCGCCGGCGTTCATCACGTCGCGCATCTCCATGTCGCTGTAACCCCAGTCGCTCTGGAGCCGGCGGCGACGCTCGGCCGGCGGCTCGGGCATCGTGGCGCGCAGTTCCTCGACGCGCTCAAGAGTCGGGGCAACCGGCACCAGGTCTGGCTCGGGGAAGTAGCGATAGTCATCGGCGTCGGACTTCACCCTGCCGGAGGTCGTGACGCCGGTGTCCTCGTGCCAGTGCCGGGTCTCCTGAAGGATGGAGGCACCACTGTTCAGCACCGCGGCGTGACGGGTCATCTCAAAGCGCACCGCGCGCTCGACCGAGCGCAGCGAGTTGACGTTCTTGGTCTCGGTCCGAGTGCCCAGCGGAACGTCATTCTGGGCGCCGCCATCGTCGACCTTGGGACGCAATGACAGGTTGACGTCGCAACGCAGCGAGCCCTGTTCCATCCGAACGTCGCTGACCTTGAGCGCCTTGAGCAGATCTCGCAACGCGCCGACGTAGGCCTTGGCAACCTCGGGGGCCCGGGCCCCAGCACCGAGAATGGGTCGGGTCACGATCTCCACCAGTGGGATGCCGGCCCGGTTGTAGTCGACCAGGCTGTGGTCGGCGCCGTGGATGCGGCCGGTGGCGCCTCCGATGTGCAGCGACTTGCCGGTGTCCTCCTCCATGTGAGCACGCTCGATCTCGACACGGAACATCGCCCCGTCGGCCAGCTCGACATCGAGGTAGCCGTTGAAGTCGATCGGCTCGTCGTACTGCGAGGTCTGGAAGTTCTTCGGCATGTCCGGGTAGAAGTAGTTCTTGCGGGCGAACCGGCACCACGACGCGATCTCGCAGTTGAGTGCCAGGCCGATCCTGATGGCGGACTCGACCGCGGCCGCGTTGACGACCGGCAGCGCCCCGGGCAGTCCCAGGCATACCGGGCAGACCTGCGTATTCGGTTCTGCGCCAAAGCCGGTCGCGCAGCCACAGAACATCTTGGTCGCAGTGTTGAGCTCGACGTGGACCTCCAGGCCCATCACCGGGTCGTACTTCTTCAGGACCTCGTCATACTCCACGACGGGCTCTGCGGCCCTGGTAGCGGTACTCATGCGCGGACCTCCCGGCCGGTAGCGGTGGCAGACGGTCCGTCAGCGCCAGCGGAGCGCCCCCCGGTACTGATGGCCAGCTCAGGGGCCTTGGCGAGCAAAGGTCCGCCCCAGCCTCGAACCAGTGCGGCTTCAAGGGCGGCGCCGACGCCGTACAGCCGCTCGTCCTTGGTGGCCGGAGCAAGGATCTGTATACCGGTGGGCAGCCCGTCCTCTTCGGCCAGACCGCTGGGCAGGGAAATGCCCGGGATACCGGCCAGGTTGGCCGGGATCGTCGCAATGTCGTTGAGGTACATGGCCAGCGGGTCGTTGATCTTCTCACCAATCTTGAACGCTGTGGTCGGTGTGGTGGGCGAGACCAGGACATCGGCCTGCTCGAAAGCGGCAGCGAAGTCACGCGATATGAGAGTACGGACCTTCTGTGCCGAGCCGTAGTAGGCGTCGTAGTAGCCGCTGGACAAGGCGTAGGTACCCAGGATGATGCGACGCTTGACCTCATCACCAAAGCCCGCGTCGCGAGAGGCAGCCATAACCTGCTCGGCACTGGGTGCGTCCACCCCCTCCGGCATCACCCGAAGGCCGTAGCGCATGGCGTCGAACTTTGCCAGGTTGGAAGACGCCTCACTGGGTAGGATCAGGTAGTAGGCCGCCAGCGCGTAGTCGAAGCTCGGGCATGACACCTCCACGACCTCGGCGCCCTCTTCAACCAGAAGCTGCACGGACTCCTCAAAGCGGGCGCGAACCCCTGGCTGGTAGCCCTCGCCACCCAGCTGCTTGACCACCCCGATCCGCATGCCTTTGACGTCGGCGCGTCGAGCGGCCTGCAGCACGGGGGGCACCGGGGCGTCGATGGAGGTGGAGTCCATCGGGTCGTAGCCGCCGATGACCGAGTGCAGCAGCGCGGCGTCCAGCACCGTGCGCGACACCGGCCCGGCCTGGTCAAGACTGGAGGCCAGGGCGATCAGGCCGTAGCGAGATACGCCGCCGTAGGTCGGTTTGCACCCGACCGTGCCAGTCACGGCGGCCGGCTGACGGATCGAGCCCCCAGTGTCGGTGCCGATCGCCAGTGGCGCCTGATAGGACGCCACGGCAGCTGAAGAGCCGCCACCAGATCCCCCGGGGATGCGCTCAAGGTCCCACGGATTGTGCGTCGGACCGTATGCAGAGTGCTCGGTCGAGGAGCCCATCGCGAACTCGTCCATGTTCGTCTTGCCCAGGATCGGCATGCCCGCAGCCTTGATCTTGGTGACGATGGTGGCGTCATACGGCGGGATCCAGCCCTGCAAAATGCGAGAGCCGGCCGTGGTCGGCAGACCCTTGGTGGTCGCGATGTCCTTCACGGCGATCGGCACCCCGGCCAGGATGTGAAGCTCCTCACCGGCCATCCTGCGCTTGTCGATGTCGGCAGCGGTCGCCAACGCACCCTGCGCGTCGATGTGCAGGAACGCCTTGACCGAGCCATCCACGGCCTGGATGCGGTCCAGGTGTGCCTGGGTGGCCTCGACTGCGCTGATCTCCTTGCGGGACAGTCGGTCTGCGAGCACGGCTGCACTCGCGCGGGTGATGTCAGAAGTCACTGGTAAACCTTTGCTCGGTAGTACTCGACGAACGGCAGGGCGATGATGGGCTCAGTCCTCGTCCAGGATCCGCGGGACGGAAAAGCGCTGCTGCTCGGCGGCGGGCGCAGCGGCAAGCGCTTCCTCGGCAGTAAGACTGGCACGCACGACGTCGGGGCGAGTCACGTTGGTCAGCGGCAGCGGGTGCGACGTCGGTGGGACGTCGTCGGTAGCCACCTCACTGACGCGCGCGACCGACTCGAGAATGATGGCGAGCTCACCGGACATCTTGTCGAGCTCGGCGTTACTGAGGTCGATGCGCGCGAGCATGGCGAGATGGGCGACATCGTCGCGGGAGATTGCGGACATGCGTTGAAGTCTAGTGGGCCGCCATGGGGTGCACGCCGCGTGCTCAGCTCAGCGGCTCCAGGCCCCGTGCTCCTGGACACGGTCCTCATCCACGGCCAGGATTTCAAGCTTGGTGGGCTAGGGGATGAGAATGCCGCGGCCGCGCAGCCGACCTGAATCCAGGTCGTTCATGGCGTCATTCACGGCCTCCAGCGGGTAGGTCTGGGTCAGCATCGTGACGCGCCCGGCAGCGTTGAGCGCCATGAGCTCTACGAGGTCGTTGTAGGTGCCCACCAGGTTGCCCACAACGTTGCGCTCGGTCGAGATCACGTCGATGGTCGGGATGTCCACGGTCCCTCCGTACCCGATCACGTAGTCGCTGCCGGCCCGCTTGGTCATCGCCCAGCTGTCCCGCTCTGCACCTTTCTCCCCCACGAAGTCCAGCACGACCTCTGCGCCCAGGCCGTTGGTCATCTCCAGAACCCGCTCGACGTGCTTGCCGTCCACCACAACGGTCTGGTCCGCACCCCAACCGTTGGTCAGACTCAGCGCCGCCTCGTTGGGATCCAGCACGATGATCCGGGTTGCGCTCATCGCGCGCAGGCACTGAATGCCGATATGTCCCAGGCCGCCGGCCCCCATGACGACACAGGTGCTGCCCGGGTACAGCAGCGGGACGGCCTTCTTGACCGCGTGGTAGGCCGTCAGACCCGCGTCGGCCAGCGCGGCCACTGCGGCCGGTTCGATTCCGGCCGCGAGCTTGACCACCGAGCGCGCGGACGTCCGGATGAAGTCGGCCATGCCGCCGTCGGCGTCGATGCCCGGAAAGCCGCTGGACTCGCAGTGCACGTCGTCGCCGGCCCGACAAGGTCGACAGAAGCCGCAGGTCACCAGCGGGTGCAGGATCACCGCATCGCCGACCGACAGGTGTTCCACCGCGGGGCCGACCTCATGGATCCAGCCGGCGTTCTCGTGGCCCAGCGTGTACGGGAGGGCGACGTTGCTCTTGTCGGCCCACTGACCCTCGACAATGTGCAAGTCGGTACGGCACAGACCCGCGCCTCCGACCCGCACAACCACGTCCAATGGCCCCGTGGCCTCAGGCTCGGGCACATTCTGCACAACCGGGCGCTCCTGGTACCGATGCAGCCGAACCGCCTTCATGATGCCTCCCACAACCAGCGTTGGACGACCCTGGTGATCCTCCGTCTCTGCACCGTAGGGCAAAGACCGCCAGAGTGCCCGCTTTGAGGCACGACACCCTTCCCGCCACGACCGGGTCGGCGTAATATCCCGGGTTCACACCGAGAAAGGGACGACTATGACGCGCACGCCTGAAGAGGTCTTCGCCCACCACGGACAGGCTCTAGGGGCCGAGAACCTCGAGGAGATCGTCGCCGACTACACCGAGGACGCAATCCTGCTGGTGAACAAGCAGGTCTTCCGCGGCAAGGACGGTGCCAGGGCGGTTTTCACCCAACTGCTCAGCGACCTTCCGGCGGCGGCCTGGCAGCTCGATACCGTCTTCGCCGAAGATGTGCTCTACCTGGAGTGGAAGGCGACCGGAGGTGGCCGGCAGTCCGACGACGCCATCGACACGTTCATCTTCAAGGACGGCATGATCCGCGTGCAGACCGTCTTCTACACGGTGAAGCCAGCCTGAGGACACCCTTGTGTCCCGGCGCCGCAGTGCTGAGCCGGGACGGGGTACACCGCCGGCCACTTGGCCTTGGCCCCAAATGGGCTGCAGGCACGGGCCCTCAACGACTCCGCAGCGCCGTTGAGGGCCAGCTGAGAGCGCCGGCCAGCTACTTTGAGGCCGATGGGTCGTCCAAGATCGTGGTGTCGAACGGGGAGTACCGTCTTCGACTGCCCACGTGGCAGCCAAGGGTTATCAGCTGTTGCTGTCTAGTGAGTGTTAGTAAGTGATAGTCAACTTGAGAGAGCGGGCTATCGTGAACGGGGTGCATGTGGTTGAGCACAGGGGTCGCTTGGCCAGGTTCGGGCCCGAGTAGGTGCAGGCCGTGCTGTGGGTGTCGGGTCGTAGGTTGCTGGTCGTGGACCCTACCCAGGAAGATGGCGACCGTGTCGGTGACGTGAAAGAGATCCTCACGTCACTGTGCGCGCGCCTGCAC
>Ga0182021_10008742_pt1 | contig 11986 bp, 8 predicted proteins | sample 612E3MmetaG_FD_120493 | JGI IMG/M metagenome (GOLD analysis project Ga0182021, IMG submission 120493) | Permafrost microbial communities from Stordalen Mire, Sweden - 612E3M metaG (Illumina Assembly) | ecosystem: Environmental > Terrestrial > Soil > Wetlands > Permafrost | place: Sweden...
TAACTGTTCCGAATCGATTTGCTTGGTGAACAGAAGAGTTTGACCCAGAACGTCTTTTCCAAATAATTTCATTTCGAAAATTTTGGGGGTTAAATATCATATCCAATAAAATTTTCAAATAATGGCTGGCGGTGGAGTAGCAGTGCAGGTAAAGCGAGCCGGTGGGTTTGAGCACACGGTGCAGCTCCACCAGGCGCGCGGCCATCATCACCAGATAGGCCATCATCTGGTTGCGGCCGATGAACTGGCGCATGGCGTCGATCATGGTAGCCACGTTCATGGGAGCGTTCTGGATCAATTCCTGGTAGGTGCGTTCGGCGGTCTCGCCCCAGTGCCAGGCATCGTCGAAGGCGGTGATCTGCGCGTCCGAGCCGGCGCCGGTCTCGTCTTTGAAGAGCACGTTATACGAGCGGTTGGAATTGAACGGCGGGTCCAGGTAGATCAGATCAACGCTCTCATCCTTGATGTAGCGCCGCAAAATATCGAGGTTGTCGCCGTAGTAAAGTGTGTTTTCGCTGACCATGAACTTCCCCTTCCTAAAAATGCTGCCGACGGATGCTTAAGTCTAACCCAGAAAGCAAAATTCATCCACTGGGCGAGAAATAAATGGTCCCGGTTTTCACGAGGATGAAACATGGCCTCAATTCCCCCGGTGGGGGGCACAATGCATTGTGCCCCTACTAATTTATCAAAGCGCGGATTGGGTGAGTTTTGTTTAAAATAGTGCCGACGGATGCTTAAGTCTGAGTCTATCAGGCACAGCTATTTTACCGAAGAAGACCTATTCTTTTATCAATCAATTCTTATGAATGCCGTGTTTATCATTGCAGTTCTCAAAACACTCCAACCTATTTAGAACTACTTGCTGTTCGTTGGCTGCTTTAATTCTTCAGACAAGATCAAATACATGGCATGTGACCAGAGTAAGGGAGTTGCAACCGGGCCCCAACGTTCTACCCAAGACTGATATTCCGAAGGTGCAAGCAAATGGCTGTTCACCTGTTCGGGTAAATTTCCCCGGGCATCGGCACAATCTTCGATCCAAGCCAATAACCGTTGTGCCCGTTGAGGTTCATTGTTCTTTGCATAATACCAGCCCAACCAGGCAGTTAATAAAATCCATTCGCCTCCACCGTAATAAACGTCTTCCCTATATCGGTAAACACCACCATTGGGTCGATGCAATTCTTTCTCAATCGCATCCATTGTTTCCACAATTACTTTATCATCCAGCGGGAATACTGCGTATGGAATGGCAAACCCGAGCAAGCTCGCATCGACACCGCTTTTTTTCACCGGTCGAGCCGCTTGCTTTTGCGAAGCAGGCCAAACATGTTTTACAATTCTTTGGTCCGATATGGCAGCCCGTGAAAGAAAATCTTTTACTTCGCGTGCATAAGCTTCTACCGGGAAAGTGCATTCTTTTAAATGCCCGGAGGAAATCAATGCAGCAACAGCATTTAATCCACCGTAAACAGCAGAAAGTGAATAAGGATGCAGGAACTCGGGGTGTTCTTCCCAACAATCATAATTGGGTAACTGCCAGGCTGCTCTTAAATAACGTATGGTTGTATTAATTGAGGTTGAAAATTCGGATAACAGCGCATAATTTTTCGTCATTTGAACATGCGCCGCCAGAGCCCACAACCAGGTTCCGTATCCATCTATTTGAAAATTACCCCAGGTGCTGTCGGAGCTTTCTTCTTCCCCATCGAGAGTGTATCGGGTATGTAAAATACTTCTTTCACCAGTGAAAGGTGCATTTTTTATTTGGTCTTCCAATTTATCTACTTTATACGAATATTTATTAATTGCCCGATCCACCCAGCGAAAAAAAGCTTCAGAGCTCTGATATTCACCTACGCGATCCATAGCGTGGGCAATAAAACTTCCATCCCTTAACCAGCAATAATGATAATTTGGAAAGGCTGGAGAAGCAATATAAGCTCCGCTGCTGTGTTGATTTTGTAAAATTACTTCAATGCTGCGATGATATAAATCCATCTACTCTGCTCCTACAATTAAATTTCTTCGTCAGGCTTTTTTCTTTACAAACAGAAGAACATCCCAAATCTCTAATGAAGGTACTTCGATAGTGACTGCATTTGCTAATGCCTGGAATTCCACCGGTTCGGGAGAAAGTGAATCTCTGTCAGCAGAAACCAACCAGATACTCTCAATTGGTTCATCCAGTGATACTTCAATAGTGAATCCTCGTTTGATCTCTGGTTGAGGATGATTCTCAGTCCAATTTAAAATACCGGCATGCCCCAGGTTCACCAAACTTAATGAAAAGCCCTGAACGGTTTTTCTAAAGAAAGGCTGGATTCCTTCGGGAAGCTGCATTTTTGGTAATGCGCTTTCTTTTATTAATGGGCTGATCCATTCTTCAAAACGGATGATCAGCTCAAGTTGACGACGAAGTATTTCACTGAAACCGGCATCAATTGGCTCATGTTTCGGGAAATATGGATCTGAAAGCAGCCTGCCGTTCTCACCCAGCTCAATTCGCGTTCCGCCGGCCGAGAAAATGATGGCATCGGCCAAACGATTATTGATCGGCCGATTTGCGGGTAAATAAAGCGCAATCACCACCGGTTTTTCGCCCGAAAGCTGCCGGGCATTTCTCACAATATCTGCAACATCGCTGTAAGTAGTTTTGGGCGGCCAAATTTCGATGTAGTTAAAAGCTGTAGGAGCTTTAGCCAGTGATTCAATGGGCCAGTTTCCGACAGCATTAAATAAAACAGGCGCCTGCGGATGTTGTTTAACCGCAGCAGTGACAAAATCAACAAAGGCTTTGGGCAAATCTACCGGCTGCCCAAGTTCGTCAAACCCCGTTTTCGGATCGCCATATTGATCGATATGTAATCCATCGAATGGAAGCTGTGTCAAAACCTTCTGGCACTCTTCAAGTAAATGAGTGCTCCACGGCCCCTGAGCCACCGGGTTCATGATGCCCAGAAAATCATCACCAAAAGGAATTAATGCATGGTTCTGATCATAGAGATCCCAATCGGGATGGGATTTCCAAAATGCTGCTGAAGCGGCATAAATGGCTAAATAAGGCATGGCTTTCATGCCAAAACGATGTGCACTGGCAATCAGCGCTTTGGTAATCTTTAATGAAAGCGGCCTTCCCAACGGGTCACTGAAATCATCCTGCGGCGGAATCAATGTATCATGACGAAACTGCCAGTCATAAAATTGCAACCCATTAATGTGAAATCGATTGAGGGTTTCAATTGTTTCTTCAATATTTGAACGTGAGGGAGAAAAATCACAGACAAACCCGTAGCGTGGAAAAACCGTCCAATCCGGCAAAATATCAAAGGCGGTCTCGCAAGTGGATATGGGTTTCCCGGTATTGCCATCAAATAAAATCACTTGCACACCATACCCTGCCGGATCGTTTCCTTGCGGTTGAAAGGGTATTTCTATCTGGTTATGACCAATCTGTAAATTCCAGGGATTGCTTTGTTTGCTGATAAATTCCAGACCCCTAAAAGTTTGTATTTCAAGATGGGTTGACCCCGCAGTTGTAGATTCGGCATTGATCGTCAACCTTACTTTTTCGCCAGGGAGATAAGTACCCCGGTCAGGAGTAACTGAGAATTCTTTTAGCTCTAGCCAAGATACAACCATAATCAACCTTTTATCCCAGTCGTTGAAATTCCCTGAACAAAATAACGCTGGAAAACAATGAAAATAATCACAACCGGAATCAAAGCCACCAGAGAAGCAGCAAAAACCTGACCCCACTCGGTCAAATGCTCGGTCTGGAAAAGCGCAATGCCTATTGGTAATGTGCGGTTCATGGTGTCACCGATATTAACGTTTGCCCAGGAGTACTCCTCCCAGGAATATAAGAAAGAATTGATCACCACTACTGCTAATCCGGGGCCGGAGAGGGGCAGAATAATTTTAATAAAAATGGTCCACGGACTGCCGCCATCAATCATGGCAGCTTCTTCAAGATCTCGCGGAACATTCTCGAATACCCCACGAAGTAAGAAGGTCTGCATAGAAATATTCATGGTGACGTAAACCAGAATTAAGCCCCACAAGTTATTGTAGAGATTTAGCCAATGGCTGACAACGAATTGGGGAATAATGAGCATTACTGGAGGAACCATCATCCCCAGAAGCATTATGTAAAAGAGCGGTTCTTTGAATTTAAAATTCAAGCGGGCAAAGGCAAATGCCATCATTGAACTCACAAGCACAGTTAAAGATGTAGCTGTAATTGCCACCTTCAAACTGTTCCAAAAATATAGACCAAAGTGATCGGTTGTGAGCGCTTTAGTAAAGTTTAATAATGTCGATGGATTCGGCCAAATTGCGGGCGGCAATTCAAATACCATTGTCTGCGGTTTAAAAGCGGTCGAAATCATATACCAGAGGGGAATAGCAACAATCACAATTCCAATCGTCAAGCAAATATAAGTTACAAATTTAAACAGTGATTTTGAACGTTTCATGTTATTCTCCAGCCGGTTTGCGAAGCAGTTTTAACTGTACAAAACTCAATAAAAAGACAAACAACGTTAGTAAATAACTAATCGCTGCACCGCTGCCGAAGTCTAAACGTTGAAAAGTGGCCCGATACATCAGAGTAAGAATTGAATGGGTTTCATCCATAGGGTTACCATGGGTGATCAATTGGAAAGGCACATAAGCATTCAAACCACCCAACACCAAAACCACCAATAAGAAAACCAGCGTACCACGCATCATCGGCAAAATAATTTTAACCAAACGCTCCCACCGGTTTGCACCGTCAACTGCGGCAGCTTCAATTAATTCCACAGGGATGGATTGAAGCCCGGCGAGGAAGATCACTACCGTCCATCCCACCCCCTTCCAAATATCCACCAGAATTACCGGGACCAAGGCCAAAATAGGGTCAGCCAGCCACATGATATCCTTATCGATCACATGCAAAACATCTTTCAGAAAATAATTGACCAGACCATCTTGCCCACTAAACATATATGTAAAGAGTAACGACACGATCACCCAACTTGTGATTACCGGTAAATAATAGGTCACTCTAAAAAAGGATCGCGCTTTTATCTTTTGATTGAGTAAAACAGCCACTAAAAAGCCCAATACCATTTTTACAACGACAGTGATTGCAGTATAAACAGCCGTATTGATCACAGCACGGTGAAAAATCGGATTTTTGAGTTGAGTTATGTAGTTTTGTAACCCTACAAATACAGAACGATCCGGGTGTGCAAAATTCCAGTTAAAGAAACTGATACGTAATGAATAAAGTAATGGCCCAAGAAAAAATACGAAGAATAAAGCAAACCCGGGAAGCAAGAAAATAATTGCTGGAATTATTTGATTTCGAGATTTTGTGGCTTGCATCTTTTTTCCTCTGAGACCAATTTTTCACGTAATGGACCATCTGTGAATAATTCTATTCTATGCAAATTATCTGATTTGGAGCGGCCGGTGAGTTGAAAATTCCCACCGGCCGCAATAATTCTTCGGAACGATCTACCTATTTTGCAGCGATGAGAGCATTGATTTCGGTTGCAGCCTGGTCAAGGGATGCTTGAACAGTCTGATTGCCCTTAAGAACACGTTGGTAAGCATTATTGATAGCAGTATCCATATCATCCCACTTGGGGCTGACCGTGCGTGCCTGGGCAGTCTTGAGTTGGGTCATGAAGACAGAGAAATAAGCTGGCAGAGATGAATCACCGGTCAAACTGGAAAGGGTAGGCATCACACCAACCTGGGCCATGCTCTTTTGAGCATCAGCGCTCATCAGATAATCAGCCCACTTCAAAGCAGCTTCTTTGTTCTTTGAACCATCCATCACAACTACATCTTCGCCGCCAACGACTGAGCTTGTTCCATTTTTTCCAGCGGGAATTGGGGCAAAGTCATAATTGAAGTTGGGATAGTTGGATTTGTAAGTGTCGACCATCCAGGGGCCATCGATGATCATGGCATATTTACCTGTGCCTGAACCAGCATCAGTTGCGGTGCCTCCACCCAATAAGTTTGGAGACAAACAACCTTTGTCATACAAACCTTTCAACATGGTGAAAACAGCAACGCTTTCTGGCCCATTAATGTAACCAGTGGCTGTGGTGATCGCATCATCTGTGACTTTACCACCCATAGCGTAGAATAACGGAGCGGGAGCCCAGAAGTAAGTACCACCCTCTGCATAACCATAGGTTTCTTTGGTTTTATCACTTAGTTTGCATGCGTCTGTGACAAACTCATCGATTGTCGTGGGGGCCGCGGCAATTCCAGCAGCTTTAAAAGCGTCTTTATTGTAGACGATGACCTGTGTATTTGTATCCAGGGGTAAACCATAGTAATGACCATTCCATTTGTTGGTCGATAATGGGCCAGGGAATGTATCTTTAGAGATTGCATCGAAATCTGCTAATGTTCCATCGAGCTGTGTCAAAGCACCCTGGCTGGCAAATTGAGGTACCCAAACGATATCCATCCGAACAACATCGGGAACATCACCGCCGGCAATGGCTGTGGTTAAAGCAGCCTTAAAATCACTGTAAGCATAGCGTGTAGCTTGAACAGTGATACCAGGGTTGGCAGCTTCGAACGCAGCAATTACTTTGTCCAATTGAGCTGATTCAGCATCGTTATGTGTGTGCCAATAACGAATCGTTACTGGAGCAGCGGTTGGAGCTTGTGTTGCTGCAACAGTTGCTGCAGCAGTTGTTGGAGCTTCAGTAGCTGTCGGGGTGGCGGCTGACGCACAAGCTGCCAGGAGCATGCCCATGGTGAGTAAAACAGATAGAACAACGAACAACTTGCTATTCTTCATCTTCAACTCCTTTTCCTTTAGTTTATTTCAGATTCAAAAACCTGCACAGACAGGAAATTTTATTACTTTATGCACTGAACGAACTAACTTTGGATAAAAAATTTATTCCGTTCTTCGGGTTTTTTCCTCCTTTTGCATCGGAGAATTAAACAACTCACCAATAACAACGCTGGCTGCTGCCCGCGCCCAAACGTCATCACCCCACGGAATAACTCTAATTTCAGTATCTTCCGCCAACCCTGGCATAACGTGTTTTTTGAACGCGACACGCAGAGCGGAGAAAAATATCTCACCCATCCGTACACCCTCCCCGCTGATAAGAATCAGTTTGGGGTCTAATATATTAACCAGGTTCGCTACTTCCCGACCAAGCAACCAGCCAGCCCGGGTCAGCACCATTGCTGCCGCAGAGTTGCCGTTGTTGGCTCGTTGCAGCAAATCATCAAAATCTTTGACGTCCTCCCCCACTTCTTTTCGGGCAGCCGTCAATAAAGCACGATCACTCAAATAACTTTCCAGACAACCGTGTTTCCCGCAATCACACAGCGGGCCTTCCGGGTCCACTACAATATGTCCAAATTCCCCCGCCCCGCCGCTCATTCCACGGTAGATCTGACCATTGATAACAATTCCCATTCCAATTCCGCGGCCCACGGTAATGACAATGAAATTATCCACCGGGAGACCATTTCCAAGCCATTTTTCGCCAAGTGTCAGTGTATTCACATCGTTATCGATATAAACCGGAACGTGCAAGCGTGTTTGTAACAGGTCGCGCAGTGGAGTATCTTTCCAGCCAAAGAAGGGGCTTTGACGCAGAATGCCCTGGCTGGAATCGACAACTCCTGCCAGACCAACTCCCACACCCAGCAATTGTTTTTTTCGAATATTTCCCTGGTGAATCAAATGATTAACCTCATTCACCAAAGCAGTCACAACCATCTCCAGGTTATCGTCTGAGAACTCAATCGTATCTTTTTCTAAAACAGTGGCATTTAAATCAGTTAAGGCAGCCACCGCATGGTTTTCCATCAACTTAACACCCACCACAAAACCGCCTCGCGGATTGAGCGCCAGCAAAATGGGAGGACGTCCCCCATTTGAATCTCCGGTTTCTTTTTCGAAAACCAGACCTTCATTGATTAAATCACCTGTGATCGTGGTTACTGTTGCCGGGCTCAAACCACTGCTATGAGCCAGGTCTGCGCGTGAAATCGATCCCTTCGACTTGATGGCATTCAAGAGAATGGAACGATTGATACCTCGTATTAGATCTCGATTTCCGCGTAAATGGTTTGTCATAAATGATTACTTCGTTTAGTGAACGAATTATGTTCTTATTATATTTTGTATTTTAAAAAAGTCAATGGTTTTGATCATATAGTCATCAGGTTCATAGCAAGGAAGAAATAACGGTCAGAAAGCAGGATTGGGACAAGCGTAAAAGTCATAGAAAATAAAAACAGGGGCGACTCGAGTTGAATCACCCCTGCCAAAGCAGTTGATCGTTGCCTGACCGCTAACTATTCAACGGCGGAGGGGTGACCTCAGGCGGGACCATTGCCATCATTTTGAGCTGGCGGTAGGTCAGCGTCCACACACTGGAACCAAAGATCTTGATCCAGCCGCTGATCAGGTAGATCGGTGCGAATGCCACGACAAAGAAGAAGGGCAGCGCTACCAGCACCGCAATGATCCACGGCCACACCTGGGCCGAGAACAGGCTGGTGATGCCGTAGCCGATGGCCGCGGGGATGGCAGCCACAATGGCGCCCGGAATAGCCAGGATCACGTAGGCCGGAATAAGAATGATCACGGCCAGCATCATGGCGAGCCCCGTCGCAATGCCCACCCCGATCAGCACCAGCCAGATGAGCAGCGTGTTCTTGAAGTTCTTGGTGAAGAAATGCCAGCCTTTTGCGAAAGACTCCCACACACCGGTGCCTTCGATGGCAGCAAAGCGGATGATGTACTCACGTACAATGCCCACCAGCACAAACAGCAAGAGGAAGGGAATGAGGAGGAGGAAAACCAATGCCATCGAAGCGACCACCCCTCCCACAGCAGCCGTGTTCCCGCTGCCAATTTTCACCGCATTGTACACAGCGAATCCGAAGCCCGTGACAAATCCGAGGCAGATCAGCAGAATGGGGATACCAATCACTAAATCGATGAGCCAGATGCGGAAAGCGCGCCGGTTCCAGCCCATTCTCCAACCCTGTTTGAAACCCATCTTGGTGCCCTCGGCTTCGTGTTCATCCACCATGCGGATGACCGCGGTCTCAGCCGGGTAGCGCACCAGCGCCAGAATCAGCCCGATTACGAGTGATACCGCAAAGATGATCACAGCAGCCCAGATGACAAACTGGAGGGTATGCGCCTGCGTATCGAAGAAACGGCCAAAGTTTTGCGTCAGCCAGGTGGTAACTTCCCTGCCCCAGGGTTGATTTTCAAATTGGTTCGACCAATTACGACCGTTCATATTTTGGCGCATACTGGTGGAGAAATTTGATCCGCCTCCACCGCCTCCTCCGCTGCCGCTGAGCACCAGCAGGAATCCGAAGATCCATAACACTTTATAGTCCCAGAGAATCTGCCAGGAACGTTTTAAGATCTTGCTAATTTCAAACATTTTTACCTCTCCACAAAAAATTGAACGATTACCGGGTGATATTGGTTCCAACGAATAATCTATTTAACATAATATACGGAAATGACCTTAAAAAGTTCTATTAATTCTCAAACTTTTCCCGCTGTTCCATTTACAGTGAAAAAAAAGAGACAAGCTTTTCGCCTGTCTCTCTCATTGAATAACCAGATCTTAGAATACCCGGTAATAGCGTTTGGGTGTCACACGCTGCACCACTTGTTCGGCATTATAGGCTACGCGCAGCAGGAGGTTTTCTTCCCAGTGCCGGCCAATAGCCTGCATGCCAATGGGCAAACCGCGGCTGTCATACCCCACCGGAAAGGTGATGCCCGGCAGACCGGTCAGGTTGCCCGGGAAGACAAAGCGCATCATTTCAGTATCCACGCCCAGGTCGGACCAGCCCACTTCATATCCGCCGGCCGGAACGGGTTGAGCGGCCAGTGCCGTGCCAGGTGTAAGGATCACATCCACCTGTTTGAATACATTGGCGAATATCGCCAGTGCGCGGGTGCGCATCCGTTGGGCATTGATGTAATCCATGGCGGTAAAGAGCCGGCCGAGAACCAGGCTCAGACGCACAGCCAGCGCGTGTTCTTTTTCATGTTCGGCGTGATCGCGCATGCACAATGCCATTTCTGCAAGGATGGTCACCGCATGGGCAACGCGCATCTCATTTAATTCCGGGATCTCGATCTCGATCACCTGAGCGCCAAGTTTTTTGTACTGCTCCAGCATGGCGTATCCGGCTTTCACCACTTCGGGTGAAGCATGTTCAAACCATTCCTTATAAATTCCCAGGCGCACACCCTTCAGACCGGGTTTCTGCCAATCGGTCAGGGTCACTTCCGGTTGTTCCAGCGTATTCGGTTCGTGTTCATCCGGTCCGGCAATGATCGAGTAGGCCAGGGCGGCATCTTCCACACTGGCGGCCAGCGGGCCCAGATGCGCCACACTCCAGCACAGCGGCGCCGCACCTTTTTCGCTGATGCGGGCAAAAGTTGGCTTCAGGCCAACAACTCCGCACATGGAAGCCGGGATGCGGATCGAACCACCGCCGTCCGCACCAATGGCAATAGGAACTAGTCCGGCAGCCACAGCCGCCGCCGAACCGGAGGAGCTGCCGCCGGTATCACAGTTGGTGTCGTAGGGATTGCGGATCGAACCAAAATTGGCATTGCAGCCATTGGGGTTGATGCCGATCTCGTGCATGTTGGTTTTACCCACCAGCAGCGCTCCGGCAGCGCGCAGGCGTGCTGCCACAGTTGAATCTTCTAAGGCCGGAGATTTACCCAGAAAACGGGTTCCCACCGTCGTGGGGTAAGGCAGCATGTCAATTTCATCTTTGATCGCCACCGGAACACCATCCAGCAGCCCCAGAGTCTTATGGTTCTTATAGCGTTCGGCAGAAGCTTTTGCCTGCGCTATTACGTCATCGCGGTAGATGGCAATGAAAGTTCGCAGGGGGGTGCCTTCATGCTCACTGGCTTCAATTGCGGCCAGCACCTTTTCTGCGGCTTCGACTGGAGACAGAGTTCCCTGTTTGTATGCCTCGGTATAATCGCGGGCGGTTCGGTAAGGGAAGTCTTTGGGCTGCGCCCCCGGTTCAAAACGGCCGGCTTTTTCATGAGCGCCGCTTTCAGGTTTCACCAATGGGAAAAAGGTTGGCTCCTCGTTCAAGATCAACTTGCGCAGGATGGGAATGCCGCCGTTTTCCAACAAAGTATCGATGAGAAACACTCGGCTGACAGGGTTTTCAACTGCTGCGGTAAACGCTTTAAGGCCAGCCCCGGTCAAGACGGGAAGTTTCAGTGATTTTAAGTTGTATTTTGTCATAAAAAAGCCTCCTCATATAAGGATATATTTGGGAGGCTTTCCAGTCAATAAAAAAGGGGCAGTAATTATTTTACCTGCTTGCTTTATTGTTTTTCCATCCCCAACGAGATGCGACCGCGTTCTTCTTCCACTTTGAGGATGATCACGTCAATGATGTCACCCACCTGCAGCAGAGTTCCAGCCGGAACCTGGGTGCGGTGCAGCAGGCCATCCTGCTTAACGCCGATATCCACAAAGATGCCGAAATCGACCACGTTGCGCACGGTTCCCTTCAAACGCATACCCTGGGTCAGGTCTTCCATTTTGAGCACGTCCGAGCGTAGAATTGGCGCTTGCGCGTCCTGGCGCGGATCGCGGCCGGGGCGGATGAGCTGCTCGAGAATATCCTGCAGGGTAGGCACGCCGCAGCCGATCTGCTCGGCCAACTGTTTGATGGGCTGGGCCTGCAACTTGACAATGGCTTCTTTGCGCTTTTCCAGGTCGGCAGAAGTGCTCAAGCCGGCCAGTTTTAAGACGGCTTCGGCCACCGGGTAGCTTTCGGGGTGAATGGCACTGGCATCCAGCGGGTTCTTACCGCCACGGATGCGTAAAAAGCCGGCGCTTTGTTCAAAGGCTTTGGGTCCCAGACCGGGTACTGAACGGATAGATTCCCGGTCGGCAAAAGTGCCGTTCTCATCGCGGTA
>Ga0182021_10008743_pt1 | contig 11985 bp, 12 predicted proteins | sample 612E3MmetaG_FD_120493 | JGI IMG/M metagenome (GOLD analysis project Ga0182021, IMG submission 120493) | Permafrost microbial communities from Stordalen Mire, Sweden - 612E3M metaG (Illumina Assembly) | ecosystem: Environmental > Terrestrial > Soil > Wetlands > Permafrost | place: Sweden...
ATCCGCATCGCCGTCGTCTTGCCCGCGCCGTTGGCGCCCAGGAAGCCGAAGATTTCGCCCGGTTTGATCTCGAGCGAGACGTCGTCGAGAGCAAGCACCTCGCCGAAGCGCTTGGAAACCGAGTCGATGATCAGCGACATTGCATCTCCCAGGAGGACCTCGACACATCCATAGGACCGGGTGCGCGGCTGTTTGGTTCGGCGTTACCCGGTCCGGCCGCGGGAAGGCGGCGGTTCACGAGCGCCACCGATACCACATCATGCTGCCAAGGTAAGCGACACCTAAGACCGCCGCCATTGCGGCGTACGGCATGGCGTCGCCACCGCCGAACTCGACGATGATGAACGCCCCCAACAGGACCGCGGCGATTATCTGCGCAGCCGAGGCAAGCGCTCGCTGGTTGATCGAGGCCCAGCGCTCGTCGACTGGGAGGCCCGAAAGGAGGCTCATGGTCTCGCTGCGAGACTGAAGCAGGAGAATCGCCAACGCGTATGCCGCGACTATCGCGAAGCCCAGGAGCGCCTCCGCCAGCGACGCGTGCTGCGCGAGTTCGGCGGCAGAGATGAGGAGGCCGAGGAACAGGCCGATGATCGGCACCACCCACTTAGACCACCGGTTCGTCATGGAAGACCTCCTCGACCAGTTTGCTGAAGAACCTGCCGATGGCCAGAGCGAGCGGCAGGGACGGCAGGTACTTGCCGGTTTCGATGGCGTTGACGGTTTGGCGTGAGACGCCCAGCTGCTTTGCCAGGTCGCCCTGGCTCAGAGCTCGATCCTCACGTAACTTGCGGACGTCGTTCTGCATGCCTGTAAAGCTAGCTTTACACAGATTGCCTGTCAAGTCACCTTTACAGGCAGGGTCCGAGCGGTCGGAAGCGGTCCACCGAAGTGCGACTCTCCCGTCCGCTAGGCGACCCAGGGACGGCGGCGGATCGCTCGATAGGCGTCAGCGAAGAGGGCCGGCGCGAGGGCGATGATCGCGACCAGCAGCCAGTCGAATGCGTCGAGCGGCGTGGCCTGGAACGCGTCGGCGATGGGCGGTATGAACGGGATCGCGACCTGGATCGCGACGCAGACGACGCCGCCGGCCAGCAGAAGGATGTTGGGGCGCCGCAGCAGGACGGGATAGGCGAGGCTTCGGTTTGCATTGGCGCGGATCACCTGGCCGACCACCAGGGCCGTGTATGCCAGCCATCGCGCGTGCTCGAAGTCGGTGCTGTGCTGCTCGATCAGATACAGGGCGGCGAAGGCGCTGAAGCCGCCGGCCAGGCAGATTCGGGACAGGATCGTCCAGTCCAGCAGCGGCTTGGTTCGCGGTCTCGGCGGGCGTTGCATTGCGCCCGGCTCTTCGGCTTCGCCCGCGAAAGAGACGGCCGTGAGCATGTCGATGAAGACTTCGAGCCACAGGATCTGGATCGGCAGAAGCGGCTGGCTGTAGCCGGCGATCGTCGCGATGAGGATGAAGCCGAGCATCGCCACGTGCGTGGAGACCAGGAACACGAGCCCCTTCTGCACGTTGGCGACCAGACGGCGGCCCTCGCGCAACCCCTGCATGAGCGTCACGAACGAGTCGTCGCCCAGAACCAGGTCCGAGGCCTCGCGGGCCACCGCGGTGCCGCTCCCCATCGCGACGGCCACGTCGGCGTGGTGGAGCGCCGGGGCGTCGTTGACCCCGTCTCCGGTCACGGCCACAGTCCTGTTGCAAGACCGAGCCACGTCCACGATCCGCAACTTCTGCTCGGGTATCGCCCGCGCCACGATGTTGAGCGTCGGCAATTCCGCGGCCAGGCGGGCGTCGTCCCACTCGGCCAGCTCCGAGCCGGTTACGACCCGCTCGTTGGACAGGCCCGCTTCGGCGGCGATCGCGGCCGCGGTGGTGGGATGGTCGCCGGTCACGACGAGGGGCTGGATGCCGGCCGCTTTGGCGAGGACCATCGCCTCTCGGATCCCCGGCCTGATGCGGTCGGCGAACGCGAGCACGGCCAGAGGCAACCAGGCTTCGCCGTTACGGCGACGCGCCAGCAGCAGCAACCGCTCGCCCGCCTCTGCTCCCTTTTCAACCAGGGCGTGCCAGACGTCCAGATGCGCGGCCGGCACCTCAGAGCACATGTCCAGCACGGCCTCGGGCGCGCCCAGAGCCAGCTCTTCCTCGGCCGCCTCGCCATCGGGCGTGCGCGTGCGAGCGCGTGTTCGCGAATACGGTCGGTCGTCGCTGACTGGATCGGCATCGAGAAGGTCGGCCGGATCGAGCTCCAGGACGACCGCCTGCTCGGCCAGGAAACCGAAGAGCGAGCGGCTGAAGGAGCCGGGTTTGCTGCCGGTGGCGACGCTCCAGGCGTCCTCCTCGGCCCGGACGGCCAGAATCGCCAGCTCCGTCAATCGGTCCCGGCCTTCGACCGCACCGTCAGGCGTGCGAATCGCCGCCAGTGCCAGCCGGTTCTCCGTCAGAGTGCCGGTCTTGTCGGTCACGATCAGGTCCACGGAACCGAGCGTCTCCTGGGCCGAGAGGCGTCGGACGAGAACCTTCATCTTGAGGAGGCGGTAGGCGCCGAGCCCCAGGATCACGGCCACGAGGGCGGGCGGCTCCTCTGGGATCGCCGCGATCGCGGCCGAGACCCCTGCCAGCACGTTCTTGCCGGCTTCGTTGCCACGCAGGAAGCCGAGGCCGACGACGATCGCGATGAGCCCGATTGCGACGAACAGAAGGATGCGGACCAGCCGGTCCATCTCGCGTTGAAGCGGCGAGCGGCGGCGTTCGCGGCCGCCCAGCGCCGCGGAGATTCGGCCGAATTCGGTCGTAAGGCCGGTCGCGACGACCACGCCCTCGCCTCGCCCGCTCACCACGGCCGTGCCCGCATATGCAAGGGAGTGGCAATCGGCCAGCGCCGCCCCCTCGGGATCGGGTTCCGTCGAGGCGGCTTCCGGGAGTGATTCGCCGGTCAGGACGCTCCTGTCGACGGATAGCGCCTCGGCCCGCACCAGACGGAGATCGGCCGGCACGACATCGCCGACGCGGAGCAGCACGAGATCGCCGGGGACGAGCTCGCGGGTGGGCACGTCGTCGACCCGCCCGGCGCGCCGGACGCGAGCCGACGGCGCCGCCGCTTCGCGCAGCGCCTCCAGCGCCTTCTCGCCGCGGTATTCGGTGATCACGCTCGACCCGACGATCGGAGCCAGGATGACGAGCACCAGCAGCCCGTCCCGAACCTCATTGAGGGCGATCGCCAGACAGCCGGCGATGAACAGCAGAACGATGAACGGCTCGCGAGCGCCATCCCAGATGAGTCGCAGCAAGGATGTCTTGCGCACGACCTCGAGCTCATTTGGACCGAACCTGGCGAGGCGGGCCGAGGTCTGTTCTGATGTGAGGCCGGTCGCGGGGTCAGATTCCAGCTGCCGAAGGACGGCGTCGGAAGACATCTGCGCGGCTGAAGCCGGCAACTCAAAAGGAATCGCGGAGGCAGACGCCCCCGGCTGGGCGGCGAGGCTCATGGCAACCTACTCGACTCGAGCCGGGTCCGCTGCTCGGTTGTCACTCTCGTGGGCGTCCGCCCCGACGCCGCACTTAGAATGAGGCATGAGTCAAAGTCCCGCAAACAAGCCCGTGAACCTCAAGGTCGATCGAGCGGCCGGCCTGCTCACGATCGAATGGGGCGACGGCCACCGCAGCGAGTTCGACGCGGTGGCCCTGCGCCTGCTCTGCCCTTGCGCCTTCTGCCAGGGCGAAGCGGGCCGGCCGGGCTGGCTCGATACCAACCCGACGCTCACCGCGATTCAGACCCAGCTCGTGGACGCCAGGTTGGTCGGCGCTTATGCGCTGGCCCCGACCTGGGCCGACGGCCACGACACCGGCTACTACACGTTCGAGATGCTCCGCGAAAGTTGCCGCTGTTCCGAATGCGCCGCGAATCGCCAGCCATCCTAGGCTGGCGTCGATGAAGAATCGCCCGTTCAACCAATCGTCGAAGGAGATCGCATGATCGTCGCCACCACCCCATATCTGGCCGGCTATCGGGTCACCGAGGTCAAGGGCCAGGTGTTCGGCCTCGTCGTTCGAAGCCGCGGCTTTGCCGGCAACTTCGCGGCCGGCCTCCGCTCGATCGTGGGCGGCGAGATCCATGAGTACACCCAGCTGCTCGAGGACACCCGGCGCCAGGCGCTCGACCGAATGGTCCAGAACGCGACAATGATGGGCGCCAACGCCGTGATCTCGATGCGCTTCGACTCGTCCGAGATCGGGACCTCGATGTCGGAGATCGTGGCATACGGAACCGCCGTCATTGTCATTCCCGACGCCACTGCCAGGCCGGTCGGCGAGTAGGCGAGCGCGCTTGCGGCGGCGCCGCTCCTCATTGGAGGACACGGCGCCGCCGGAGCCGATCGAGGGACAGATGCTCTCAACGTGGATCCGATGGCTCGCGTTCGGCGTCGGGGCGATCCTGATTCTGGGCGGCTTCGTCCTCGCTTCCTCCGGGGTGAGCCTGGGCGCCGGCGCCGAGCTGATCATCTTCGGTGCCGTGGCCATGATCGCCGCGATCCTGCAGCGACCACGCTACCGCTCCAACGCAGCCGAAGTTCGGCACGAGGAAGCGGGACCCGGCGGCGGCGAGGACGGCTTCCTGGAGCCGCGCTTCCTGCCGACCAACGAGCTTTTCATCGACCCGACAACCAATCGCCCGATGCGGGTGTTCGTGGATCCACGGACCGGCGAGCGGAGGTACCGCGCCGAGGGCTGACGCGAGTCGGGGTCGCGGTGCGGGCGGTGCGCGAGGCGCGCGACGCGCGAGGCCGGTTCCAACCGAGACGAAAAGCCGCTGGACTCTCCCTATTGCGCCCGGGGCTCGTCTGACGAGAATGGCTCGATACATTGATCGGCCACGCGAGTGGATCGGCGCACAACGAGAAGACGCCAAGGGCGCGCGGGGAGAAGTGACGGCAATCGTTCGAAGGAACCCGGAAGAAGAGGGCTCGACCCCACATGAGGCGAGCTCCGAGTTCCCGTACATAAATCGCGAGCTCAGTTCGCTCGAGTTCAACCGGCGTGTCCTGTTCGAGGCCGGCGACGAGCGCAACCCGCTCCTGGAGCGCGTCAAGTTCCTCGCGATCTTCGCCAGCAACATGGACGAGTTCTTCCAGATCAGGGTCTCGGGGTTGATGGAACAGGCCCAGGCAAAGGCCGCGCCCTCCAGCCCCGGCGACAAGCCTGCCGCCGAGCAGCTCGCGGCGATCCGAACTCGGGTCCGCGAGATGCTGGTGGAGCAAGGTCAGACCTTCGAGTGGATCTGCTCGTCCCTCGGCGACGCCGGTATCTCGATCGTGGGATACGACGAGGTGCCCGAACACCACGATGCCCTGCGGCAACGCTTCACCGATGAGATCTACCCGGTGCTTACGCCGCTGGCGGTGGATCCGGGGCACCCCTTCCCGTACATCAGCACTCTGAGCCTGTCGTTGGCGATCCGGATCGAGGACCCAGACGACGGCGAGGAGCTCTTCGCTCGCGTCAAAGTGCCATCCCTGCTGCCACGCCTGCTCCAGATTGAGCCGAGCAAGTTCGTCCTGGTCGAGGAGGTCATCGCCGCGAACCTGGACATGCTCTTCTCGGGCATGACCATCCGCGAAACGCACCTCTTCCGCGTCACCCGAAACGCAGATTTCGAGCTCGAGGAGGACGAGGCCGACGACCTGCTCATGGCTATCCAGGAGGAGTTGCAGCGACGCCGATTCGGCGATGCGGTGCGCCTCGAAGTCGACCGCGGTATGCCCGCGGCGATGAGGCAGATCCTGGAGAAAGGCGTCGGGGTGGGGCCGGAGGACTGCTACGAGGTCGGCGGCATGCTCGACCACACCGGCCTGATGATGCTCGCCGGTCTCGACAGGCCGGACCTGAAACTTCCGCCGTACATCCCGACCGTGCCGCTCCGCCTGGTGCCGCCGGACGAGGACGAACCGGTCGATGTCTTTGCCGCAATCCGAGCCGGCGACCTGCTGGTCCACCATCCGTACGAGAGCTTCGCCGCATCGACGCAGAGATTCATCGCCCAGGCGGCCAGTGACCCCGAAGTCCTCTCGATCAAGATGACGCTATATCGGACCAGCGGCGACTCCCCCATCGTGCGCGACCTCATCTCCGCGGCAGAGCGCGGCAAGCAGGTCGTAGTCCTGGTCGAGATCAAGGCCCGTTTCGATGAGCAGGCGAACATCGATTGGGCCCGCAAGCTCGAGCAGGCCGGCGCCCACGTCGTCTACGGGCTGGTCGGCCTCAAGACGCACTCCAAGACGAGCCTGGTCGTCCGCAGAGAGGGATCCGCGCTGCGCCGCTACGTCCACATCGGCACGGGCAACTACAACCCCGGTACCGCCAGGCTGTACACGGACCTGGGCCTGCTGTCGTGCCGGCCGGAACTGGGCGCCGACGTCAGCGATCTGTTCAACGTTCTCACCGGCCTGTCGCGCCAGCGCGACTTCCGGCGCCTGATCGTGGCGCCGATGAACCTGCGCAACTGGATCCTGTCGATGATCGATCGCGAGGCGAGCCACGCCCGCGCCGGCAAACCCGCCCGAATCGTCCTCAAGCTCAACTCGCTCGTGGATCCGGCCTGCGTCGCGGCACTGTACGGGGCAGCCCAGGCCGGGGTCCAGGTGGATCTCCTGATCCGCGGTATCTGCTCGCTCTGGCCCGGCGTACCGGGAGTGAGCGAGGGTATCCGGGTCCGCTCGATCGTCGGCCAGTACCTCGAGCATTCGCGCATATTCAGCTTCGCCAACGACGGACGGCCGGAGTGGTACATCGGCTCGGCCGACCTCATGGAGCGAAACCTCGACCGGCGCGTGGAGGCGATCGTCCCTGTCGAGGATCCGGAGGCGCAAGAGAAGATCCAGGGCCTGTTCGAGGTCATGTTCTCCGACGACCGCCGCTCCTGGCAGCTCGGCGCCGACGGTGCCTACCATCGGACCGAGGAATTGACCGGCGTTCCGGGTACGATCGACACCTTCGAGATCCTCAAAGCGCGGTCGCTTGCCTCCATCGCGGTCGAAGCCGTCGCGCCCAGACGGCCCCACGCCGGGGCGGGCTCTCTCGATCCCAGGGCATAGTCTCGAACCGGGGGAGCCAGATGGTCACGGGGCGCAAGGTCGAAGTCGAGATGAAGTACCAGCTCAAGGCGCCCGACAGCGCCGATAGCTACCTGGTCGCGCCCGAGCTGGGCCAGTTCAAGCCGGCAGGTCAGGTCCGGGTCGTGCAGATCGAGGACCGCTACGTCGACTCGGCGGACTGGGCTCTCACACGAGCCGGCTTCGCAGCGAGGCTGCGCCGGGCTTCGCGAGAAACCGTGATCGGCCTCAAGCGCCGAGAAGCCCCGGAAGGCCGGCTGCACCGTCGCGAGGAGCTCGAGGGTCCGGCCGACCCGAACTCGCCGCCGACCGATTGGCCCGCCTCGCCCGCACGCTCGGTGGTTCTGGAGCTGTGCGGCGACGCGGCCCTCGTAGAGTTGCTCACGATTCGCCAGGTGCGGCGAGTTCGCCGCCTCGTGAACGGCGACACGACGGCCGACCTCAGCGTCGACGCGGTCGAGGTGCAGGTCGACGGCCGAACCCTCAGCAGGTTCGATGAGCTCGAGGTGGAGCTGAACGCCGGGTCCGAAGATGCCCTCCAGGCCCTTGGCAAGATCCTCGACCGGGACGAGGGTCTTCGACGTTCGACGCGATCCAAGCTGGATCGGGCCGTCCGCGCCGTCCGTAAGGCGCTCCCCACGCTGCCCGAAGAGGTCCACCAGCATTGGCTCGAGGCGCCGCCCGCTCTCCTGGGCAGCCCCAGCCGGCGAACGAAGACCGAAGCGCGCAAGGGTGCCCAGGAACCGGCCGATGCCGGCGCCGCAACCGAGGAGACTCCTCCGCCGGAGCCTTCAACTGCCCCGCAGGAGCCTTCGACTGCCCCGCAGGCGGAGCGCATCTCAGCCGCCGGCCATTCGATCGGCCCGCGATCTCTCGGGGTCCAGGCCGACGACAGCCTGCCGGAAGCGGCGCGCAAGGTCCTCAAATTCCACTTCATCCGAATGCGCGCCAAAGAGAAAGGCACGCGCGACGGATCCGACGTCGAGGATCTTCACCAGATGCGGGTGTCGACTCGTCGGATGAGGGCCGCATGGCGCGTCTTCGACGATGCCTTCAAGCGCGCCAAAACCCAGAAGCTGCGGCGCCGTCTCCGGATGTTGGCGGACCGGCTCGGGGCCGTCCGCGATCTCGACGTGCTGATAGAGGGCCTGGAGTCGTACCGGGCCGGTCTCGATCCGGAGCAGCAGCCCGGTCTGGAGCCGTTGCTGGCGGTGTGGCGACGCCAACGCGCAGCCGCGCGCGATCTGCTGATTGCCGAGCTCGACTCGCATCGCTATGCCGCCTTCATAGAAGGCATGAAGGATTTCCTCGAAGCCGGTTCCAACGAGGCGGCCACCGTAGCCTCCCCCACCCTGCCGCACCGAATGCGAGACCGCGTTCCGTCGCAGATCTGGGCGGCCTACGAGGCGGTCCGAGCGTACGAGCTGGTGCTGCCCTGGGCGGACGTCGAGACGCTCCATCAGCTGCGGATCGCGACCAAATGGCTGCGTTACGACCTGGAGTTCTTCGGTGAGACGCTGGGTCCCGATTCAGAGCGCCTGCTCGAACGTGTCGTGGCGCTGCAGGACTTCCTGGGTTGCCTGAACGATGCCGACGTCGCGGCCAAGCTGGCCCGCGACGTCCTTGTGGCTCGTGCCGGGGAGCTGTCCCGTCCTGAAGCGGAGGCGATCGGCGCGTACCTTCACTCGCGCGAGCGGGAGCTGGCGCGTCGCCGCAGGGCGCTCGGGCCCGTCTGGCGAGCGGTCGCCGGGGCGCCGTTCCGGCGAGCCCTGGGCCGAGCTACCGCCGCCCTCTGAGCCCGGCCCCGCGAAAGGCCGAGCTGGGGCGTCGCCGGCCGAGCCGGTTCGGATTCCGTCTTCCTTCGCGCTGAATGCGCCGCATGTTAACGGCGGGTTCACCGGCCGATGACACGCGCACCGCAGCCTCCTTCTCATGGTGGCGCCGACGTCCCTCCGCCGAACCTTCTTGAAGCCCGGCGCGTCGCCAGCCCCTCCGTAGCGGATCGAAGGAGACCTATCGACGATGTCCCCAATCGAAGCGCAGACCTCGAGCCGGCCTGTCGTGGCCGAGAGGGTGGCGCTGGTCCGAGCCCAGCTCGCCCCCATCAGCAGCCGCCGGGCACTGCTCGATTCATATCGCCGCGAGTCGCTCTGCCGCCTCGCATCTCCCACGCAGGACGGCGGATCTGCCGTCGAGGTTCTCGATATCGCCTACGCCCTGCGCTGGGCTGAACTGGCGCCGGACGACCCAGCAATGGATGCGGACGATTGTCCGTAGGTGGAGTTTCCACATGAGTAGTTCGTCCCCGACGCTCCAGCAACCACCCGACTACTACCTTCGGGCTCTGGCTCATTGGCCTCGCCTCGAGCCGCCCCGGACGGAGCAGGTTCGCCACGATCCGAACCGGATGGCGACCCGCATATCGCGCCGAACCAGGCTCTCCGAAGAAGCAATCCTGGCTCTGTTGGGCGTTCGCGGAGAGGTCGCAGATCCCCCACCGCCGGACCAATAGCACTCCTGAGCGCGACGGCTGGGTGAATCCGGGATGGCAACGCTATGCTTGCGAGCCGACGGAGCGGTCGCGCCCCGCCGCCCTTCGCCGAGCCTACGCTTGCCCGCGCCATCCGGGGTTCAAGGGTGCCAGAGAACGACCCGTCCGTCGCTCACCGCCACCGCGAGGTCTTCGACCGTGAGCTATTCGCGGTCAAGGAAGGCATCGTTCGCATGGGCGAGCAGGTCGGTGCGGCCATCGACGCCGCCGTCGCGGCCCTCACTGCGCAGGACATTGCGGCCGCCCAGGCGGTGATCGCGGCGGACCCGGCGATCAACGACGCGCAGGCCGAGTTGACCGCGCTCATCATTACGACGATCGCCACGCAGTCCCCGGTCGCTCGCGACCTGCGGTTCCTGATCGCTCTCGCGCACGTCTCGTATGAGCTGGAGCGGATCGGAGATCACGCGGCCGGGGTAGCGCGCCAGGTCATCGTCGTAGGTTCGGAGACCGCGCTCGGGTCGGCGAGCCTGACCAGGATGGGAAAGCTGGCGAGCGGTCTGCTGCACGGCGTTCTCCGGGCCCTGGTCGACCTCGACGAGGAGGAGGCGCGGCGGGTCGCTTCCGGCGACGATGAAATCGATCGGCTCTACCACGCCTACTTCGATCGCGCCCTCGAGCGAATGCGGGCCGACCCGAGCTGGGTCGACAAGGGAGCGCACCTGCTGTTCGCGGCGAAGGACCTCGAACGGATCGGCGATCGGGTCACCAACATCGCCGAAGAGGTCGTCTTCCTGGCGACCGGCGAGATCGAGGATCTCAACCCCTAGACGCAGTCGCGTGGATTGGCGGCGGGTGCGATGATCGCCACGTGAACGCGAACGCCGAAGTCCAACTCCACTTGCTGCGCCACGCCCACGCCGGCGACCCGATGAAATGGCATGGGCCCGACGAGGTACGCCCGCTGTCGGAGAAGGGCCGCCTTCAGGCCGAGCGGCTCGGCCGCTTCCTCGCCGCGGCCGGCTTCGCGCCCGACACGATCCTGACCTCGCCCATGCTTCGCGCCCTGGAGACCGCACAGCTGGTGGCCGAGGCACTCGGGCTTCCGGTTCGGGTCGACGACGCGCTGGCCGGGCCTCTCGAGATCGAGAATCTGGAGGCGATCCTGAGCAACGCGGGCGATCCGCGGTGTCCGCTGCTGGTCGGCCACGATCCCGACTTCAGCGAGCTGGCCGCCGCCCTCACCGGCATGCCCGAGCTTCCGGTCCGCAAAGGGGCGCTCGTCAGGGTCGACCTCCTACGTCCGATCGAAGCCGGCACTGGTCTTCTTCGCTGGCTTCTGCCGCCCGACCTCCTGTCGATCCGCGACTGACGCCACACCCATAAGTAGGCTCCTGTCTTGACGGCCGGGCGGCGGGCGCTATGCTCTGCCACCGTCGCAGGTGCACCGGGGTCGGGAGTGCGCGCCGCCGCCGCGACAGCTACCGCGGAAGAGGTTTTCGATGGCAAAGGGTCGTGGTCGCAAGTCGAACGAGGCCAAACCGAAGGCTCCCGGCGCAGCCCCCAAGGTTGACCGTGCCGCTCTCAAGAAGGCCGAGGCCAAGGCGGATCGCGGGTTGCGCAAGCACTTGAAGCAACTCCAGCGCCAGCTCGCCGACGCGGCAAGGACCGAAGCCAAGCGCGTTCGCAAGCTCGAAAAGGCCCGTTGGCGCAGGCAGCGCCTCGAGGCCGCAGTCGACGAGGTCAAGACGGCCTCGTCGGTCGCCACGGGCAAGCCGTCACCGAAGACCAAGGCCTCCGCCGAGTCGAAGGCCCCGGTCGCGGCTGAGACGAAGGCCGCCGCCGAGCCCAAGCCGAAGGCCGCCGCCGCGCCGAAGGCTGCCGCGCCGAAGGCCCGGGCCGCCGCCGAACCCAAGCCGAAGGCTGCCGCAGCGCCGAAGCCGAAGGTCGCCCCAGCGCCGAAGCCGAAGGCCGCGGTCGTCGCGCCGAAGCCCACGACCGCCGCGCCCCCTGCCGTTGCAGTGGGCGGCCAGGTCATCGAGGCGTACTGCCTGCGCGAGAAGAAGCGCGTCCAGATGAAAGATCCAAAGCCCGTGGTCACCGCCAACGGCGGATCGGCCGTGTCGGGTACGTGCCCGAGTTGCGGGGCCGCCTTGTACAAGCTGGTGAGCCGCACGGCCCGCTAGCACGTTCGCACCAGCCGGACGCCTGTCGAGCACGCATCCGGCCACGCCTACGCTCCCGGGCGAGCCTCGTGTTCGACCGCGCCGTTGGCGACCGGCGACGCGACGGCGGCCGACGACGCGACGGCAGGCGCGATTGGGATTGCGAAGGTGAAGGTCGAGCCCTCGCCTTCCTCAGATTCGACCCAGATACGCCCG
>Ga0182021_10008744_pt1 | contig 11985 bp, 11 predicted proteins | sample 612E3MmetaG_FD_120493 | JGI IMG/M metagenome (GOLD analysis project Ga0182021, IMG submission 120493) | Permafrost microbial communities from Stordalen Mire, Sweden - 612E3M metaG (Illumina Assembly) | ecosystem: Environmental > Terrestrial > Soil > Wetlands > Permafrost | place: Sweden...
AGTGCATTGTTTGGCTGATCCCCGGCGCGATAAGAAACCGGTACTCCGACCGGCAAGCCCGTCATTTCTGCCGCTTCCGCTGTGAGTCTGCCCTGTATCGAAAATGTCGGCACGATGTCCGGAATAAAATCTTTCGGGATGCCGTAATAGTTAAGTACCAGATCCGCGATATCCTGCTTCTGATAATCCCAAAGAATTCCCTCCGAAAGCCCTGTGACGGTTGTCTTTACCTCTCCGGTAAACTTATATGCAATATAGTCCCCCGGAAGCATGATTTTATATATCCTCTTATATATGTGAGGTAAATTCTGTTTCACCCATGCGAGTTTTGAAGCAGTAAAGTTACCTGGAGAATTTAGGAAATGGGTAAGGCATGTTTTTTGGCCGATTTTTTTAAATGCTTTGTCGCCAAGTGCTACAGCGCGGCTGTCACACCAAATAATTGATGGATACAGCACGTTCATATGTTTATCGACGAGAACCAATCCATGCATCTGATACGTTATACCAATCGCTCTCACGTCTTTTAATTTATTCCCTACCTGCATTTTAATTTTTAATGTCGCCTGAACAATGTTTTTCCACCACATGTCAGGATGTTGTTCGGCCCAACCGGGGTGCGGAGAATCTATCGTTAATTCTTTATCAGTGGATGCAGCTTTTGCGATGAGGATGCCGGTTTTACTATCAATAAGCGAGGCTTTGATAAACGAGCTGCCTAAATCATACCCAAGTAAATATCCATCTGTTGCCATACTCTTTGGGCACATTGTACCGCTTTTATACAAATATGCAAAAAAACAGGAATCTTTACTTTGAAATACAGTGAAAAAGCACAAGGACAAAAAGAAAAACTCTACCTAATGTACGCCAACAGGGGGGGCTGTTTTTCGGCACGCGGACACAAAATATGATTTCACGATTCATCGCTGACATTCCCGCCCATGTCATGGAATTAAATGTATCACTCAATAGTGACCGGGGGTTTCAGGATGACGACCTCTTACTTTAGGGTAAACCGCAAGATAACGAGTGCCAGCGTGCCAACGACAACGCCGACAGAGAGAATCATTTCCAAAATCAGAAAAACCCGGGCAACCCCCCTGACATGGGTAAATGAAAAAAATGGGAACAACCTGCTGTCGATCGGGAGCCACGCAATAGCCTCAGAAGAAGCCTGTTGGTAGGCTCTTTTTTTTGCTCTTCTTTTCATTTAATCCCATTGTATCATAGGAATAAAAGATAGATAATATACATCATGAAGGCCGACAGATCAATCCGTCCCGTCGATGATTCCGAGAGAGGAAAATGGGATGCGCTAGTCGCACATCCTCTCCAATCCTGGGAGTGGGGCGAATTCCGTAAGAGCATGAATATCGATATCGCGCGGCTCGGCGTATTCAACAATAATAAGCTCATTGAGGGATGGCAAATATCGTTCCATAAAGTGCCGCATGTCGCCTATACCATTGGCTATTTCCCGAAAGGCCCGGAACCGGTTTCTGATATGATTGAGGCGCTGGGTAATTTGGGTCGCGAAAAAAATGCAATTTATATCCAACTTGAACCAAATATACAGGCTGCGGATGCCAAAATACCCCTATCGGCACTCTTCCGTAAGTCACACCATCCATTATTCACCAAATACACATTCGTGCTTGATCTGACAAAATCAGAGGATGACTTGCTCAAGGCCATGCATCCGAAAACCCGATACAACATCCGAGTTGCCCAAAAACACGGCGTCGTAATCCGCGAGGATTCAAGCGAAAAAGCGTTTAACGCATACGTAACTCTCTCTGAAGAGACGACGAAACGCCAGGGTTTTTATGCCCATAACCGGCATTACCATACCACGATGTGGCGATTGTTTAAAGAGAAAAATATCGCCAAATTATTTACGGCAACGTATGAGGGAACTATTGTCACCGCATGGATCGTTTTTTTGTGGAACGATACGGTCTACTATCCCTATGGAACATCCTCCCGGATAAACCGCGATATCATGGCACCGAACCTCATGTTATGGGAGATCGCCAAATGGGCAAAAAAAGAAGGTTTCAAACAATTTGATCTCTGGGGTGCAATGGGACCCAATCCCGACACAAAGGACCCATGGTACGGATTCCATCGTTTTAAAGAAGGATATAAACCACAGCTTATCGAATTTGCGGGATCCTTTGATCTTGTTGTCAATCCGCTTCTCTACCACCTCTACACTGCGGCCGATACGATAAGGTGGGCCTATTTACATGTCCAGGCAAAAATATAATTACGTCATACAGGCTATGGAACCCCAACAATCAGATGAGTACGCACAATATATCAGGCTGTTGGGCTGGAAGGCCGTCAGTCTGGACGGTGTAAATATTTTTTACCGGCAATTTCCCCTCTTCGGGGGGATGATGAAAGTTCACCGGCCTCTCAAGCTGCCAAATCCAAAGAAACTCGTTTCAATCATTAAGGCGAATCATATAAAAAACCTTGTTATAGAACCCGTAGAAAATCAAAATCAAAAACTACTTGATGCGTGGTGCAAAACGCTTGCCAAATCCGTAACAATTAACACCACGCCGTTCCTTCCTACAAAAACATTCCGGGTTGATCTGACGCGTAATAAGAATACAATCTTCGGCTCGTTTTCCGAAGCGAAACGCCGTGCAGTACGAAGAGCACTGAAACTTGGCGTCATTGTTAAAAAATCTGAGAATATCAATGATCTCATCCGCATTAAAAATAAATCAGGCGGACTGTTTGGATTTATTACGACAACGGGCATTAAAGAATTGTGGAATATCTTTCATCCGAAAAATATATCCATACTCCTCGCATATGCACGAGACGACGATCACCGTCCCGTCGGTGGTGTTCTTCTCCTTTTCTGGGACAACATCGCATACTATTGGATCGCCGGGGCTATAAAAAAGGGAAAAAAACTCTACGCTCCGACGCTCCTCGTATGGGAAGCGCTCAAAGAATCAAAGGAACATAAGTGCCGGTCATTTGATTTTGTCGGCGTTTGGGACGAACGGATTCCGGGCAAAAATCTAGAATGGAAAGGATTTACGAAATTCAAAGAAGGATTCGGCGGCACAAATATTTATTATCCTCTCGTTATACACTAACATTAATTCCACGCTTCACAGATGAGACGAAATTCGCAGAAATCACAGTGTCTTCCGGGCGTCGGGGCAAAATCACTTTGTTCCATGAGCTTTGCTTTTTCAAAAATCTCTTTACGGGCAAGGGCCAACTCCTCCTGATTTCTTGTCGCGGACAATTTTTCCTGGCCTTCAAAAAAATAAAACGAAACGATGACCTTTTTTGGCGGGTCTTTATAGATGCCACCTTGTGCAGCGCTAAGCGCGTACACTGTCAACTGTTCATCGCGTGCCGCATCCCGGCTCTTTGGCGCTTGACCGGTTTTATAATCAATGATTTCTATCGTGCCGTCTTCATGTTTATCAATCCGATCAATTCTTCCCCCGAGCGTAAGCTCTGGGGTAATTTTTATCTTAAACGGTTCCTCAAGAGCTATCGGAATAGTTTTCGGATCATATCCCTTTTTGAAAAACCCCTCCAATAACTCTTTACCGTGTGCCTTCAGCTTTGCTTCATACGCCTTATTACCGAATCCGACTGACACCCAATGTTCATCAAGCAGCTGAAATAATGTTTCCAGGGTCGGATGCTCTCCATTTTTTACAAGTTCATAAAATGCGCGCACGACTTTGTGAATAGTATCACCGAACGACAAAGCTGCAGACGGCGGAATCGGAATTTTTATAATATACCGATATTTATATTGAAGCGGGCACGTTTCAAACGTTGCAAGCTGTGAATAAGAAAGATACGAAATCGGGTGACCTACCATTTTTTTTGTAGGTTCTTCCGGTTTCGCCCAGTCCAAAAAAGATAACTGCTTTGTATTACGCCCTTCATCGATGACGATAGAATCCTCAAAACCAGTCCCCAGCGATTCCGCGATAAACGGCGATAACTTTTTCTCCCGTTTCCCCTCACCATAAAATTTTGCCGCGGTTAAAAATAAGAGATCGCGTGCGCGGGTCATTCCGACGTAAAAAAGCCGCCGCTCTTCCTGTGTGTGAAAATCCCCGGTCGGCAATACTTCCTTAATGAGCGCTTCGGGAATAGGAATCTGTTCCTTCCGCTGTGTCGTCGGAAACCGTTGTGACACTAAATTAACGAGGAAAACCACAGGAAATTCGAGCCCTTTTGCGGAATGAACCGTCATAAGTGTCACGGCATTATTATCGCTCCAGTCGGCGTCCGTTGACATCGGTGATTCTCCGAGTGTCATGGATAAATCGATCCAGTCGACGACGGTAAAAACGCTTGCATCATCGTGCTCAACTTCATACGTCTTCAATTTGTTGAAAAATTTGGAAATATTAAGCGCAATTTTCTCATCCTTAACCGATTCGTAATTCGCAAGCCGTTTGAGTAAGCCTGTGTCTTCAAGAAAATAATAGAGAATCTGCCCCGCTGTTTCTCTTTTAATTAATCCCAGGTGTTTATGGATCATGGCAACCAGTTGTATAACCTTTTTTTGCGTCTCATCAGTTACAAAAGGCCTAGGAATACGCGTGGGAACGCGAGGCGAAATTTTCGAAGATCGCTTATCGAGACCTTCGGCTTCGCTCAGGTTAAACTTAGCAATATCTTGTTGCGCTTGCCCTGAGCGAGCAACGCGAGCCGAAGGGAGCAGCGGATCAAGAAAATTTTGCGGCGCGTTCCCAGATAGCGCTTCGCATGCTTCAAAAATGGAAATTCCATACCGTTTTGCGTAATTTGACAGTGACGCTACATCTCGCGGAGGCAAGTTCAGCCAATCCATGGTTAAGAGCCGGTACATCGCGACACTGTCTTCAAAGTTGTAAAGAACCTTGAGATATGCGATAAGATCCTTCACTTCCGGTTGCCGGTACAGTTGTCCCGGCCCTAAAAATTGATAGGGTATTCCCGACCGTGCAAAAGCTCTCGCAAACGGATCCGCGTGATTATTCGCACGTACTAACAGAGCAATGTCCGAGTATGAATATTCGTTATGTTGTTTCATGACATCAACAATTTTCCGCGCGACGGCATCCGCTTCGTTTTCCACGCGATCGGCGAACAAAACCTGAATCTTCTCCCCGTTTATTCTTCGCGCGCTCTCCAATTTCTTTTCAATTTTTTCCGCGACTTCCAGCCGGTCGGGATTATTGTGTTGGACCAGGTCGTATGAACGGTCAAGTATTTCTTTTGTCGACCGATAATTTGAAGTCAACACGACAATGGTTGCTTTCGGAAATGACGCCCGAAATTGAATCATGTTGGAGACGGCCGCACCTCGCCAGCGGTAAATCGCCTGGTCATCATCGCCGACAACCGTAATATTCTTTCTCCGACCCGCAAGGAGAATGGCCAACTGATTCTGCGCGAAATTCGTATCCTGGAATTCATCAATGAGAACATATTTAAATTGATTCTGATAGTTAGCGAGAATTTTCGGTCTCGTCCGGAAAATAAGTAGTACTTGACTGATTAAATCAGAATAGTCACAAACCCCTTCCTTCACTTTAAGCTCTTCATATGTTCTATAAGCGTTTGCAAGTTCAAAATATTTTTCTCCTTCATTCTGATCGTTTTCTCCATTTTGAATTTTGGATTTTGCATTTATTTTGGATTTGGAATTTTGATTTTTACCTCCGGGGGATTTTGCCCATTTGAGATATTCCGTCGGCGTCACATCCTCATCTTTTAACCTGCTGAAATGTCCGACCATACCGGCGATAAATTTCGTCGGGTTTCCGAGCGGACGGAAATAGTTAAGATCGAATCGGAAAATATTCTTCCGGAAAAACATGATTGTCTCCGCCTCTGTCATGAGTGTGTACCCGGGGTCAATGCCTACATTAATGGCTTCATTCCGTAATATCCTGTCGCAAAACGCATGAAACGTTGAAATCCACATCTGCGTGACCCCGTACGGCAATGCTTTATCGACCCGTTCTTCCATTTCGCGGCTCGCTTTTTCGGTGAAGGTGAGGGCTAAAATTTCCTCGGGTTTTACGATTTCCTTTGCAATAAGATATTTTATCCGCTCCGTAACGACGGTTGTTTTCCCAGTCCCGGCCCCGGCGATAATCATAAGAGGCCCGGAGCCGTGCTTCACGGCTTTCAATTGCTGTTCGTTCAATGAGCCTTCATCAACGGATACTTTTGTCATGTCGGGTTATTATATTACTATCTTGTTTGATCAGATCGAGTAATTGGGGAAAGTCCTTCATGCCCGATTCCGATCCCATATGACCTAACCCGTGTAACCTTACAATCTTGCTCTTCAATTTTTCCCGAAATTCTACAGATTTAAGTTTATCAATATATGGATCGTTATCACTGTACAGAACAGTTGAATTTGGAATAAGCCTCCGTAGTTTGGGAAAATCGAATTGTTGATGATAAAACGAATCGTTTGCCTTTTCAATATAGTCGGATTTCCCGTACACCTCAAAAAACGGCGCAATAAAATATGCATTCGCTAATTGCATAGAATATTTTTGAGCGACGAGTAACGTAAACACGGGGCCTAATGAATGGGCAACAATACATAATTTTGTATCCGGTTTAATAGTGTTACGAATCTTTTCGAAAACATCAAACCATGCACCTAATTGTTGCGTAGGAGCGTATTCGGACACAGGCTGCTTGGATATCTCCGACCATTTGTCCACCGGAAATTGCGGCGCTATCACAATATGGCCCATCTTTTGTAACTCGTTTTTCAACCACGGAAACCAAGCATTATTTGGTGATTCAAAAGTACCGTGAATGAATAAGAATGTCATGTGGGGTTATTATATTACGGATTGTCCCGTTTTATTGCATTAAGGAGTTGCGGAAACTTGAAAAGATGTGATTCTATTCCCATATGTCCCAATCCGGTCAGTTTAATCGTTTTACTCCCTAATTTTTCTGCGAACTCGAGCGCCTCCCACTCGTGGACATTCGGATCATCGTCACTATAAATAACCGTTGATTGAGGGATTAACGATCGAAGACGTGCAAAATCGAAATCATGATAATAAAACGTTATATTCGCTTTATGGATCAGGGCTGCCGATTTATCCTTTAACTCTTCCTCAGTTGCCGGATGGAAAAACGGAGCAATAAAATACGCATTTTTTGCGTATAATCCGCACTTTTCAACCATAAAAAGGATAAACATCGGACCAAGTGAATGACCCACAAAACAGAGTTCTTTGTGATTTTGTATTTTCGGTAGAAGTTTTTCGAATGACTCTGTCCATACCGTCAGATTTTGACTCGATCGGTATTCTGCAACGGGTAATTTTGTGACTTTCGACCACTCATCTGTCGGTAATCGGGGTGCAAATACTTCATGACCTAACCCTTCTAATTCTTTCTTAAGCCATGGAAACCACGCCTCTTCTGGCGATCCGAATGATGCATGAATAAAAACAAATGTCATGAGTGTTTTTTTATAAACGTATTGATGTCGTTATCAATACCCGTAATTTTTTCCGCTTTTGCCAAAATAATTTTTTCCCACTTTTCGGCTTCAAGAATATCCTGTTTTCTACTACTTAACTTCACTTCAACCTGTTTTTCCTTATTAAACCGCACAACACACAAATAATCATTATCCCAAATCCCAAAATCGAGCTCACGTACCTCTTTTTCAATATCCTGCATCATGACAAGAAATATTTTAATTCCGGCCTTCAAATCCAAATCGATTTGTTGTAATAATATTGTACGTTTCAAATCGTCCAAATCCTGAACAACAAACACGCGGGTAAAATCTTTGACTCTTAGGGCTGCTTTTCTCGCTTCTTTATAATATTCGCTCTGTGTTTCCCAAAGTGACAGACCGGTAAAAAACGTGCAGAATCCTTTCTTACTCAAATTCCGAAAATGAAACAATCCCTCATCAAATATTTCTTCCGGCTTGAGATACACAACCTCTTCATGGCGTCCTTTGAGATAATTCGTCGCAAACAACTGCCGTCGGTGATCGATATAGTGCTGGTATAAGCTTAAATCCAACCTAGATTTACATAACTCATATACTAAGGGAAATTCGTTTAAATTCACGGCGGCATTCAAATGACCCGCCTTCTTAACAAGAATTATTGAACTATGTAATGGTTCTGCAAATTTGACGGGCTGCTCCCGTTCAACATAGGGATCGCTGTCTGAATACAACACATAGGAAACAGGAATACGTTTGCGGAGTTTTTCATAATCAAAATCCGTTTTGTAAAACGGCGCGTTTACATGGTCAAATTGCCAGGGTTTGTTGAGCTTGGACATAAACGGGCTGATAAAAATAGCAGAATCCAGTTGGATATTGTATCGCTCAACCACATGGAGTATAAACAGCGGCCCCAGCGAGTGGCCGATAAAACAAAGTTTCTCATTTTTATCAAACGTTTTATACATCTCGTCGAATGCTTTAAACCAATTCTCAAGACTCTGATGTTTCGGAGGCGCTGACAGCCCCGCTTTCGTCAGTTCATCCCAATCATCGCACGGGAAAGTGGGGACGACGACCTCCTGATCAAGTAATTGCAATTGTTCTTTAAGCTGAGGAAACCAATTTTCCTCAGGGTTTCCGAACGATCCGTGAAATAATACAAATTTCATAATTTATTTTTTATATTTTCCAACAATTGGTCAAATTTCTTAAATCGTGGATGATATGCCACGTTAAAATGCCCAGCGTCTTTAACAATTATTAATTGTGCATCTAATTTTTGAGCCAAATCTTTCCCCTCAGTAACCGGCGTATCATCATTCGTTGATTGGTAAATCTCAAAATACCTGCTTCCCTTTTTTATTTTGTCCCAATCAAATGGCTTCTCGTGAAAAGAGTCAATTTTATTCCATCCCTTCGGATACCATCGGTAGGTAATCCATGGTCCAACCAAAAAAACTGCTGCAACCGGACGTTTAATTTGCTCTAATACCCGGTACATAAATATGCACCCGCGACTATGTGCGACGAATATCGTATGTTCATCAATATATTGTTCGTACTCTTTAAGAGTAGCAAGCCAGGCGGACAGATCGTGACCTCCGTATGCCAAATCCTGATTTTTAGGAATAGGGAATTCTGGAACAAATACGCGATACCCTAATTTTTCCAGTTCTTTTTTTAACCAGGGAAGCCAGTTTTCTTGCGGGTTGCCATAGCTTCCATGGATAATAAAAATCGTTCTCATACCAGCTTCATTTGCTTTATCCATTTCATGATTTCGTCCGTTAACTCTTTTTCGTATCCCACATAACTATGCGATGCGTTTGTTATTATTTTTGATGTGAAACTCTGGGAATTTTTAACCTTACTACCGAAAATCTTCACAGCATCCGCTACGGACGGCAAAATATATATATCTTTCTCTCCGTATATAAGAAGCTGCGGTTCTTTAATCGACCCTAGAACCCGCCAGTTCGGATTATCGGGACTAAGATATGGAAATAAATTGCCGACTCCGTCTTCCATAAAATATCCTGAGTATGCTCCGACGGATATCGGGCACACCTCGATAAACTCATCGGGAAGCATTTCACGGGCTTTTCCTTCCTCAAGTTTTTTCGCAATCATTTGGTTAACTGACTTATATTTTTCTTCTCCGAATTTATGTCTCATCAAACCCGCATCGTTTTGCGGAGACAGGTGAATAAAGGCGATAATGCGCGGGTCCTGTTTTTTATATTGATAAAAAATATTTTTATTTGGTCCGAGGCTGTGACCCTGTAAGATAATTTTCTTTACTCCATGTTTTGATAGAAATTCGACCCAGGCCGCTATATCAAAAAGTGAATCCTCAAATTTCTCATACGCACCACCAACTTGGACCCAATCAATTTGTTCCCCGTTATGCTTTCTGATATCTGCGAATACATCATGTCCGCGATTGTTGGCGGTGAGGAATGAAATTTTTTGGGAAGCCAATTGTTCTCCCACAACTTCAATAAATTTGTGAGTATAAAAATCCCCAGCTGTTCCGTGGGAATATAAAACGGCAACCTCACTCTTTTGGTCCATCCAAAATCCTGATAACTCTAATCCGTCAGAGGTGATGGTTTTAACTAATTGTCCCTGCAACATAGAATATTGGAAATACGATTATGCGTGTTCTTCGGATAACTCACGGAAATTTTGCGTCCGTGTGAGTTTTTGTCCCAAAAGATTAAATGCGCTTGTGACATTTCCCATTGTATTATAAGCATTTCCGACATGTTTACCAAGAACACTCAGATTATCTTCGACTTTCTCATAATCCTTTTGTATTGCACGAAGCAAGCGGAAGATTTCCCTTGATTTCAGTTCAAGCTCTTTTCCCTGAAATGATAAGAGTAACACTTGGAGATGCGCATAAAGCGTGTTGGGCGAAACCGGATAAACCCTCTGGCCTCTGGCAAATTCCATGAGGTCATTTATATTGGCTATTTCGTAGTAAACTGATTCCGACGGAATGTACATAAGGGCAAAATCCATCGTCCCTTCTTCGGGTAATATATATTTCTTACTGATATCGCTCACATGTTTTTTTACGTCAGAGATAAAATCGCGCTTTGCCTGATTACGGATAGCTTCGGTCTCTCCGTTATGCAAAAGAGTAAAATTTTCCATCGGGAATTTTGAATCGATACAGAGAAGCCCTGCGTCGGTTTTGAGAACTGCATCGACTTTGACTCCGGATTTAAACGCATACTGTAAATGAAATGATTGTTTGGGAAATGATTGTCCGATCATATCTTTAAGGACCTGTTCACCGATGTTGCCGCGGAGTTTCGGCGACTGAAGAAATTCCTGAAGTGACCTGATGCCGCGGCCGACCTCCGACATTTCCCCGACGTTTTTATTGAGCGCACCGATCACACGGGCAGCCTCATCGAGCCTCTCATTAAGCTGCCGGGAGTTCGACTGCAGCGTTCTCGTCATCTCGACCGAGGTCCCGCGCATAGCGTCGTTTAATGTCTTATTAGTATGCTCAATCGTCACCTGCATGCTCTTGAGCCATGCCACAAGCGTTTCGTCGCCGCTCTTATTGAGTTTTGAGAGCTCATGTTTGATAATCCATACCAATACGGTAAATCCAAGGAGATTGATTGCTATTATAATAATGAAGTCATTCATGATGATCACACGATACCACATGACGATGTGATACGCTAGATTTATGGAATTACATGATGCGCCAAGGCTCCATGGTCACACAAACCATAATGTAATCTGGCTTATAATCGGAATCTGCGGCTTAAGCGGCTTAGGCTGGTTAATAAATACCCAGGACCCGGACTTCATCGTTCCGCTTGGGGCGTTTTTTCTCTTAGTTTTCGCAACGACGTTCAGTCTCACATTATTTATAACAAATATTGTACGACGTTCCATTCTGGTTGGTGGTGGGGTATTCGTCTTTTTTTTACTCCGCTTCCTTGGGCTCAGAGATCTGTATTATTCCATTCTACTGCTCGCCTGCCTCATTTCCCTTGAGGTATACATGCAAAAACGATAGAATGACCACATAATGAAATTCTACGTCACCTGCTCTATCCCCTACGTCAATGCAGCTCCACACATCGGGCACGCGCTCGAATTCGTGCAGGGAGACGTTGTCGCCCGCTATCACAAATTATTAGGAGATGAGACACTCCTCCTCTCGGGCGGAGATGAAAACGCCCTCAAAAATGTTCAGGCCGCGGAGAAAGCAGGCGTTCCGGTGCAAAAATTTATTGACGATAATACGCAGAAATTTTTCGATTTAACGAAGGCCTTAAACTGCGATTTCAACGTCTGGCAAAAAGGAAGCGACGTCTACCACCATTTCAAAGCAAGCCAGAAACTGTGGAACTTGTGTAAAAAAGATATTTATAAACAGTCATACGAAGGGTTGTATTGCGTCGGCTGCGAGACATTTTATACTCCGGATGAGTTGAATGAAAACGGCG
>Ga0182021_10008745_pt1 | contig 11984 bp, 8 predicted proteins | sample 612E3MmetaG_FD_120493 | JGI IMG/M metagenome (GOLD analysis project Ga0182021, IMG submission 120493) | Permafrost microbial communities from Stordalen Mire, Sweden - 612E3M metaG (Illumina Assembly) | ecosystem: Environmental > Terrestrial > Soil > Wetlands > Permafrost | place: Sweden...
CGGGTTCGTGCCAATGATGGTATGCTCCCGGTTTGATTTATTCCAGACTGGGACGACATTCACTCCCTGTTCTACCGCGCGCTGGAGCGCCCGAAGCTGAGCTACTCCTTGAAATCCGAATCTATCACCAACACCTATTGAATATTTTTCAAGTACCATTTCAATTTCCTTTTTGCGATTGAGATAATTTAAATTCCATAATTACTATTCGGAATGGTATGATATTGAGATATCAACTTATTGCACGATTCTCAAAGAAAACAAAAATTACTTTCTCATGGTAAGATAGTAATATTTCTTTTTTCTACCAACATGTAAACAATCTTGTTCACTCATTGACTTTGTGTGTAGCCTTTTGCATGTTGAATTATTACAAGAAATTGTTCGGGGACATACTATCAGAAGGGAATGATCATGACGACAGTCAGAACTGTTTTGCAAACAAAGAAAAATGAACTATGGTCGATACCTCCGGATGCAGTTGTCTTTGAAGCGCTCAAGATTATGGCGGATAAAAATATTGGGGCGTTACTGGTTATGCAAAAAGAGACCGTGGTGGGTATTTTCTCTGAACGGGATTATGCCCGAAAGATCATACTCAGAGGTGAATCTTCACGCACCACCGCCGTAAAAGATGTTATGACGTCATCAGTGCTGACGGTGCACCTTGAGCAATCCATTGATGCATGCATGGCACTCATGACTGACAAACACATTCGTCATCTTCCTGTTGTTGAGAACGAAAAAATCATCGGCCTTATTTCTATTGGAGATGTAGTAAAAGCAATTATTTCCGAACATAAGGAGACCATACAGCAGTTAGAAAATTATATCACTGGTTCTAGGTAAAGTGATCCTCACGCGTCCAATTTAATTACGTCGCTCCAGAACAAGAGACAGTGCTGTACTACTTGCATTCCCGCAGTACCATTCGTATATTAGCTACGTCGAAGCAAGACATGCATAGTAAAGACCTACCTGATATAAAACATAATTTGTTTTTTTACCGAACACTAGCACTGTTAAGGATAAAAAATAAATGTTTGCAAAGTTCCTTTCGCTTCTTGCCCCGCCGAACTTCGGTGACGAAGAAAAAAATCGAATTGCAGAAATCCTTAATATTATCGCACTGAGTATCCTCACAGGATTCATTATTCTGATCCTTCAACGCGCGATTGCCGGACAGGTAAAACTTTATCTTCAAATATTTTCTGCCGGCGCACTGATTATACTTTCCATCGTTTTCCTCAGGTACGGACGTTTGCAATGGGCGGAAGGATTGCTGCTCTGGACTCTTTTAGGCTTCATCACGTATCTGCTGTACACATCGAATGGATTACATAACTTTGCACTTCTCGGTATCCCTATCTGTCTTGTGTTTGCAGGAATTGCACTCCGAGCAACATACTTCTATGCCTTCACAATTTTAACAATCTTGTCCGTGGTGAGTATAGGTTTTCTCGAAATGCATGGCTTGCTCATAAACCGAGACGTCACCCAGACGACTACCTTCGACATTATCGATATCGCCGTTATTCTTTCCGTGACGGCTGTGGCGGTGCGTATTCTTGCAGACAATCTTCTACGAAGTATTAATAAAGCACGAATGAATGAAAAGGATATTCGGCACCAAGCCATGGAACTGAAGGAATCGGAAGAGAAATTCAGAACGTTGACCGAAGAATTACCCAACATGGTATTTATATATAAGAACGGAAAGATCATCTATGTGAATGAACGATGTAAAGAGATCATTGGCTTTACACGAGAAGAAATTTATGAGACAGGATTCGATTTTCTTTCGACCATTGCACCAGAACATCGGGACGTCGTCATGCAAAAATTTTTCCAGCATAAAATTGGAGTTGAAGTAGAGCCTTATGAATGTTCATTTATCGGAAAAACGAGTAAGAAGATAGAATGTCTTCAAATGTCGAAGGTCATCCATTATGAAGGGGAACCAGCAATCCTTGGCATCGTGGCAGATTTGACGGAATTCAAGCGCGCTCAAGAAGCTATTCGAGAAAGTCAAAACAGGCTTTCTTGCATCATAACGTCGGCGATGGAAAGCATCATTACTCTCGACGAACACCGGCGGATCCAATTGTTCAATCCTGCATCGGAACAGATGTTCGGTTGTTCAGAAGTAGAAGCAATGGGCCAATCGATTGATCGTTTCATTGCTCTTCCGAATAGCGATAAAAATCACGGCAACAACGATGTGCTTGAGCAGCACTCTATTGTCAGTTTACTGGAAGGCAGGGTGAGAACGATTAACGGGATTCGCATCAATGGTGAAGTTTTTCCTGTTGAAGCATCGATCGCAAAGGTGAACTCGGGGAACGAAGAACTTTACACCATCATCCTTCGGGACATTGCTGAACGAGTAAAGTCAGAAGAGACACAAAGAACCCTCCAGTCACAACTCTTGCAATCGCAAAAAATGGAAGCTGTCGGCTCTCTTGCAGGCGGTATTGCGCATGATTTTAACAATATTCTTTCCGTCATTATTGGTAATGCCGAACTGGTGAAACTGAAGCTTGCCCCCAAGCATAAAGCAATGAAACATATCGAGGAAGTCATCAATGCCTCGGATCGCGCACAGGAACTTGTTCGACAAATTCTCGCCTTCAGCAGAAAACAGGATACAGAATTCCGGCCCATTCGACTGCATTATATATTAAGAGAAGGAATGAAGCTTCTCCGGGCCTCGCTTCCTTCTACCATCGAGATAAAAGTGGATTTACCTATGAATGGACCACTCATACTTGGAGATGCAACGCAGATACACCAGGTGATCATGAACCTCTGCACCAATGCTGCTCAAGCGATGGAAGGAATCAATGGAAAATTGTTCTTGCGCCAGAAAACCGTGGAGTTCGATGATCGTTCCATTTTATTTCACCCCGATCTGAAAAAAGGACACTATGCTATGTTCACAGTTCAGGATGCTGGATACGGGATGGATGGATTTACTCTGAAGCGAATTTTCGAACCATTCTTTACTACCAAAGCTCCCGGCAAAGGAACAGGATTGGGATTGGCAATTGTTCATGCCATCATAAAAAACCATGGTGGTGCAATCAAAATACAAAGTCAAGTTGGAAAAGGCACGCAAGTAGATGTCTATCTTCCCGTGTACGAGGGCGAGGATGAAAGTATAAAACCTGAAACGACAAAAGTTAGTTTCGGAAGCGCGGAACGTATTATGATCGTAGACGATGAGGATCAATTGCTCAAAGTACTCACAGAAACTCTCAGGGGCCTCGGTTATCAAGTGTTTCCATTCGTCAGGCCGGTTGAAGCATTACAAGCTTTTGAAGAAAATCCGACCGGATTCGATCTCGTTATCACGGATCAGACTATGCCCCATATGACTGGATTCTTTCTTGCCAGTAGAATTAGGCAAACGCGTAACGACTTGCCAATCATTTTAATGACCGGTTATGATCAGTTAGAAGATCCAAAGAAGCTCGAAACTCTTGGTATACAGACAGTTTTACTTAAACCTTTTAAAAAGGGGGTTCTGGGAGAGACATTAAGAAAGATATTAGAAAAGGGAAAAAACTAATACATTCAGTCAAACGACCAAAAGGAAGAACCAAAAGAAAAAATCAATATTCTCTTTGCACCTACAACATTCGCACTATCATTCTCTCCTGCTGATTTTACAACCCTGAAAGAAGTTTTAATTGCTCGTATCTTTTTATTTTCCCCCGAACAGTAGCAAGAAGATTTTCACGATGAATCGGTTTTATGAGAAAATCATCAACACCAATTTCCTTCCCTGCGCGCATAAGGATATCATCATCCAATCCGGAAATGAAAACAAAGGGGACCTGTTGCAGGTGTCGAAGTTCTCTTGTTCTTTCGTAAAATAAAAATCCGTTCATTGTTGAAGTCTCCAGGCTGATGTCGCACAGAATCAGATCAACGCCTTCCTTTTTAAAAAATTCGAAAGCGTCATCTGAAGTGCTGAATTTTACAACATCGTATTTTGCCTGAACGAGCGTTTCCTTCATCAAGGTGAGTATTTGTTCCTCGTCATCGATGACTGCAATCTTTCTCTTTTTTACTTTTTTCCCTTTATACGCAATAAAGTTTGCATCGATCACCTCTTGGTCAGAATTTGATACATCAAAACTTTTACGAAGTTCATCGAGACTTTCTTTCACCTCGGTGTGCGAAGCATGTTGTAAGAGATGCTTGAGTAAAAATATATAACATTCTAATTTTGCCTGTCTGTCTAATAGTTCGTGTTCTTCAGGAGTAACGGAAAGCGAATGCCTGAGGTCTTCCAGCTCCGATACTTCTTCCTCGGTTTTTTGACCGTCGGACCAGACGAGCAGCAATGCTTGCTTGTAGGTTTCTAAGGCTTCTTTCGAAGCATGGTTTATTTTGAAAGGTTTCGTTGAATCATAGGTACGCAGACCGGCCTTTTTGAATTCCTCATACAATGCAGGCACTTTCAGGCCATGTAGTCCTGACGGATCGCTTAAAATATGATCGTTGAGATTATATTGTGTCAGCACTGTTCCCGCACCTTCGATGTCTTTCGAGGTTGTGGGAACAACTATTTTTTTCCGTAGCTGTTGAGCATAAAGTTCTTGAATACGTTCTTCATATGCGAATGCATATAAATTTTTGGGATCTAATTCGCGCGCTTTTTTTACCTCCCGAAGCGCTTTATCTAAATTGTTAGATTTCACAAGCTGATCGACATGCTTGAGAATTTCTCTGGATGATTTCATTTTTTCAGATATACGTGTCGATTCCAATTATTTTTTCTCCTGCTCCAGTACTTGTTTTGCAGCGATTCCAAAAACAGAGAACTGTTTTCTTGGGTACAGAACGACATACGAAAGGTAAAAAAGATATATAACGAAAATTCGTTATATGATGACTAGCCATGCTACTCTATTACAGTAGAATGTAGGAATGTCTTTCGAGAAACGCAATTTGAAAATATGGTTGGTACATTTGTTTGCGGAGAGCCGGGAGTGACAAAGTAGTACTGTTGTAACCTTCTCCACCCTCGCACCGGGTGAAACTGCATTTACTCTCCATCAACTCGTTCTTGTTTACTCCTGATGACAGAAATCCATTTGGGTACTGCGTCTGCAATCACTAGAATCACACTTCCCATAATGACAGCCGTGAGAAAAAGATTAATGATTCCCTGGAATTGTGTCTTTGCAACGAAGACCATCGGAAAAAATATATTCATCATATTCATTATTCCGGCAACCAGAGTCGTGATCGTAACAAAAGAAAGAGGCAAAATTGTTACCCACGCATACCGTGCTTTGCCACGGTTAATGATATAGGATGTTCCAACCGTCAGTGCAATAGATGCGAGCAATTGATTCGCAGTCCCAAACATCGGCCATATGGATGAAACATTGCCGGTATAGATAAAGTAAGCCCAAGCAAAGACAATAAAAAAACTCGCAAGCAAATTACCGGGCAGCCAATCAGTTCGACCGAAGGGTTTATAAATTTTTCCCAGCATTTCCTGCAATACAAATCTTCCGATTCTCGTTCCGGCATCTATTGTCGTGAGGATGAAGAGCGCCTCGAACATAATGGCAAAGTGATACCAGTATGACATTAACTTCGTGAGCCCGGGAATATGAGAAAAGATTTGCGCCATGCCGACTGCGAGGGACACCGCACCGCCAGTTCTGCCGATGATTTTCTCTCCCACATCCAATGAAAGTTGCGCTATGTTCGAATCAATAAATCCCATTGCACGAAGCTGCGGAAGAATCGCTTGAAATTTATCGATAGGTACATTGATGATAAAATAATCGAGTGGAAATAAACTGGCTGCCGCTATGAGAGCCAGCACACTGACAATACCTTCACAAAGCATTGCACCAACGGCGATAAATTTAATGTGGGATTCTTGCATCAACATTTTTGGCGTTGTGCCAGAACTGACGAGTGAATGAAATCCTGAAACCGCGCCGCAAGCGATTGTAATAAACAAGTACGGGAAAAGTGGTCCAGGGATAATTGGTCCGCCTCCATGGACATACGTTGTAAAGGCCGGCATTTTCAGTGTCGGGGCGACGAGAAGTGTGCCAACACCAAGAAGACCGATGATGGTCAATTTCATGATTGAGCTAAGATAATCACGCGGCGATAATAATAACCATACCGGTAAGACAGAAGCACAGAAACCATAGATGGCTAGTAAAATGGTGAGAGAGCTATGGTCAAACATGAACCAGGAAGCAATGGGTGAATCTGGAATGGTACGACCGTAGATTACCGCAAGTGTTAATAAAACAATACCCGCCAAAGTTGCTTCAGCAACTTTACCCTTCCGTAAACGAAACATCCAAAGACCCATGAGCAAAGCGATCGGAATTGTTGCCGCAATTGTGAACGTGCCCCACGCGCTTTCGGATAACGAGTTTACAACCACCAATCCAAGACCCGCCATTGCAACAATTAAGATGATAAGGATGGCGATAGATGCTGTTACTCCACTGAGCTGACCGATTTCTGCTTTTGCAATTTCTGCAAGAGATTTTGCATCGTGCCGAATGGATGCCACGAGAATAACATAATCATGAACTGCGCCTGCCATGACCGCTCCAATGACCATCCACAGGAAACCGGGAAAGTACCCGAATTGAACAGCAAGAACTGGGCCGACAAGAGGACCCGCACCAGCAATGGCCGCAAAATGGTGGCCAAAGAGTACCCATTTATTCATCGGATAATAATTTTGACCATCGTACAATCGATGAGAAGGCAACTCATGAGTATCACGGACGGTTGCAACTTTTGCCGCTATGAAACTGAAATAAAAACGGTAGGCAAGGACGAAAAAGGCAATTGCCGTTACGAGCAGCGGTATGGCATTCATTGGACAACCATTTCAATGAATACGATTGGAACACAACGCATGAACGAGGGATCGGAACAACGGCGATACGAACAAATCATGATCGGCCAACAAAAGTTTTCATTATTCAGAGAATCACAGAGTCCATTCATTTCAAATTACTTGAGTTACAACTGTCATCCAGCACAAACTATTATTTTCTGCATCGGATGGAAAATACTATCTACGGAAGATACGAACGCTATCTGTTTTTTTTACTTCTTTACCAATGAACCTTTTTGCTTTTGTTCAAATAAGAATGTCCGCAGTCTCATCAAAGAAGGGCTGAGACCAACTTTATAATGCTGTGGATTTTCGAACCGTTTACATTCCCCCGATAAAGAAGAAAATTGTTGTGATGCATAGCGAGCACTGTCAGTCGCACTTGGCAAAGGAACAGTAATATGTCCTTCTTCCATCACCTTATGCATGAGCGGCCTTGCTATCAATCCTCCGACATTATGCTGTTGCTCTGTGTGAATAGGATCGTAGAATATCTCGCTGTCATCTTCTGTCTCCATCATAATACCGTCTGAATCGAACTGACCCATCGTATCAATATACCGGATAACTTTTTTCCTTCCAGGCAACGTTGTCTTTGCAAAGCTATCTGCATACTTTAATGTCGGCTGGTATCCGATAATACTTTGTTTGTACACACCTTGTAATGCAGGACAACTATACGCTGTCAACAATCTTGTTCCAATGCCAAATGCATCTATCGGCGCACCTTGTTGTAGCAGACTATTAATGAGCACTTCATCGAGTTGATTAGATACCACAATTTGCACGTAATTAAGTTTTGCGGTATCCAGTATCGCACGAGCTTTCTTGCTCAATAGTGCAAGATCGCCGGTGTCAAGCCGGATAGCTTTCAGTCTCTGTCCTCTCTCCTCCATTTCCTTTGCTACAATCATTGCATTGGGAAGCCCGCTTCTCATGACGTTATAGGTATCAACGAGAAGAGTGCAATTGTCCGGATAAATTTCTGCATAGGCGCGGAAAGAAGCCAGTTCATCACCGAAACTTTGAATCCATGAATGTGATTGTGTCCCGGCTAGTTGGAGCGAGTAACGGAAAGAAGCGTAGAGATTTGAGGTCGCATCTAATCCACCGATGATAGCCGCTTTGCTTGCCTGAATACCTCCCAATCCCTGTGCCCGGCGTAAACCAACATCAATTATTTTCCGATTGCCAGCAGCAAACCGGATACGTGATGCTTTCGTAGCTATGAGTGATTGGAAATTTAATAAATTGAGCAGAATCGTTTCGATGAGTTGCGTTTCAAACAGAGTTCCCTCTACACGAACAATAGGTTCCAAGGGAAAGACAATTTCGCCTTCCCGCATCGCGTGAATGGTTCCTAAAAAACGAAAGTTATAGAGATAGTGAAGGAACTCTTCTCTGAATCCGAGAGATCGAATGTATTCAATTTCGCTATCCTCGAATCTCAATTTTTCGAGAACCTCCAGAAGGTCGCTGAGTCCAGCAAAAACGACATAGCCATTGTTAAATGGGTTCTCGCGAAAAAAGTAATCAAAGATTGCATTTGTTTCCGCTTTCCCTGATAAAAGATATCCCTGCGCCATCGTAAGCTGATAGTAGTCTGTGAAGAGCGCTGCATGTGAATCGAAGACTCTCATAGTCTATCATTCTCCTGAATTATTAGTAAGACTGAGAAAAAATTAAAACGCATTTCTTATATGCCGAATGTCTGCTTTATTATTTATGAATTCAATTGCCACAACATCGAATCGGCATGGACGATTATCAATATCATGCTCGTACAAATACCCTTCAGCGACGCTCTGCACTTGTACCTGTTTTTCTTCCGTTACTGCTTCCTCGGGGGTTCCAAAAGCTCTTGAGCTCCGTGCTTTTACTTCTATAAAAACTAACTCGTCGCCATCTTCTGCAATCAGATCAATCTCACCCCGTTCAAAACGGTAATTACGCTCTATAATTTTTAATCCTTGTTTCTCAAGAAAACTTGCCGCTAAATCTTCTCCGGCCTTTCCTTGAAATCGACGATTGATGTGTGACATAGTCGAGTATTCGCCGAATTGTGCTTCTCCATAATTTCACTGAGAGAGTACTCTCTTTGCCAAAATAATGAATGTGTTCGGCACATGCAATGTGTAGCACGATCTTCAAACAGCCAGAAGTGATATCTCAATAATCAATACCCAGTTTAAACAGGGTTTTCGTGAAGAGCAGATAGATGAAACGATCTGCGATGAACTTCGCAGAAACCGTACTTGCGGATCGCTTCAATGTGCTTGCGTGTTCCATACCCTTTATGTTGTGCAAAACCATAGTACGGAAAGCGTATATCAAGGTCACGCATCAGCCGATCACGTGTTACCTTCGCAATAATGGAAGCAGCAGCAATAGTGAATGACCGTTCATCGCCTTTAATAATATTTTGAAATTTCAGCGTTTCATGCTTAAACGAGTTACCATCGATGAGTGCAAATTCAGGTTGAATATTTAAATTCTCTACAGACTTCCTCATTGCCAAAATTGTCGCTTGCAGAATATTAATCCGGTCGATCACTTGGTGATCGACAATACCAATACCAATACTGAGGGCCTGTTTCTTGATTAACGGGAATAATTCTTCACGCTGTTTTGCTGTACATTTCTTAGAATCATCTACATTTTCTATTATCAAATTCTCAGGGAAAATAACCGCTGCGGCAACGACCGGACCTGCAAGGGGACCGCGTCCAGCCTCATCGACACCGGCAATGTGTTTGATGCCTTGTGACCAAAGAGCATTTTCTATTTCAAGATTGACACAAGAATGTTTCATCATTTACACCGATCCAACGATAATTGAAAGCAGACCGGTGATCATACTTGCTTTTAAAAGTGTACTCGCACGTCTCATAGCTGATGGAGAATGATCGAGCCAAAATAGTACTATAGAAAAACAGATCAGACAGTCAGCAATTATTACAATGAACAAAAATGCCGGATGATACAAAGCAATGAGACCTACTGCAATGGTTATACCGATAAGAAGAAGGAGCGAGGCAGTCGCCAACATAAGTGCCGGTCGAATACCATATTGGATGGGCAATGTAACAGCATGTTCTTTCCGATCACCTTCCATATCTTCTACATCTTTCAGTACTTCCCTTGCAACATTCACGAGAAAAGCAAATATCGCCGGAATGACAGCTCGTTCTATTCGCCCAACTACCACACCACCATAGATGAATGCCATACCAGTCATCAATCCAATAACGACATTTCCGATGAGTACCGTTCTCTTTAAGCGGGCCGAATAAGTATAAAGAAGAATAATGGAAAGAACGACAATAAGCAGGGAGGTCAAATTCAAGAAAAGATTGAGGAGGATCGCCGCGACAGAAACAATGAGCCACATGCTCCGTGCTTCATGTTGCGTGAGCGCTCCACGGGGCAACGGTCGGTCCGGCCGATTGATTCGATCAATATCAATATCAAATGCATCATTGATTGCGTTTGCACCAGCTGCCACCAATGCACCTGTCAAGCCGGCTGACAGAAAGAAAAACCATTTGGCTGCGGTTCCACCAGCAATCCAGCAAGCTACCGGAATAGATACGAGCGTGATGAGCACATTGAGCGGACGGCAGAGCTGAATATACGCTATAAATTTATTAGAATTCATTCATCAGCCGAATATGAATTTTCGATGTGCTGAATGTGTCACCCTCCCCAAGGGCAAAGCTTACACCGATCAAGCCTAGCGCCGAGTCCATTCTCACACCAATGCCATAACCAATTTTACTTTGTTCTGATGCCGTCATACTGAGTGCCGCGATAACGGGTTGAGCAATGTAGCCAACATCCATAAAACCATAAAAGTATGAACGCGGTGCAACAAGAAAACGATATTCCAAGTTTGTCCATACCATTCGTGAACCTAAAAATTGCCCCTCTCTATATCCGCGCAGCGTCGACGCACCTCCAAGACGGAATAAATCACTGCCGTCTATAGTACTGCTGCTAAAATCTCGTAGATGCAATTCCGTCGCCAGCACCTGCCGAAGGAAGAACGAAAGATAATAAGAGAGATCGAATAGTAAACGCTGTGTATTGCTTTTAATTTCTGGTTCGAAAATTCCATTGCCGGTTGACTGTTTAAAACCTGTCTGATAATCCGTCGAGTAGAGAATGCCGCTCGTAGGTGTCGTCGGATTATCGCGTGAGTCATAACGAATGGAGATACCAACACTCGTGGTCCTACTTTCCGCCATGACCGACCGTCCGTATCCTTCTGTCGGATAGACGCTGCACTGTGAAAAAGAAGCACTGACAGAAAACTCATCCGTTACCATGAACTCAGCAGATACATCATATTGCATTTTTACAAACGATGAATCCTGTTTCCGTTGAAAGAATCCAAGCTGTAGATTCACTGGGTACGAAGCCACCCAGGGCTCAAAATAGTGCAGCTCCGTTTCCTGTGAACTTTGATTTTCTTGATACCAACGGGCAGAAAGTTTACGCCCCGTGCCAAAAAGATTTCGGAGCGATATATTGGCAAGCCCGGTGATGGTGCCTTGTCCACCCGAGTTTCCGGAAGGGACATAACCGATGATACCGTCGAAACTATTCTGATTCCCTTCCATGACACGAACAGACAATGCTGCTTTGTCCGTGTCAGGTAAATATAATTCCGGCAACGAAACCGATGAGAAAAGCTGCAGATGATCCAGACGCCGCTTTATTTTTTCCGGAAGATCACTACAGAATACCTCGTTCTGACGCAATCTCGCTTCACGGGTAATAACATATTCTTTTGTGGTCTTATTGCCTTCGATGTGTAAAGCAGCAATGCGCAGTTCCCTTCCTTCGTCAATATGAAGTTGTACTCGTACAGATATTTCATGTATCGAGTCGATGAAAGAGATATTGTGAACCACGACTTTCGTTAACGGATATCCTTGTCGCTCATAAAATTGTAAAATCGATTGAATATCTTGCTCCAGCAGAGAAGGAATGAACAGGTCTCCTGTGCGGAGTTGCATGATCGCCAACACTTCGATGTTAGAAAAATGATGGCAGCCATCTAATTCGATCTGGCGTACCA
>Ga0182021_10008746_pt1 | contig 11982 bp, 6 predicted proteins | sample 612E3MmetaG_FD_120493 | JGI IMG/M metagenome (GOLD analysis project Ga0182021, IMG submission 120493) | Permafrost microbial communities from Stordalen Mire, Sweden - 612E3M metaG (Illumina Assembly) | ecosystem: Environmental > Terrestrial > Soil > Wetlands > Permafrost | place: Sweden...
ATTCGAATCTGCGGATGAATTATTTGCCGGAGAAATTATACTTACTGTTGGAGGAACATGTACTATAACATTAATTGGAACAACAGCAGAAGTTGCGCTCAGGCCTCTGTCGTCGGTTGCTCTGGCTGTTAGCATATGCGAACCTGATACACTGGCAGTATAAATGACAGAATACGGAGCAATAGAATCAATACCAATAGAAGTAGAACCATCAACAAAGAATTGAACCCTTCTAATGGCGCTTCCATCATTGCCTGTAGCCGTAGCATTAATAGTAACAGCATCGTTAAGTATCACCTGTGTATTAGCTGCAGGAGCTGTAATACTTATATTTGGAGCAATATGTGGTCCGACATTAATTGTTACTTTAGAAGTATCAGATGTTTTACCAAGATTGTCGGTTGCAATTGCTTTTAAAATATGAGTTCCGGTTACGCTGGTATAATTAGCAGTATAAGGAGAATGAGTAACAGTAGCTAAAAATGCACCATCAACACGGAATTCGACCTGTGCAACAGAACCATCAGGATCAGAAGCATCGGCTGCAACAGCAACTACATCACCTGTTAAAATATGTGCCCCGTTCAAAGGAGCTGTAATGTTAACAATAGGTTTAGCATTGCCGGGAGTAAGATTACCAGACAGGTGAAGACTTGGATCATATATATCATTTGGGCCCAAATTCTGATTGCTCCATACATACTGTTGAGAAGCACTCTGTCCACCACCCAAATCTTTTCCAATCTGAATATTTAATTTATAATCGAATGTGCCATCGGTAGTAATCTGGGCAATTAACAGTTTATTGCTGGCAGTTGGACCAGCTGCACCGCCCTGAACACCCCATGCGCCATTGGTTAACATAAAAGAATTGCCAGTAGAACCATCTCCAAAAACATCAGTCTCCGTAGTAATACCAACAGGAGCAAATGCTGGAACTGTTCCGGCTATCATCCCGTCTTTTACTGTTAATGCAGGAGTTGCTGTAGGATCGTTATTTTGTAAAAGCTTAGGCGTATTGTTGTTAACAAAATTATTTAATCCGTCATCTTCTGCTTTAAGAATACCTAAATATCCTGCACAAGCTCCACCACCAGATATCCATGAGTCAATCATGTTGGTATTTTTCTTAGCATTATTTGAACTAATATTGGCTGGTGTGAAACTACCCAGATCAGAGTTAAAAAACATTGTTGTTGTTGTCAACGACAATGGGCTGTTTGTAGTACCATAAGCATTCAGAAACTTCCAACCTGGTTGCATGTCAACATAAATTCTCCAGGTCACTGAACCTTCAATGAGCGGATTAGTGCTGTTACTATGTGCTGCATCATTCGCATCTGCTACATAGTATCTTTCCACTATTATACCGTTTAAACCATGCTGCGCCTGGCTGGTAAAAGCCAATAAGGCAAAGCATAGTCCGAATAATAATTTTTTCATTTTTTTGTTGTTTTATATGGTTTTTACTATTAAATGTTTGGATAACCAAAACGTCCGGAGAATATCAGATAGTCGTTAATATCGGTTTTCCCATCATGGTTTAAATCGGTTGGGTTATTTCCAAATTGTTCCTGAACTTCAAGCAATGCCCAATCTGATAACCATTGGCCTTCTTTTGAACCATCAAATGCGCCTCTATAGCTGACAGGTGTGAAGAAACCATCGTTCGGAGCTGTAACTGTTGAAGATACATTTGTTAATGGAATGACATGGAACATGCTTGTAATGTTATGATTACCAGCATCAAAAGCTACATTTGGTATAATACCAGGCAGAGTTTCAACAGCAATGTTATCGTCTGTCTGGAAGAATTGTGTGGTATCTGCTGTAGAAGGAGCAGTAAAATTTGCATAAAAAGCAGGGTTTTTGCTGCTTACCATAACGCCTTTGGAAATCGGATAATGTTTGGTATTACCAAAAGTACTTTTTGCGCCACAGGCAATAAAAATATTATGTTGAACTTTTAATGCCTGAGGTTGGGCTATACCACCTTGTGAAACAAGATAGGTTGTCCGTGAGGAATTGTTAACCCATTGGTCATAAGCATCACCTTTATCTGTTGCATTAGATCTGGCCATTGAAAGATGCAGACCAGACCTGAAGTTTGCAAAAAGCGAATTATAAAATTGGCCACCTGTAAGTTCTTTGGCCTGTATTGCAGCAGGTCCTGTATTATCGGCGCTTGGAATAATATGTCCGTTACCAACCATTGTTATATTATAACAGATAGGATTTGAATGGTTTGACGTTGCCGTGGCTGCTTTGTTGTCGTCAGCATCTGCTTCGAAGCCATTATCGGTAGTGTGAACATTACCAGAGTTCAAACTATCTGAACTTAATGAAAAATAAAACTGAACTTTTCCAGAATAACCTAAATCATAGTCAAACTGATCATCGTCACCAAATAAAGTAGAACAATATTTTACATTTACGGTACCGCCGAAATATTCGATATTATCATCAGCAGCAGCAATAACTTCAACATGTTCGAATTTTGTGCCACGGCCAACAGAGCCTAAAGAAATCCCGTTGAGCTCGTTTCCAATTTGAAGGATAGCGCCGGCGTGTCTTACAGAAACATATCTGAATACACCTGAGTTATCATTATCATTGACTGTTGTAAAACCAAATGCATCGGCTGGACCTGCTCCAAAAAGGTTTTTTCCACCCGGATCGTTTGCATCAAAACCTTCGATATAACCAATACCATCACCACCTACACAAAGATGGCCGGCTCCAAGGGTTACATTATTTTTGGAAAGGATTAAGTTGTTTGAAGCGGTACCTAAAATTACAACACCACCCCATTTACCAACATTGGTTAATGAATAAGTCCCGTTCATAGGATCTTCCTGTGCAGTAAATACAATCGGGCATTCGGCCTCACCACCGGCCATAATTTTACCACCCCTTTCAACTATCAGGGCAGTTGCATTTTCAGGAATCCCGCCGAGAGCTGGGGCACCTTTTATTACTGTACCCGGATCTATGGTAAGTGTCTTACCATTTGGAACATAAATTTTTTCATCGAGCACCCAAATTTTATCACAAGTCAGATGGGTATCCCCTGCCAGTTCGGGACCATGTGTGCCTGATCCGCCAACTGTTAATGTAGATAAATTAGTCGAAATTGTCCTGTCGGATACATGGGGGCATCCGCAAGCTTCACCCAAATCATTTTCATTTGCCCGTTCGTAAACCGGTTGGGCAAAGTTTGTTATTGCAGCGCTGCAAAAGAGTGCGGCAACTAATAAATGTTTTTTCATAAAATTTAGATTTTAGAGTTAATAAAATAAACAGCACAAATCTCATTAACGAAGATTGACAAGAAATTAAAAGGAGGATAATTTTAGGTTAACTTTTTTATAATTAATAAGTTAAGAATAAAATAAAGATTATTTAAGAATGAGATAAGATTAATAACTTATAAAATGAAATTTGTGGATTGTTTAAAAATATGCAAACCCTGACAAGTTTATAAAACCTGGCAGGGTAATAATGATAAATATCAGATTAGAGGAATTTCTAATCCTTTATACAACGAACAGATAAACCATAATTTATATAGATGAAATTTCTACTGAAATTTACATAATCATTATATAAATATCGACTGAAGGCTGTGAAGCTATCGTTAGTTGTCGAACTCCACCATTGACCACTAATACTTCCCACTGGGTAATATGCACCATTGTTTAAACGTTTGCCCCCTGCAAGAGCCGTAAATCCGCTTTCATTTGTAGCGCCGGTATTGGGACTTTTCCAATGGGTTGTGCCTTGTTCCTTTAGTTTACCACCTGCAAAACTTTCTCCACCAAGATACTCTGCCAATTTCGTCCACTCATTATCTGAAGGAACATGCCATCCCGAAGGGCATAAATTGCGGGAGTCGAGTACGGTTAAAAAGTTGTAAAGTTTGCCGTAAGTAATACTATTGGAAGGTGTATTATTGTTGTCGCAATATGCCCCGGTGGTAAGATTGCTCCATAATTTATCATCAGTAATGTTGGGAATAGCATCGGTATTGCGATAATGCGTTACCTTCAGGTTTTCTGCCATCCATACCTGAGTGCCAATGGTAACAATTTTATAAACATTGCCATCTATATCTGTTATTGTTTCATCTCCTTTTTTTGTTTTAAATGATAAAACATTTCCATATCCTGAGCCTCCAGTATTTGTTGCATAAGCGCATATATAATAGGTAGTATTTGGCTTTAATCCTTTAATTTCGCTTGTAAAGCTTCCGTTACCGTTTCCGTCTGAAGTTTTACTATCGGCAATTGTCGGGCCTGGATTTAAGCTCCAGCATACCCCTCGAAATGTAACAGATGATCCGCCGTCACTGGTTATATTGCCCCCGCTTGTTGCTGAAGTACTCTCGATAGATGAAATTTCATTTGTGGTGAGAATAGGAAATGTACCGCCCGACCATGAAGGTATGTTAAAAGAATTAATTTGTAAAATTTGACCGGCTTTACCAATAGGAATTATAACCCATGTTGTATCATTCCAATATAACAGATCACCTTTTTTATTTCCTAAAGGTTTATTGGTGAGTGAATTGTAGTTGCCATCAAATAAGGCTGGCTTGTTGGTTAAATCATTGTAATTTCCGCTAAAATTATTTTCTGCAGTTTTAGCGTGCAGCGCGTAAGGCACACTCAGCAATTGGCTTGTACCGATAATAGAATAATTTGCACCTCCGGCCGGATCGGCTTCTGATTTAATAAAATAAGGCCCTTTTGTCCAGTCGATGTCGGAAAATGTTCCTGTAACTGGAATTCCGCCGCCTATTTCAATAGTAACCAATCCATTGGTATTTGTTTGGGGTACTGGGTTATAAGTTTCTTTATAGACACTTGTTCCTATTTCAGAACCTTGTAAAATGCTAATACGTATGCCAACAGCATGGTTCGCAACAATTTTATTGTCTGCATCCCTGATAACAGCCTGGTAGCTAATTTTTTGCGGGGCCTGAGTAAACACATATATAGTTAATAATAATGATCCTAATATGGCATAAAGCTTTTTCATAGTTTTTATATTTTTAGTTTCTATATTTTGACTGTTCCCGATGTTCCGCTATCGCTCCAATCGGGACTAATTCGACAACGTGTTTTTTACAAAAACACTGTCTCATTGAGTTTTAATGATTTTGAATGTTTTTACTTCAACCTTTTTGCTGGTTACTTTCAAAAAGTATATGCCATTTAACAAAGTATCCATAAATATTAAGGTTTCTGCACCTTCAACTTTTTTGTCCTGAAGAAGTTTTCCATTAGCATCTAAAATCTGGTACCTTAAGTCTTCAGTATTAAAACTTTCGACTTCCAGTTTAACTACTTTTTTAGCTGGGTTGGGAAAAACCGAATATTCAAGACTTATCGTTTTTGTATTTTCGATACTTGTTTCAATGAATATTTCATAAGGTTGCTGTACACCCTGATTTAAATTTCCTTCAATGTCTTCAATTGAAGAATTGGCTGTCTGTCCGACTGTGTAGGAAACAGAACCGCCATTTCCAAAAATATCTGATCCTGAAGCAGGAATGGTTTCCTGGGCCTTTATTCTTATAATAATCAATATGAACAAAAATATTAGACTTACTTTTAATTTCATATTCTATGATTGTTTATAAACCTTACAAAAATCCTTTTAACCTTTATTACCAATTTCATTATATCCAGCCATAGTAATCTATAGCGGTATAAATAATCCAACACCAATAATATATATGTAAAGTAATTAAGGAAAGATTAATTTAAGTTGTTCAAAATATTAAATAAAAAATAACAAGTTAATATTACAGCAATTGTAAAATGTTTGTAACTATCTATTTGCAATTTATTTCAAGCATTCCGGTTTCATCCTTATACCCCAATTTTTTGGCAAAAAGCCAGTCGTTGCAAGCTCCGTCTTTATCATATAAACTAAACCTGGTTAATCCACGGCCAAAATAGGCTTCGGCATACTTTGGATTTAATGAAATGGCTTTATTATAATCATCTAAAGATTCATTTAACTTATTAATATTACCATAAGAGGCGCCACGGTTATTATAGGCTTCAGGATAATCTGACTTGAGTTTTAATGCCGAACTATAATCAACAACAGCCAGCTCAAATCTTTCGGTAATATTATAAACATTGCCACGATTAAAATAAAACTCGGCATCGTTTGGGTTTAGTTCGATTGCTTTGCTTAAATCTGACAGAGCGCCTTCATTGTCACCATATTCATATTTGCTGAATCCCCGTCCAAACCAACTATAGCCCTGATCAGGATATTTATTTATAACATCGGTAAACAATACAATTCCATTTTTCCATATTTTATTGCGTTCGTTAGTAAGATAGCAGAACAGTATAGTGAAAAAAATCAGGAGATATACAAATTGAAATTTTACTTTTTTATTGTTCAATTTATATTCATGAAATTTATAAGTACAGAATTGGCCTAATATAAAAAAAACACCAATGTATGGCATATAGGAATATCTTTCTGCCACAATTGCTTGTTGACCTGTCGGGATAATTTGCAGGACCATGACAATGGTAATAAAATAGAACACCATACCAAAAATAATTTCCCTCTTTAAAAATTTTGATTTATAAATTGCCCAAATCAAAAGAAATAGGAGAGGCAGGGCAAGATAATATTCAACAGGGAGAAGGTTTTCTGTCTTTACAGGATAAAAATGTATGGCACAAAGATGAAAGGGAAATATTGCCTTCATCAGGTAATATATGATGGAATAATTAACTAAGAAAAAACGGTCGATAACTGAATAAGCCAGAGATAATATGGGTATAGAATCAAATGTTTTTTGGAGATATATTGTAATAATTGCTACCAATAATACTAAGGCAAAAAATGGTATTTTTAGAAGTAAAGAATTCCTTGTAATTTTCTTATCAATATAATAATCCAATAAGATAAGTACCAGTGGAAGACAGGCAGCTGCAGGCTTTGACATTATGGAGCACAAAAACCATAAAAACGACCAGATCAGACAAAAAGCCTTCCTTTTTGACAACAAATATTTACTGTAACTATTTAGTGACAAAAGAAAAAAGAAACTGTACAAAACATCTTTCATTTCTGATATCCATGCCACCGATTCAACATGCATCGGGTGGATACCAAAAAATAATGAGGTGATTAATGCTGTTATTGGCTGACCGGTAATCCTTTTTATCAGCAAATATACCAGCAGTGTATTGATTATATGAAGGATATAATTTATAAGATGAAAATAAAATGGATTCACACCAAAAAATTTAAATTCCAGTGAATAAGAAAAAATGGTCAAAGGAAAGTCAGTACCATGAAAATTAAGAAAAATTTCTTGAAGGGAATCCCAATTCAGATTTTTGATAACTTGATTATCGAGAATATTCACCGTATCGTCCCAACTGGCAAAATTATTGCCTAGTGAATTCGCAAAAACTACAGCAGTGAGGATTAGAACAAATGGCAGATAGTATTGATAATAATCTGTAAACCAGCGATTTAAAGAATTCTCTTTATTTTTAAATTTCTGCTCTTGCTTTTCTGTTTTAGATATATTTTTGGACACGTTTCAACAGAATTAATTGACTAAGTCAGCAATTTTTGAACAATCTGGTTCCAATACAGTTTCTGATCAGGGTTAAATTCCGGCAGGTGAAAATTAATTGCCAATACTTACATCCTTAACACAACGAATGCTAAAGCCATAATTCTTGGGACCGTAAAACCTGAAAACATTTGGTTTATTATAATCGAGGTAGCGATACCATGCTTCTCCATTTTGTTCCGAAGTCGTCCACCAAAAACCCGTATAGCTAGGTCCCGGATTTCCGGGAATTCCATTAAACATCATACATCCGTCAGGCAATGCAGAAAGCCCGCTTTCATTGGATCCCCAGACTTTATATTTATTATCTGGAGTGGTCCAGGAAGTCAATCCTACTCCCTGAATTTTTAGTTTATTCCCTTCATTTGTCCCGCGCCAGTTTATAGAATCGGAAACTTCCTTGCCCATACCAAGATATATTTCAAGTTTTTTCCATTCGTAATCGGTAGGTACATGCCAGCCTGCAGGGGCTATATTTCTTGTATCTTTTACTGCATACCAATTATATAATAATCCAAACGCACCTTTGCAATAAGTGCCGGTATCTTTAATTGATTTCCATCTTGCAGAATCAAATTCTATTGAGAAATTTTTAGTATTTATAAAGGTTATAGAGTCGCCATTACTATATCTTTTTACCCTAAGGTCCTCTGCCATCCACCATTGATCACCAATCTTAACAGTCTTATAAATATTTCCTTCAGCATCAGTAATCGAATCTAACTCAGGTACAGGAAGTTCAATAATCTTCTCTTGAACACAAGTGGAAGTAAACATTAATAACATTATCAGTAGTGTAATGTAAGATATTCCTCCAAATTTATTATTTACTGTATTCATCCTTATTAATTTTTAACTTTTTTGCTTTTTTACAAACTTTATTCAACTCTTGCATCTCATAAGCATGACTTTAACAAATGTTGCTGTGTACAGTTATTTTGGTTATGCAGACTCTAGTTTTTAATAAAATACCTGATAATATTTAGCCCTTCTGAAGTTTGAATATGTAATATATAGACACCATTGACAAAAGATGATACATCTATCTTATTTGCAGCAGAAGTATTTATCATATTTTCAAAAAGCTCATTTCCATATACATTATAAATGGATACAAAAGCTTTATCGGAATTAAAATTTGATACTTCTATTCCCAGCTTGTCATTAACAGGGTTGGGATATATATTTACTTCAACTTGCTTTACTTTTCCCAAGTCAGGACAAACTTCACTAATATCCCGGTTGGCACATAAACCGGGGTAGCAACATAATTCCTGTAAATCAACGTTAGCATTTGGATCAAAATTACAAGCGTAGGGATCCATGCAACCATAGATAATACGTGTTTGACATTTGGTGCTGTCATCACATTCCCTTTTTTGTTTAAATTCAAGGTAATCAGGGTCATTACATTCGCATTTTGGTAATGGTTTTATCGGCGGATAAGATAAAAGGTAGCTTTTGAATATATTTCCTTGTGCGGAATCTATACTGTTTTTGGCTACAAAAAATATTGAGTCGTCTTTATTATCAAGTACCATAATGTTCAACTCGAACTTTATATTTCCCCTGGTAGTCAGTTGAGCTATCAATACTTTATTGCTGCTATCGGGCTTTACTCCCATTATTCCACCTTCGATCTGTATAAAGGCATTATTACTTATAAATTGGTTTCTGACTTTTAAAGAACCAAAAATTGTTGAATCGTAACCGGAGGTATCAACAATCCCAAAACTTTCGAATGTTCTTGGCAACACCACATGGTTGTTATCAAGTCCGTCGGATACAGTTAAAGGTATACCTGCAGCGGTATCATTATTCAATAAATATCCTTTCAAACCAAGAACAGAACCATCGGTATCTTCTGTTTTTTGTATACCGTAATTCTTATCTGTGGCCTGCCCCAAAGTTAACCATGTATCAAGCGCAGTTGTTTTCTTTTTAACGTTATTGCCGCTTATTTCGACCCCAAAACTTGCTCCATAATCAGCATTATTATAAAAACCGGAGTCGCTTAATATTTTCAATGTATGGTTGGAGTTGCCATAGACTTTTCTAAGTTTATAACCATTAGCAAGTTGTATAAATATTCTATAAGTGACAGAACCTTCAGCAAGTATTACAGTATCTGTAATATCACCATCATCATTGGTATAATATTGAATGTCCCTGGCATCGTTGGCATCAGAAACATAATATTTTTCTACAATAACATTCTTCAGTACAGTATCCAATTGTGCATAAATGGAACTGGCTGAAAGAATTAATGCTAAAATAGTGACTATGTGTTTCATGGTGCAATTAATTTTTTAAAGTTTATATGAAATTGCCAATACATAATTTGTTCCCCAGGAATATTTATCATAATCCAGGATATATCCTTTTTGTGGATATCCATCCAATTTAAAATTATATGATCTTCTGATCGATCTATTTAATATATCCAGTACTTTAAAGCTTACACTAAAATGTTTGCCCAAAGTTTTGGAAGCTTTAAAATCCAAAAGATGCCGGGGCATTTCGTAAATATCAGGAACATTACCATTAGGATCCGGTGACCCATTTCCTGAAATTACGAGTCTTGGGCCCTGCACATTATAGCTAATTGCAGCAGTAAGGCCCATTTTATCTGATGTATAAGACAAAATACCATTAACAACAAAAGGCGCTTGTCCATACATAGCATGAGAATTGCTGTAAGTACCAAAAGTTTTATCAATATCTGTTTTAATATGTGAACGTGAATCAACAATGGTCAGGTTTGCCCTGAATTCCAATTGTTTTAAAATTATTAATTTACCTTCAAGTTCAATTCCTTTTAACCAGCAATTAAAACCGTTAACCCAGGTAGAACCAAAACCATCTTTGCTGCGATCAAAAACGATTAATTCAATATGGTTTCTAAAATCCTTATAAAATGCACTAATCGATATATTATCACCTGATTCAGTATAAGCTTCAAACCTTAGATCGTAATTGTTTATTTGGGCAATTTTTAGATCAGGATTTCCATTGACATTGGATTTTAAATCATAATCATAAACCCTGGAAGGTGAAATTTCCCTGATACTCGGTCGGGCAATGGTTTGACTATAATTAAACCTTAAATTTATTGGTGCCAGATCATTTTGATTGAGTTTAAAAATCAGGTTGGCACTTGGAAGGTAGTTAATCTTATCTAATGCACCTGGTTTTGAAGGATAACCTGAAACTTCTACTCTTCGAACATCATTAACAGGTAAACCTAATGCATCAAAAAAATCAACATCTGTATACATTTTTGCCTGTTCAACCCTTAACCCTCCGGAAAAACGAATAGAAGAGCTTACTGGATAATCAATCATTACAAAACCAGCTTTAACATTGCTATTGGCAAAATTATGATCTTTGTAATAGTAATATAACTTGACATAATATTCATTTAATGTACTATCTATTATTCCTGTAAAAGGCTTTGCCAAATCTTGCCTCATTAATGAGTAATCATATTGATCACTTTTTCTATAATTATATTGATAAGCTCCTCCAAGTTTTAACTTACAGGTACCGGCTTCTGAAGAATTTCCAAGAGGAAGTTCTGCTAAGAAGCGGGAATCAAATACATCTTCTTTTAAATAGCTAAACACTCTGTCCCAGCTTGATTGACCAGTTTTTACAATTTTATTATCCGGAACGCTGCTTTTACCTTTTGTATAAGATGCAATTAATTCAACTTTTAACTTTGGACCTGGTAAATAATGCTCAGATTTAAGCTGATACACTATTTGTTGGCGTCCTTCATAATACTGATTTAGAATTGGCCCGCCTGCATCCCCTGAATTAGAAAATTCTGTAAGATCATAATCATATCCATTTACAACTTTATTTACTCCTATTATATTAGGCATAAAGAGGAGCGAAATACTGTGGTTGGGGGTATATTTATAGGATAAATTTAATAAAGCGCTCCATCCATTGGTTTCTTTGCTCGTTTTAAAAGCTAATGTGTCATACCCTGCACCAATTGCTGAACTTCCATCCAGAGGATATCTATGTCCGACAGAATTTGGATCGTACTGTGTTGTGCTTGAATAACGAAAACCGACCAGATAACCAAGAGGTTTTCCAAATAGTGTAGTTTGGTTGCCGATACTAAAACTCTGGCTAAAATTTAACGGCGCTTTTCTTTTTGAGGCCAACCATGTATTTGGGAACAGCTCTTGCTGCGATTTAACGCCATTAGCGTTCATCGTATAAAAAGCGTGTTTTTTATCGTCGCTGCTGTTAAATGTATTTAAAGCCTGTTGATATGAATTTTCATCATTAAACTGACTTACTGGTAAATAATGCTCAGATTTAAGCTGATACACTATTTGTTG
>Ga0182021_10008748_pt1 | contig 11982 bp, 8 predicted proteins | sample 612E3MmetaG_FD_120493 | JGI IMG/M metagenome (GOLD analysis project Ga0182021, IMG submission 120493) | Permafrost microbial communities from Stordalen Mire, Sweden - 612E3M metaG (Illumina Assembly) | ecosystem: Environmental > Terrestrial > Soil > Wetlands > Permafrost | place: Sweden...
CCGGCAGCCGCCCGGCAAGGGGAGCAAGAAGCGCCTGGGCCTCCAAGGCCACCGTGTTCGTCCGTTCGCGCGCCTCGGCCATGGCCGGGTGAGCCCGTAGCAGGCCGAGGGCCTCAGCGAGCAACACGTCGTCGCGCAGGTCGGCGCTGAGCAGGTACTTGAGTCGATCGTCGCCTGGATCCTTCGACTGGCGCACCAGGAGCACCGGAAGGGTCGCCACGCCCTCCCGCAAGTCCGTACCGGGTTCCTTGCCGGAGTCCCCCGACGCCGAGGAGATATCGAGCAGGTCATCGGCCAGTTGAAAAGCGATACCCAGGCGCTCGCCATAGCGGCCCATGATGTCGACTGTCTCCGGCGAGCAGCCACTGAACATCGCGCCATAGCGCGCAGCCGTGGCGATAAGCACTCCGGTCTTGTCGGCAAGCACACCAAGGTAGTACTCGAGCGGGTCGACGCCATCGGGCGCCGGTCGGGCGTCGCGGATCTGCCCCGAGCACAGTCGCACGAAAGTCTGAGCCTGGATCTTTACAGCTACGGGCCCGAGCCCGGCGACAAGCTCGGAAGCCTTACCGAAGAGCAGGTCACCGATCAGGATCGCGTCCGAGTTGCCGTACTGCGCGTTGGCACTGACTACGCCGCGACGCAGTTCGGCCTCGTCCATCACGTCGTCGTGGTACAACGAGGCCAGGTGAGTCAGCTCGACACCAGTCGCCGCGGTGACCACGTCACCATTGCTTCCGTTGCCGAGCTCGGCGGCAAGAAGAGTGAGCATCGGGCGGAATCTCTTCCCCCCTGCCTCGGACAGGTGCATCGACGCTTGTGCGATGTAAGGGTCCTCGTGATCGACGACACTGCGCAGCAGCGCGTCGACTTGCGCTAGCCCGCTCAGCAACCGTTCCGCCAACTCGGGGGAGGTCGTGGGCAAACCCAGCGTGGGTGTGGCTTCAGTCACCGAAGGAACAACGATGAACGGGACGCGAGGTCCAGCAGCGGACCTGGGACAACCCCAAGCACCAGCGTCAACAGGACGCCAAGGGTGACTGCCGCGCTGGTCAGGATGGACGGCGAGACCACCTGGACGGTGTCACCTGCCGGCTCGGAGAAGTACATCAGCACGACAACCCGGACGTAGACGAATGCGGCAATGGCACTGGCCAACACGCCGATCACCGCCAGCGGTGTCGCGCCATGGTCAATGGCTGCCGAGAACACAGCGAACTTAGCCGTGAAGCCCGAAGTCAGCGGTATGCCGGCGAAGGCCAGGAGCAGGAATGCAAAGGCCCCTGCCACGACGGGGTGGTTCTTACCCAGCCCAGCCCACTGCGAGAGATGGGTGGCTTCCGAACCACCATCACGGACCAGCGAGACGATCGCGAAGGCCGCGATTGTGCTGAAGCCGTAGGCCACGACGTAGAACATCACCGCGGAGATACCGACCCTGTCGAAGGCCAGCAAACCGGTCATGACGAACCCGGCATGCGCAATTGAGGAGTAGGCCAGCAGTCGCTTGATGTCGGTCTGGGTGACCGACAGGACGGCCCCGACAACCATGGTGAGGATTGCCACCCCCCACAGCACCGGCGACCAGTCCCAGCGACTGTCGGCAACACCGACGTAGATGAACCGCAAGATTGCGCCAAACGCGGCGACCTTGGTGCAGGCGGCCATGAAGCCGGTGACCGGGGTGGGAGCCCCCTGGTAGACGTCGGGGGTCCAGGAGTGAAAGGGCACGGCACCGATCTTGAAGAGCAGTCCGACCAGAACGAGCAGTACGCCCGGGATCAGGAGACCATCCATACCCGACGTGGTACCGATGGACGTGGAGATGACGCCAAGGTCCATGGAGCCCGAGTAGCCGAACAGCAGCGCCGCCCCGAACAAGAAGAAGGCCGAGGAGAAGGCCCCCAGCAGGAAGTACTTCAGCGATGCTTCCTGCGAGAGCAGGCGGCGACGGCTGGCAAGCCCGGACAGAATGTACAACGGAAGCGAAAGTACTTCCAGCGCCACAAACATCGTTAGCAGGTCGCCGGCAGCTGGGAAGAGCAACATCCCCCCGATCGTCAGCATCGTCAGGGGGAAGACCTCGGTTGTTGTCGCACCAGCGCGCACTGCGGCGCTCTCCAGCGCCGAACCGGGCGCGGCCGCACCTTGGGCGGTGAACGCGTCAGCACCGACACCGTCGAAACGCTCTGCCATGGCGAGCACGCTGAGAACGGACAGCGCCAGAATCGTGCCCTGCAGGAACAGCGCCGGGCCATCGATGACCACGGCCCCTGCGAGAGTGCTTCCCTGGTGCTGCGTGCCAAAGCCCACCGCGACCAGCGCAGCGACCAGACCCACGAGCGCCACGGTGACCTGTGCGACGTAGCGCGACCTCCTAGGTACGAAAGCCTCCACGAGGACACCGATCATGGCCGCACCGAAGATGACCAACATCGGCAGGACTGCGCCGTAGTTGATCTTGGTGGCAACGAACGCTGTTGCCAGCCCGGGCACCGAGGCGATCACTTGATAACTCCTTCAGCAGTGCCGGCGTTCGTCGGCGGCGGATCCGTGACACCGACGTAGCTCAGGGTCCTAGCCACCGCGGGGTTGATCACGTCAAGCACTGGCTTGGGGTAGAAACCCAGAACAAGGAACGCGGCGATTAACGGGGCAACGACCCACCTCTCGCGGTGGGACAGATCGCGGGTGCCATTCGCCGTTTCGGGCTTGGGTCCGGTCATCATCTTCTCGTACATGAGCAGGACATAAAGCGCCGCCAAGATGATGCCGAAAGCAGCGAAGACGGCGGCGACCCGATAACGCTGGAAGGTGCCGGCCAGGACCAGGAACTCCGAGATGAAGGAGTTCAGCCCCGGCAGTGCCAGAGCTGACATCCCCGAGAACAGGAACACGCCAGCCAACACCGGAGTCACTCGCTGCCAGCCGCCGTAGTCCGGAATGCGTTTGCTGCCGCGACGCTTGATGAGCATCGCCGCCACCAGGAACAATGCCGCGGTGGTGAAGCCATGGTTGACCATGTAGAGCGTCGAGCCAGCAGTGCCGACCGAGGTTAAGGCGAAGATACCCAGAACGATGAAGCCGAAGTGGCTGACCGACGTGTAGGCGATGAGTCGCATCATGTCGGTCTGGCCGATCGCCAGCAGCGCTCCGTACAAGATGGAGATGACCGCCAGCACGATGATCACGGGCGTGGCCCATTTGCTGGCCTCGGGGAACATCTGCAGGCAGAACCGGATCATCCCGTAGGTCCCGACCTTGTCAAGCACACCTACCAAGAGCACAGCCGTGGCCGGGCGAGCCTCAGTTGCCGCGTCCGGCAGCCAGGTGTGAACCGGCCACATCGGTGCCTTGATTGCAAAGGCGAAGAAGAATCCAAGGAACATGAGCCGACCGGCGCTCTGGCTCAGGTGCAGACCGGTCAGGTTCTTAACGAGGAAGCCCTGAGTGCCACCGGGCCCGTAATGGTAAAGGGCGATGACCGCGACCAGCATGACGAGCCCGCCAAGCAGGGAGTACAGCAAGAACTTGACCGCTGCATACTGGCGGCGGGGACCGCCGTAGGAGCCGATCAGGAAGTAGACAGGGATCAGCATCGCCTCGAAGAAGACGTAGAACAAGAACACGTCGGTCGCGGCAAACACCCCGATCATGAAGGTCTCCAGGACCAGCATCAGCGCGAAGTAGTTCTGCTGTCGCTTCCCGGACTCGGGCTCGTCATGCCATGCAGCGAGCAGACAGACCGGCACCAAGATGACAGACATCAAGATGAGGACCAGCGCGATGCCGTCCACCCCGACCGAGTAGCTCACGCCGAACGCCTTGATCCAGGGGTGCAGCTCCGAGAGCTGGAACTGCTGGGTTGAGACCAGCTTGAACTGCAGGGCAGCGGCAATGCTGACGAGCAGGGCGACCAGAGAGAACCCGAGCGCGATCTGCCTGGCCTTGCTGGCAAGGCTCGCGGGCAGGAAGGCGACCACGAGGGCACCAACCAGCGGAATCACGCCGATCGTGGTCAGCCACGGAAAGTTGGACATTACTGCACCACCCACACGACACCGAGGATCACAACGACGCCAGCGAGCATCGTTAAGGCATACGAACGCACGAAACCGTTCTGAATCCGGCGCACACGCGCCGAGGTACCGCCAATGAGAGCAGCCAAGCCGCCGACCGCCCCGTCAATGCCTTTGTTGTCAAAGAAGACCAGAGAACGGGTCAGGTGCAGGCCAGGTCGCATCAACAAGGCTTCGTTGACGTCGTCCTGGTAGAGGTCCTGGCGGGCAGCACGCGTCAGGAGCGAGCCCACCGGCGCCACAACCGGAACCTCCTCACGCCAGTACTGGTACCAGGCCAGGGCGACACCTGCGCCGACCAGCAGCAGCGTCATGACGATCAGCAGCGAGGCGGCTATCACCGGCTCGCCTGCACTCGGGGCGCCGACGACCGGCTGGAGCCAGTCCTGGATGGCATTGGTCGGGCCGAGGATCAGACCCAAAAAGGCTGAGCCAGCGGCGAGAATGATCATCGGGACGGTCATCCTCCTGGGGGACTCGTGCGGATGGGCGTCCTTGGGCCAGCGCTTCTTGCCCTGAAAAGTCATGAAGAACAGACGCGACATGTAGAAGGCGGTGACACCGGCACCGATCAGCGCCGCGGTGCCGAAGATCCACGGCCGCCAGCCCTGGCCGATGAACGCGGCCTCGATGATCTTGTCCTTGGACCAGTAACCCGCGAACGGCGGCACCCCAAGGATGGCCAGCCAGCCGATGCCGAAGGTAACCCAGGTGATTTTCATGGCACCGGACAGGTTGCCGAAACGGCGCATGTCGACCTGGTCGTTCATGCCATGCATGACCGAGCCGGCGCCGAGGAACATCCCGGCCTTGAAGAAGCCATGGTTGAGCAGGTGGAAGATCGCGAAGACGTAGCCAACCGGCCCCAGACCGGCGGCAAGCATCATGTAGCCGATCTGGCTCATCGTGGAGGCTGCCAGCACCTTCTTGATGTCGTCCTTGGCGCAACCGACGACAGCCCCGAATATCAAGGTGATCGCACCCACGACTACCACAAAAGTCTGCGCCGTCGGCGAGGCTTCGAAGATCGCGTGGCTGCGCACGACGAGATAGACGCCGGCGGTGACCATCGTCGCGGCGTGGATCAGTGCCGATACCGGCGTCGGACCGGCCATCGCGTCACCGAGCCAGCTCTGCAAGGGGAACTGCGCCGACTTGCCGCAGGCGCCGAGCAGCAACATCAGACCGATCGCGGTCAGCGCGCCCTGGTTCGCACTGGCGATCCCGGCATTGACACCAGCGAAGGTGACCGAGCCGAAGGTGACGAACATGAGAATTACCGACACCGTCACTCCGAAGTCGCCTACCCGGTTGGCAAAGAACGCCTTGTTGGCTGCTGCGGCGTTAGCCGGGATCTGGTTCCAGAAACCGATCAGCAGGTATGACGCAAGACCGACACCCTCCCAGCCGACGTATAGCAGGAGGTAGGAGTTAGCCAGAACTAGCAAAAGCATCGAGGCGATGAACAAGTTGAGGTAGCCGAAGAACTTGCGCTTGTCCGGGTCGTGCTCCATATAGGCCAGGGAGTAGACCAGGATCAGCGAGCCGACGAAGGTGACCAGCAGCACGAACGACATGGACAGCGGATCGATCAGCATGCCGGCGGAGAGTTGAAAGCTGCCGGCGGGGATCCAGTTGTAGAGGTACAGATTCTCTGCACGCAGCGCGCTGGAGCGGCCGAGCATCGACACGAAGATGGCTGCACCCAGCACGAAGCTGGCCCATGACAGCCCTGTGGCCAGAGCGGGCCCGAACTGGTTCGTGCGCCGCCCTCCGAACAGGAGGGTGGCCGATCCCAGCAGGGGGATGGCCACCAGCAACCAGGCCAGGGTCGTGACGCCCGAGGCGGGTTGAACGGCCTGCGCACCAGCCATTTGGCCAAGGTGAGCAGCGGTAAGTTGCACCAGATGCATGTTTGTGCCCCTTACAGCTTCAGCAGGTTGGCGTTGTCGACTGAGGCCGACCGGCGGGCACGGAAGATGGCCATGATGATGGCCAGCCCCACGACGACCTCAGCGGCGGCCACGACCATGACGAACAGAGCGATCACCTGACCGTCCAGGGAGCCGTGCATTCGTGCGAAGGTCACGAAGGCCAGGTTGGTCGCGTTGAGCATCAGCTCGACGCCCATGAAGACCACGATGGCGTTGCGGCGTATCAGCACCGTGGCGGCACCGATAGCAAACAGCGTCGTGGCCAGATAGATGTAGTTGACCAGGCTCATCGTTGGGACCCTTCCTCGATCTCGCGCTCGATCGCTCGCTCAGCCCCGGTAAGACCCTCCGGGTCGGCGACCTGCTCGCGGGCGACAAGCACTCGCGATACGGACGCTTCGCTAGGGGTTCCGTCAGGTAACAAGGCCGGGGTGTCGACCGCGTTTCGGCGGGCGTAGACACCGGGAGCAGGCAGCCCAGCCAGGTTCTTGCCCGCCCGGAAGCGTTGCTCGGACCACTGACGCTGGGTCGGGCGGGGGGTGAGTCGTTCCCGGTGGGCCAGGACCATGGCACCCAGTGCTGCCGTGATCAGCAGTGCGCTGGTGACCTCAAAGGTCCAGACGTACTTGCCGAAGATCAGGTTGGCTATTCCGGAGATGTTGCCGCCGGCATTGGCGGCCGTGAGACCGACGGGGCTGGCGAACGTCACCGAGCCGATCGCCGCGATGAGCACAGCCCCCAGGGCCACTGCCAGCAGGAGTCCGGCGACCTTCTGGCCTTTGATGGTCTCGACCAGGGAGTCCGCTGAGTCGACGCCTACCAGCATTAGCACGAAGAGGAACAGCATCATGACCGCGCCTGTATAGACGAAGATCTGCACGATCCCCAGGAAGTCCGCGTTCTCGGCGATGTAGAAGACACCCAGGTTGATCATGACCAGCGCCATTCCGAGGGCGACGTGCACGGCCTTCCTCACAAAAAGCAGGCTCAGGGCAGCAATCACGCTGATCGGGGCCAGGGTCCAAAAGAGGACTGCTTCGCCACCGCTGGTCATCGGGCACTCGGCTCTGTTGATTTGGCAGTGGATGTTGCATCGGGTTTGGCCCTCTGAGGGTCGGCTGACCCGGTGGCTCTTGCGATCTCAGCCGCGCGGGCCTCGACCCACGCACGCTGCTCGGGGGTGGCCGTGGCGACCTTGCCCTGGTAGTAGTCTCGCTCGGCCATGCCGGCCACCATGGGGTGCGGCGCGGCGACCATGCCCTCCTGGACAGGGGCCAGGAGCTGATGCTTCTCGAAGATCAGCTTGCCGCGGCTGTCGTCGGCCAGCTCATAGACATTGGTCATGGTCAGAGCGCGAGTGGGACATGCCTCGATGCACAGGCCGCAGAAGATGCAGCGCAGGTAGTTGATCTGGTAGACGCTGCCGTAGCGCTCACCCGGTGAGAACCGGCCGCTGCCCCCTTCGCTGTCATCGTTGTTAGCACCCTCGACATAGATGGCGTCCGCCGGACAGGCCCAGGCGCACAGCTCACAGCCGACGCACTTCTCCAGACCGTCCGGATGCCGGTTGAGCTGGTGGCGACCGTGATAACGCGGCTGGGTCGGACGCTTGACCTCCGGGTACTCCTCGGTCTCCAGCTTGCGGAACATCGTGGCGAACGTGACCCCGAAGCCGCCGACGGGGGCGAACAGCTGCGAGAGAAAGCTCGCCTTCTTCTCATCAGCCACGGGGGTTCTCCTGATCGGTCAGTGCAGGTTGGTCAGCTGAGCCGCCCAGGGGTCGCGCACCCTGCAGGCTCGGCTCGCGCAGGCGCTGGCCGGGCAGCGCCGGGATCGGGTAGCCCCCCGCGAAGGGATCTATCTCCTCGGGAGGCTCCACCCGGACAATGCCAGCCTCGTGCTTGCCCTCCCAGATCCAGGCCACAGGCAGCGCGATAGCGGCGAACACGCCGACCACGATGATGCTTGCCGTCCCGGTGTTGGCACCGAAGAAGGCCAGTTGAGCGCCGTGGATGAAAGCCACCGCGACAACCCAGAGCAGGGTCACCGGGATGAGGAACTTCCAGCCGAAGCGCATGAACTGGTCGTAGCGAACCCGCGGCAGCGAGCCGCGCAGCCAGACGAAGAAGAACATGAAGCTCCACAGCTTGATGGCGAACCACAACAACCCCCACCAGCCCTGGTTGAACATGCCCTCGTTGATCGCCGCGATGCCCGGAGGCGCCTGCCAGCCACCCAGGAACATGGTGGTCGCCAGCGCGGAGACGGTGAACATGTTGACGTACTCACCCAGGAAGAACATTGCGAACTTCAGCGAGCTGTACTCGGTGTGGAAGCCACCGGTGAGCTCCCCCTCGCCCTCTGCCAGGTCGAACGGAAGCCGGTTGGTCTCACCGACCATCGTCACGACATAAACCAGGAAGGAGAAGAACGCCGGAATGATGAACCACAGGCTCTTCTGCGAGGCGACGATCTGTGAGGTCGACATCGAGCCGCTGTACAAGAAGATGGCAACCAGCGACAGACCCATGGCGATCTCGTAGGAGATGATCTGCGCGGTGGAACGTAGGCCGCCCAACAGCGGGTAGGTCGAACCTGAGGACCAGCCGGCCAAGATGATGCCGTAGACACCGACCCCGGCAACGGCCAGCACCAGCAGAACGGCGATGGGGGTGTCGGTCAGCTGTAGTGGGGTCCGGTGACCGAACATGGTGACCATCGGCCCCATGGGGATGATCGCGAAGGACACGAACGCCATGGATCCGGCGATGACCGGTGCCAGCAGGAAGACGACCTTGTCGGCGTTCTTGGGTATCAGGTCTTCCTTGAGCGCCAACTTCACCCCGTCTGCGAGGCTCTGCAGCAGACCGAACGGACCGGTTCGGTTGGGTCCGGGGCGCTGCTGCATGCGGCCGATGACACGACGCTCAAACCAGATGACGATCAGCGTGTTGATCATCAGGAAGACGAAGATGAGCAGTGCCTTGATCAGTGAGAGCCACCAAGGGGTGTCGCTGAAGTCGGCTGCCGGATTGTCGGTGCTGGCCAGCGCCGGCACGAGCGTGTGGGCGCCGGTCTGTAGCCCGGTTGCCAGTGAAGCGATCAGGCTCATGGCGCAGCGTCCTTTGTCAGAGAGACCGCAGTGCCGGCATCGACGCCCAGCGTCGAACGCACCGCGGATCCAGGAGAGTTGGTTGGCAGCCAGATGACGTCGTCAGCCATGTCTCTGAGGGTGACCGGGACACTGATGGCGCCCGACCCGACGCTGATACGAACGGTGTCGCCCTCGGCCAGACCGGTCAATGCTGCCGTCTTGGTAGACAGCAGCGCCTTGGCCTTGGGCGCCGTGCCAGCCAGGAAGGGCTCGCCGTCCTGCATCCGGCCGGAGTCCAGGAGGTGATGCCAGGTGGCCAGCACGGCCTGACCTGCATCGAGTGCCGGCACCTCGAACGCCTTGACCGTCGGCGCGGCGGCGCGCCCACCGGCCCACGAGCCCAGGGCTGCCATGTCGGCGCGGGTGGCGCTCAGCGTACGCACACCCAGGGACTCGCTCATCTCGGCGGCTAGCAGGTCCACGACCCGATGGTCGCTCATCGCATTGGTGGTCAGCGCCGCCTGGAATGGCCGGACGCGACCCTCCCAGTTGACGAACGTGCCGGCCTTCTCCTGATGAGCAGCCACAGGCAGGATCACATTGGCAAAGTCGGTGACCGCGCTCTCGCGAAGCTCGAGAGAAACCACGAACGACTTGGCCAAGGCCTCTAGGACCTCAGCGGAGCCAATCAGGTCTGCCGGGTCGATGCCGCCCACCAGCAGACCAGCGAGCTCTCCGGCACGGGCCGCCGCGATGATGGCCGAGGTATCCCGGCCAACCTTCGCCGGCAGTCCGACAACGTCCCACGCCGCGCCGACTTCGGCCCGGGCCGCGGACACCGTCACCGGACGACCGCCGGGCAGCAGGTTGGGCAGCGCTCCGCTCTCGAGCGCTCCCCGCTCTCCCGCACGCCGAGGTATCCACGCCAACCGTGCACCGCTGCCGGAGGCAAGCGCGACCGCGGCCGACAGTGCGCCGGGGACGCTGCCGAGTCGCTCCCCCACCAGGATCAGGGCGCCTTCGGCGTCCAGGCCTGCCCGGGCAGCAGCGATGTCACCACTGGCCCCGTTGCCCGAACCGGCACTATCGACCAGCGTCTGCAAGACCTTGGCCTCAGTCCCAGGTGAGGCAGTGATCAACGTCCCACCCAGCTTCTCCAGGCCACGGGAGGCCAACGGAGCAATCGCGAAAACGGCAGTCCTGGTCTTGCGGACTGCCTTTCGCAGGCGAAGGAACACGATCGGCGACTCGTCCTCAGGCTCGAAGCCCACCAGCAGCACGGTCTTGGCAGCCTGGATTTCGTCATAGGTCACTGATCCGCCGGCTCCGGCTCCGGCAGCGGCCGGGCCGGTGGCTACGACGTTGCTCGCCAGGAAATCAGCCTCCTCCACCGAGTGAGGGCGGGCACGGAAGTCGATGTCGTTGGTCTGCAGAACGATTCGGGCGAACTTACTGTAAGCGTATGCGTCCTCGGCACTGACCCGGCCGCCGACGAGCACGCCGACGCCTTTGGCATCGCGGGCTGCCAGCAGGCCGCGGGCTGCGGCGGCCAGCGCCTCGGGCCAGGACGCGACCTGAAGGTTGCCGTCCTGGTCACGAACGAGCGGGTCGGTAATGCGGTCCGTGCCGCCCGCGTAGGTGAATGCCCAGCGACCCTTGTCGCAGTTCCACTCTTCGTTGACAGCAGGGTCATTAGCGGCCATCCGGCGCAGTACGGTTCCCCGACGATGATCCGTACGGGTTGCGCAGCCGCTCGCGCAGTGCTCACAGACGCTCGGGGTGGAGACGAGGTCGAAGGGGCGAGAACGGAAGCGGTATGCCGCGCCTGTCAGAGCACCGACTGGGCAAATCTGGACCGTGTTGCCGGAGAAGTAGGACTCGAACGGTTTCTCCTGGAAGATGCCTATCTGTTGAAGGGCACCCCGCTCGACCAGCGCGATGAAGGGATCGCCCGCGATCTGGTCGGAGAAGCGGGTGCACCGTGCGCACAAGACACAGCGTTCGCGATCGAGCAGCACCTGGGCCGAGATGTTGACCGGCTTGGGGTAGGTGCGCTTGACATCCTCGAAGCGGCTCGTAGTCCGTCCCCTGGCCATGGCCTGATTCTGCAGGGGGCACTCGCCGCCCTTGTCGCAGACCGGGCAGTCCAGCGGGTGGTTGATCAGCAGTAGCTCCATCAGGCCGCTTTGGGCCTTGTCTGCCATCGCCGAAGTGTGCTGTGACTTGACCTGCATGCCCTCGCTGACCGTGGTTGTGCAGGAGGCCATCGGCTTGGGCATGGGCCGCAGCGAGCCATCAGGGCCCGGCGTCGCGACCTCGACCATACACTGACGGCAGGCACCCACCGGCTCCAGCAGCGGGTGGTCACAAAAGCGCGGGATCTGGATACCGATCTGCTCGGCGGCACGGATCACCAGGGTGCCCTTGGCCACGGCCAGGGAGACCCCGTCGACGGTGAGGTTGACCAGGTCCGGCTTGGTGGCAGTGGCGGGGGTACTAGATGAGGTGACGGTCATGCGGACACGGACTCCTTCACGAACAGCGTCGAGGCAGCCGGCGGGAACAGCTCCGCGGCAGGGGTCTTCATGCCCGCCTCGAACTCCGCGCGGAAGTACTGCACTGCAGAGGTGATGCAGCTGGTCGCCGCGTCACCGAGCGGGCAGAACGAGCGGAACTTGATGTTGCTGCAGATGTCCAGAAGCTTGTCGATGTCGTCCTGGGTCCCCTTGCCATGTTCAAGCCGCTCCATGATTTGTTTGAGCCAGTACGTGCCCTCACGACACGGTGTGCACTTGCCGCACGACTCGTGGGCGTAGAAGTCCGTCCAGCGCGAGACCGCCCGGACAACCGACACCGTCTCGTCGAAGATCTGCAG
>Ga0182021_10008749_pt1 | contig 11981 bp, 8 predicted proteins | sample 612E3MmetaG_FD_120493 | JGI IMG/M metagenome (GOLD analysis project Ga0182021, IMG submission 120493) | Permafrost microbial communities from Stordalen Mire, Sweden - 612E3M metaG (Illumina Assembly) | ecosystem: Environmental > Terrestrial > Soil > Wetlands > Permafrost | place: Sweden...
CCGAGCTCGAGCAGCGCGGACACGCGACCATTGACAGCCACGCGGCCGCCGGTCGGCCGGAGCGTACCGGCGATCAACTGGAGCAGCGTGCTTTTGCCGGAACCGTTGCGCCCGATGATGCCGGTGGCCTCACCGCGGCGCACGGCGAAGGAGACGTCGCGCAGGGCGTAGAAATCGCGGTAGCCGCGAGCCGCGCGAGCCGCGAGCGCCTGGCGCGGCGCGGTCGCATGCGGGAAGATCCGCGCCGCGGCCTCCAAAAGCGGGCTTTTCAGGCGGGCGGACGGATGCCCCCAAATGCGGTAGGCTTTGGTGAGGTTCTCAACGGTGATGATGGCGTCACCAGGCATGACAGAGGGCGCGGCGAACTGCGCAGGCAATCACCGGCGAGGCGGCGCCGCAAGCGCGGAGTAAAGTGCAGAGGGACGAAATCTTTGCCTGAGCCCGGACGCGAATGGCCATCCCGAAAGATTCCCGGTGTAATGAGTTTCCATGAATCCTGAGGGAGGACCACGCCGCAAGGGGCTGACCATGGCTGTCGGACTAGGGGTACCATCGGTTACTCTGTAGCATGGTTGCCGGATGCCGGCCGCCTGACTGGCCTGGCACTAACTACTTGACGCTAATTTCCAGAAACGCGTGATACGTGCATGCAGCCCGACCCTAGTGAACTGCCCATGGCTCTTTCCGCTGCCCATGTTCGCTTGAGTGTCGTCATGATCACCATGAACGAGGAGCAGGCTGTCACCAGGGTCGTTCGCGAGATCCAGCAGGTGGCCCCAGAAGCGGAAATTCTCCTCGTCGACTCCAGTAAAGATCACACCGCGGAAGTGGCCCAGGCCTTGGGTGCGCGGGTCATCAAACAGTTTCCACCCCGGGGCTATGGGCCGGCGATGGATCTGGCCCTCCGGAGCGCGAGGAATGAAGTCATTGTCACTCTGGACTGCGACGGATCATATCCGACGTCCATGATTCCCGTTCTCGCCCGCCTTGTGCTGGAAGACGGGTACGATCTCGTGGATGGGGCGCGCCTCAAAACCAAGCCGGCAGCCATGCCGTGGGTGAATTATCTGGCCAACGCGGGCTTCGCTTTGCTGGCCTCCCTGATGTTTCTGCGGTGGCTGCCCGACCTGCATAGCGGCATGCGCGCCTACCGGCGCAGCTTGATCGAGGGTTTGGCCTATGACAATCAGGGGGCGGCGCTGCCGGTGGAGCTCCTGACCCGGCCGATCAAGAATGGAAACAAGGTGAAGATAATCCATATCGATTATCAGGAACGGATCGGGGCCAGCACGATGCGGCCGCTGCAATCCGCCTGGTGGACGCTGCGTCGCCTGCTCACCGTCCGCTTCTCCTAAGTGATAGTATTTCTCCCATGAAGAAGAGGAAAACGAACCGGCGGTTGGGTATTTTGGGCGGAGGTCCGTCAGGCCTGTCCATGGGACTTTTTCTCAAAGACGATTACGAGATCGTCGAACGGAGCGATCACGTCGGCGGGCATGCGGCTTCGTTTTCAGCCGGGGGCTATACTTTCGATCACGGACCGCACATCATGTTTTCCAAGAACCAGTCGGTGCTGGACTTCATGATCCGTTCATTGGGTGACAATGTGATGCGGTGCCGCCGGAACAACAAGATCTCCTTCAAGGGGAAGCTCATTCGCTATCCGTTTGAAAACGATCTCAGCGCGCTGGAGCTGGAGGACAACTTCCGGTGCACGTGGGATTACTTCCACAATCCGTACCGGGAGAAATACCGGAAGCCCCGGAATCTTGAACAATGGCTCCTGGCAGCCTTCGGCAAGGGGATCTGCGAGGCCTATCTGTTTCCCTACAACCGGAAGGTCTGGAATCTCCCGGTGGACCGCCTGTCCATGCTGTGGGCCGAGCGCATCCCGCGCCCGCCGGCCGAGATCATCCTGCGATCCGCGATCGGCTGCAAGACCGAGGGCTATCTGCATCAGCTCTATTATCACTATCCCCGGCGGGGCGGCTATCAGGCGATCTCCGAGGCCTTCGCTCGAAAAACCAAGCCGGTCCGTTTCCGGTATGAGATCAAGTCCGTCCGCAGGCTACCGGGCGGGCAATGGGAGGTTTCCGACGGGAAGACCCCGATGCGATTCGATGAACTGGTCTCCACGATCCCCCTCCATGAACTGGTCATGGCGGCCCGGTTCCCGATTCCTGATCGGGTCAGGCAGGCGGTCAGGGGTCTGTTGGTGAATCCGATGTACATCGTTTCTCTCGGAATCCGGGGCAGGGATCGGGAGAAGATGACCGCCGTTTACTTCCCCGAGGAGGAATTTCTCGTCAATCGGATCAGTTACCCCGCAACCTTCTCCGCCAACAATGCTCCGCCGGGCCATTACAGCATTCAGGCGGAAATCACCTGCCGTGCCCGCAGCGCGGTCTGGCGCATGAGCGATCGGGAGGTATTGACGCATGTCATCGCCGGGCTGGAAAAAAGAAACCTGGTCAGGAGGGCGGCGGTGGTGCTGGCCGATGTGCGGCGCTCGCCATACTCGTACGTCGTTTACGACGACCACTACGAGAAAAACGTGAGGATGGTTCGCGACTGGTTTCCCCGGCAGGGCATCCATCTGGTGGGACGCTTCTCCTACTTTGAGTACATCAACGTGGACGGCGCCATTGAGCGGGCGATGGATATCGCCGGCAGAATCAACGGGAGCCCGGTGCAGCTGTGACCCAGGGTTGGCTGGGATGCGTAGCCACTGGCATGCTGGATCGCCGGGTGGCCTCACCTGCGCCTCTCACGCGCGGGGCCAAATCGCCCTTGCCAGACCGCGAGTGCCTCAGATCACATCGGCGAAGGCTGGCTGCATCTTCCGGAAGAACCAGTAGCCTCCGGCGAAGATCGCCGCACCGCACACATAAGTGTAGGCGAGATGCTCAAGGTTGACCGGCAATCCCCAAAGGAGGGCGTTGCGGGCCAGATCAACCGTGTGCAGGAACGGATTCCATCGCAGGATGATCCAGTACCAGGATTGCGGGGGCATGATCGCCGGCGAATAGAAGATGGCGCTGGCGTAGAGGATGACCTGGGCGGTGAACTGGACCGCATGCTGCACATCGCGGAAAAACACTCCCAGCGCGGACAGAAACCATCCGAGGCCGATCGTGAGCAGCAGATGCGGCAGGGTGATCACCGGCAGCCAGAGCAGGCCGGTCGGCGCCAGACCGCGGCCGAAGGTCACCGCGCCAATCAGCAGTAGGGAGAGGCTGATCAGGAAATTAAACCAGAAAGCCCCCAGCTGTGAGAGCGGCAGCACCTCGAGGGGGAACACCACCTTCTTCACGAGATTGGGATTAGTGACGATGAGGCTGGGGGCAATAGAGATGGTCTCCGCCAGCACGTTGAAAAACGTCAGGCCGAGGAACAGGCCAAAGGCGTAGTCCAGCTTGGTCTCGTCCGCGAGGGCGTGGAAACTGCCGCCGAAAATCGTGCCGAACACGAAAAGGTACAGGCCCATCATCAGGAGCGGATTGATCACCGTCCAGACGATGCCGAGGTAGCTGCCGCGGTGCTTCATCTCAACCGCACGGACGGTGAACTGCCACCACAGATCGCGGCGGCGCGCGAGATGATGCCAGGCGGAAGGAGGGGTTAGGGCAGCGGGCATGAATTGATGGCTCAACGGCACATGGGAGCACGGCGACAGCCGGCGAGGCAAGCTCTACACTTCTCTGGCGATATAAGGGGTGGAGTGGGTAGGAGTTTACTCGCGCTGTCCGCTCAAGTCAAAGGCAGAGCAGCTGGCCGCCACGGCTCTTCCAGATTTCGGAAGGATATAATTGCGGTTGCTGAACCGCGGCCGCGCGCGAATCTGTACCCGTGTTCCCATTTGCCCGAGCCGGGACTTCAATCCAAGCGCTGGCTAAACGCGACGGGATGATCTGGGCGACCGCCGTTGCTCTCTTCGCCTTCCTTCAATTTTTTCTGGCGAAGGAGGCGGCCGGAGGCCGGCTTTTTGCAGCCGCCCCGACGAACTACTATCACTATGCGACCGACGCGCTTTTATCGGGGCAATTATCGTTGAGGATTCCACCCCGGCCCGAATTACTGTCACTCACCGATCCCTACGATCCCGCCCTCAATCAACCCTACCGTGCGCATGACATCAGCCTGTATCACGGGAAATATTATTTTTATTGGGGACTCTCTCCGGTCATCCTCTTTTTTGCGCCGCTGAAGATAGTGACTGGTTGGTGGCCCAGCGAATCGCTGGCTGCAGCCTTCTTTGGCGTCGTCTGTATCGCGGCGTTCAGCTGGATCATCCTCGCGATCCGTCGCCTCTATTTTTCGCGGGCGAGTTATTCCACCGCCATCCTGGCCTTGCTTTGCTTGGGTACCTGCTCGCTGCTTCCCGGCGCGGCCGCCAGCGACCACGTCTATGGTGTCCCGATTGCCTGTGCTGCGGCTTGTTACAGCATCGCGTGGTGGGCGGCTCTGCGCGGCGTAATCAATCCAGCGCGGAGCATCCGCTGGTCATTCGTATCCGGATTGGCGCTGGCTTTTGCCTTGGGGGCTCGCCCGAACTACCTACTCTGGACACCGGCGTTCTTGTTTGTCCTTGTGGCCGCGATCCGAAAGCGCCCCCGTGCAGGGTGGAAAATCGGTTTCGCCGCCATTGGCCCGGTTCTGACAGCAATTGTCTGTCTCCTCTGGCTGAACTGGAAACGATTCGACCACCCCCTCGAATTCGGGCTGAAGTATCAGCTGAGTGGTTCGAGGCAGATTGATGCGGCGATTTTGGGGTTCAAGCACCTCGCGGCCAACTGGAAATCATACGGGTGGAATCCACCTCCACTGGATGGCTATTTCCCGTTTACGACATTGGCCCCGGAAGCGCCGTTCGGCATCTTCAGTGCACTACCGGTTGCATGGCTCGCATTTGGACTCGTTGGCATAGGCGCCAGCAGAGAGTTGCAGGGGTGGCTCCGAGGGGTCACGGCGAGCTGCGTGCTCAGTTTCTCCGCCGCCTGTCTTTTCTCCGCCGCCGTTCAGCGGTACATGATCGATTTTCTACCGGGGAGCGTGCTGGCCGGAGGGGTGTGCGCCCTCGGGCTTGCTCATCGCCATGGCAGGAGCCTGATTTGGCGATGGGGGCTCGCGGGACTGTTGGTCATGAGCATCCTGGTTGGGGGCCTGCTCCAGATTCAATCGTGGAGCGTAAGCCGACCAACTCGCATGCGCCTCCTCAGGCCGTTCGCCCGCCTCGTGAATCGCCCCATTTTCGTTTGGGATGCCCTGCATGCACCACCCATAGGTGGTCTGCGTGTCGCAGTGAGATTCCCCAAGGGACCTCTTGGCGCTTATGAACCGATCCTCAGCGTCCCCGCGAAAACCTCCGGTGGTGAGTTGGTTTTTGTGCACTACATGGATGCACGACATGTTCGCTTGGGGTTCTTCCAGACCTCAACCACTCACTGGCTGTCTGAACCGATTTCCACGGACTATTCCGCCACCCATGTTATTGACATCCGGCTGGGTTCGCTGGTGCCGCCTGAATCGCACCCTGCTTACCAGAGATGGCCTGAAGCCGCCGTGCAAGCGGCCTTGGGCCAGGTCGATCTCTCTTTCGATGATGAACCCGTCTACCACACCGAGCTCGATTTTGGCTCCTCGCATGCGGTTCAGTTCCTGCCTGGTCGCAACAACCTCGCGCCGGGAGCCAGTAGTCCCGCTTTTTCGGGAGAGATCCTTTCGACCCATCGTCTTCCTCTTTTACCGCCGGCCCCTCCCATGCGCGGGAGCTGGATGACAAATCCTATCGATTTCTCGTTCCAGATGATCCCAGCGCGTGATTCCGCCCAAGAGGAGGTTTTCTTCTCGGCTCTCGACGCAGAAGGGCGCAGTACGATGCTGGTCATTAAACACCTCTCAGGCTCGGGCATCGCCTTCGCTCTAAAAACAAACGGTCAGCCGGATCAGGAAGGATCCGTGTTGCCTTCGCCATCCATGGGTCCACACCGACTCCTGCTCGCCGTAGGGCCTTGGTTGGTGAATGCCCCGCCTGAACAGCGCTCCCGCGTTGAAGTTCGTTTGGACGACGATTTGGTCCTGTCCGGCTTGATCACGGGTACAATGAGCCCTCCGGTCATCGCCCTTGCCGGCCGCCCCGTTGCGCAAACAAATTCCCCGATCAAACCGTTCGGCGGTTACATTACTGAGGCGATTCCGGTGCCCAACACCGCCAGCGCGCTGACCGCCAGCGCGCGCAATCGCCTTCACTACGGGCCATGGCGTATGCGGGTCCGCTTCCCCACCGGGGCTTCTCATGGGTACCACGATCCGTTGCTCGTCAGCGGCGTTGCCGGGAAAGGGGACTTTATATATGTGTTCTATCCCAAACCCGGCGAAGTGGCGTTCGGCCATGATTGTTGGGGTCTAGGCGGCGAGACCTCGTTGGCGGTACCCGTGGATCTCACGGTCGAACACCAGATTGAAATTGAACACGGCGGTCTTTATCCCCCGCAATCTGATCCTCTATGGGCCGTAGTTTCCCCCAGCCAACGTACCGTTTATAAGTCGAAACTGCGTATCAAATTGGACGGGGTTGTCGTACTTGAATGTGGATCAAATGCCAACGACGCTTCCCCGATCTCCGTTACCCCTGGCATCAACTCGATCGGTGGTTCCAGCACCGGCCCCCTTTTCCTTGGGCAGCTCCTCTCGGCTGAACGCCTTGACTGGTGACGCCTTCGGTCGCCGCGGTTATCGAGAGCCTTTAAATCCGGTCTAATCCTGAAAATTGGCAATCTGCTGGATTCTTGAGTCATGAACGATCGCCTGAGAAAATTGCAGTTCCTCGATTCCCTGCGAGGGCTTGCAATCCTGCTGGTCTTGGTCGTGCACAGTGGCGGTCTGATCGAGCTCTTTGGGTTCAAGTTGTCCCTTGCCAATTTCGGACAAAGGGGCGTTCAGCTTTTTTACGAGATCAGCGCCTTTTCCCTGCTGTACTCATGCTATGCGCGGCAAGAACGATCATGGGGCGTTTTCTTTATCCGCCGTTTCTTCCGAATCGCCCCGCTCTTCTACCTCAGCATTGTCGCCAATTATGTCGCCAGTGTACTCATTGCGAAGAATCCACCGTTGTCCTTCGCGGGCTATGCATCTGGATTCTTGTTTTTGTTCGGTTTTCACCCGGACACCATCAACGCGGTGGCACCGGCGGGTTGGTCAATTGCGGTGGAGGCGGCATTCTATGCACTTTTCCCGTTTCTGGTCTGCTGGATCAAGGACCTGGGGGCCGCACTTACCTTCACTGCAATCAGCCTGACGGCCTGTTTTTTCATTTGCTACGGGGTACACGTCTATCCGTTCAGCGTGCTGCCTGACGACTACGTGCATTTCTTATGGCTGCCGGTCGAGTTCCCGGTCTTCTGTTTCGGCTTTGTCGCTTTCTTTTGTTGGCGGGATCTGATCCTGGCGAACCCGGGTGCAGTCACCGTCCAACCCTTCCTCAACAACAAATGGGGCGAAAAGGCAGTCAGCCTGGCGCTCTTAAGCTTCGGAGTTTTTATCGCCTACGAGAGTTTTCCGACGAACAACTACCGGCTCTATTTGAATTCGATCAGCTTTGTCTTCCTGATTCTCGGGCTGGCGATCCACCCCTGGCGGTTGCTGGTCAATCCCGTCACCGGATGGATCGGTAAACTTTCGTTCAGCCTCTACCTTATTCATCCCTATCTGCACGGATCGATCGCCTCGATCATCGATTACTTGGAGAAAAGCGGGCCATTCAAACTCTACGGAAGCTACCTTGGACTTTTGGTGACCTTTGCCCTCTTCCTGATGGGCTCGCTTATCATCTCGCTGATCACCTACCCATTCATCGAGCAACCCGGGATTAATGCCGGGAAACGGCTCATCGAATGGTGGGCAGGCCGACGGAAACAAGCGATGGACTCCAAATACCAACCCATGACTCCCAGTATGGAAAACCAAACAGAAGTTGTCCGGTTACGATTGAAACTCCGCATGTGTTATGCCGGGTGGATAGCTTCCTTCGTCTGCCTGTTGGTGTTCCTGGCTCTCTACCACAGGTATGACCCTGCGAAGATCGACCAACCGATAGCTCAGTATCGGCAAGAGATAGCACGCTACCAGAGCGAAGTGGATACGTTGAGCGCGGCGGTGCTTCAGAATCAGCGTGAACTCAAAAATGCCCAAGGGCAGCTCCTTCAGCTCATGAAGGACTATCAGAATGCAATTGAGACGATAAAAAAACTGCAGGCCCATCCTGCGGGCTGATCGCAGCTGCACTCGGGATTGGACTAGGCCAGATTTTGCCAACTGCTGATTGACCGTCCGTTTAATATTTGCCTCGGACGCAAGTCGCCGCTGTAAGCAGGGCTGCGTAATCATGAAAGTCGTCATCCTCTGCGGCGGCAAGGGCACGCGGCTCCGCGAAGAAACGGAGTTCCGCCCCAAACCCATGGTGCCGGTCGGCGGCCGCCCGATCCTCTGGCACATACTCAAGATCTATTCCCATTACGGCTACCGCGATTTCATCCTCTGCCTTGGCCACCGCGGGGATATCATCAAGGAATACTTCCGCAACTATTGGTGGCATGCGTGCGATGTCACCCTCCGTTTCGGACGGAAGGCGGCGGTGAAGTTTCATGACCGGCCGGAGGACGAGGACTGGCGCATCACCTTCGCGGACACGGGCGAGCAGGCGCAGACTGCCGACCGTCTGCGGCGGATCAAGCCCTACCTCGGTAAAGATCGCGAATTCATGCTGACCTACGGCGACGGGGTGGGTGACATCGACCTGACGGCGCTGCGCAAGCACCACCGGCAGAGCGGGAAAATTTGCACGATCACCGCGGTGCGTCCACCCGGCCGCTTTGGGGAACTGACCTTGAACCGTGCCTCCCAGGTGACCGCGTTCAACGAAAAACCACAGACCGAAGGCGGGTACATCAACGGCGGCTTCATGGTGTTTTCCCGCCGGATTTTCGACTATCTGCCCGAGACCCCGACGATGCTGGAAACGGGCCCGTTAAAACGTCTGGCCCGCGAGGGGCAGCTGAATGCCTACCGGCATGATGGCTTTTGGCAACCGATGGACACCCAGCAAGAACTCACGTTGCTCAACCAGTTGTGGGAGAGTGGTCGCGCACCGTGGAAGATTTGGTGAGCGCGATGTTTGCGGGCGCATATCAGGGACGGCGGGTGCTCGTCACCGGCCACACCGGCTTCAAGGGCGCATGGCTGGCGCGCTGGCTCGTGCAATTGGGCGCGGAAGTCGCGGGATATGCCCTGCTGCCTCCAACGGATCCCAGCCTTTTCGCTGCCATCGATTGGGACGGTCGGCTGAATCATTGCCTCGGTGATGTGCGCGATGCCGCTGCGCTGGAAGCGTTAATCAAGCGCCTTCGACCCGAGGTGGTCTTCCATCTCGCGGCCCAGTCGCTCGTGCGCCGTTCCTACGCGGAGCCGGTGGAAACATTCGCCACCAACGTGCTCGGAACTGTTCATCTTCTTGAGGCCGTGCGCCGGTGCGGCGGACCGTGCGCGGTGGTCGTGGTTACGTCGGACAAATGTTATGAGGAGCCCGAGGGACGGCGTGAGCGCCGGGAGGAGGACCCACTCGGGGGACACGATCCGTACAGTGCGAGCAAGGCGTGCGCGGAAATCGCCGCCTTGGCCTACGGCCGGTCGTTTTTCCAGAAAAATGAGCGGGTGGCGCTGGCCACGGCGCGCGCCGGCAATGTGATCGGTGGCGGCGACTGGGCGGAGGACCGGATCATGCCGGACTGCATCCGCGCGCTTCAGGCCGGCCGCTCCGTTCGGGTACGGCGTCCCTCCGCCGTCCGTCCCTGGCAGCACGTGCTGGAACCGCTCAGCGGATATCTTTGGCTGGGTGCCCGTTTGTGGCGCACGGTGTCTGCCGGAGGGCCGCAGCCATCAGACGCGTTTAATTTCGGTCCGGCACCCGAATCGCACCGCGAGGTTCGCGCCTTGGTGGAGGAAGTGCTCCAGCACTGGCCGGGGCGCTGGGAGGCTGCCCCTAAGGCCAGCGATCCGCATGAAAACGAGTGCCTCCGGCTGTCGATCGACCGGGCAGTGCACGAACTCGGCTGGCAACCGGTCTGGGATTTCCCCGGAGCTGTTGAGCGCACGATCCATTGGTATCGCGCTTTTTTGAGTGCGAACCGGCAGCCGGCCACAGCCTTGGTGGATGACGATATCGATGCCTATGCCCGGGCGGCAAAAAAACTCGGATTATCTTGGACGCAATGACCACCGCGGTGAGCCCGCTCGCAGCAAACGACCTTGGGCATGTGCTCGAGCATACGGCCGATGTCTGGCCGGTACTGGCCGGGAGGCGGCTGTTCATCACGGGCGGCACCGGGTTTTTCGGCTGCTGGTTGCTCGAAACCCTGCAGGCGGCAGACCGGAAACTTGATCTGGGCATCAAGGCTACGGTGCTTTCGCGAAATCCCGATGCGTTTGCGCGGCGCGCACGCCACTTGGCGCCCGGCGTACGCTGGGTGCGTGGATCTGCCACCGATTTCACAGCGAGACTGGTGGCGCGGGAGCTTGGCATGTCCGCGGAGAGCCTTGCCTTTGACGCTGTCATCCATCTCGCCACGGAGGCGGACAACGTCCGCACACTCGCTGATCCTGCCGCGGCGGTTGACGTGATTGCCGGCAGCACGCGGCGGGCCCTGGAATTCGCCTCTGCCGTCGGCGCCCGGCGGTTCTTGTTCACGAGTTCCGGCTCGGTCTACGGCCGCCAGCCGCCGGAGTTGGAAAAAATCTCCGAGGACTTTCCGGGCTCGTCTGAACCTGCGCATTTGAACGCCGCCTATGCCATCTCCGGGGAGGCCAAGCGCGCCGCCGAGAATCTCTGTGCCGCTTTCGGGAAGGAGAGAGGAATGGAAGTAGTCGTGGCCCGCTGCTTTGCCTTTGCCGGCCCTCACCTGCCGCTGGACAGCAAGTTCGCCTTTGGCAATTTCCTCGCCGACGCGCTCGCCGGCCGGGATCTCATAGTCAAAGGCGACGGCACTCCGGTGCGTTCCTATCTCTATGCCGCCGACCTGGCCATCTGGTTGTGGACGCTCCTCGCCCGCGGTGCGGCCGGGCGCGTCTATAACGTGGGTTCAGAGCATCCGGTGAACATCCGTGAACTGGCAGAGGTCGTAGCCCGTTTGCTGGCTCCGGAGCGTCAGGTGCGTGTGCTGCAGACGCCGAATCCATCCGCCCCCGCGGAACGCTACATCCCGGACACGCGGCGGGCGCGGGAGGAACTTGGACTCGCCGAGCGCATTTCGCTGGAAGAGGCTATCCTTCGCACCGCAGCCTGGGCGCGGCGTCAGGGATCTTAGTTTTGGGTTTTGCGTTTTGGATTAGATTTCTGACCCTTGGCTTTCATCGTCAGATAGTTCCTTGGCTCTGCTAGATCGTCTCACTTTCCCTTTCTCTTTCACTTTCATCCCCACCTTCACTTTCCCCCTCACTCCTCGTGCTCTTTATTCTCGAGATGGCCAACAACCACATGGGCGACGTCGCCCATGGGCGGCGCATCATCCGCGAAATGCGTGAGGTGTGCGCCGGCTTCGACTTTCGCTTCGCCATCAAACTCCAATACCGGCATCTCCCCGATTTCATTCATCCCGACTACCGGGCGCGGACCGACCTGAAGTTCGTGAAACGCTTCACCGAGACGTCCTTGGGCTGGGATGACTACCGGCGGCTCAAGGATGCCATCGTTGAGCATGGCTTTTTTTCCGTCTGCACGCCGTGGGACGAAGCCTCGGTGGACAAGATAGTCGAGCACGGCTTCGACTACCTGAAGTTGCCGAGCTGCTATCTGACCGACTGGCCGCTGGTGGAAAAAATCGCCACAACCAGCCTGCCGCTGGTGATCTCCACTGCTGGCGAACCGTTTGAGGAGATCGACCGCACGGTCAGTTTTTTCCAGCACCGCAACAAGCGGCTGACTATCATGC
>Ga0182021_10008750_pt1 | contig 11980 bp, 9 predicted proteins | sample 612E3MmetaG_FD_120493 | JGI IMG/M metagenome (GOLD analysis project Ga0182021, IMG submission 120493) | Permafrost microbial communities from Stordalen Mire, Sweden - 612E3M metaG (Illumina Assembly) | ecosystem: Environmental > Terrestrial > Soil > Wetlands > Permafrost | place: Sweden...
CGCGGAGGCGGGTCGCAAGGGGCGGCGCGGGTTCGACGAGCCGCCGCCCGAGGACGACTGGACACCTCCTGCTGACCGCGACGAGGCCGCGCCACCTGAGTCGACGGCGCCGAAGCTGCGGGTCGTACGGAACGAGCCTGCGCCAGCGCCCACACCGGCGGCGGCGCCCGAGCCGGTCCCCGCCGAGCCAATGTCCGAGCCCCCGGCCGCCGCCGAGGCGGCCCCCGTCGCCGCGACGGTCGGCAAGCAGGGTCCGGCAGCAGCGGATGTGCGGAGGCTGTGGCCTGAGGTGCTCGAAGAGGTGAAGAGGCGACGCCGGTTCACCTGGATGACGATCTCGCAGCACGCCCAGGTCACGGAGGTGTCCGACGGCACCCTGGTGCTGACGTTCGCGAACCCTGGTGCGCGTGACAGCTTCCTGCGCGGCGGCAGCGACGACGTCCTGCGTGATGCGCTGGTCGAGGTCATGGGCGCGGACCTCGTGATCTCCGCGCTGCTGGAGAGCGAGGGCCGTGGTGGTCCCGCGGCCACTCCGCCGCCGGTGGCTCCGGTCGGGACCGACGCAGCTGATTCGCCCGGCTCCGCCGACGAGACTGACCCGGTCGACACCGTCGAGTCGGTGGCCGCCGCTGACGAGTGGCGAGCCGACCCCGACGCGGTGGCATCCTCGACCCACACCGACCTGCTCGCCCGCGCCCGAGCCGAGGTGGCCACTCCCGCCGATCCGGCGGCTGACACCGGCGAGCGCGACGACCCCGATGTGCACGACACGGATGCCGAGAGCTTGCTGCGCGAGATGCTGCATGCTGAGGTCATCGACGACGAATGAAAGGGCGAACGTGGAGAACTTCAACCTCAACGACCTGATGGCGCAGGCCGCCGCGATGCAGTCCCAGCTGCAGAGCGCGCAGGACAAGCTGGCGTCGACCGAGCTGACAGGTACGGCCGGCGGTGGCCTGGTGACCGCCACGATCAAGGGCACCGGTGAGCTGGTCGGCCTCGTGATCAAGCCCGAGGTGGTCGACCCGGAGGACACCGAGACGCTCGCCGACCTCATCATTGCCGCTGTGCGCGATGCCAACGCCAAGGCTGCCGACGTGCAGCAGGCGTTCATGCCGCAGATGCCCGACCTGGGCTTCTGAGCGAGGGGACAGGTGTACGAAGGACCGGTACAAGACCTCATCGACGAGCTGGCAGCCCTTCCCGGCATCGGGCCCAAGGGTGCGCAGCGGATCGCCTTCTGGCTGCTCGACCAGCCGGAGGAGGACGTCACGCGTCTCGCCGAGACGCTGCTGCGCGTCAAAGCAGAGGTCCGGTTCTGCCAGGTCTGCTTCAACATCGCCTCCGACGACCTGTGCCGGGTGTGCCGCGACCCGCGCCGTGACCTGACCAGCATCTGTGTGGTCGAGGAGTCGAAGGACGTCGTCGCCGTCGAACGTACGCGCGAGTTCCGCGGCCGCTACCACGTGCTCGGCGGGTCCATCAGCCCGATCGACAACCGAGGCCCGGGCGACCTGCGCATCCGCGAGCTCGTGCAGCGCCTGGCCGACGGCGTCGTCACCGAGGTCATCCTCGCCACAGACCCGAACCTCGAGGGCGAGGCGACCGCCACGTACCTGTCGCGGCTTCTCATCCCCATGGGTGTCTCCGTGACCCGCCTGGCCTCGGGCCTCCCGGTCGGCGGCGACCTTGAGTACGCCGACGAGATCACCCTCGGCCGCGCCTTCGAGGGCCGCCGTCAGGTGCTCAGCTGACCGAACGCCTCAAGCCTCGCGCCGCGGCCCCCGCGAGTGTGACGTCGCAGATGGCGCGACCCCGTCTCGCGTCGGGAACCGCAGAGATCCGGGTTTTCGCTGCCCAGCGAAGGTGTGAGCCTTCTACAGAGGCAAGAGCCTCGGCTGTGCAGCGAAAACCCGGATTCTGAGCAGCGTGGCGGCGAGCCCCGCTACATCGGCAACGCCTCGTAGACGCGCACGCCCGTGCTCATGGGACAACCGGCGAGCAGCTCCTGGGCCGCGTCGAGATCCGCGGCATTGACGATGGAGTAGCCCGTGATGGGTGCGGCGTCGTTGCTGAGGTCGGTCACTCCGTCGGCGGTGACCGCCCGACCGGCACCGAAGGGGTTGCCGCCGTCGACCAGCTGCTCGCCGAGACTGGCGAACCAGTCACCCCAGGCCTTCATGCCGTCGGCAGTGGGCTCGGTCAGGCCCTGGCCCTGGTACAGAAAGACGAACTTCTTCATGACAACTCCTCAGGTGGTGTGGATGTGGCCGGCGTGTTGCCGGAGGGGTCTCGGGTCAGGAACTCCTCGTAGTTCGAAAGGCTCTCGGCGTCGGCGCCCCAGTAGGTGTGGAACTCAGTCAGCCACTCCTGCAGGGATCGCAGGGACTGGCGTCGAAGGGTCAGGTAGGTGGTCCGCCCGGTCTTGCGGCGACGGATCAGGTGGGCGTCCTCGAGGATCGCGAGGTGCTTGTGGATTGCCGGGAGGGAGAGCTCCCGAAGGGCGGCCAGCTGGCTGATGGAGTAGGGCTGAAGCCCGAGTGCGTGCACGATCGCTCGCCGATGGGCGTTGGCCAGGGCCGCAAGGACGACGTCGAGGTCGCCAGGGGAGACGGATGGAGCAGTCATGTCCCCTCCTCGTCCGATAGTTAACTGATTGGTGAAGCATAATCGGACGTCGCCGTTTCGTCCAGGGCCTGCGGAGGTAGAGATGGGGGAATGAGTTCCACTGGGCCGACGCCCCGTGGTGGGCTCTGCTCGGGTGGCCGGGATGGAAAGGCTACGGAAACGTTCTCAGGGTGCCATTGAGCGTGAGAACAGGTTGATCATGGACACTTCCTGCAACAGGACTGCAATCCTTTACCGCCCGCGAGGCGGGGGGATAGCGTTGTTCTGTCAGCCCTCGCGACGCGGCAGTCGCGGGCGGGCACAACCTACGCAAGGAGCTTCTGAATGACCTCTGGTGACCTGCCCGGTGCGGCATACCGCGAGTCCTACGCTCAGCGCGACGGCGTCGAGTACTGGCTGGAGAAGGTCGGTACAGGCCGCCAGCTCGTCGTGAAGGCCGCCGACTCGGCCGCGTACGAAGGGTTCTCCGGCTCCTCCGACGGCGACTCCTTCCGCGCCGACATCACCGGCGACAACGCCCTCGAGCTGCGCAACCGCCTGCCGTGGCTGAAGCCCCAGCTGTTCGGGCTCGCCACCTCCGTCGGTACGGGCGACCGCCTCGGCATCTGCACCCCCGGACACGTACGCGCCATGAAGGCGGTCGGCGGCGGCCTCAAGCCCGTCTTCGCCCAGCAGTCGATCCGCGAGATGGGCCGTTGCCACCGCGAGCCCCGCGACGTCCTCGACGACGCCACCTGGGGCGCGTTCCAGGAGGGGTGGACCGCAGGCGTCGGCGCCGACGCCGACCACCTGCACACGACGGTGGACATCGACCGTGGAGCCCAGGCCGGCTTCGTCTTCTACACGCTCGACCCCAACGAGTACGTCGACCCCGAGGCCGAGGCGGCCGACGAGGCCACGGTCCGTACGAAGGCGGCTGCTCTTGACTGGGCGAGCCTCGACTCGTCCCAGGAGAAGTTCCTCGCCACATACGTCGGCCACCGGATCGACCTCGAGCACGAGTCCATCACGCTCGACGAGGAGTCCGTGCTGCGCGCGATGGCCAAGTACGGGCCGTCGCTGGCCAACGCCATGGACCTGTACCGCCACCTCGTCAGCCTCGGCATCCCCCATGAGGTCGAGTTCGCGGTGGACGAGACCGACTACCCGACCAAGCCGGCCGAGCACGTGGTCGTGGTCTCCGAGCTCAAGCGCCTCGGGATGGAGTTCGTGAGCTTCGCGCCGCGCTTCGTGGGCGGGTTCGAGAAGGGCATCGAGTACATCGGCAACCTCGACGGGCTCAAGCGCGACTTCGAGATCCACGCCGAGATCGCCAAGGCCCTCGGCCCGTACAAGCTGAGCCTGCACTCGGGCTCGGACAAGTACTCGACGTACCCGCTGTTCGCAGAGGCGACCGGCGGCGTGGCGCATCTCAAGACGGCCGGTACGAGCTGGGCCGAGGCACTTCGCGTCATCGCCGCGCACGACGGCGACCTCATGCGCGAGATCGTCGCCCTGGCACTGGACAGCTTCGAGCAGAGCCGCAAGAGCTACCACCTCTCGTGCGACCCGGCGAAGGTGCCGGCCAACCCGACGGACGCTCAGCTGGCCACGCTGCTCGATGTCATCGACAGCCGCCAGGTCCTGCACGTGGGCTACGGCGCGATCCTCGACGAGTTCAAGACGCGCATGTTCGAGGTGTGGCAGGCCCACGACGATGAGCTGTACGGGGTCATCCAGGAGCACTTCATCAAGCACCTCGCACCGTTCGTCCGCTAACTCATAGAGCCTTCACAGCCCCCCGGTATTGGAGGCGTGTCCTCCCGGCGTCACACTGGACCTTGAGGCCTTCTTCGAAAGGTCCGTTGAAAAGAGAATGATCGCCGTAATGCGGCAACAGAAGGGGGACTTATGCGTCACCAAATGCCCGTCCACTCGATGGGCATCCTGCCCTACATCATCCAGGGCGTCTTCACACTCATCTTCCTCGCGCTGGTCGTCACCCTCGTGATCGTCCTCGTGAAGAAGTACCGCAAGGGCAAGCTCCATCTGCCGACGTTCGTGGGTTCCGCACAGGCGCCCGCGACCGAGTCCGACCCGTACCTCAGCGCTCTCAAGCTCCTCAACGAGCGGCTGGCGAACGGCGACATCGACGTCGACGACTACTACACGCGCAGGACGGCACTGAAGGGCCCGGATCCGACTCCCGGACCGACCACTGAAGCCTGACGCGCACCGAACTCGGCCACGGACATCTCGAGGTGTCCGTGGCCGTTCCATGCCTGAACCGCACGCGCACAACCTTCAGGTTCCCCGCACAACCCTTCTGACCACGTTTCTGCACCACAAAGGTTGTGCGCGTGCCTCAGCTGGCTTTGCCTGAACCGCACGCGAGGTTCATGAGACTCATGCCACCTTGAGCCGGTCCCCCTCTCCGGCGGCGGCAGACTGCGCGATGGACGAGTCTGTGCGCGGAAGGTGTGCGATGAGCGAAGAGTCGCTGTGGATACGGTCCGAGGTGTCCGGGGTCCCGATCTGGTCGACCGGCACCCCACGCCCCGCGACACGAGCAGCCATCATCGTCCGGGCCGGCATCGCCGACGAGACGCCCGAGACGCGCGGCTGGCTGGCCGTCGCCAAGGACCTCGCCCTGTGCGCCAACGCGCCTGACGGCATCACGGTCACCGGTACGGTCCGCGGCCTCCACACCACCCTCGTCATCCACGCCGCCCCGGACCTGCTCGCTGAAGGCGTCCGGTGGACGATCGGCCGCTTCATCAAGCCTGACCTCGACCAGTTGGCGGAGATCGTCGCCGCCCGTACAGCCCTGCGCCGTACGCCCAACATCTTCGGTCAGCTGCTCCGCCGCGAGCTCGGCGCGCACGGGTACGGGCTCGCGGGATTCCCCGAGTACGGCATAGCTCGCCTCGACAGCTCCACGATGCGGTGGTTCACCTCGGTCGTGTACACGGCCGAGAACATGGCGATCTGCTTCGACGGCGTCGTCCCTGACGGGCTCGAGCTCGTCGTCGGCTCCGACGAGCGCTGGTCGCCGCCCGAACGCGACGTGCAGACCAGACGCCGTCCCGCGGTCACCGAGGTCAACGGCACCGAGGTCGGCCTGCTCGGTGTCGTCACCGAGGACCGCGTCGCCTACTTCCTGGGCAAAGTGGTCGCCGAGCGCACCACCCGCCGGCTGCGCTCGCAGCGTCCCAACGACCCGCCCGCAAGGGCGCACGTCTCGCGACTCGACGACGTCCGCTCGGCCGTCCTGCTCACCGCCTCGGCGGTGGAGACGCCGGCGAGCTTCATCCACGGCTGCTTCGAGGCCGCGTTGCGCGACGTCGTCCGTACCGGGGCCATGCCGCACGAGCTCGACGACCTTGTCGTGGAGACGCGCCGCCTGGCGTCCGACCCGTCGCAGCACTTCGAGATCCTGCAACGCGCCGCGCTCGACGACCTGCTCGGGCTGCCCGCACTGTCGCCGTTGGACATGCTCAAGAAGGCCGAGAGCGTCACGCCGATCGAAGTCGCGGAGCTGGCCGTACGAGTCCAGGACCGTCACCTCGTCGGACTGCCGGCCGGTAGCGACCTGGACAACCCGTTCGACATGCCCGTCGACGCGCCCGTGAAGGGTCGCGCTCGCGGCGAAGGCCCCGCGGCCCACGCGTCGCTGTCCAGCAGCAGCCCGAAGGCCGCCGCGTACGTCATGCCCGGCCTCATCCACCTGCGCGACGACGAGCGCTCCGGCCTCGACATCCCGGCCGCCGACATCGTCCTGCTCCTCGCGTACGGCGACGGCGGGCGCGTCATCATCACCCGTGACGGCTTCGAGCACGCGATCGAACCGACCCTGTACGAGCAGGGGCCGCAGCTCGTCGGCGCGATCGACTCGATGGTGCCGGCCGACCTCCGGGTGGCCCTGCCCGAGCGCGTCGACGTGCCGCAGCCGGAGCCGATGCAGAAGAAGACCGTCTGGAAGTCCGTGAAGAAGAAGGTCGGGCCGATCGCGGCTGCTGCCACCCTTCCGCTACGTGCTCAGAAGACGAGCCAGTTCGACGTCGCCGGCCGCCTGACGGGCTGGGCTGACGCGGACCGGCCGTGAGGACAGTCCAGCGCGCGGCTGGTGGACCTCCCCACGAAGCCCTGCGCTCCTAGGACGTCGGGTCGTCCTCGCGTCCGATCATGACGAGTGACCTCGTCGGGACGTGAGCGATCGCCCAGAGGAACGCCCGGTCCACGTGGAAGTCACGGGACATGGGCATCGACGTCGTCTCCGCACCGCCCGCGGTCACCGCCGCAGCCTTGGCTCCGGTCTCGTCGACTGTGACGACGGCCTTGTGCTGGACGAAGCCGAGCTGCAGCGACCGGTCGCCGGTCATGCCGGTGAAGTCGGCGGCGTCGTTCCAGGCGTCCACGAGCCCCAACCCGGTGAGCGCGGCCTTCAGCGACGACGTGAACTCGGCGTGGAACTTCGGCAGCGCGAGGTCGACCAGAGCCTCGTCCGCGTCGAGCACGTCGCACAGGTCGGGCAGGCCCGTGAGCTTCACCGGACCGGTGCTCATGGGCAGCGCGACGATGAACGCCAGGTCCTCGTGACGGAACGGCAGGGCGACTGACGTCACCAGGCCGCTCTGCAGGTAGGGGATCCGCCATGACGCGTGCATGGTGTCGGCGCTCACCTGCGCACCCGATCCCGTACCGAACGGTTCCTTGGTCGTCAGCTCTTTGACGAAGTCGGTCACCCACGAACCCTTGATGTACATCGCGTTGCCCGTCACGATGCGCGTGTCCCTCGTGACCATCGAGTTGTCGACGATCGACGGCACGAGTCCGTTCGTCCCTATGTCGGCGAAAGCGTTGATCGCGGTCACCACCGCGGCCGGGTCGTTGACGAAGTCGGCGAGACGGACACCCGCGCCGTACCACCTCTTCATGGCCTCGAGGAAGGGTTGCTGCCAATGGCCCTTCTGGAGCCACAACGCGTTCCAGAAGGTCATCTCGGTGCCCTTCTGGCCTTCCATCGCCACGAGCCGCTGGGCGAGGCCGTTGAGCTCGACGTTGAGCGCGTCGATGGGCGACCCGAGGACCTTCTCGAACTCGGTACGGGTCGTGGTCGATGCTCCGTTGCCCAGCATCGCGAGCGACACGGCGATCGATGTGGGAGAGACGACCACATTGCCATTCGGCATCGCATCCAACAGGCCGGCGGCGAACTTCGTGAGCGTCGATCGCACGGGGTCGCCCTGCGGGGCCCGCGCGACATCTGCGATGGCCATGGCTGCGTCGCCCCGTTCGCAGCCCGCCAGCGGCAGTGTCAGCGCTGACAACCCGAGCAGCTGTAGCAGCGCCCGACGATCTAGGTCGTTCACGATGGAGAGACGCTACCGCCATACGAATGGTTGACACAGGGGTTCGACAAGATGACGCCTAGTGCGTCGGGTCGACCTCTCGGCCGAGCATGACGAGGGACTTCGTCGGTACGTGAGCGATCGCCCAGAAGAACGGCTGGTCGACCACGAAGGTCGTCCCGGGCATCGATGCGGCCTGTGCGCCACCCGCGGTGACGGCGGCACCCTCGGCCCCGGTCTCGTCGACGGTGAGTACGGCCTTGTGCTGGACGAAGCTGAGGAACAGCGAGCGGTCGCCGGTCATGCCTGACAGGTCGGCCTGGCCGTAAGTCCAGGCGTCGACCAGTCCGAGAGTCGTGAGCGCGCTCTTCAGCGACTGCGCGAACTCCGAGTGGAACTTCGGCAGCGACAGGACGATCTCCGTCTGCTCCGTGGCGAGCACGTCGCACAGGTCGGGCAGCCCCGTGAGCGTCAGCGGGCCGCTCGTGGGCACCCCGACAATGAACGCGAGATCCGGGTGGCGGAACGGCAGAGCTATGGACGTCAGCGAGGTCGTCTGCAGGTAGCGGACGTACGGCATCCCGTGCATCATGTCGACGCTGACCTCCGCGCCCGACCCCGTACGGAACGGCGCCTTGCTCGTCATCGACGTGCTGAACTGGGTCGCCCAGGTGCCCTTGATGTGGACCGCGTTGCCGGCGACGACACGTGTGTACTGGGTGATCATGGAGGTGTCGACGATCGTGGGGATGAGCCCTTTCGTGGCGTCCTTGCACCAAGCGTTGATCGTGTCGACCGCTCCGGAGGGGTTCTTCATGAAGTCGGTGGCCCTCGCTCCGGCTCCGTACCACTTCTTCAGCGAGTCGAGGAACGGCTTCTCCCACGTGCCGCCCTTCTGGACCCACAGGGCGTTCGAGAACGTGATGTGGGTGTCCTTCTGGCCGTCGAGCGCGACGAGCCGCTGGTCGAGGCTGTTGAGCTCGACGTTGAGGGTGTCGATGGGCGATCCGAGGACCTTCTCGAACTCGGTACGGGTCGTGGTCGAGGCACCGTTGCCGAGCATCGCGAGCACCACGGCGATCGACGCGGGGGAGAGGACGACGTTCCCCTCCGGCATCGCGTCCAGCAGCTGGGCCGCGAACGTCGACAAGGTCGACGGCACGGGGTTCCCCTGTGGGGCTCTGCCGATGTCCGAGATCACGAGGCCGGCGTCGCCGGCTGACGCGCAGCCCGACAGCTCCAACGCGAGCGCTGACAATCCGAGCATCCTCAAGACCGTGCGTCGGTCCACGTCCACCATGCCTCCTAGACGCCCGAGCGGCCGGGGTGGTTGACAGCAAGGAACGCCTGAGCCAGACGCTAGCGGTTCGGGCTAGACTCAGCAGGCGTCCGCACAGCGACGATGGGGCCATCACCCCGGAGCCGCCGGAAGAACAGCGAACAGGCCGCGTCATGCAGCCCGTACGCCCACTAGACCCGGCAGCGGCGACATGAGAGCGGGGACTCGCGTCTTGGGGTCCCAAGAAGGGTGGTACCGCGGGGTGCCCGCCGAATCGGCGTGCCTCGTCCCTTTGTTGGAGACGACGAAGGAAGCGCCCGATGAGCCAGTACCGCACGGTCCCGCCGCAGGTCGACCTGCCCGCGATGGAGCGCGAGATCCTGGAGTTCTGGGATGGCGCCGACGTCTTCACCAAGTCCCTCGAGCAGACCGCTGGTGGTCAGCCGTGGACGTTCTACGAGGGCCCGCCGACGGCGAACGGCATGCCCGGCACCCATCACATCGAGGCCCGGGTCTTCAAGGACGTCTTCCCCCGCTTCCGTACGATGCAGGGCTTCCACGTCGACCGTAAGGCCGGCTGGGACTGCCACGGCCTGCCGGTCGAGCTGGCCGTCGAGCGCGAGCTGGGCTTCAACGGCAAGCCCGACATCGAGGCGTTCGGCGTCGAGGCCTTCAACACCAAGTGCCGCGAGTCGGTGAGCCGCCACGTCGACGCGTTCACCGAGCTCACGCAGCGCATGGGCTACTGGGTGAACCTCGACGAGGCGTACTGGACGATGTCGCCCGACTTCGTACAGTCCGTGTGGTGGGCGCTCAAGCAGATCCACGGCAAGGGCCTGCTCGTCGAGGACTACCGGGTCGCGCCCTACTGCCCGCGCTGTGGCACGACCTTGAGCGACCACGAGCTCGCGCAGGGGTACGAGACGGTGACCGACCCGTCCGTGTACGTCCGGTTCCCGCTCACCTCCGGCCCACTGGCCGGCAAGGCCGCGATGCTGGTGTGGACGACGACTCCCTGGACGCTCGTCGCGAACACGGCCGTCGCCGTGAACCCCGAGGTGACGTACGTGGTGGCCACCGACGGCACCGAGACGCTCGTCGTCGCGGAGCCGCTCGCGGAGAAGGTGCTCGGCGAGGGATGGCGTCTCGGCCAGACCTACAAGGGGACCGAGATGGAAGGCTGGAAGTACCAGCGCCCCTTCGAGCTCGTGGAGTTCCCGGACGTCGTCGGCGGAACCCACTACGTCCTGCTCGCCGACTACGTCACCACCGAGGACGGCTCGGGCCTGGTCCACCAGGCGCCCGCGTTCGGTGAGGACGACATGCTCACCTGCCGCACGTACGGGCTGCCGCTGGTCAACCCGATCCGTCCGGACGGGACGTTCTCCGAGGACGTACCGCTCGTCGGGGGGATGTTCTTCAAGACGGCCGACGCCGTGCTCGTCAAGGACCTCGAGGACCGCGGCCTCATGTACCGGGTGCTCGCGTACGAGCACAGCTACCCGCACTGCTGGCGCTGCCACACGGTGCTGCTGTACTACGCCCAGCCGTCCTGGTACATCCGCACGACGCAGATCAAGGACGCGTTGCTGCGCGAGAACGAGTCGACGAACTGGTACCCGGACTCGATCAAGCACGGCCGGTACGGCGACTGGCTGGACAACAACATCGACTGGGCGCTGTCGCGCTCGCGCTACTGGGGCACGCCGCTCCCCATCTGGCGTTGTCAGCACGACCATCAGGTGTGCGTCGGCTCGCTCGCGGAGCTGTCCGAGCTGGCGCATGAGGACTTCTCCGAGCTCGACCCGCACCGTCCGTACGTGGACGACGTCACCTTCGCCTGCCCGACGTGCGGCGAGACCGCGAGCCGTGTCACGGAGGTCATCGACGCCTGGTTCGACTCGGGCTCGATGCCGTTCGCGCAGTGGGGTTACCCGTACGTGGCGGGCTCGCAGGAGAAGTTCGGCGAGGCGTTCCCGGCCGACTTCATCTGCGAGGCGATCGACCAGACGCGCGGCTGGTTCTACTCGTTGATGGCTGTCGCGACGCTCGCGTTCGACCAGAACTCGTACAAGAACGTGCTCTGCCTCGGCCACATCCTCGCCGAGGACGGGCGCAAGATGAGCAAGCACCTCGGCAACATCCTCGAGCCGATCTCGCTCATGGACGAGCATGGCGCCGACGCGGTGCGGTGGTTCATGGCCGCCGGCGGCTCGCCGTGGGCGTCGCGACGGGTCGGGCACGCCACGATCACGGAGATCACGCGGAAGGTGCTCCTCACGTATTGGAACACGGTCGCGTTCCAGGCGCTGTACGCCCGGACGAACCGCTGGACGCCCGGTGATGCACCGGCGCCGGCCGATCGGCACGTGCTCGACCGATGGCTGCTCGGCGTGACGAACGAGCTCGTACGGGACGTGACGAACGACCTCGAGAACTTCGACACACTCGCCGCCGGTACGAGGCTGCAGGCCTTCACCGACGACCTGTCGAACTGGTACGTGCGGCGGTCGCGTCGGCGCTTCTGGGACGGCGAGCACTCGGCGCTCCAGACGCTGCACGAGGTGCTCGACATCGTCACACGGCTCATGGCGCCTCTCGTACCGTTCATCACCGAGCGCGTCTGGCAGGACCTCGTCGTCGCCACCGATCCGGCGGCGCCCACGTCCGTACATCTCGCGTCGTGGCCGAAGGTCGACGAGTCGCTCGTCGACGCCGAGCTCTCGCGGGAGATGAACCTGGC
>Ga0182021_10008751_pt1 | contig 11980 bp, 12 predicted proteins | sample 612E3MmetaG_FD_120493 | JGI IMG/M metagenome (GOLD analysis project Ga0182021, IMG submission 120493) | Permafrost microbial communities from Stordalen Mire, Sweden - 612E3M metaG (Illumina Assembly) | ecosystem: Environmental > Terrestrial > Soil > Wetlands > Permafrost | place: Sweden...
CACCAACCGTATCGTCCCCATCTACGCCCTCACCGCCAATGTCACCCAGAAATGGCTTCGCAAGTTGATGCACCAGGTCGTCACCTACTGGGCTCCCCGGCTGACCGACCACCTGCCCGAGACCATCCGCACTGCCGCCGGCTTGCCCGACCTGGGGACTGCCCTGCTCCAGGCCCATTTCCCCGATTCCGACGAGAAATTGCAGGCCGCCCGCCAGCGCCTGGCCTTCGACGAGATTTTCTTCCTGCAGACTGGTGTCCTGCGCCAGCGCCGTGATTGGCAGTCCCTCCCCGGGCGTATTTTTGCTGTCGAAACCGACTGGCTCGCTGCCCGTCTCGCCGCCCTTCCCTTCGCCCTCACGACTGCCCAGGAAAAAGTCCTCTCCGAGATCCGCCTCGACCTGGCCTCCGGCCAGTCCATGAACCGCTTGTTGCAGGGTGATGTTGGTTCCGGTAAAACCGTCGTGGCTGCCCTGGCCACCGCCGTCGTCAATGCCTCCGGCGCCCAGGCCGCCATCATGGCTCCCACTTCCATTCTGGCCGAACAGCACTACCGCACCTTCCTCAACATCCTGGCCCCCGAAAATGGCATTCTCCAGCCCGCCCAGATCCGCCTGCTGGTCGGCGATACTTCCGCCGCCGAAAAGGACGAGATCCGCCTCGGGCTTGCGGATGGCAGTATCCTGATTGTCATCGGTACGCATGCCCTGCTCGAAGACCCGATCGCCTTCAAGGACTTGCAGTTTGTCACCATCGATGAACAGCACCGCTTCGGTGTCGAGCAGCGCGCCCTCCTGCGCTCCAAGGGCACCAACCCGCACCTTCTCGTCATGACCGCCACCCCCATCCCGCGTTCGCTCGCTCTCACCGTCTATGGCGACCTTGACATTTCCGTCATGGACGAGCTGCCTCCCGGCCGCCAGCCCATCGAAACCTATGTCCTTACCCCCTCCGAACGCGAACGCGCCTACACCCTCGTGGATAGCCAGGTCAAGAGCGGTCACCAGGCTTTCATTATTTACCCGCTGGTGGAAGAGAGTGAAAAGAGCGAATTGCTTGCCGCCACGCAGGAACATGCCCGCCTGCAAAAAGAGATCTTCCGCAAGCTGAAGCTGGGTCTGCTGCATGGGCGCATGAAACCCGAAGAGAAGGACGCCGTCATGCTGGCCTTCCGCGACCGCCAGTACGATATCCTGGTATCCACCACGGTTGTCGAGGTCGGCGTAGATGTGCCCAACGCCACCGTCATGCTGGTCGAGGGCGCCAACCACTTCGGCCTGGCCCAACTTCACCAGTTGCGCGGCCGGGTCGGACGGGCCGACGCCCAGTCCTATTGCCTGCTCATCCCCGATCACGAGGATGCCGCCGAAAACCAGCGCCTGCAAGCCATGGCCGAAACCAACGATGGCTTCATCCTGGCCGAACGCGACCTGCAGCAGCGCGGCCCCGGCGAGTTCCTCGGCACCCGCCAGGCCGGCTTTGCCACCTCCCTCAGGATGGCCAACCTGGGCGATATCCCGATGATCGAAAAAGCCCGCCAACAGGCTCAGGCGCTTTTTGCCCGTGACCCCGACCTGAAAAACCCCGAGAATACATTGCTCGCCGAAGCCCTCGGGCGTTTCTGGGGTGGTGGGAAAGGAGATGTTAGCTGATGGTCCGTGCCCTCTTCCCCGGAACGTTTGACCCGGTACATTACGGCCATATCGATATAGCCACGCGTGCCGCCCGTCTCTTCGATGAGCTGGTGGTTGCCGTCTACGATCGGCCGCTAAAATCCTTGCTTTTTATGCCGGAGGAACGCATTGCCCTCGTCACCCAGGCCTTGCAGGACAACCCCCGCATCCGCGTCGTTACGTATAGTGGCATGACCGTCGATTTTTGCCGCCAGATTGGTGCGCAGGTCATCGTACGCGGATTGCGCGTCTTCTCCGATTTCGAGTTCGAGTTCCGCATGGCCCTCGCCAACCATCGCCTCGCCCCCGATATTGAAGTCGTCGCCTTCATCACCGACGAGGAACACACCTTCCTTTCCTCCAGCACCGTCCGCGAGATCGCCTCACTGGGCGGTGACGTTTCCAGCATGGTGCCGTCTTATGTCAATACTGCCCTCAAAAACAAATTAAAAGACCAGAGCGACCAGCAGGTGCGTCCTTTCGGTATTAAAGTATAATAAGTACATAATAACGGGTCTCAAAGTAGTCAAGCAGTAGCGACTTCAGTCGGTACTTGCAAACGTAGTGACGACTTTAGTCGTTTCCTCCCTTATCGGTACTAATTTTGGTCATTCCGGTCATAATAAGTACCAAAAAACGGGTAAAAATGCTATTCCAATCCTTTTTGGGAAGGATTTATAATTGAGGTGTTCCGCCTGTTCAAGCGGAGGAGATCATGGACATTCTTCACTTAGTTGACCGTCTGGAAGAACTCTTCAATAACAGCCGCGCCATCCCGCTGACCCACAACGTCATCGTCGATGAGGACAAGTTCCTGGATATCATTGACCAGATGCGCATCTCCGTCCCGGAGGAAGTGAAAAAGGCCCAGGAGGTCTATTCGAAAAAAGACCGCTACATGGCCCAGGCTCAGGAAGAGGCCAACCGCACCCTGCAGCTGGCCCGCGACAAAGCCAACGACCTGATCGATAAAGAGGCCCTCGTTTCGGATGCCAAGCGCCGCGCCGACCAGATCCTCGAACACGCCGCCGCGGAAGCCGAAAGCATCAAGGCTGGCGCCGATCAATATGCCCAGGAATCTCTGCAGAATCTGGAACACGCCATGGAACAGTTGCTCACACAGGTGCGCAATGGTGTTCACCTGCTCGAAGAGCAACACCCCCCGGTTGAAGATCCCGCTTCCCGGCAATAACCAGAAGACCTCCGCAAATGATTGCGGAGGTCTTCTTTAACCGTTTTGTATCCTTTAAATCGCATAACCCGGATTTTTCTCGGGAGCGACTACAATCATATAACTGTTGAAACCACGCTCCGGATAACCATCACCACTTTACCTTTGATCTCCAGGGGTTCGTTCTTATTTACATAGATCGGTCCCATGCTGGGATTGGCTGGCTGAAGCCGGTAGCGGTCCTTTTCCTTGTAAAAATACTTGAGCGTGGTCTCATCTTGCCGCGGCAGCCAGATTGCCACCATGTCGCCGTTGTTGGCCTGCTCGGTGCGCTTCATGATGACAATATCTCCGTCGTTTACCATGGCATCGATCATCGAGTCGCCCTTGACTTTGAGGGCAAACAATTCGGTGCCCTTTTCTTCCACGGGCAGCAGGCTGCGGGCCACATCCACCCCGTCGATCTCGTCGCCGATATAGGTTTCGCCGGCTGCCGGCACCTGGATGGGTAAACCAGCCGCAATCGGGCCGAGGATGGGTACCTTGAAAATACTATGGGATTTGGTCCCACTCAGGCGTAATGCCCGCGAAAATTTTGCGTCCCGCTCGATATATCCCCACTCTTCCAGTTGTTTGAGGTAATAGGTGACAACCGAAGTGGATGAAATATCGGTTGCCTCTCCTATCTCCCGAATGGAGGGCGGGTATCCTTTGCTCAACCGCTCATCCAGGTATTCGAGAATTTTCTGATGCCGTTTTGTCAAACCCTTGCTCGTTCGTACCATGTCTGCCTGCCTTTCTCACAATCGCTCATTTGTGCTAAAAACGAATATACACGAACATACGTTCTGTGTCAAGGTTTTTAAGCTACCTAAAATCCCTATCAAAGTGGCGACTTTAGTCGTTCCCCCCATCTCTTTCCTTATTGCACCCGAACCCACAACATAAAAATGGAATTTGTTGTATACTTTTTTTTACCATTAACCTGATTATTCCACCGCCTGCCTGGATATTATTTAAGGAGTCCCCATGTCGCGTCTGATTCTCGCCTCCGAGCGTGTCCGGCGTGCCCGCCAGCTCATTCAACAAGCCCGTGACCTGCCCGTCCCGCCTGATGCCGAAGCCGGCAAATATAATTTCTCCTACGTGGCGCAGGTCAAAGCATTATTGCAGGATGCCCGTGACCTGATCAAGTACATTCCCAAGACCCCCAGCGCCACCGCCGGGATCAAAGAACAGGTGACCCAACTCCTCCAGGAAGCCGACCAGGCCAACCAGGAGATCCTGCATTAGCACCTGCCACATTACTCCTCCCAGCGCGAATCATTCTTAAGATCTGTATGGCTTGTCGAACTTCTGGAATCTTTGGCGCCTTTGGAACTTTTGGAACTTGTGGATCTTTTGGTGCTTTTGGCACTTGTAGTTCTTTTGGAACTTCTGGATCTTTTGGTATCTTTGGAACTTTTGTTACCTTTGAGACTTTTTGGATTCTATCCCGCAGAGTGCCTCTATGGAAACATATTCCGGATCTTATCAAATTCGCTGGTCTGACCTGGATGCCAACAACCATGTCAATTATGCCGCCTACATAGACTCTGCCGGAGACCTGCGCTATCGTTTCTTTATCCAGCATGGATTTCCGCCCGAGCGATTTGCCCAGCTCGGCCTCGGGCCGATCTACACAGCTATGCAAGCCCGCTTTTTACGCGAGGTCCGCATGGGCGAGACAATTACTATCACCTACTCTCTCGCCGGCCTCTCCCCACGCGGCTCCAGTTGGAAGGTTCATCATGATGTTATCAAATCCAACGGCAAGAAAGCCGTCAGCCTTGATCTGGAAGGCGTCCTGCTCAATTTATCCACCCGCAAACCGGTCGCGCCGATACCCGAATTATTGGAGATTTTCAACCTGGTCCCGCGCACCCCGGATTTTAGCATCCTGCCCGAGCTGCGCTGGCTGGATTGATCAAATCTCCCGTTTGTCCGGCAAGGGTGTGGCCGCACCAGTAGGTTGGGCCGGTCTTGCATTTATATATTCTTCCAACCCGATTTTTTTCGTGGATAGCGACCTCGGGAAGCTGGCCGTGATGGTCAGTAACAATCTTCCATACCCGCTTCGATCGGCGAACATGTCCACCAGAGCTTGGCTGACTGCCGGGCTCCGCAAGGCCAGCTCGAACCAGGTTTTTTGATATGGGTAAAATATCCTTCTCATCACGTTGCCCATTCGCAGATTCCGGCCCATGCTTTTATTCACCCATTCGCTGTAGTCTTCGGGAACCCCTGCCAGGATCGCCTGCGCTGCCAGGTGTCCGCTCTTGATCGCAAACCGGATTCCCTCTCCGGTGAATGGGTCCACCAGACCGGCGGCATCCCCCACCAGTAAACTTCTTTGGGTGCCAAGCGTTTCCTCTTGGCCGAAAATCGGAACCGGATGCCCGTGACTTGCCTGTCGTTGGATCGGAATCCCAAAGTGCTGCATTACTCGCTCCAACACAGCTTGCAATTCCCCCGGTCCCGGTTTCAAACCGCCTATCCCGATGGAAAGATGGTCGGCCTTTGGGAAGATCCAAATATATCCGCTTGAAATCTCACCGAAAATGAAGATCGGGTTTTCAGCAAACCGGTGCAGGGTCTCATCCGGCACTTCCGCTTCGATCTCTATTGCTCCGGCCATGCTTTTCTTTCGTCGCAGCCCCAACGAATGGGCCATCAGGCTGTTTGCCCCGTCGGCTGCCACCAAATAGTCCGCTTCGATCCGCTCCCCCTTGACGGTTTCAACGCTAATCGATTCGGAGCTTTCATCCACGCTCCGCGCCGCTTCACCCTGCCGGACCTCTGCTTGCACATGCTCCAATAAATAGGCATCGAACTGCTTCCGCATGACCATCCGCAAGCTGGAACCCACCACCGGGATGGTCACCACCTCGTCACCCAGCACATAAGAGATGGCGTTAACCCTGGATTGGATCACTGGTTCGAAGGAAAAAGGAAATTGTTCCAGTACTTCCGCCGACACGGCGCCACCGCACGGCTTATAACGCGGCAGCAATTCCTTTTCCAGCACTAAAACTTTTTTACCGGCTCTTCCCAGAAAAAAAGCGGCCGTGGCTCCCGCAGGGCCACCGCCGGCAATGATCACATCATATCTCTCGGGCATAATTGTTCGTCACCTCTCTGCTAGTTTCAATGGGAAATCCCGTGATCAAGGAGAATAATGGTGAGTAAAATTACGGATACAATATAATCATAACACCGATTTCTTCTCCCTCAAACCCATCCAACAACGACAGGGCAACCTCCATGAAAAAAACCTTCCCCATCATACTCGCCTTTGCTGTTATCTTTCTGTTTTTCATCCAAAGCGTCGGAACACTGGTTGAGTCTATCTATATCCTGGACCTGATGAACTTGAACCTCGATACCAGGGTGCTGGGTCTCTTGTTCTTCTTCGCGCCCGTCCTGCTGATTCCGTTCTTTAAGAAATTCCGGCCTCAATTGATCTGGATCACCTTCGCACTCCTCTTTCTTTCACGTGGGCTGCTGCCATATCTGGATACCGCCAACCGGATGCTGGCCTCGGGGATTGCCACTGCTGCTGTCATCAGCCTGTTTCTGCTCATGCTGTCAGCACAGCCACGTGCAACAAGACATTTACACTTCGGACTTTGGGCCTCCGCCGGGCTGGCGCTGGCCGTCGGTTTGTCTGTTCTGTTGCGCACCGTTTACTTTGGCCTGGATTATTCCCTCAACCCCGCCGGCGGATGGAGCGGGATTCTCCTCGGCCTCCTGTTGGGAGCAGTCTTGACTCAATTGAAGTCGGGTGCCGCGCCTCAAGAAGAAAGGAAACCTGCCGGCGTCACAACTGCTATTCTTGGAATTTTTCTCGTCCTGACCCTGGTCTATTTTGCGTTTTCAGCGCCTTCTGTGATTTCCCGTTGGACCGGGGTCAATTACACCTTGATCGTCCTCGCCGTCAGCCTGCTGGCATCCGCCTGGGTTTTGCTGGCCCTGCTCCGTCCGCGCATCCTCCGCAATATTGACCGGCGCCTGCTCCTGGCCGCTAATCTGGTCTTCACCCTCTGCCTGACCGTGACCATCCTGGTCCACGGCGTGCCTTTCCCGCCAACCTCTTCCTCCCCCGCAGTAACAGTGGCTGGCCCGCAATGGTGGCTGGCCATTCCGTTGGCGCTCATGCTGTTGCTTTTTCCGGTGCTCTTCCTGGATCTGGATCTATTCTTTGAACACGTCCGGCAATCGGCGCCCTCCCCGCGTCAGGTGGTGCCGGGTCTCCTGCTGGGCTGTCTCGTCTTGATTCTGCTGGTTTTCGCCAATATCTTCAGCAATGTCTGGGGCTACATCCAGCCGGTCAGCCTGTTCTTCCGCGGTAAGTTCTGGCTGGCTTATTTTTTGCCGGCTGGAGGCATCAGCCTGCTCGCCTGGCTGGCTGGTAAGGCCAGGTTTGCTGATGACGGCGAACCTGCTGGTCGCTTTTCCTGGGGCTGGGCAGTCCTGCTCGTCGGTTTCTGTCTGGGCACTCTTGCAGGCGCCCTCCCGGTTAAGCACGCCCAGGTCCAGTCGCTCGGCCGGACATCCATCACGGTCATGACCTTCAATATCCAATCAGCCAATGACGCTAGTGCGCAGAAATCCTTCGAACGGCAGCTGGCGGTCATCCGCAAGGTTTCACCCGATATCGTTGCCATGCAGGAGACGGATACGGCCCGCATCTCGCTTAACAACAACGATTATGTGCGCTTCTACGCCGGCAGCCTGGGATATTATTCTTATTATGGCCCCTCGACTGTTGCCGGAACGTTCGGGACAGCCATTTTATCAAGATTTCCGCTCCTGAATACCCGCTCGGTCTACACCTATAGCGACACGGATGAGATCGCCGTTGCCGAAGCGCAGATCGATGTGGATGGGCTGCCGATCACCATTTACGACGTCCATCCGGATGGCTCGGACCTCGCCAAGATGACCTTTGTCAAAGCGCTCCTACAGCGCGCCCAGGCCAAACCCTATGCGATCGCCCTGGGCGATTACAACCTGCCGGATACCACCCCGGAGTATCGAGTGCTCGATGGTGTTTTTATCAATGCCTGGACCAGCGTCTACCCCACCAAGGTCAGCCCGGCTGGTGTGGATATGTCCGGGGCGGATCGCATCGACCATATCTTCGTTTCCCATTCGCTGGGCGTCCGCAACCCGGTCTACCTGCTGCCCCCCGCTTCCGGCTCCGACCACCCCGTCCACTGGACCGAGATCTTGTTAACAGTTCCGAAATAGACTTCAGTAGATTGTAAACAGAAGACCAGCACCATTGCTGTGAAGGAGAAAATCTATGAAAGATACCACCCACTCCTTGGAACCCTTGGACACCAGCACGCTTGAGATAATTCTCGTGCTCGTCCTTGTCACGCTCCCCGATTTGCTGTTGTCGAATTGGGTGTCCCTGCCGCTGACCTTGCGTCGCAGCCCTCTGGTCCAATTGAGGTACTGGGTTAATGCAGTCTCCGGTCTGGAATTTGTTGTGCCGGTCGTTCTTTTCATCGCCATGGTCTTTTTCTGGTTGACCCGCCGGAACACCCTGGGACGGATTATGGCAATCATCTATCTGGGTTGGGTCACACTCCGGCTGGTTATTAAAATCTTACTGATCATATTAATTATTACCTCCCGTCCCCAAACTGTCGTAGGGGTGCTGCTGAAAGACACGTTCGTGTTATGGCTGATCAACTTCTTTCTTTTTGGAATCTGGTTCTGGGTTATCGATGGAGGCGGACCGCGTGCACGGCGTGACGGCACTTCCCGTCGCTTCGATTTTGCCTTTCCCCAACGCATGCTGCCTATGACCGGTTGGGAGCATTGGCAGGCATCCTTCTGGGACTATATTTTCCTTGGCTTTAGCAGCAACACCCAGTTTGGCTTGGGTGACACCCAGGTGCTCAGCCTGCGCGCTAAATTCCTTTCGATGCTCCAGATCACGCTTTCCATGGCTGTCATCGTGTTCATGGCTACCTTGGCGATCAGTTTGCTGCGTTGAAACGGGAAAAAATTCGTAGATGAGTAGACCTCCGCACTTTGACACCCCCTCGGTCGCCCAAAGATCCGCCACGCTAAGTAAGTTCAAATTCATCCTTAACAGAGCCCTCCAAAGCCAACCGGCCACGGAGGGTTCTTTCTTTTACGTTTTACGTATTCTTCCAATCGTTTTTTGTTTTTTGTTTTCCCCCTTTCTCCTGATTATTCCACTATAATCCCCCCATGCTGACTCTCGCGTTGCTCTCCGGCGGCCGCTCCAGCCGCATGGGCCGGGACAAGGGACTGATGCCTTTCATGGGCCGTCCGCTCATCCAACGCATTTTGGATCGGCTTGCCTCCTTGGGTGAAGAAACCATCCTTTCCACCAATCACCCGGCTGACTATGCCTTCCTTAACCTCCCTTCATACCCGGATATCAAACCGGATTGCGGCTCCCTGGGCGGACTCCATACCGTCCTCAGCCTGGCCGGGCATTCCTTCATTGCCGCGGTCGCCTGCGACATGCCGTTCGCCAACTTGGCTCTCTTCAAATACGAAGGACGGCTGCTTCTACAGACCGGAGCAGACGTGGTCATCCCATCCACCGCGCATGGACTTGAACCTTTGCACGCTGTCTATCGCCGGGAGACCTGCCTGCCGGCAGTGCAATCGGCGCTTGAAGCCGGTGATTTGAAAATGGTCAACTGGCTGCATGAAGTAAATGTGCGCGTTCTTTTGCCCGCGGAAGTTGCGCCCTTCGACCCTCCCGGCCTGGCATTCTGGAACCTCAATACCCCTGAAGAATTTCGCCAGGCGGAGGAACGCGCCAGACTCGCAGAAAATTAGCATTATTGTGTATTGTCGTAGAATAGGGAAAGGTATGGAGGCGGTTGGCAGGGCTTCACCTCCCGGACACCACATTTCATCACCCATTCGAACTATTCCCGTATTGCAGATATGCAAGGAGAAATGAATGAAACAACAACAATCCAGTCGGTCCGCCGAAGGCGTGGCGGGTTTGCGTGCCATCGAAGCCGAAAAGCCGGAAGGCGAGCGGATTTGTTACGATCCCTTAGCCAAGGCCTTCTCCCCCGCTGGCCTCGAGTGATCGATCAGCAAATGGATCATCACTTCCGGCTTGTATGACAGGATGGCTCCGGGTGGGGTTGGGTTTGTTGTCGCCCGCGAGCGCTACATCGATGATTTTCTCATCACCAGCCTTAACGATGGCCTGGACCAGGTCGTCATCCTGGGGGCCGGCTTTGATACGCGTGCCTACCGCATCGCCGGCATGCAGAAGACCCGTGTATTCGAAATCGATCACCCCTCCACCCAGGCCGAAAAATTGAAACGCTTGCAAAAGGTCATTGACCCGTTGCCCAATTACATCACCTTTCTGCCGGTCGATTTCAATTCGCAGACTCTCGCTGACCGCCTGCCCGCCAGCGGCTACGATGGGCACGCTAAAACGCTCTTTATCTGGCAGGGCGTCACTTATTTCCTTACCAGGGAGGGCGTTGACAGCACGCTGGCCTTCATATCCGCCCATTCCGGACCTGGCAACGCACTGATCTTCGATTATTTCTACATCGAGATCTTCAACGATGCAACCAATGGCTATGCCAAAACGCTCCGGCGTGCCGCACAACTTTCCGGCGAGGAATATATGTTTGGCATTGATCGCGGCCAGATTGAGTCGTTCTTGACCTCCCGCGGCTTTCGCGATGTGCATAACACGACTATCGAAGACCTGAAATAGCGATATTTCACCGGTAAAAATGCCCGGCGCATCGTCCCCCACGATGTTGCGATAGCCTCGGCCAAGGTGAACAAAACCAAATCCCAGGATTAAACCCCAAAATTGCTTAAATTATTCAATCCATGCCGCCCCCTACCAGAATCGCGAGAGCCGGGGACTCCGGACCCGGCTCTCATGAAAGGAGAATTGAGAAAATCGCCTTACAAACACATATTATCATTGCGGTCAAAAAATTGCTTGACGCAATCCCAACGCCCGCCCTACTCTCGTATATCAATTCTGTCAGAGTTTTCTAATGAAAATTTAATCTATTGGAAGTCCTGCGTTTAGGGTTGCTATCAAAACCTGCACTAAGCTATCGGAAAAGCTTCAGGTTGCCGGTAATGGCGGCATAGACCAACACCAACGCCCCCAAAGATAGGATCGTCATCCCCAGCGGCGGCTTGGAACAAAATAACGCTAACCCGATCAGGCTTAAAATCATCCCGAGCGTTCCGATCGCCGGGTGTCTGCCTCGCCTGGAAACTATTTTCCAAAAAGGGTTTTTCAGCCTGTCTCGTACCGGGATATTCCCGAAAATTTTTTCCATGGTTGCCATTTTAGCTTTGCCACAAGCGGTACATTCCCAAACGGCGGCCGACCGCAATTTCTGCAAAATTTGCTGTCGGCTGTGTTTTCTGTTCCACAATGGCTGCAGTATGGCATGGATGCAATACCTTCCAAAATTAAATTCAACCCACACGAAACAATCCGGGCGCAAGTATTATAGCAGGAATGAATCTTGTAAAAAGTGGCCGAATTGCAGCCTGGTTATTCTAGGCATTCCGCTTCTCCATGGGGAACCTTTCGCATAGTATCCTGTAGGGGTGAGGGGGTTGAATTTTAGGGGACCTAGTCCTCAGTGGATGCTTTTTCCCGAAGGGGATCGGGTCCCATCTCAAGCTATTTATTTATTACCTCTATAAGTTCTTGTGGGAAATGAACCACATGATCGGGGTTGCCGCGCAGCAAATGTTCCAAACTCTGGTGTCCCCAGGTTACCGCTACACTCGTGACTGCTGCCTCTTTTGCCGCGTTAATATCGCTTAACGAATCACCATCCATAAAGACCGGTTCCCGCTTCGTATCTGTTGAAAACTGCTTTCGTGCGATTGATATTTTCTGAGCCTTGGAGCCGGGAGTATCTATTCCGTACACTGCTTGAATATTTCCATCCAAACCATGTTCGATAAGAAAAGCATGTACATTTTGCGATGAATTGGTTGTGATAATGGCGATCGTGTTGTTGGTGGCAAGCTTTCTGACAATATCACGCAATCCATTGAAAATTGCCGGCGGGGATTTCTTTTCG
>Ga0182021_10008752_pt1 | contig 11980 bp, 11 predicted proteins | sample 612E3MmetaG_FD_120493 | JGI IMG/M metagenome (GOLD analysis project Ga0182021, IMG submission 120493) | Permafrost microbial communities from Stordalen Mire, Sweden - 612E3M metaG (Illumina Assembly) | ecosystem: Environmental > Terrestrial > Soil > Wetlands > Permafrost | place: Sweden...
CGCGGCTGGGCCTTGGCGCCTGCCTGGCCGACGACATGGGCCTGGGCAAGACCATCCAAGTCCTGTCGCTTCTGCTCGTGCTGCGGAGCTCTTCACAGGGCAAGCGGCGGCCGAGCCTGCTGGTGGCGCCGGCCTCGCTGCTCGCCAACTGGGCCGCCGAAATCGAGCGCTTCGCACCTGGGCTGAAATTCCTCATCGCACACACCTCGGTCATGCCCGCAGACGACCTCGCGTCGCTCACGCCGGCGCGGCTCGCGGATGTCGATTTCGTGATCACCAGCTACGGCTCGCTCCTGCGCATACCGTGGCTTGTGACCACCGAGTGGAACCTTGCGGTGCTCGACGAGGCCCAAGCCATCAAGAACCCGGGCGCCAAGCAAACCCACGCGGCCAAGAAGCTCGCGGCGCGGGCCCGCATCGGGCTCACCGGCACGCCCATCGAGAACCGCCTCGGCGATCTGTGGTCGATCTTCGATTTCTGCAATCCCGGGCTGCTCGGCTCGGCCAAGGAGTTCACGGCCTATTCCAAGGGCCTGGCCGACGAGCCGCACAATCCCTTCGGCCCCTTGCGCGAGCTGGTGCGGCCGTACATCCTGCGGCGGCTCAAGACCGACAAGAAGGTCATCTCGGATCTGCCGGACAAGACCGAGGTCAAAGCCTTCTGCCAGCTCAGCCGCAGGCAGGCCGCGCTTTACCAGCAGGCGGTCGAGGATCTGGCCGAACAACTCGAAGACGCCGAGGGCATTCGCCGCAAGGGACTCGTCCTGTCCTTCCTCATGCGCTTCAAGCAGATCTGCAACCACCCGTCGCAGTGGCTGGGGGATGGGGCCTGGGCCGAGGACGACAGCGGCAAGTGGGCGCGCCTGCGCGAGCTCTCCGAGGTGATCGCGGCCAAGCAGGAGAAGGCGCTGGTCTTCACCCAGTTCCGCGAGGTGACGGCGCCGCTGGCCGCGTTCCTTGGGGAAGTTTTCGGCCGGCCTGGCTTGGTGCTGCATGGCGAGACCGAGGTGAAGAAGCGCAAGGATCTGGTGCGGCGCTTTCAGGAGGACGAATCGGTGCCGTTCTTCGTGCTGTCGCTCAAGGCGGGCGGCTCGGGGCTGAACCTCACCGCCGCGGCGCACGTGGTGCACTTCGATCGTTGGTGGAACCCGGCCGTCGAGAACCAGGCCACCGACCGCGCCTTCCGTATCGGCCAGACCAAGAACGTGCTGGTTCACAAGTTCGTGTGCCGGGGCACCATCGAAGAAAAGATCGACGAGCTCATCGAATCGAAGAAACAGCTCGCTCGGGATTTGCTAGAAGGCGGCGGCGAGCTGAACCTGACCGAGCTTGCGGACGACGAGCTGTTGCGCCTCGTTGCCCTCGATCTGAAAGCCGCAGTGAAGGAGTGATGCATGTTCTACGCGTGGCGACCCTATGTCTCCGTGGCCGAACGCCGGCGCCAGGCCGCGCTCGAAATGGCGAAGCTGGCCAAGCAAGGCCACCCCGTGTCGCCGGTGGCGATCGATGGGCGTACGATCGCCAAGACCTTCTGGGGAAAAGCCTGGTGCGACAACCTCGAACGCTACAGCGACTATGCCAACCGTCTGCCGCGCGGGCGAACCTATGTGCGCAACGGCTCGGTGGTCGACCTGCAAATCGCGCCCGGCGAGATCAAGGCCAAGGTCAGCGGCTCGGAGATCTACGATGTGGTGGTGAAGGTGTCGGAGGTGCCCAGGGCGTGTTGGACGTCCATCTGCGCGGACTGCGCGGGCGCCATCGACTCGCTGGTCGAGCTGCTGCAAGGGCGATTCTCGAAGGGGGTCATGGAGCGCATCTGCCAGCAGAAGACCGGGCTTTTTCCGGTGCCGGCCGAGATCAAGCTCGACTGTAGCTGTCCCGACTGGGCGTCGATGTGCAAGCACGTCGCCGCCGTGCTCTACGGCATCGGCGCCCGTCTCGACGAGCGGCCCGAGCTGCTCTTCAAGCTGCGCAAGGTCGACGAGAAGGATCTCATCGCCAAGGCTGGCAAGGGCGTGCCCCTGTCGAGGAAAGGGCCGAGGGCCGCCAAGGTTCTGGCCGACGACGGACTGTCGGAACTATTTGGCCTGGATCTGGGCATGGGCGAGGCGAAGAAGCCGAGGGCGAAGGCGAAGAAGAAGAAGCCAAAGGGGGAAGCGAAAAAGCGGCGAGCGGCGAAGAGAAAAGCGCGACGGTGACGAACGAGGGCAGGCCCTGTTTCACGCTCGCTGGATGAACCGGTAGCCGCTTTAGAACCTGCTCCGATCAGAAATCGACCAGTTGCAGGCCGACGCCGGCGCGGGCGATCAGCGGGAAGTCCCGGTCGATTGTCAGGATGGGCACGCCATTGGCCAAGGCGTAGGCCGCGATTAGCAGATCAAGGGACTTGATCGTGACGCCCCTACGCGCAAGCGCGAACCCGAGATCGCCGGCTTCATTCCAAAGGCTGGCGGGCTCGGGAAGTTGGTGGCAGGCGAGGAGCAGCGGAATGGTCTTGCTGCGCTCGGCGGCGGACCTAAACCCGCGTCGAAGCTCGGTGAAGACCGGACCACAGAGCGCGACGTCGTCGTCCTCCAGGGCGTGGTCCACGATGGCGGCAACGGGACCGCGGTCGCGAAAGAACGCGATCCACGCCGAGGTGTCGACCAGGATCAACGCCGGGTCCTGTCCAGGTCGAGATCGAATCCGACCTTGCCGCGAAGGCGGCGCAGGGCGGAGCGGCGTGCGTTCCGGTCGAGCGCTTTCAGCCCCTCGACCAGCGTCAGTGTGATGCCCTTCCCGGTGAGCCGCTGGGCGTTTTCGAGGATGTCCTCGGGAATGTTGGCCGTTACCTTCCGCGCATGACCCATGTCACTAGTATGCACGTATGGTCGAATATGGCCAAAGATATGGTCGCTCGTGAAGTTGTGGAGGCGCCGGGTACTGCCCCCGGGTCCGAGAGGTCTCTACTCCAGCTACTACGTGCGTGTTCGGCGATTTGAGTCTCGCGTTCGGGTTGGCCCACCGACAGGGCGTCCCGCTCGCCAGCCCTCCCTGTTTCTCGCGGTCGCGCCGGAAGACGCTGCCCGGCCGCAAAGCCCACTAGATGGCCACTTCGCTAGGTCGTAGGCAGTCCCTAGAGTCGTGGTCCGGTCCGCTGTTTAGGCGGCCAGAGCGAACGAGTTGTCGTTCGCGTTTCTTTTTTGCCCGTTTTTACGAGGCCTCGGGCGCCTCGGCACGCAACCAGAGCTTCGCTTACTCCCGTCGAAACTGTTTCGCCCCCTTTCGGTCGTTTGCCCGTGAGTATAGCCGCGCCGCCGGCCGCGGGCCATGCGCCTGGAAGGATGTTACCCTGTCAGGCCATGTTCATCGTGATCGTGGCCGCCGCGCCGTCGCTGGTTCTGCTCACCTATTTCTATCTGCGCGATCGCTACGAGCGCGAGCCCATCGGCCACCTGGTCGCCGCGTATCTGCTGGGCGCGTTCGCCATGTTCGCGGCGCAGGGGATCGACGCGACCGTCGCGGACTGGGTTTCGTCCGACTGGCTCCACACCGGCGGCGAAACCGCGCGCTTCTTCGACGCCTTCGTGCTGGCCGGCGCGGTGGAGGAGATTGCCAAGTGGGTGGTGCTCTTCGCCGCGGTCTACGCCTGGCGCGAGTTCGACGAGCCGCTCGACGGCCTCCTCTACGGCGTGGCCATCGCGCTCGGCTTCGCCACCCTCGAGAACCTCCTCTTTCTTGCGAGCCGCGGCCTGGCCATCGCTTGGCAGCGGGCGATCTTCGCCGTGCCGGCGCACGCGCTCTTTGGCGGATGCATGGGCTACTACGCTGGTCGCGCCAAGTTCGCACCCGCCGACCCGGGCAGGTCCCGGCACTTCTGGCTCGCCGTTGCGCTTTCTCTCGTACTGCCCATCGCCTTTCACGGGGCCTACGACTTCGCGCTCCTGCACGGGCTCGGCTGGCAGGTGTGGACCGCGGTCAGCCTGCTCTCTCTGACCTTCTGGATCTTCGTGTTGCGCCGAGTGAAAAGCGCGCAACGGGCCTCGCCCTACCGGCCAAAGACCATGATGCCGACCGATTTCCAGGCGCTCCGGCGCGGGAAATAGGTGGTACCATCGCCTCATGTCGAGGCGAGATGGACTCTCTACGTTTGGCATTGGGCTCCTCGTCGCGTTGCCGCTGCTTGGACTTTCCTGCGCCAAGAAGCCGGCCCCTGGCGTTTCGGGCAGCCCCGAATTCGACCAGAAGTGGGCCGAGCTCGCCCAGGCGGGCATCGAGGTCGCCTATATCGAGGACGATCGCGGCGAAGGCCTGATGGGGAACGTGCGCCGCGCCTCGCGGGTCAAGGCCGAGCCGCCGGCGGGGGCGCCTTCCGAGGCGGCAGCCGGGAATCCGGGAGGCCTACCCGCTCAACCGCCTGGCGAGCAGGTGCAGCGGATCATCCGCGGCAACCTCATGGCGGTGCGTGGCTGTTTCATGAGCATGGCGCGCACGGGCCAGGCCCGCTCGGGCAAGGCCATCGTCAGCTTCACCATCGGCGCCGACGGCAGGGCCGCCGGCTTGAAGGTGGACGCGCCGTCCTTTGTCGACACACCACTCCCCGGCTGTGTTACCGCGCAGATCTCGCACTGGGAATTCCCCAAGTCCCAGCGCGGTGGCGGCCAGGTCAGCTATCCCTTCGTGTTCGTGGGCGGATAGCAGGCAGGGCGGGAGCGTCCATCCCGCCCATCCCCGGTTTCACCCATCCGCTACTTGATCGCGTCGGCATAGCCGGGCTTTGCCCGGCGGAACCAGAGCGCGGGAGGGCGAGAGAACCCTCCCAGGGTTCCCTACTTAGTTGTCCTGTCTTCGAGGTAGAAGACGGTGATGGCGAGGCAGTGGAACGCCTCGTCCGACGATTGCGTCACGATGGTGTCCACGACCTGGCACTGCGGATGTTCGCGGATCCACAGCGTCACCTTTTCGCCCAGGTTCTCCCGCTCCTGCGCCATGGTGGCGGAGAAGATCTTGACTCCGTTGAAGCGTGCCGTTGTGTGCGTCTGACTTTGGGCCATCGTCTTGATTCCTCCTCTCCGGACTTCCTGCTCGAACTTCAGAGCGCGGTCGAAATCCGACCCTCCTCCTTGCCAGCCGCGGTGCCGGAGCGTTCCGCGTTTTGTCCTACCCCAATGCTCTAGCTACTTCGTATAGCAGCCCTTCCGCCCTTTCGACAATGCCTACCGCTCAACGATCGTCGGTGTAGCGGTGCGGCGGAGAGGGTCATCGCGCCGTGTGGCCAAGCTCTTGGCGCAGATCGAGGTGTTCGAGCGACAGAGCGAACGCGAGGAGGTCGTCCAGCGCGGCCTGTCCTTCCTCCTCGGCCACGGCGCGCCCCACGCGCAACAGATCCCCGCATACCAGCAAGGCCAGCCGCGTCGCCACGCGGGAGAGGCCCCGGCCCCAGATGCTCAGGTTCAAGTTGTCGTACTTCTTCTTGATGGTCTGCGCTGCCGCCAGGATGCGGGACCGCGCCTCGGCGCCCAGCGCGGTGATGGCGCGGGAGGCGTCCACCGCCGCCTGTCCCTGCACCGGGCCGGCGGCATTGACCAGGGCCAAGGCGGCTACGAAGTAGGGCCGCATCTGTCCGCCCGAGCGCGCGGAGCCGGCGAGCCGGCCGGGAGCACAGAGGCCCGCGGCCCGGCCCAGGCGGAACCCCAGCTCGACGGTGTCGTCGCTGGCGAGCAGCGTCTCCCCACACAGGAGCGTGGGCGGTCGGAGATCGGCCATGCGCGCGTCATTGCCCAGGACCGGCAGGCTGATGATGGCCTCGGGGACCCGCACCTGGAAGAGCCTGCAAGCGTACTGCAGGACCGCGCGAAAGGCCGCTGGCTGCCGCGCTGTGGGCACGGGCGAGTCGCTCTCGATGAGCCCGAGCTCGTAGCGTTGGAAGGGCTTGAGCACCGCGGTTTCGACCAGCGCGGTCGCCAGGACCTCGAGGTCGCCGTCCTCGGGGCGGTAGCCGACCCGCGCCGGCACGTTGGCGGGCAGGGGGCACGCGATCTGGCGCAGGATGCGCGGCCGCCCGTTCTCGGCCAGGGTGCGCACGGAATCATCGGCCAGCCCGCGCAGCACCATGGCGGCGGCGATGACTCCGACGGCGTCCTTCTGTTCCTGCTGCTCGAACAGCGCCAGCAGCTTGCCGGCGGGCTCGGGCTCGCTCGGGTGGAGCTGCCACTCGGCGGCCAGGGCGCGGGCGGTCTCGCGCCAGCGAGTGGGATCCTCCGCGTTGAGCTCGCCCGACTTGTGTACGCTGTCGAGATCCTTGGGCACCAGGCGCGCGGCCGTGTCGTAGGCGATGCGGGCCGAGGCCCGATCCGCGAGATCGTTTTCGTAGAGGGCTCCGAGCTCGAGCCACAGCCGCTGGCGCAGCGACGGCGAGCGCTCGCCGAGAGCGGACACCATCTGGCGCAGGAAGCGCTCGGCGCCTTGCGGATCGGGCTCGGGCAGCCGCGCGTAGGCTTCGAGCAGCAGGCCGACCGTTTCCGGCTGATCGGGATCGATGGTCAGGCTGCGTTCGAGATGACGGCGGACGGTCCGGGCATCGTCCTCGGTCGCCGCCACCCGCCCCAGCATGGTGTGCGCGGGGGCGAGGTCGGGATCGAGGGCCAAGGCGTGCTGGAGGCGCTCGCGCGCGGCTTCCGCCTTGTCGGGACCGTGGGCCACGAAGTCCGCCCAGCCGAGGTAGGCGTGGTACAGCGCCTGGTCTGGCCGCGTCCTGACCGCATCTTCGAACTTCGCCAGGGCTTCGTCGAAGTGCTCGGCTTGGAGCAACTGCATCGCCTCGCCGAAGGCCAGCTCGGCTCCCAGCGCGTCCGTCGGGGCACTGCGCGCGGTCACGAGGGACCGGTCGTAGTCGAAGCGCTCGACCGGGGTCGAGAGCACGCGGCCCGCCTCCGTGAAGGCCGCGCGCACGGCATCGAGGCGCGCCTTCTCGGCGGGGGGCAGCTCGACCGCGGCCATGGCCTGGTCGGAGAAGGTGGCAAGCTTCTCGCGCACTGCCGTTTGAATCTCCTCCGGCGTGGACTGCGCCGTGACTCCCAGGACGTCGTAGTGCGACTTGCCGTGGATCATCAGGTACTCGTGGAGCAGCCGCTGGCGCACATCCTGGTGCGCCATCACGATGGGGTGGACGCCCGAGCGGCGCGCGGGTTTGGCGCTGTAGCCGATCTCGATCGCGCCGGAATTCGATTCTTCGGTGGCCTGTGTCGGCGGCGCCGGCTCGATCGGCAGGGGCAGAACCTCGCTGGTGCGGATCTCCGAAAAGCTCACGTCCGGGGAATCCTGCAAGATGGCGTCGAACCGCGTGTTGAGCTCGGCCCCCAATTTCTCGAGAGAGAAGGACGAAACCAGCGGACTCGAGGACACCTCGCCCTCGTCCACCTGCGGGCCGAGCGCGGCCAAACCGGTTTCGACGAGCGTGTCGACCGCCGCGATGACCACGTGCGCGTCCTCGCGGAGCGAAAGGGCGCCAATCGTCGGGGCGTTGTCGATCACGGCGGAGACATCGCTGCCGAAGATCTCGTCGAACTGGTTCCGGTAGCGGTCGAAGCGCTGGGTGAGCTGCACCGGGCAGGCGCCGCTGTGGTCGAACCGCTTGACCAGCATCTCGGGCGTGGCGCCGCGATAGAGCCCGAGAAAGACCGTCTCCACGATGTCGAGCTCGTGCTCGAGGACCCGTTCGCCGAAGGTGTCGCCGGGGGTGAACCAGTAGTCGCCCTCGTCCCAGCGCAAGCAGTCCGCGATGCGCTTGCGCGCCTGGGCCGCGAGGCACTGCAAGACCTCGTCCGGCGACAGCCAGCCCAGCTCGACGAGCACGGCGCCCATCTTGTGGCCGCGCACCTTGGTTTCCGACAGGAGGTAGTTGAGCTGGCCTTCGTCGATGATACCCTTAGCGCAAAGCAGCGTGCCGAGCGCCTCCTGGCGCAGGTTCGAGTCCGCCGCGACGACCTGCCCGTTGCGAACGTAGAAGTCCTTGCGGACCTTGCCGCGCACCAGGGAAAGCGTGCCGGTCGCGTTCGTTTCGGCTATGTCGAAGATCAAGCAGCCCACGTGCCGGTCGGCCAGCACCCCGGACCCGATGGGATTGGGCGGGCAGGCCGCTTCCGCGACGGGCGCCAGCGCCATGCGCAAGGTGCCCTTCATGGGGACTGGTTTGTCTTCCGGCTTCTCTTCGGAGGCCGCCGGTGGGGGCTCGGGCTGGCCGAAGCAGGCCAGAAGGGTTCGCATCAGATCATCGGCCCGCAAGGGCTTGGGCAGGAAGTAGCCGTGCACCTCGTCGACGAGGCTCTGGACCTGCGCGGGATCCTTGTAGACCCCGGACACGACGATGATGGGCACCTCTTTTCCGAAGGGCGCCTCGCGCACCGCCCGGCAGAAGGCGAAGCCGTCCATGGCGGGCATGAAGAGATCGGTGATGATGAGATCCGGGCGCTCGTCGACGAAGATGGCCAGCCCCTGCTGTCCGCTCGCGGCGTGCACCACGCTTGGTTCCAACCCGGCCAGCCGTTCGTCGGTGCAGATCAGGCGCTCCATCGATTTGCGGGCGATGGCGTCGTCTTCGACGAGGAGGATCTTCTTGGCCATTACGACGCGCGCGCCCTCCGCGTTGCCCGGCCGCTGGCGCTTCGTCGCCGGAGCTGATCACGCGAGCTGGACACCTTCGTCCTATCGATTGCGGGTGGGGACGGTTGCGGCCTTTGCCTTGGCGGGGTCGGGTTCCGCGAGCGCATCCGGCGCAGCCGCCGGTAGCGCCGCCTTGGCCTGGGGTGGGGGCGCCAGTCCCATCTTGGCTTTGAGCTCGGCGAGCGCATCGTCCGTGCTCGTGCTGCCCGCCTCGAGCGCCTTGAACTTCTGCTGCAAGGTGTCGCCGGTCAGCTCGTTGCCCAGCTCGGTGTGCGCCTCGGCCTCGGCCTCGATCTGATCCACCTTTTGCGACATGCGCTCGAAGGTGTCGAAGGCGCCGGTATCGGAGAGTCCGCCCATCGTGGTCTGGATGGTCTTCTGCGCCTCGGCGCGTTTCTGCCGCGCGATGAGGATGTTCTTCTTGCGCTTGGCTTCCTCGATCTTGTCGTTGAGCGCGCGGAGCTGGTCCTTCAGCTTGTCGACCGCGTCCTTCTGTAGCTGCGCCTGCTTGCTGAACTCGGCGAGCTGGCCCTCGTGCTCGGCCTTGCGCTTGAGCGCCTCGCGGGCCAGGTTCTCGTCGCCCGCGCGCACCGCCAGCATGGCCTTGCGCTCCCATTCCTGGCCGAGGTCGGCTTGCTCGTCGCGCTGCTTTTCCAGCCGTTTCTGGTCGGCGATGGAGAGCGCGACCTGCTTCTTCGCCTCGACGAGCTGGTTCTGCATGTCGAGGACGACCTGATTGAGCATCTTCTCCGGGTCTTCCGCCTTGGAGATGGCGTCGTTCAGGTTGGACTTGAACAGGGTGCCGATACGCGAAAAGATTCCCATGACGGTTTTTCCTCGATGATTTGCCTGGGCTTAGGCCACGGCCCGGAACTTGGAGAGCACCGGATACTGCTTGCTGACCGCCATGCTGATGTCGTCGATGACGGCCTGGAACTCATTGAAATCTAGGTTTTCAAGCTCGAGCGCACCGCCAAGCACGACGGCATTGCCCTCGAGGCCAAAGGCGCAGTGAAAGAGCTCGGTGGTATTGAGCCGCAGCAGGGTTTCAAACAAGGCTTCGCGCCGCGCTGCGGGCACATCCATCATTTTGAGGCGGAACACCACGATGGGACCGGCCAGCGAAACCATCAGATTTTCCATGCCGTCCTCGCGGAGGCGCCAGATGTCACCGCCGAGATCCTCGTGATTGACGCCCATCTTCAGGAGATACGACTCGATGTCCTCACGCGTTTTCATGCGCAGAATCGCCTTTCGTCAGGAAATCGCCGACATCGGCGGTGGAGTGGCCTCCGAGCGTAAACGATTCCCGGCCCCGCCACAAACTCGTTTCCATGGCGCTTTGACTCAAAGCAGAAGGGGCCGCCGGGCAGCGCGCGCGTCGATGGGGTGCGGGCGGGGTTTTCGTTGTAACCTAGGCGGACCATCGTGGGCCCGGCCTCCGCCACCCGGCGGTTGAGCGGTTCGTCACAGGATTCGCTTGCGCCAGTTGAAGGAAGTCTGTTCATGTGGTACCCGAGAACGCCACATGTCTTCTGATCCAAGCCGCTTGCCGCGCCACGTCGCAATCATCATGGACGGGAATGGCCGCTGGGCACAGCTGCGTGGGTTGCCGCGCATCGAGGGACACCGCCGGGGCGCGGTGTCCGTGCGCGAGATCGTGCGCGCCGCGCGCGAGGTCGGCGTGCGCGCGCTGACCCTCTACGCCTTCTCGGCGCAGAACTGGCTGCGGCCGCCCGATGAGGTGGCGATGCTCATGCAGCTGCTGCGTGACTATGTCATCGACGAGCGCCCCGAGATCATGGACAACGACATTCGCCTCATCACGATCGGCAATGTCGACCGCCTGCCGAGTTTCGTGCGCGAGCCCTTGGAGGCTCTCAAGCGGGACTCGGCGAACAACCGGAAAATGACCCTGTGCCTGGCGCTGTCGTACGGCGGCCGTGAGTCCATCGTGGAGACCACGCGCGCGCTCTGCGACATGGTGAAAGCGGGTGTCCTCAATCCCGAGGACATCGACGAAGAACGCTTCCAGGCCGCGATGCAGACCCACGGACTGCCGCAACTCGATTTGATGATTCGCACCTCTGGCGAAGAGCGGCTCTCCAACTTCCTCTTGTGGGAATCCGCCTATGCCGAACTCTACTTCACCGAAACCTTCTGGCCCGATTTCAACCGGGCCGAATTCATACGAGCGCTCGACTCTTTCCGCGGGCGCGAACGCCGGTTTGGCCGGACTGGCGAGCAACTGCGCAAGATTGGCTAGGAGCGCGGCCCTCCTTTCGGGAGCTTGGGGACCTACACCTCCACGGCCACCTCCGCTCGCTGCGCTCGCGCCCTCGACGGCCACGGCCCCCCTTCGGGGACTTCGGGACCTACACCTCCACCGCCACCCCCGCTCGCTGCGCTCGCGCCCTCGCACGGCCACGGCCACGGCCACGACCACGACCACGACGGTCAGGCGAGGGGACGAATTCCGGTGACTGCGGAGCGAAAGAACCTGCTGGCCAGGATCGCGACGGCTCTCGTCGGGCTCCCCGTCATTGGCGTGTTCGTCTTCTGGCGCGACACGCGCGGTTTTGGCGGGCTGTGCCTGGTCGTTGCGGCGCTTGCCCTGGTGGAGTACACCGGCCTCACCCTGCGCGGCCGTCCGCTGGCCGAGCGAGCGGGCACGGTGCTCGTCGGCTGCGGGCTGTTCGTGGCCCTGACGCTGCGGCCGATCCACGCCGTGGTCTGGCTGCTGGCCAGCGTGATGGCGGTCGGGCTTCTTATCCTGCCACGCGCGGACGACCTTGCAGCGGCCTGGGCGCGCCTGACCGCCGCCGGCTTCGGCGTCTTTTACATCGGGGGCCTGCTCGCCGCGCTGCCGATTCTGCACGCCTTTTTCGGGCCCGCGTGGGTGGCGCTGGCGATTGCCGTCTCGTTTGGCAACGACACCGGCGCCTACTTCGTCGGCCGCGCGCTGGGCACGCGCAAGTTGGCTCCCGCCATCTCGCCCGGCAAGACCGTCGAGGGCGCGCTGGGTGGACTGGCGGCGAACCTGATCGTGGTCTTCGTGGCTCGCGGTTTCTTCATGCCCGAGCTGACGGTGCGCGACGCCGTGATGATCGCCGTGCCGTCGGCCATCCTCGGTCCGACCGGGGATCTGGTGGAATCCCTGCTCAAGCGCGCGGCCGGGGCCAAGGATTCGGGGCGCCTGCTGCCCGGCCACGGCGGGATCCTGGATCGAATCGACGCGCTACTTTTCGTGGGTGCCTATGTTTGCCTCTATGCCACACAGCTTAGGTAGCAGCCACCGCGTGGGGAGCCGGCGAGCTTTGCTCACGGCCTGCTGGCCTGC
>Ga0182021_10008753_pt1 | contig 11980 bp, 15 predicted proteins | sample 612E3MmetaG_FD_120493 | JGI IMG/M metagenome (GOLD analysis project Ga0182021, IMG submission 120493) | Permafrost microbial communities from Stordalen Mire, Sweden - 612E3M metaG (Illumina Assembly) | ecosystem: Environmental > Terrestrial > Soil > Wetlands > Permafrost | place: Sweden...
CTCATGCCGATTTGGACGATCTGCTCGGCGTCGTGGGCGGCCGCGGCAAGGAAGAGGTCGGCCAGCGTGTAACGTAGCCGGCGCGTGAGATGGCCGGCCAAGCCCCAGTCGAGCAGGCAGAGCCGTCCGTCCGACGTCACCAGCACATTGCCCGCATGCGGGTCGGCATGGAAAAAGCCGGCGATCATGATTTGGTGCAGCAGCGAGGTGGCCCCGGCATGGGCCAACGCCCGGCCCTGATCAGACGTGAGCGCCGCCTGCTCCACCCGGCGGCCGTCGATGCGTTCCATCACCAGCATCCGCCGCGTGGTGAAATCGCCGATCATCTCGGGCGCGAAGACTTTGTCGGCCGACGGATTTTGCGCGTTGAAAAACTGCTGGTTCCGCGCCTCATGGCGGAAATCGAGCTCTTGCATGAGACCCGCGCGAACCTCCTCGACGATACCCGGAAGGTCATAGGGCCGCAGCCGGACGATGTAGTGGTGGATGCGCGCCGCGAAGAAGGCGATGAGATCGAGGTCGGCTTCGACGGTCTTCTCCAGATCGGGCCGCTGGACCTTGACCGCGACGGCGCGACCATCGGCTTTCAGCCGGGCGAAGTAGACCTGGGCGAGTGAGGCAGAGGCGACCGGCGTTTCGTCGAACTCGCTGAAGATCTCGGCGGGGTCGCATTCCAGCTCTTCCAGGATGACCTGCCGCAGCTCCACGAAGGGCCGGGGCTGCACGGCATCCTGCAATTTCTGCAGCTCAAACACCAGCGGCGGGGGCACCAGATCGGGCCTCATGCTGAGCAACTGGCAGAACTTCACGAACGTCGGTCCGAGTTCCTCGGCGGCGAGTCGGATTCGCTCGAAAGTGCTGCGATGCTCCCGGGGCGAGGGGACGAAGCGCTGCCACCACGCGCCGGGCGTTTCGATCTGCTCGATGATCTCGGCGAAACCGTGACGGACGAGAACGACCGCAATTTCCTTGGCCCGAACGACGTTGGCCAGCAGATCGAAGGGCTTGAGGGAGACAACCGGCATGGCGGTGGGCCGGGTGGGCGATCAGGCGCCGGGGCCGCGCGCAGCCAGAGCTTGCTCGAGTTTCTTGACGCGCGCCTCCAGCGCCTCGATCCGCGCCCTCTGGGTGAAGTCGGCCTTTTCCGCGAGCTCCTTCAGTTTGGCGGCCAGCTCGCCGCTCATCGTCTCGAACTCCTTGCGGCCCTGCTCGGCAATCTTGTCCGCCATGATGCGCGCATCCCCGGCTGACACCTTGCCCTGACGAATATAATCCTGCAGCGCCTCCTCCACCTTTTCCTTGGTGATAATCGTCGCGCCCACTCCCGCCAGAAGAGTCTTTTTGATAAGGTCGATCATAAGGCTGCTGACACTAGCAGCGCGCCGAAGCCCCGGCAAACCCGAAACGAGACTTACGGCCGGCGCATTCCGGGGAGCCCAATTCGCGTTTTGATGAAGCCTCCATCAGCCAGGGGATTCGGGCCGGGCAGGCCCCCCTATCCCGGAGGTTCCCTCGGACGGCGCGGACGGGGCGCTGGCCACGGCACCTGCCGCCGCGAGCGCGGAGGTCGCTTCACGCAGCACTTTCAAAAACAACTCTGCGCCCTTGCTCTGGTAGCGGAGTAGGTGACGCACGACGACAACCTCACGAGTGGGGGCGCGACCGCTCAGTTCCCGATAGACCAGAGAGCTGCGATCCTCGGGTCGATCGGCGATTCGCGGCAGAATCGAGATGCCTGAACCGAGGGCCACCAGCGCCTTTACCGTGCTGACTTGGGAGCAACGGTGCCCAAGTTTGGGCACGAAGTCATGGTCTCCGCAAAATCGCTCAATCTCCAGCGAGAGAGTACTTGAATGGCCCAGCAACACGAACTCCTCCTCGGCGAGGTCGCGCGCAGTGATCGAGGCCTTGGTCGCGAGGGGGTGTCGGTGGCCGACGACAAGCAAAAGTGGTTCTTTATAGAGTGTTTCCACAAAAATCCTGGGATCTTTCACCGGCAGCGGGATTATCGCTAGGTCAAGATCGCCCTCGATCACTCCACGCATCAGGTCCGGGCGAAAATCCTCGTGGGTGTGAACCACCAATGTCGGGTGCAGCTCACGGCACGCCTCCAGCAGGGATGGAAGGAGATAGGGAGCCAGAGTGGGCACAGCACCCACCTTGATTCGTCGCTCAAGGGTTGGACTGTCCTTCAGTTCCTTTGAGGCATCTTCCACCGCAAGGAGGATTCGGCGCACGCGATCAAGGAACACTTGGCCAGCTTCCGTCGGCACCGAGCGACGGCCCAAACGGTGGAAAAGCTTATGTCCAAGCTCGCGCTCCAAATTTTTTATCTGCTGACTAAGAGACGGTTGGGAAATATTGTGCTTCTCGGCTGCACGGGTAAAATTCCCCATCTCGGCCACAGCAAGGAAGTAGCGAAGTTGGTACAGTTCCATAGGTAATAACTATGATATAGATTGGATCATCTTATTTTTTTTATCGCAAGCCTGTGTTACACTGTCCGCGGTTCCACAGGGAGCCATTAAACTGAAATAGAAAATAAAACATGAACCATGACAGTAAGCTGATGAAACTCGTGCCGGCGGGCGTCGTGCTCGCGGTAGCGATCTTCCTCGGCCGTGGTCAGGAGAAGTTCGATGACTTCAGCGTCATCTTCGCCTTCTTCGGATACGGAGCGGTGATCGCGCTTATGGCTATGGCGGCTGTTGACTACCGCAGGATTCTGCGGCGCCAACGCCATCACTAGCCAACGGCTCGTCTAGTCAGTAAAACTGAGGCCGGAACCGCAAGGTTCCGGCCTCTTTATTGGGTGTGTCGACGGTGAGGATCGACCAGTGGAATGATCCGTCACCAAGCGTGGATGGAACCCATTTCGTACCCAGGCAGACAAATCCGGCGGGCGGCGCCGCTCTCTACGTGGTATAAGATCAGCCCGTAACCCATGGAGGACCCTGCCAATCATGACTCCTGGCGGCAATGGTTTCATCAACACGGACCGCGCCTGCTCCTTTGCGCGTGCCTGTGGACCCGTTCGCAGGCCGATGCCGCGGATGTGGTGCAGGAGGCTTTCGTCCGGTTCTGGCGCCACCAGCGCCAACTGGCCGGCGAGCCGCAGGCATTGGTTATCACCTCCATTCGCCGGGCCGCAGTGGACCTCAGCCGCCGCGAGGATCGTCGCACGGTGCGCGAACAGCAGGCGGAGGAGATGTCGGGGAACATGGCGCCGCTCTTCGAGACCGCGGTCGAGGATCGCGAGCGGATTCTGGTGGTCGAGACCGCGCTGCGCCGTCTGCCCTCTGAACAGCGGGAGGTGCTGGTGCTCAAGATCTGGGGCGAGCTCACATTTGAGCAGATCGCCGGCCAGCTGGCCATTTCCCCCAATACTGCCGCCTCCCGCTACCGCTATGGGCTCGCCGCCCTGCGCAAGGATTTGACGCCCCTCTGCCATGGATGACTCGTTTCAAGACCTCGAAGCCGAACTGAAGCGACTGCGCCCGCGGACGCCGTCCGCCGGTTTGCTCTCCCGTCTCGAAAGGGAGTTGGCTGGACCGGACGCCGCCACGGACACGCGGCCGTCGCGCGAGCGGCGGTCGACACCGGTCGGAACACTCAGATGGGTCGTCTGGCCGGCGGCGGCCGCGCTGGTGGTTTTGGGCGGGATCGCGGTCGTCTACCGCAGTCCAGTGGACGCCACCCGATCGCCCGCGCCGTTCGCCCAGGTCGCCGCCTCGGAGGACCCCGCGGGGGCGTCCTTCAAGCCGGTCGGCGCCACCAAGTTCCTCTATGAGACCCTCGACGAGGGTCCGGTCATGCTGAGCGACGGGCTGCCCGCCCGCCGCGTGTGTAATCGCTATGTCGATACGTATACCTGGCGGAACCCGCGCACCCGGGCCTCCGTGCAATGGATCGTCCCGCGCGCCGAAGTGCGGGTCGTCCCGGTCGAAGCCTTCTGAAACCTCTCGGTCGAAATCAACCTCCCTCGTCCAATGATCTCAGCACCCATGAAACACCTCACCGTGCCCATTCTCTCCATCGTCCTGGCCGCCGCGGCCGTGCCGCTCGCCCACGGACAGCCCGAAAAAGAACTTCAGATCCACGCGCCTCCGCGGACCAAGGAGATTTTCATCAAGGACGTCAGACCAGTCGCCAAGGAAACCGTCACGTTCCTCGGCATCGAGGCCGTTCCGGTCGATCCGGCCCTCAGCAAACAGCTCAATCTCCCGAAGGACACCGGGCTCGTCGTCCGAACCGTGATTCCCGAAAGTCCGGCCGCCGGGGTCATTGAAGCCTACGACATCATGACGAAATTTGAGGAGCAGCTACTCATTGAACCCCGCCAGCTCGCCGTGCTCGTCCGCGCCCGGAAAGCGGGCGACGAAGTTACGCTGACGCTCGTGCGCGGCGGCAAGGAACAGACGGCCAAGGTGAAACTTGGCCAGCATGAGGTTCCCAAGTTCTCCGAGCGACCTCCCCGGATTGAGCGGAGGGAGATCTTGGGCTTCGATGGACATGGTGCGCTCGACGCGCAGGGCATGCCGCCCATGCCCCGGGAGGAGGCGGATCGCATGCTGGAATTGATCCAGATGGACCGCCATCCGGCTCACATGGGCATCATCCAACATCGGGAGGATGGCGCGGCTTGCACGACGATCGTTAATCTCGGCCACAGCAACGTCGTCTTTTCCGACGACGACGGCGTGATGGAATTGAAGATCGACGACGGGAAGAAGGACCTACTCGCCAAGGACAAGGACGGCAAAGTCGTCTTTTCCGGACCCATCAACACCGACCAGGAGAGAAAGGGCGTGCCTCCCGGTGTGCTGGCGCGGCTAAAGAACGTCGAAAACCCGGACCGGCTCGAATACCGGACAGACCAAGACTTCCTGACGCCGACGCCGGAGGCGGTCGCTCCAGGGACACTCTGATCCTTGGGGAGTCGCCAGATCCGCTTACACCGCGGGCTCAGCGCCTTCGACCGGCGCGTCTGGTTTGCGCCTCAGGAAGATGGACAGGATCAATGAGAGAATGGTACCGAAGAACGTCACATACGGGACGCTCATGACCGCCATGACGACAGGTTTGTAGAAGAAGCGCGTGAACTTCTCGGCCTGCTCCATTTGACTATCGCCCATCCCGGCCGCGACCCATTTCTGCCGGATCATGTCGATGGCATAGTCTGCGAAGTTCGGGTTGATGAACGTGAAGTGGATAAAGGCATAAATGCCGCCGAAAAGTCCCGCGTAAAGTGCAATGAGCACGCCGGTGCCAACCCCCTTGCCGTAACTTAGCGACTTGTCCTTTGACTCCTCCCGGACAGCTTTGATTCCAAGCCAGGTCACCACGATCAACAGCCCTAGGGAGGCGAAAATCGTGATCCATTGGCCTTGGGCGATCTTGTCGGTCTGGAATCCGAGGAAGAAGAAGACGAGCGAGAGCACGATGTTGCCCGCGGTCAGAACGAGGCCATAGAAGAAGGTGGTTTTCATGGAAGCGCACAGCATGCAGTTTCCCGGCGCCGGCACAATCTCGCAGTGACCAGCGGATCGGACGGTGGATGAACGGCCGGCCCGCGATCATCTCGCCGGCGGTCGCAAGCGAACCATCGTGGCGCCCCAGCCACCGCTCGTCTCATCTCCGAGGCCAAACGACTCCACGAGCGGTGACCGGCGCAGCAGGGCATGAACGGTCTCGCGCAGAGTGCCCGTGCCTTTGCCGTGGATGATGCGCACTGCGGTCAACCCCAGCCCCTGGCAGGCGGAAAGGTATTCCGCGACGAGGCTGGCGACTTCGGCGGGTTGAAACGTATGGAGGTCCAGCTCATCCGTGATCGGAATTCGCACGGGTTGAGGTTCGTCGGGCATGGTCGTTGGGGATTCTCTTGGCCGCGGCATCGCCGACGATCCGAGGCGAGGTTGTCGGGCGGGGTTGCCGGACCCCGCCTAGTCCGGGGAAGCGGCGGGATCCGGCCGCCGAGGCTGACGCATTCGTCGCGATCCTGCCCTACAGGCAACGGCATCATTCTCGCTATGAATACGGATGCTCCTCGGGCGGCGGCAACGGCTCGCCCTGGGCGGCGGCCGGAGGGCTCTTCGGAACCGGCAGCGCGACCGGCGGGTTCGCCGGCTGGCGCGGATGAACGGGTTCGGGCGGGAGCTCAATGGCTCGTTTCAGTTCCTCCTCCAGGCCGCTGGTGGCTTTCTTGAATTCGCGGATCGATTTCCCCAGGCCTCGGGCCAGGTCGGGCATGCGCTTGCTGCCGAAAAGCAGCAACGTCACCAGCATGATGAGCAAAACCTCCGTCCCTCCGACGTCGAGGAGCGCAAGTGCATGAGGCATCACAGGCATGGTGGTTTCGGAGGGACGGGGAGCGCCGGGCCCGGGACTATTTCAGGTTAACTTCGACCAGGAAGGATTGCGTCTCGCTCGGGGCGACTTGGTAGAGGCCGGCCTTGTGTTCGGGCGAATTGGCGGGCCCCATCCACGGTTCCACGCAATAGAACGGCGAATCGTCGGCTTGTGTCCAAGTGACCACCACCGCGGATTTTGGCGGCACGCGGTCGGGTCCGAGATGGACCGTGATCTTGTCCTCGCCGCCGCGTTCGCCGAAGACGACGGCGTTATTCTTGAGCGCGGTGTGAAAGACGTCGATGAGGTCCTTGCTGGCCAGGGACTCCTCCCGGCGGAGCCGGGGCCCGGGATGGAGCTGACCGTTCTCGAAATCCTGACGCAAGGACGCCCCGGCAGGAATGCGGATGAAATAATCCTCCCGCTTGCGGGCCTCGTTCCAGGGCAGGGTGAAATAGAAATGGTGCCCGGCGCTCCAGGGAATCGGTTTGGTGTCGAGATTGCGCAGCCGCAGTTCGACAAAAAGCGCCAGCGGCTCGAACCGGTAGCTGACGGTGAACTCGTAATCGTAGGGATAGGAGGCGCGGGCCTCGTCACCCGGTTGGAAGAGGGCGGTGAACCCGCGCTCGTCAAGGCGCGTGACTTGAAAGTCACCCTGCCGGGCGAGGCCATGAATCGGCATGGGCCTCGTGGTGCCGTTCTCGTCGCGCCAGGAATGGATGGTGCCGCGGTCGAAGGTTCGGCCGCAGAAGGGGAAGAGGATGGGGTTGCCGCCGCGAACCTTGGCGATCTCGTCGAGCGCCGACAGTTCGGGCCAATAGATCACGTCACGCACCGAGCCATCGCCGAGCGTGAGGTGCCAGTTCATGAGGCGGGCGCCTTTTTCGGGCAACGCGAGAAAGGTCGATGGGCCCACCTGCCAGCGGGTCAGAGTGTGGCCGAGGTAGGGGACTTTTTCCATGTGGCAGACAACGTAACGGATGAGGCGGGTGGGGACAAAGACTTTTTCGCGGGCCGGCCGGATCCAGGCGGACGACGGCCCCGCCCCGGAGGCGGGAGGGCCTTCGATCGCGGCAGGAAGCAATGGCAACTTCTCAGGACAGGGGTTCGAGGAGTCCATGACAAAACCGGGCGCCTCCTGTAACGGCCGGCGCAATCGGGGTGCTTGCGTCCGCCCAGACGGCGCGCCAGAGTGGTGGCTCCATGTTCGGGAGATTGCTTCAAGCCTCGCTCTGGTGGGTGCTGACCGCGGTCGCCGTCTCGGTCGTGACGGACGCGCCGGCGCCCCCGGCAGTTCCTTCGCGCGCGGGCGAACCGCACCCGGCGCTGGCCGCAGCGGAAAAGGCGAAGCCGGCCGGAAAGGTCACGGTCTACGTCGTGCCGGTGCGCGACCAGATCGCCCAGCCGGTGCTCTACATCCTGCGGCGCGGCCTCAAGGAGGCGGAGCGCAAGGCCGACGTGGTGGTGCTCGACATGGAGACGCCGGGGGGCGCGCTCAATGTGACCTTCGAGATCATGGCAGCGCTGGAGAAATTCCACGGCTCGACGATCACCTTCGTCGACAAGGAGGCGGTTTCGGCGGGAGCCTTCATCTCAGCCACGACCCAGGAGATCTGGTTTGCTCCCGATGGGGTCATCGGCGCCGCGGCTCCGGTGACCTCAACCGGGCAGGACATCGACGAAACCATGAAGCTCAAGGTCGTCAGCTACCTGAAGGCCCGCGTGCGCGCCATTTCCGAAGGCAAGGGTTATCGCGGCCAGGTGATTTCGGCGATGATCGACAAGGATTACGAGCTGAAGATCGGCGACGTGGTCATCAAGCCGAAGGGGGAACTGCTCTCGCTCACGGCGAGCGAGGCGGCGAAAAGCTATGGCGATCCGCCGCGCCCGCTGCTCGCGGCCGGCATTGCGAAGGACATCGACGACTTGCTGCGGCAGAAATTCGGCGCGGACGGCTATGAGATCGTGCAGCTCAACGTCACCTGGTCGGAGCAACTGGCGGTCTGGCTCAATGCGATCGCGCCGGTGCTGATGGGTCTGGGGGTGATCTGCCTGTTCATTGAATTCAAGACCCCGGGCTTCGGCGTCTTCGGGATTGCCGGCGTGGCGCTGCTGGCGCTCGTGTTCCTCGGTCACTATGTGGCAGGATTTTCCGGCCACGAACCGATGATCGTGTTTGCCATCGGGCTGCTGCTGGTGGCCGTGGAGGTCCTCGTCTTTCCCGGAGTGGCCGTGGTGGCGTTGAGCGGCCTGGTGCTCATGCTCGGTTCACTGGTCTGGGCGATGGCCGACATCTGGCCGAACGAGCCGGTGACCATTGCCGTATCCGGTGATCTGTTTTTCTGGCCGCTCATCAATCTTGGATCCGGCCTGGCCTTGGCGGTGATCCTGGCGTTGCTCCTCACGCGATTCCTGCCGCGGGGTTGGATCTGGGACCGGATGGTCCTGCAGAAGGCGGCGGTCGCGGCGGCCCAGGTCTCCGGCGGCGCGCCGGAGGCGGACGCGGCCGCACTCGTGGGCGCCTGCGGCGTGGTCGTGACCGGGCTGTTCCCCAGCGGGCAGATCGAGATCGACGGCCGCCGCTATGAAGCGAAGCTGGAAGTGGGCTCAGCCCCTCCCGGAACCGCGGTGGTGGTGAAACGAGCCTCGGATTTCAACCTGGTGGTGGAGACAATTGCCTCATGAGCCTGCTGATCGTTTTTTTCGTCCTTGGTATCATCCTGCTCGCGCTCGAGATCGTGACGCCGGGGCCCCTCTGCGGGATCGCCGGCTGCGTTTGCATGGTGCTGGGCGTGATCAACGCGTTCGGCCGGTTTGGCCCGCTGGGCGGCACGCTGGCGGTCGCGATGGCTCTGGCCGCCTTGGCGGCGGTGATCTACCTGGAGTTCGTCTGGCTCCCTCGCTCGCGTCTCGCGAAGGCGTTCACCATGGACACGACGCTCCATGCCACCAGCCAGCCGCCGCCGGCCGAGTTGGAGGAGGTTCTCGGCCGCGATGCGGTCGCCGAGACGACGCTCGCTCCCGGAGGATTCGTGCGAATCGAGGACCGCCGCTACGAGGCGTTTTGTCGGAGCGGTCATGCCGCGGCCGGCGCCCGCCTGAAAGTCGTGGGGCTCGACAATTTCCGATTGATCGTTTCGAAAACCTAAGCCTTCACCCTCCCATGAATCCATTCATTATCGGTGTCTTTTTCATCGTCGGCATCGTCGCGCTGGTCGTCGTCGCGATGGTCATCAGCCTGGTCGGGGCGTATGTGAAGGCGCTCTTCAATGGCGCGTCGGTTTCCATGTCGAAGCTGATCGCGTTGAAGCTGGCGAGCATTCCCTACGGGTTGATCGTCGATGCCCGGATCACCGCGGTGCGCGCCGGCATCCCGATCGGCGTGGACCAGATCGCCTCGCACTTCCAGGCGGGCGGCAATGTCGTGCCCACGGTGCAGGCCATCATCGCGGCCAAGAAGGCCGGGATCGAGCTCAACTGGGATCGCGCCTGCGCCATCGACCTTGCGACCAAGGGCTCGGGCAAGAGCGTGGTTGAGGCCGTGCGGACATCGGTGGATCCCAAGGTGATCGACTGTCCGAATCCGGAAGGGGGCCGGCCGACGATCGACGGTGTGGCCAAGGACGGCATCCAGGTGAAGGTGAAGGCCCGCGTGACCGTGCGGACGAACCTCGACCGCTTTGTCGGCGGCGCAAAGGAGAACACGATCATCGCGCGGGTGGGCGAAGGCATCGTCACGACCATCGGTTCGTCCGAGTCCTACAAGCATGTGCTCGAGAGTCCGGACAGCATTTCCAAGACGGTGTTGGCGCGCGGCCTCGATGCCGGAACGGCCTTCGAGATCCTCTCAATTGACATCGCCGACGTTGACGTCGGCGTGAATGTCGGTGCGGCGCTGCAAGTCGCCCAGGCGGAGGCGAACAAGAACATGGCGCAGGCGCAGGCTGAGATTCGCCGCGCCGCGGCGGTGGCGCTGGAGCAGGAGATGAAGGCGCGGGTGCAGGAGATGCAGGCCAAGGTCGTCGAGGCGCAGGCGCAGGTGCCCCTCGCGATGGCGGAGGCGTTTCGCAGCGGCCATCTCGGCGTCATGGACTACTATCGCATGCAAAACATCCAGGCCGACACTGACATGCGGGGCGCTATCGCGCAGCCCGAGAGCGGGAAGAAATAGGCCTAACGACTCTCGGAGCCGACCAACTGGACGGACGAACGCATTCAATCGATTTCCGCGGATTTCCCATGGACTGGATCCTTGAACATCTGCAGGTGCTTTTTGTGATCGCGATCGCGATTGTCGCGGTCCTGCAGAAGTTGAAGCTGGTCCGCCCTGGCGAAGGCGCGCCGGGCGCGCCGCCGGCCGACTCGGAAAACGCGGAAAGAACGCGGCGCATCCAGGAGGAGATTCGCCGCAGGATCATGGAACGGCGCGGCCTCATGCCGGGCGCTCCGCCGTGGCGGGATGTCGCCGAGGCGGCTCCGGGGTATCCGGAGGCTCCGCCGGTGATTCAAGAAGTCCGGCCCATCGTGGTCGCCCCGCCGCTTCCGGCCCTGGCGGCGACTGAAATCCGTTTGACGGACCTCGAACGACAGCAGGAGTTGATCGGGCAGTTTCGCGAATTGGAGGCGTCCCGGCAGGCCAGCACGGTCACGGTCCCGGGGTCCATGGCGGGGGGCGAGCCGGCGCCGGCCCATCGGCTGCTGCCCGATTTGCGCAGCCGGGCCGGCCTGCGGCACGCCGTGGTGTTGCGCGAGGTCCTGGGCCCGCCGGTCGGATTGAGATAACGCCGGGCTTCCGCCCTGGCCTCACGGGATCAGCACCTTGTTGTATCCCGAAAATGGATTCGCCTGGCGCTTGCCGTTGATCTCGATCTGGACGTTTTCCAGCGCCGTGGCTGTCAGCAGCAGGGAGCCGCGCTTGGTGATGTCGCGCGATTCGTGGGCCTCCATGTGGCCGCGCCAGACGACCTGGCTGTCGATCTCCTGCTTGACCTGCACATCGACCGGGCCGCTGGCGGTGAGCGTGAGAATCTGCTGCGCGACGGGCTTGAGCTCGATCGACTTGGCTGAGCTGTTGGAAAACATCCGGACGCCGAAAACGACCGCGAGGATGAGCACCACCACGAGCCCCAGGGCGATGCCGCCCTTGACGAGCAACGCCGGGTCGATGGGGGAGGTTCCCGTGCCGGCCGAGACGGGGAAACTCGGACGGGACGGGGCGGGCGCGGGGGCTGGCGCGTCCGTGGCGGCGACGGGCGGGGCTGATTCAACGCTTGCCGGCCGAGCAGCGGGGGCGATGTCCATCCGGCCGTAGATTTCCCGGTTGTCGCGACGGGGGAGACGGCCTTCGTTCGGCGCCAGCGATTTGTAGTCGGCGATCAGTTTGTCTGCGTTGACCTTCAGGTAGACGGCGTAATTCCGCAGGAAGCCGCGAATGTAGATCTCGGGCAGGTTGAGATCGAAGCTGTTGCTTTCCAGCTTGTGCAGATAGTCGCCGCGAATCTTGGTCGCCTCCGCGGCTTCACGGATGGAGATCCCCTTGCGTTTGCGGGCTTCCTCGAGACGCTCGCCGATGGTCTGCATGGCAGTCAGTTATGCAGTTTTGCCAACGATGGGAAGATCGATTTTCGCCCTC
>Ga0182021_10008754_pt1 | contig 11979 bp, 13 predicted proteins | sample 612E3MmetaG_FD_120493 | JGI IMG/M metagenome (GOLD analysis project Ga0182021, IMG submission 120493) | Permafrost microbial communities from Stordalen Mire, Sweden - 612E3M metaG (Illumina Assembly) | ecosystem: Environmental > Terrestrial > Soil > Wetlands > Permafrost | place: Sweden...
AGGATTATTTATAAAAATAATTGATTGAGGTGAGAGATTTATGTCGGAACATGTCGCTGATAAATTATCATTTCTGGATCGCTTTTTAACTTTGTGGATTTTCGCGGCCATGCTTTTAGGAGTGGGTCTTGGCTTCTTCATCCCCGGTGTGGAAAGTTTCATTAATAAGTTTCAGGTGGGCACAACAAATATTCCCATTGCCGCAGGACTTATTCTGATGATGTATCCGCCTTTTGCCAAGGTGAAATACGAAGATTTGCCGGAAGTATTCCACAATGGGAAAGTCCTCGGCTTATCGCTTATGCAAAATTGGCTGATCGGGCCGGTCTTAATGTTTATTCTGGCGATTGTGTTTTTACCGGATAAACCCGAATACATGGTTGGTCTGATCATGATTGGCCTAGCGCGCTGTATTGCGATGGTCATTGTCTGGAACGAACTGGCCAAAGGCAACACGGAATATGCCGCAGGCCTTGTCGCTTTCAACAGTATTTTTCAGGTTCTTTTTTACAGCGCTTTTGCCTGGTTTTTTATTACCGTACTACCGCCCTATTTCGGATTTTCCGGCAGCATTGTTGAGGTAAGTATCGGGCAGATTGCCAAAAGCGTTTTTATCTATCTAGGCATTCCCTGCATTGCCGGGGCATTGACAAGACTTATCGGCGTGAAACTCATGGGGAAAGAGAAGTATCATTCCCGCTTTGTACCACTAATCAGTCCACTAACATTGATCGCGCTGCTTTTCACCATCGTGGTGATGTTCAGCCTGAAGGGCAATCTGATTATTACACTACCTCTGGATGTCGTGCGCATTGCTATTCCGCTGCTTATCTATTTTGTGGTCATGTTTCTGGTTTCGTTCTATCTGGGAAAAAAGATGGGCGCGGACTACTCCAAAACAACAACCTTGGCTTTTACAGCAGCGAGCAATAATTTTGAGTTGGCGATCGCCGTGGCGATTGCCGTCTTTGGCATTAATTCGGGTGTCGCTTTTGCGGCCGTTATCGGCCCGCTGGTGGAAGTGCCGGTAATGATCGGTCTAGTCAATGTGGCCTTGATGTTTCAGAAGAAATTTTTTCAGGTACACACTTGATCATACGCCGGAAAGGTGATTATATTCTTGATAAATGGTATTACTATTTCGGCTGGGAAATATTTAAATAAGGGGAATTAAAACGTAGTGCGGGTCTTCAGACCCCTTACTGCGCAGCTAATAACCTAAAGGTCACACGAGCTACGCACTACATGATTACTTTATCCACCTCCGTCACTGCGTGACACCTCCGCCAGCGGAGGACAAGTAAATGCGCAGCAATCAAAAATAGTTAGGAACGGCATTGTTTGAAAGAAAATAATTAAATGAGCTTACGGGAAAAAATCACTGAATTTTTCGGCCTGAGAAGAAGTATGGTGGCCCTGCTCGCCATGGTCCTGCTGGTCGGCCTGGGAGAAAAAATGGCCGAACGTTTTTTGCCGATTTACCTTATGGCATTGGGTGGCGGCGCAATTACCATCGGCCTGCTCAACGGCATGACAAATCTTTTTTCCGCTCTCTACTCATTTCCCGGCGGCTATTTGAGCGATCGCCTGGGCTACAAAAAAGCGCTGCTGGTTTTCAACCTGATTGCCCTGTTTGGTTACGCCATTGTCATTATTTTCCCCTACTGGCAGGCAGTGCTTGTCGGCGCAATTTTTTTCCTTTCCTGGTCGGCGATATCGCTTCCGGCAACCATGAGCCTTGTTTCGCGCGTGCTGCCGCCGGATAAACGCACCATGGGCGTTTCGCTGCATTCGCTTGTCCGAAGACTGCCCATGGCTCTGGGTCCAATTATCGGCGGAGTTTTAATCGGCATCTATGGGGAAAAACAGGCGTGCGACTGGCTTTTGTGGGGGCTTTCATTCTGGGCATCGTTTCCCTTCTCCTGCAACAAATTATGATTGAGGAGGATAAAAGTGCGCGGGGTGTGGCGGAGAAGCGTCCTTCGCGCCTCTGGCGGTTTATGAATCCCTCGCTGCGCAATTTGCTTGTTTCCGATATTCTTATTCGTTTTGCCGAACAGATTCCTTATGCTTTTGTGGTTGTCTGGTGCATAAAAGATAATGGTATCACTGCTACTGAGTTTGGAATTCTCACTGCTATCGAAATGACCACTGCCCTGTTAATCTATTTACCGGTGGCCTATCTGGCCGACCATTCCACAAAAAAACCTTTCGTCGTGATCACATTTTTCAACTTTACTCTTTTCCCGCTGGTCATCTTTTTCGCGCACTCTTTCTGGATGATGGTGATAGCGTTCGTTATCCGGGGGTTGAAGGAATTCGGCGAACCAACTCGCAAAGCGTTGATTATGGATCTGGCGCCGGAAGACAAAAAGGCCGGAATGTTTGGACTATACTATTTGATTCGGGATATCATTGTCTCCATCGGCGCTTTTGGCGGCGCGTTCCTCTGGCAAATATCGCCACAGGTAAACTTCTTTACCGCCTTTGCCTGCGGACTTATCGGGACTATTTATTTCTGGATATTCGGGAAAGATCTGGTTTCTTCTTCACCGGAAAATTCGACGAATTCTCTGCCCAAATAAAATTTATTGTTGAAACTCCAATTCCGAAAGCGAAGCGCAGCGGAAGTGGTAAGTTGAACAATCCCGCAAAGCGGAGGGTTTAATGCCCCGCAGCTTGCTGCGGTATCTGTTTCCAAAGCTTGCTTTGGGGTTCATACCCGTGATTATGGCTTCTCCAAATTGGTCCCTAGTATTTAATTGCCGAAGCTGCCTTTAAATTGGGCAGGAAAAATCCCGCGATAATAATTCCGCTGATAATCACGGCCCAAATAATATATTTCATCAATTTCTCGGAATCCAACTTTGTTCCCAGTTTCATGCCGGAAAAAACAAAACCAAGAACAAAAAATACAACTATGAGAATAACACCATGTGTTGTCCAATGATGACCAAGGGCTGATTTCAGAGCACTCATGACATTGGCATTCAGTTCTTTGCAAAGCAGGACAATCGGATTCAGCAAAATCGTTACGATAAGTGAAAGACCAAAACCTGCGCTATATTTTTCCATCTGCGAATTTGTCATAGTCATTACCTCCCCAGTCCAATGGTTACGCCTCTGCTGATAATCCCACCTGCGCCATCCATGAAAAGGCCGATCAGAATTATCAATGCAGAAATCGCCAGAATCAGATTTCTATTTTTTTTATCGGTCAATGACCCAATCCTGTGAGCGGCTATCGGCAGATAAAGGCTCAGAATCAGCAGCAGGAAAAAGACGTGCTCCTTAACTTCCATGAAATAATTATGCGCCCACGGCCATTTGCCTGCTTTGATTATGTCCCGGTCACCTCCATAATAAACTACATACCAGTAACCGCCGATAAGATAGGCCAGAACAATCAGCACACAAACAGCTAAGCTCAATTTTTTTATTCTCCCGCTGTTTTTTTCACTTGCATTGACGACATCCACAAATAAGGCAACAGCAAAGAGAATGCCCAAGATACCAAACAACACATGCGACATCATGAAACCCTGGTTTAGCATTTTTTTCGCTCCTTTCATGAAAACTAAAAATGTTAACTTTTAGATTTACGCTTACCTTCATCCTTCTATACTATGCTATTCCTTGTTCTGCGGACCAAATGTAAATTGATAGCCGATGTAAGCAGAGAGGTAATTGGGACCATCAATGTCCTGTCCTGCAGAAAGCAGAATATGATGATTTTCGGTAATGTTAACAATGGCGCCGAAAGTGTACCCCATAGTATCCTTGCCATCTTCGGTGCCTGCTGTCTTGTAATAGAATTCAGTCCCCACAGTCAGCTTTTTAGTTATTTCCCGCTGAATTAGCCATCCGAACTGCCACCAATCTTTATTACCCTCGCCGGGATTAATCCAGTATCCCCATCCCCCATAGGTTGTCCATGGCCCCCAGCTTTTCTGTAACCAGACGGGTAGAAAATATTGGGTCCTGCCGTTGCCCAAACCTTTATCAGAATCACCGGTGGGAAACTCAACCATGGGAAATATTCCTACTTGCGGAATATAATCCGTTTCCTTAATAAAACGAAACTTGACACCCAACTCCGTATCTCCATAACCATACTGCGAACGTGATCCTTCCGGCTTCACATAGACAAGGGGCGCGATTAAATGGATTTGGAGATTCGGTATTGCGCCATAATTTATTTCGAGGTGAGGAAGCGTAGAGGAATCCTGATCTCGATCATGTTTGTACTGCGCAGCGAGGTATATTTCCCAGTGACGTAATTCCACCGGCTCCGGGTCATCGGTGACAAAGGGTGGACCGGCCCATGCGAATTTGGGTACAAAGACTAAAATGCTCCAGAAGACAACGCTAATAATAATTACAGACAGGATACTTCTTAAAGGGTCGTCTCCAGCCTGAGTATTGCACGTTTTAATATATAGCTTATCTGGAGATTGTTTACATTTAAAGATAAAACTTAAATAAACTCTCATTTCATACCCCCTTTAACTTTTAATGATTCATCAGTTGTACCGTTAATAATTACGGGGAATTATATGCGACTAATATAATATTTTAAAAAGATTTTATTTATTTTTAATTTTAAACATATGATATATGTTTGTCAAGACTATCGAGCTGGCGAATAATTTTAAAATTAGTCTTAATCCATTCCGGGAAAAGTGCCGGTATTAAATATTTGTGAATATCGCTTTAAAATTTAGAAGAAATTTTTTTAAAGATGATATATAAGAAAATTCACTGAAGATATCATCAATATTGACCATGAAAGATTTTATCAAAAAATATCGCAACTTAATAACCATCGCGCTGTCGCTGATCGGCATCGGTATTATGGCGTATTACGACTACTGTGATACGGCGTGCAGTTATCTGAAAGGCGATATTTTCGGCATTGATCTCAGATGGGTGGGCATTGCCTATATGACGGCAATCATTGTCTTTGCCGCTTTTAAACAGTCGCCTTTTGTAAGGGTGTTGCTGACTTCGGGACTGGGCGTGGAAGTTCATCTTTATGCCTTTCAGGTGCAAAATAACGTTTATTGCCCTTTTTGTCTTGCTTTTTCCGTAATGTTGATTTTATCATTTATAGTTAATTACGAAATCCCATCCGCCTGGCGGGAAAAACGCAGCCGGATGTGGCTTTACTTTCTCGGGGAGGTTGATTTTTCAATGTTCAGGATTTATAAGCTGCCTTTGCTGCTTTTCAGTTTACTGGGATATTTATTTGTCTTACTTACGTTCTCCGGTTCCATCACACCGGCCTATGGACAAGAGATTGTCAATGGTGTCCCCTCTTTGGGCAAGGGGAAACATGAAATAGTTCTGTTTACCGATTATTTCTGTCCGCCATGCAAACGGATTGATACAAAAGTTGAACCTTTATTGAAAGAATTACTGGCTACAGGTCAGGTTAAAATAACATTTGTTGACGTTCCCTTTAATAGCGCAACGCCTGTTTACGCCAAATATTATCTTTATGCGGCAAATGCTGATTCCGGTGAAATGAGCGTTTTAAACGTTCGTAAAGCACTTTTTGAGGCAGCACAAACCAAAAAAATTCAGAAAGAACTTGATTTGGTCGCTTACTTGAATGAACAGAAAATTTCATTAAAAATATTAGATGAAAAATCAATTTTCCCTATGTTTAGTGCCATGATTAAAAAACATGACGTTAAGGCCACTCCCTCCTGCGTTATCAAATATTCAGATAAAGACAGCAAGAAATTCGTTGGCGAAAAAGAAATATGGGATGGACTTACTGCATTGAAGGGGCATTTATCAAAAAAGAAGAAGTAATCTCTGGATATTCGGTAATTTGATATGTGCCCATTTCTATGCGGCAAGAAGTGTTCTACTGTGTCCATAATCTTTCCTCATCAGGAAAAATAATAGGCAAAACATATCAATGGTCACTCAAAGAAATAAGCGCAGGGAATATTTTATCTTTTTGTTCTAAAAAAATACGTTTGTCAGGCAACGGCAAGTCGTCTTGATTTCTTTTTTAGTTGACCTATCTGATGTCTGAACCGTGACGCTTTATCACTTTCCTTGGATTCCAGCGCCTGTAATCTTAATGCTTTCAATTCACGGATTTTTGCCTTGAGTTCAGGCTTGGTCATCTTGATTTTACCAATATGTTTCTTTTTTCTGACTGGTGTTTCGTCCTTAATACCCCTCGCTTCTTTGATAAAGGCGACGAGTTCTTCCTTCTTCATTTCATGAATCGCCTTCTCATGGGGAATTTCCGCGGCAATCTCTCGCAATTCCTTAATGGTTAACTTTTCCAGATGTTTTTCATCATGTTCTTTATGCTCTTCCTTATGGGTTTCTTCCGACATCGCGTATAGACCTCCTTATTTTTATATTTGGGGAATCAACCTGCAATGCGTGAAAATAAACGCGTATCTTTTATACCACAATTGATTTTACGATTCAATCCTTCCCGTATATCACTTGACAAATCACTCCCTACATGCAATAGACTTACGCATTATATCTTCGTTTCAAGAACTATCAGGTCAACAGAAGAGTATCATCAAACAAAATTAACAGGAGGATTTTATGATTAAGAAGAGTTTTATCGCCACCGTATCAATCATGCTTTTGATTGTTGCCACAACTGCTTTTGCTGCTGATAAATATCAGTGGAAACTGGTCGACACTGAAGATAACTGTCAAATTTACACGAGCGATGTCCCCGGTAAAGATTATATAGCGGCTAAAACAACTTGCATTATCCCCGCCAGAATAGAAACTGTCGGCATGGTTCTCAGAGATATTGCCAATTATCCGGCTTGGATGGAAGATTGCGCAGAGACAAAAATGTTGAAGGTAGAGGATGATCAAAATGATGTTTTTATATTCTGGTTCCGTCAACATATTCCTTTGAAGACAGATAGAGATATGGTGCTTAAAAGCAAAGTTATAATAGATATACCAAAGGCTCAGCATTTTATTTACGCCGATTTAACCAAGGAAATTCCCTATGATGCAGGTAAAGGATATGTAAGAATGCCTGCATTCAGTTCATTATTCACTCTGGCGTGGGTTGACAGGGAGCACACTAGAGTAACTTTTATGGTAGACCCTGATCTTGGCGAAGGCTTACCCAAATTCGTTGCTAATCCGAAGATTAAAACAACTCCTTTCAAATCTTTAAAGAGGCTGATGAAAGTCGTTAAAGATCCTAAATATGTTGAAGCTGCCAAGACATCTAAATACAATAAATTAGCTGAGGATGCTCTTAAAGCCGGGTATGTAAAACCATAAGCTTTAACAATTTATAAAGTGGTTCTTTGAAATCAAATTTTTTAAATAGTAGAGTGCTAATAGATACTGAACGTCATCTTGTTAAAAAAGTGACGCTCAGTATCTATAGTTTTTTAATTTTCGATGACCACTAAATGTTTTTCTTAGTATTTCCATCATAGCTTCTAAGATCAACAAGCCGTTAATATCATGGTTGTTTTTTTATTCAATGCTTACTTGACTTTCTGATTTTAACAATATATAAGGCGCAACTTGCCTAAAAAGGCGCTACAACGTCCCCATCGTCTAGAGGCCTAGGACACGGGCCTTTCACGCCTGTAACCGGAGTTCGAATCTCCGTGGGGACGCCAAATCTTAATCAATGATCTGAGGTATTTACATTGCCTCAGATTTTTGTTTTTGTGAGGTCTGAATCGTGGTCGGGACTTAATCGGTTTTAATCGTTTTAATAGGCTCAAAAACTCAATAAAATGATAGAATTAAATAGATATATTTATGCAATGTAAGCATGAAGAAAACCGACTGCCAGGCCAAGAGCCACTCCTACTGCAATCAACATCCATTCGTCATCTCTGAAGATAGATCTTAAAACATCCTCAAATTCAACCATAGTAAGCAATTTGAACTTTTCAATCATGATATTTTCCACGTCAAGAGCCTTTTCAACGTAATCCTCAATAGATTTCATTGATTCAGGGCTCGTTACTTCACGAGTAAATTCGTATTGGACTATGTCGAACAAGTCTGATTTGAGCGATTGCATTAATGCCGGTTTAACCATTTTGGTTAATCTATCTATTGCCTGAGATATGGCTACTCTTATGATAAGATGGATCCTTTCTTTTTGTGCTCCCATCATTATTTTTTTTATGATATTCTTCGAAGTAAGAACCTCTACGCACACCAGTTTTGAAAATTCCTTCGTTACCTCGGGCCGTCTCTTGAGAAAAAGTCCCTGATATGTAAAGAATAAAAATTTCTTCGGTTCCAGCGGTCTGAAAACCATCTGGAGCGCGAGCCAGTTGGTTAGCCCACCGACAATGGCACCCTGAATCGGCACGGTCCATGGTGCGGGATAAATATACCAAAGAAATGTCTGAAGAAGCCCGAGAGCAAACCCAATGTAAAAACCTAACCGCTCGAGGAATTTGAACTCCTTGTGCCCAATCGTTCTAAACATATATCTCATACGATCAACGTTTGGACCCGTCATGCATTCAAGTGCCAATTCACGCAGGTTAAATACATCAAATATATTTTGCTTTAGGTCATTGAGAACCAGGTTGACGGCCCTGGGGGCCTGCTTCCTCGAAACTCTGATTATTTCTTCTTTAACCATATCCGGGGCTAACTGCCAAACGAGAGGGTAAGATTTATCAAAAATTCCGTTTACCGTTTCGATTACAAGTTGATCAATTGTCTCTTCTAATCCTTTGGCGATTTTCCTCGAATCCAGCCTGTTAAATACCTCGTCAACATTAACAAGTTTCTCTGTAAGAAGATCACAAGTCTTGCCCGCGAATTTGGCGGCGTTACGGGGTATTAGCCCCTGCCAGCCCAAATACGGCGGAATGCCCCAGAAATGCAGGGGGTAAAACATCATCTTTATACACTTCCAATTGCTAAACCAGCCTAGAGCACCAAATGCGAGTGGCATTACCAATAGACTCAGATAATGAACGTTCCTGCTACAAAAATCCGTGATCTGGTGCCAAAAACTCATAAACAATTTACCTGGTGAGAGTAGAATTTTTTCAACATTTTATCATGATATAAATCGATAATTTATCTATCATGAATTTTAATTAAAATGTTACTAAATAATTTAAATAGTAATAATCGGTCTTATTCATTCCATGAGGATGAGAAATTGTAGGCAGCAAGCACTTCTTCTTGGAATATTATTTTTCTTATTTTCACAATTCGCAACATTTCAACACTTTTTGAAAAAAAGGAAATGTGATATATTCATAAAACATATCGGGAAAAGCAAAGTTCGGATATTAATTGTTCGATAAAGAGGAGGGAAAATGGTAACAAGAACAATACGTAAAAACGATGAACTAAGGGAAGCTATAACTGAGAAGGTTGACCGGATAATCGTCAAAGGTGAATTAGCGGGACATTTAAACACCGCAATGAAAATAAAGATAGTATCCAAGTGGACTGTCGGACTTCTTGCCGCATCATTGGCGGCTACCCCTCTTACAGGACCATTGAACATTGCCTTATTTGCACCAATTGCCTCTCTAACCGGTCTTGAAGCTACTTTTATAATCATCGTTGCAACTGTCGGTACAGGATTAGTCTTGCTCATATGTCGTGATTACAAGAAGGTAAGTTTTTGCGAGTTTAATGACGATGGGGAAGCAGAGGTGGTGATTGAACGATTCTGACAAATACAATTAATTAATTGTTATACTACTCAAGGGAATCCATAAATGGAAAAGAAAGCAGAATATCAAATTTCCTCATATGTGAATGACAAAAAGTGAGTTAATAGATATCCGAAAGGTCAGGGAACATCCCAGCGTTATAGAAGTATTCCTTATTTCACGCCTGTAACCGGAGTTCGAATCCCCGTGTGGACGCCAATATATGAATTATCCAATCCACGATTTATCGGGATTGGAAACTATACCATAAAAATACGGGCATGATACCATGAATTTTACGTTGGTGTTCATACCCGTTATCTGAATCTTATTCTTCTTTTTTCTTTGTTGCTTTTTTCTTTGTTGCTGTTTCATCAGCGGAAGCTGGTTGTTTCTTCGCTTTTTTTGGTTCCGAAGCATCCGAGGTTGCCGGTGTTTTCTTTGTTTTTTTAGGAGCAGCTTCTTCCTTGACTACCGGCTTTGGGGGCTCTTCTATAGTTGGCACTTCTTTGGATTCAGGTTTTTTCTTTGGTTCTTTATCAGCAGTTTCTTCTTTCTTTTTGGGTTTCGGCTCTGTCTGTTTTGCTTCTTTCGATGATTCCTTCGCGGGAGCAGGCTCTGATTTTCCCTCTTTCTTCGCCGTTAGTTCTGCTAACTTTTGCACTTTAGCTTGTGCTAATGTCTGGGAAAGCTTAACAAACTTCTCAACCGCCGCGATTCTTTCGTTGGTCTCTCTGATTTTTGATTTTAGACTTTTAACAAGAGGATCTTTCTGGGCTTTTTCTTTATCGATTCCTTTTTGACCCAATTGTTGCAATCGGATGGCCAGTTTTTTTTCAAATATCCGGAGTTGTTCCATCCTTACATCTTTACTTTTTGATGCCATTTTTACTCTCCTTATTTTTAAATATTGAGTCGCTAGATAACAATATTTTTAATTAAAATCTATAAATATTTATCAGTTATAAAATTATTTTTTCTTCTAATTTACCATCAATCTTTCATTTTAACGCCAAAAAACCAATGGCCTCAATATGCTCTGTTTGCGGAAACATATCCATAGGTAACAGACACTTTAAATCATAACCATATTCATTTAAATATTTAATGTCACGTGCCTGCGTTGCCGGATTACAGGAAACATAAATAATTTTTTGTGGTTGTAAATCTATTATTGCCTTTAACGCTGTTTTTTTACAACCTACGCGGGGAGGATCAAGCACTATCAAATCGATTCTATTGCCTTGCGATAGAAATCTTTCTTTGAATACATCTTCAATATCGCCATGAATAAATTCAGCGTTTTTAACACCAAAATTTTCGGTATTAATTCGCGCGTATTTTACCGATTTTTCATTTATTTCTATGCCTATGACATTCTCGGCAAACGATGAAAGAAAAACAGAAAAAAGCCCGCTCCCGCAATAAGCATCAACGATTGTATTGACTTTATTAACAGAGCAGAAAAGGCAAACTTCATCCACCAGTTTATCCGTCAGGGACAGGTTGGCCTGAAAAAATCCATCACTTGGCACCAAAAAATTATTTCCTTTAACTATTCTTATAATTGATCCTTTTTCATTTTTCTTTTCAGGCAAACAGTCTGACCAGATTGTTTGCTGCATGTCCACATCACTTTTTAAGAGCATGTTTTCTCTTAAAGCGTGCATTTTTTCATTAATTGTTTTTTCCATGATTTCGCACTGCTCAATGTCTATTAACTTGCCTCCGGATACATCTAAAAAACCAATTCTCCGTCCACTGGGAACCGCTTCGGTATGATACTGGGCTTTACCCCTGTAATGATAAACTTCCGGAGAAGCTATTGTATCTAAAACAGGAGGATTGGCAATTTTACCGATTTTACGGAAAGCATCCTCGACCTGTTTCTTTTTTATTTTCAACTGATATTCATAATCCAAATGCTGATAGCAGCAACCACCGCACTTTTCATAATAACAACACAAAGGTTTTACTCGGAATGGAGATTTTTTTATTATTCTTAATTTTCTACCGCGAACAAAATTCTTCTTCAGTTGAATGACTTCAATTTCCAGTTCATCACCGGATGCCGAAAATGGAACAAAAACAACAAAATTATCGATACGGCCGACTCCTTCTCCGCCGAAAGCAACTGAATCAATTCTTATTTTTACGATATCTTTTATCTGCAAAATAATCCTCCTTGGAGTAGATAACATATCGTCAAATCGGCAGTCAACCAGGGATGTTGTATTTTTCTTTACAACTTTAAATAATGTTGTTAATTAAGTTTCTAATGAAGAGGAATAAATAATTATGAGTTTACAAA
>Ga0182021_10008755_pt1 | contig 11978 bp, 6 predicted proteins | sample 612E3MmetaG_FD_120493 | JGI IMG/M metagenome (GOLD analysis project Ga0182021, IMG submission 120493) | Permafrost microbial communities from Stordalen Mire, Sweden - 612E3M metaG (Illumina Assembly) | ecosystem: Environmental > Terrestrial > Soil > Wetlands > Permafrost | place: Sweden...
CTACGCTCACCATCACCTACTACGTGCCGAACGCCGCCCCCGACCCCACGCGGGATGAGGACAAGACAGCGGTTGATCCCGCGGGTTCGCTCATCACCAACTACTACGACACCGAGGGCAACCTACCTCGGGACACTCAGCAGCTGAGCGCCGCACAGACAGGAGACACGACCACCGTGTTCGGGGCCCAGACGGCCGGAGGGGCGACATACTATGGCGCTCCGGTCCAGACGCGCAAAGTCATGCCGAACAACGGCCTGGTCTCTCCGAGTGCCTTCGACAACGCCGCCTGGACCAAGAGCCACGCGGGCGCCTTCGCCGACGTGATGGACAGCCCACTCGACGGATCAACGACGGCAGACAAGATTGTGGAAGACAACTCAAGCGGCTATCACTTCCTCTCCCAAGCACTCTCCTCGTCCGCTCTCACCCGTGGCAAGGTCTACCGCTTCTCGTGTTATGTGCAAGCCGCCGGTCGCACCCAGGTGGGTATTCTTTTCTCCAGCGCGAATGGGACCTTCAAGAGCAGCCCGCAGCAGGCTCAAGCCGTATTTGACCTCGCGGCGGGCGCTGTTCTGTCTGGCAAGACTTGCCAAGCGGCCGGCATCGAGTCCGCCGGTGGCGGCTGGTACCACATCTGGGCGGACGAGCCGGCGACGGCGAGCGCGACCGGCGTGGTCGAGATCCTAACTGCATTAAGCGGCAACCTAAGCTACGCCGGCCAAGGTCACGCCACCGTCGTCAGCAGTGATCCCGGCTTCTATGCCGTGAGCGCCTACTCTGGCGAGGTGGTGGCCACCGATTCGAGCGGGCAGAACTTCGCCGCGAACGGCGAGCCTACACAGACCGCCTACAAAGGGGTGGTCCGGCAAGATGGCGGGGACGGAAGCGATCTCACCGTAACTCAAAGCTTCGATAACTTTGGGAACTCGCTCACCAAGACGGATGGGAGCAACCAGGTGCAGGAGACGGATACCTACGACCTCGCCGGGCGCCTGCTGACGAGCACCGGCCCGAGCTTCACCGCTACCGTCGGCGCGCCTACCTCGACCCAGATCATCACCCACCACTTTTACGACGCCTGGGGTCACGAGACCGAGTCCTACGAGACCTCAACGGGGGAGGCCCAGACCCAGGCCGACTGGACCCTCACCACCTACGACAAAGCCGGGCGGGTGAGCACGGTGCAGAAGAAGCTCTCACCGTCGGGAAGCGTGCAGAGCACCGTCACCTCGACCTACGACGGCATCGGGCGGCTCGTCTCGAGCGCGGACACCACCGTGAGCGGAGAACCGGCGCTTACCTCCTGCGATGCCCGCGGCAACGAGGTGCTTAGCTGGGCGGGCGGGGCCTGCACTCTTCAGGAAGGCTATCTCCAAGCCAAGGCCATCCAGCACCTGACCGGCAGCACTCCGGCCTACGACGCCCTCAACGACGTGCTTTCCACCACCAACCCGGGCGATACGGCTGCCACCACGTACGCCTACTACGATAACGGTAGGCTGAAAAAGGAAACCAGGCCCGACGGATACTGGGTTCGGTCCTACTACGACGGGGCCGGGAACGTCATTCACACCTTCGATTCTGTCATGCAGGCCAAGTATCCGCTGGAATCAGAAGACAGCCCCACCCACTATCTAACCACTGCCAGCTTCGATCTCGACGGGAACTGCACGTCCTCGACAGACGGGAATGGCTTGACTACTAACTTCACCTACGATCTGTTAGGGAATATCTTGACAGAGGACGTTCCGGGGCAGCCATCTGCGCTCTTCAACTACAACCAGCAAGATGAACAACTGAAGGCTCAGGACTCAGATGCCACCAGCAGCACACTGACATTCGATGAAGCTGGGAGAGTCACATCGGAGACTACTGCCGGAAACACATCTTCCTGGAATTACGACGCCGCTGGCCATGTTATTCATCGGGCGGATCCTGAGGACAGGGAAACCGACTACACTTATGATTGGTTCGGACACACCAATCGTGAGACAGAAACGCTGCCGGGCACGCCGCGAACGACGGTGAAGGACACCATGACCGCCTATGACTCCCTGGGACGGGTGGCCACCATCACCGACAACAACCGGCACCTGACCCACAGCTTCACCTATCCCCTGAACACCGCGGCGAGCACCACCGACGCTCAAACAGTGGGAAGCTCCGGGTCGGACCAAGTCTCGACCAACCTGACCGTCGGCGCGGACGGCTACGAGACGAGCAGGGACAGCACCATCACGAGCAACCCGCAGATACCCAACCTGACCCGCACGGTGAACACGCGCGACAGCGGGGAACGGGTGACCAAAGCGACTCTTCAAACCGGCACCTCTCGGTACATCTACGCGCAGTATGGTTACGACTCCTCCGGGCGCATCGTCCGGCAATGGGGGCCGGATGCGAACGATGGTTCGGGCTATCTGAATGCCGCCCGTACCGGAGACCCCACCTACACCTATGACTCCACGAGCGGCCTTAAGACCGGCGATAACCTGCAACTGCAGACTGTGGGCTCGGGGGTGCAGACGACCGGAGTCCTCTCGGGCGGCTACACCTACGATCAGAACGGCCGCCTGGACTCATCCACGGTGAACACCGTGAGCGAGAACGACGACTTCGACTCCGCCGGCAATATCACCTCCATCGGGGGCGGAGTGGGGTTCACCTATGACCACAATCGCCTGGCCACCCGTACATTAAGTGGTACTCCCAACTTCTACTACTTCTTCGACACCTCGAATCCGTCGCAAGAGTGGCGAACTGTCCAGGCTTCGACCAACAACCAGAATGATCTCAACCGCACTACCTTCGCTTACACCAAGACGGGCCGCCTGAAGACCTACACACAGTATTCGGGGGGCAGCGTCACCCTTACCGGCAACTACACCTACGACGGTCAAAGCCAGCGCACCGCGTCGGACGTCAACAACCTAGCCGGCGGCTGGGAGACGGTTACCAACTACAGTTACGAGGGTCTGAGTCTCATGAGCCTTTCGGCCACGCAGACGGGCACCGGAGCGACCAGCTGGAGGATCAGCTACCTCTATGACGAGAGCGGAAGGCCGTATGCGGGTATCTACCGGAACCCAGCCACCAGCACCAGCCCGATCGTCTTCGGCATGGTGACCACCGACCGCGGTGACGTTGTCGAGCTGGTGGACGCGGCTGGTAATCCGTTCGCTGCCTATCGCTACGACGCCTGGGGGAACCCGCTGGGCAGCGGCAACGTGGCCACGGGGATCTGGTCGCAGCAGAGCGAGCCGAACAATCCCCTGATAACCGCTCAACAGGCAACTGACATCGCCAATCGCCAGGTGCTGCGATACTCCGGATATTGCTTTGACTCTGAGTCCGGCCTCTACTACGCATCCGCCCGGTCCTACGATCCGATGACCCGGCAATTCCTATCTAAGGACCCGGCAAAAAGTGACGGGGAGCAAAGTGCCTATGAGTATTGCAGCGGGAACCCGGTCACAAATATGGATCCTTCAGGTCTCTACGACCGTGATGCGGCCGCGAAATATGCAGACAAGTGGGCCCTCGGGACAAATCCGGACGAGGGACGTGCCGGACGCGCTCACACTAACGACTGCACGGACTTCGTTTCTCAGTGCATACATGCTGGCGGAAAACCGTGCGTACGGAATGGTCTGGATTATAAGTCTGACAGCGTTTGGTTTTCCAATTATGATGCCGCGACGAGAGACATACCGTTCGCCTCTTCCAGCTATACATGGGCTGCGGCGAATAACTTGCGGCACTTCCTTGACAATTACTCTGGCTGGGAATCATGGACCATGATTTTTGACGAGGGCTCTCTTTCTACTTTTGACCTACCACCTGACATCTACAGATACGGAGCGCGGAAAGGCGACGCTGTGGCCTTCGACTTCAATTCTAATGGAACAACAGACCACTGGGCCTTCATTGCAGTTGCTGAATATAACACTACAACTCGCGTTGACGCCCATAACACTGATCACTGTCATGCCGTCTGGAACCTCTTCGGGTACATCAACCACAAGAAGTATCCTGACCCACACTGCACGGTCATCCATTTCTCGGATTGACCGACAATCAGTGCGGACGATGGCACTGTGGGCGAAGGGTTGAAGCGCGATCTAGTGAGGGTGCGAGTCCGCCGTGAACGCACTCACCTACTAGACGAATCCGCTCCGAGTGAGAAGATGATCAAGAAACATGCTAACATGAGACATATAGGATATGCGCGGCCTCTGATTTCAGGGCGCTCGCACCCCGGTGCACCTATCCGACGAGGTTCGCGAGGCCGCGGGACTCCTCGATTACGCGCTTTGAAGGTCAGTCGCGTGGGAGGAGCGACCATGAATGAGAACCGAACGCAGCTGCCAACGCGCGAGGCCTTCATTGCTGAGAACGGGGGTCGAACGAAGCGTTCTTTCTATTTCGACCTCGGCCAACTTAAAGTCCTTGGTTCCGCAGTAGGCGTCGCGGCCGGGTTGGCGTTCGTGGCCGCGCTGGTGGCGGGGCTCACTCCTCCAATCGAGGGAAGTTACCAAGCGCCGACCGCAAAACCGCTCGCATTAGCGCTCCTCGGCATCGGGTTTGTCTGTTCGCTGTTGTTCTTCGTGGGCTGGAGGCCAGTCGCACCCCGACGCGTCCGGACCCGGGTTGCGTGCGTCGTCATGCAGTTCGTGGCTGTTCTGCTGAGCATCTCTGCGTTCGTGTGCTTGATGTTGCCGTTCAGCGAGCTGTATAACGGCACGGGTCCGGTGACCGCGTGGGCCGGGGAGAACTCCGACAAGGCCTGGCACTACGCCAGTGTGTTCGTCTGGATACCCATTGGACTGCTTCTCGGTTCGCTTGCGTTAGCGGCGGTCAGTCGCCGTTGGGGCAGGCAACTGCTGGTGTGGGCTATCATCACGCTCTCGATATTTATTCTCATGCTCTACGTCGTGCTGGTCGCAGGCTTGAGAGGATATGCTGCGTAGCTTTGTATCGCCAGTAGCGAAGTTGTGCCTGCGGGGCTTGGAGGATCTGAACGAGCTCAAGTACACCTGGCCGGCGTCGGCGCCCGTCCGAATTCCGCCGGGGTCACCCAACAAGCCCGCAACTTGGCGCTGGACGATCGGTTCACAATGGCGCGCTTCCTGATCCGTGACCGCGACGCCAAGTACTCGGGGCCTTTTGGTGAGGTGTTTCGTTCGGAAGGCGTACGCATTATCCGCACCCCGATAAGGGCGCCCAACGCCAGTGCCTTTGCCGAGCGCTTCGTAAGGACCGTTCGCCAGGAGTGCCTGGACCACATGCTCGCCTTCGGCGAACGCCACCTCGAACGAATTCTGAGAGAGTACGTCGGGCATTACAACACGGAGCGACCCCACCTCGGGCTGTCTCTTGAAAACCTGGAACCCCAACAATCCTTGAACCTCACCGAGGGTGAGGTGGTACGAGTGGCCAAGCTCGGCGGATTGATCAACGAGTACCACCGAATTGCGGCATGAATTGGAATAAGCGTGCCTTTCGGTACCCTTCGGGGCGAAAAGTTAGAATCAGCGCTTCTTGCTTGCAACGAGGTCCTGCGGGGCGTCCAACGCTATGCGTCTGATGACATGACGGACGCGGTGGGAGAGGCCGGCGTCATCGCCTCGACGAAGAGCGATGGCCTCGCATCATCCCCATGGCTCGCATTTCGGTATCCACTTCCACACGCCCCGGTCAAGGGCTAACACTAATCTGCGTCCAACGCCACCCCGCTGCCATCTCCCTCGACCTACTGAGGCGAGAACAGCACCGGATTGCCGCCTCGCCGCTCCAGGTCTCCCCACCTTTCCGCTGGCAGCGTCGAAGGAGTTCGAGCCCAATTTCCCGTTCATCCCACGTGGGCGGACAGAACACGTAGGCCCGGGGAGTCCGGTCGGAAGCGAACACCTCGTGCACGTGCACTCGCTGGAAGTAGTCAGAAATGGCTGTCGCAGCAAGCTCACTTACCTTGAGGGGTACATTTATCCCGTTCACGCCTGGCAGCTACCGGACTTTGACCGGCTCCCCTGATGCCCATCGTAGCCCCACCACCCGGGCGAGCCCACCTGGACGACCACCACGATGATGTCATGGTGCAGGTCCAAAGCCGGTAGCAAGCGTGCAAGAACAGACATCATTTTCCGCTGAGCCAGTCGAGCCTATCCCCTACCCGGTCCGCCCCGGAACAAGAACCATATGCATCTTCATCGGTCGTGGACACCCCCTGCTCGGGCGTGCCCATATGCAAAGCATTCCTCCCGAAAGAGGCAATCACCTTCGGCGTGCCGATCGGCTGATGCGGGAAGGGCTGACTGCGTCGGTCCTGGGAAGCTTCCCTTTTAGGAGTGGCGGCTCGCGGCTCACCATGCATCACGTCGGCGAAGGCCGGCTGTGAGAGGTCGGCCGCCGGATGAGGGCATGGGGTACGCGGACGGCATGCTGAGGTACCCCTCCATCGCGCAGGCGAAGGCGTCGGCGTGATGGGCGTAGCGGTTGTTAGCAAGATTGGTGGGATTGCGCTGCACCTCGCCCTCCCGGTCGGTCGGCCAACTGGCCTGCTCCAGGCACTCGATGAACAAGAGCAGCCCGGGGGTGGAGTTTCCGCACATGTACCGGGCCTTCTTGCCATGCACCTCTTTCCCGGCAAGAAGCAAGCGCACCGCGTGAACCCGGCCAGGGACGTCCTTAAGGACTTCGGGGGTGTCCACCCGCACCCCCAGCCGGGCAAGCTCCCCCAGCGCCCCGGTACGGATGGCGCTCGGGTCCCCCTGGGGCTCGGCGAAGAGGCGCAGCTGGGGGTCGAGCACCTTCCACTGGAAAAGGGCCCCGGCAATGACGTCAGCGGTTACGTGCTCGAACTCGAAGGCGGCGATGGTCACGATCTCGAGCTCCCCGTTATCGAGCTTGCGCACCTCGTGCACGCTTAGGGCGCTTCTGCCCACTCCCAGAGCGAGCCCGGCGATGAACTGACAACCCTCATGGCTGACACCGTCATGCACATGGGTGTCGCAGGAGAACTCCGGGAAGGCCCGGGTGGGAGGGGGGGCGGGGCCGTCCAGATGCAGGCAGAGGTAGCGCAGGGCGTCCAGGCCGTGGTCATGGCGCTTGACCGGCACCGAGTCCTTGATGCCTTCCTGCCAGAGGTAGAGCTCGAATTCCTCTTCGGTCGAGGTGGGCTCTTTGGCTTCAAGCAGCTTGGGGTCGCGGGTGAGGGAGGAATCCTTGAGCAAAAAGAGCCGGGGTTTGCCGTCTTCTTGCGCCCGCAGGCGCCGCATGACCGCCTGCAGGCCGGGGCTCACGCTCTTATTGGCGGCGATGGTGGCTACGCCCAGGTGCTTCTCTAGCGTGGCTCGTCCTTCGGCGTCGTGGTCGCAAATAAGGGCCTCAGGGAAGTCCTCTCCGCTCTTTCTCATCCACTCCTTGATGCGGTAGGCGGCTTCTTCCACGAGCATGCCGGTCCGGTAGAGCTCGGCGAAGCGGTAGAGGCGCCCCTCCTCGTCTTTGGCCCAGGCCTGGAAACAGAAGGGCTGGGTGAAGCCGAAGTCGATCGACCAGTAGCGGGGCCAGGAGGCAGGCAGCGGGCGGCGCTCGATCACGTGGATGCTAAAGTCAAAGTCGGAAAACACCATGCCCTCGGCCGCCACCCACAAGCCTTGCCGGAGTCTCTGGTAGCGCACCCCGGTAAGAGCATCGAGCTTGGCCAGATAGGCCTGGCCCACCACAGTGTAGGCGGCGCTTGCTTGGTCGTAAAGCAGGGGGTTGTCCTCGTGGACGGAAGGAATGAGGGTGAGTCGTCCGGCTTCGGCTCGTTTCTTTAGCCAGTGGCCCGGGCCGGCCGGGTTGCAGCAGCCGATGAGCTGCTGATAGGGGGCTCGGGTGCGCCTGAGGCGCGTGGTTAAATGCTCCCACTCATCCTCGGAGAGCTCGGTGGCTTCTTGCACGTAGATGACGTCGTATTCGGCGGACATGATCTTCGTCACCTTATCGAGGCCCCCGGTGACGATCACGCTCCCGTCTTGGTAGCGCCACTCGCCTTTGCCGGAATAGTAGCGAGCCTGACTGGGGACGATGACGTCCGTCTCAAAGGTGACAAATCCGCTCTGCAGAAGCGACTCCCGGGTCTTTCTCACCATGAGGCCCCGCAGTCCCGGATACTTAAGGGCGAGGAGATTGAGCTTCTCTAAGGCGGCCCGGCTTTTTCCCGTGCCGGCCGGGCCCGCCAGGAGTACCTCCGGGTCCTTGCAATAGAAAAGAGTCTTGGCACTGCCTGCGGGGGCGTAGAGCTTCTCCGCGTGCGCCCCGGCTTTCGGATCGTCCATCAGACGTCCTCGAGGTTGAGGCCGACGTAGCCCTTTTGGCCCAGGCTGGTCTGCGGGCCCCCTTTGTCTCGGCCAAAGAGACCCTGCAGACGGTTGAGGCTGTCTAAGGTCTGGCGGGCGCCGCTATGGTCCTTGGCGGCCATCTGCCGAGCATAGAGGGACTCATAGGAGGCGATGGCTTTGGAGAGGCGCTCCTCCCCGCTCTCGGCGGTGTAGGCCCGGATGCGCTCCCGGGCCCGGGCGATATACACGTTCATCTGCCGCTCTTTTACCCCCCACTTTTGCGCCCCATAGCCGAGGATGGCCCGGTAGGTCACCCGGTTGATGAGCAGGTCGTAGACCTCGTCCACCCGGCGCTCGATCTCGGCTTTGGTCGCCTTAGGCATGGGGTTCCTCCCGGCTCGCCTTCTGGCCGGTGAATCTCTCCCAGCGCAGCCGGGCGGCATCGGTGTAGGCGGGGGAGAGCTCCAGGGCGTAGCAGCAGCGGGCCGTTATCTCCGCGGCGATTAAGGCGGTGCCCGAGCCGGCGAAGGGTTCATAGATGACCTCGCCCCGCCGGGTGTGGTACTCGATCGGCCGTCTAACCAGCTCCACCGGCTTCTGGGTGGGGTGAAGCCCGCCTGAGTGGTCTTCGATGGCCGAAGGCACGTCCCACAGGGCGGTCGAAGCGGCCGGAGGGCGGCGGGCCGGATCCGGCCGGCTGCCCTTCACCCAGCCATACAGGCAGGGCTCATAGGTCCAGGCGTAGTCGCAGCGGGAAAGGACGTGGCGACTCTTGGCCCAGATGATCACCTGGTGGGGAAGAAGCCCCACGTCGCGCCAGGCCCCGAGCACCACATCGGCCCGCATCATGGCGAAGAACTGATAAAGGGCGGCGGCCGGGGCCAGCGCCTCGCGGGTGGCAGTCGTGAGGAAGTCTGCGTAGAAGGCGCGCGCGGTCTCCGGGTCGGGGCACTCGTCCCAGTCAAAGGCCGGAGAGCCCGGGCGGGCGCCGTAGCCGGGCGGGTGGTTAGAGCCGTCATAGCCGACGAGATAGGGGGGGTCGGTGGCCATGAGCGTGGCCCGCTTGCCGCCCATGAGCCGGCGGACATCATCAGGATTGGTCGAGTCTCCGCACAGCAGCCGATGACGACCGCATACCCAGAGGTCTCCCGGCTTGGTCTCCGGCACCGCGGGCGGTTCCACCACCTCGTCCGGATCGGTGAGTCCGGAGGCGGGGGGAAGAAGCAGGGCGGTGAGCTCTTCCGGGGAGAAGCCGGTAAGGAGCGGGTCAAGGTTCATGCCCACCAGTTCCTTGAGCTCCGCCTCAAGTAGGCGGAAGTCCCAGGTCGTCTCCTCGTTTGAGCGGTTGTCCATGAGCCGGTAGGCCTTCACCTTCTCCGGCGAAAGCCCGACGGCGACGTGCACCGGCACTTTGGCAAGTCCCAGCTTCCTGGCGGCCAGAAGCCGGGTATGGCCGACGATGATCACGTCCTTCTCATCGACCACCAGCGGCTGCCGCCATCCATACTCCCGAATGGAGGTGGCCACCTTCTGGGTGGCAAGATCGGTGACCACCCGGGGGTTGCGTCCGTAGGGGAGGGGACGCTCGGTGGGCCACCACTCGACGGCCAGATCGGTCTCCAGGCCCCGCTCTTCCGGTTCTGTGCCCGGCCCTTTCCGTTCTTCGCTTTTCACGGCTTCCCCTCCCGGTTGTCGCGCTGTGCCCGGATCTGCCTTTTCGGTGGGCCCCGTTGGAGCACAGATACGGCAGATTTCGGCCGTTTTTGGTCCCCTTAGAGTCCCCAACCGCCCCTATAAGCGCAGAATAGCACCGGGTTCGGACAGGAATAACGCGCTATAGCGCGGTGAGCGTCTCGGGCGAAGGTAAAAGAGCCGCAAAGAGCGCTCTTTTGGTCCTCATGGCTTCCCCCAATACTGCTTAATACCGTGCAATACCCGGTTTCCACCCCGTTCTTGCCTTCACTGCACAATACTGCGCAATAAGCGACCAGGCCCTTCGGCGCCGTCCGTCGGCGCCAACTTGCTATTAGCCCCCAGAAGAGCGGTAATCGGGTCAGCAAGAGCGTCTCCATATAGAGTCACCTAGAGAGGGCAGGAAGCGATGCGTGGACACATCACCAAACGGGCCACCTGGCAGTTCGTGGTCGACTTAGGTCCCCGTCCCCTGCAGCGCTGCCCCGCCTGCCGCAAACGCTACTGGCTGGAACGCGAACGTCTGCGCACCTGTCCCAAGTGCCACGGCCCCCTGGAAGACCGCCTCGAGCGCCGCCAAGAGTTCCACACCGGATATGCGAGCAAGAAGGAAGCCGAAGCAGAACTGGCCACGGTGATGGCGGCGCTCGTCACCGGCACCCACATCCAGGCCTCGCGGGTCCTTGTCCGTGATTACCTGAGCAAGGAGTGGCTCCCCGCCATCCGTTCGACCATTCGCCCCACCACCTTTGCCTCCTATGAGTCCCACGTGGCTCTCTACCTGCTCCCGGAGCTCGGGCATATCCAGCTCCAGGAACTCTCCGCCTGCGACCTCAACGCCTTCTACGGAAAACTCCTTTCCGAGAAGCGCCGGCGGGGAAACAAAGAACTGGCCCCGGGGACGGTGCGGCGCATCCACGCCACCCTGCACCGGGCCCTCAAAGACGCCGTGCGCTGGAACAAGATCGGCCGCAATCCGGCCGACTCCGCCGATCCGCCGCGGGCCTTGCTCTGCGGAGAGGGGGAGATGAAGACCTGGAGCGTCCCCGACCTCAAGACCTTTCTGGCCGCCCAGCGGGAGAGTCCGAACTACCCGCTGTGGCTCACCCTCATCACCACCGGCTTGCGCAGGGGGGAGGCCCTGGGTCTCAGGTGGCAGGACCTGGATCTAGAGGCCCGGACCATGGCCATCCGCCAGACCCGGGTGGTCATCGGATATCAACCCTTGCTATCCACCCCCAAGACCCGCAAGGGGAGACGGCAGGTGGCGCTCGACCCGGCGACGGTTTCCGTCCTAGCTGAACTGAAGGAGCGAAGGGCCAAGGAGATGACGGCCCGGGGTGAGGACCTTACCGAGGGCGAGCTCGTCTTTCTGAACGAGCAAGGCGAGCCCATCCATCCCGATCGGGTCAGCGCGTACTTCACTAGAGCCGCCAAGACCGCCGGAGTGCCGGTCATCCGTCTGCACGATCTCCGGCACACCCACGCCACCTTGGCCCTGTCGGCTGGCGTTCATCCCAAGGTCGTCTCCGAGCGCTTGGGCCATGCGAACATCGGCATCACCCTCGACACCTACTCCCACTGCCTGCCGGTGCTCTCCGAGGAAGCCGCCTGCCGGGTGGCCGCCCTGGTGGTGCCGGCCTAAGCTCGGGTACACGAGAAGTACACGGTGCTCTGAGCGGGGGGTGGGCGCCGGGGGCACGTTGATTGGGAGTAGCCACGTGTGCAGGGGTTTTCAAAACGGCTAGGCGGAAGGGGAAGCGCGAAATCGTCCGAATGCAGCCTTTTAATCCGATGGTCCAGGGTCCGAGTCCCTGACGGCTCATTCAATCAGTAGCCCCGGGGTTGCGGGGCTTTCTTCGTTCCGGGGGCTTCAGCCAGGGGCCTCCCCGAGGCCGCTGCCCGGGCTAATGTTCACGGATTGTACACGTCGCAGTGCGCAAACCAGCTGCGCAAACC
>Ga0182021_10008756_pt1 | contig 11978 bp, 9 predicted proteins | sample 612E3MmetaG_FD_120493 | JGI IMG/M metagenome (GOLD analysis project Ga0182021, IMG submission 120493) | Permafrost microbial communities from Stordalen Mire, Sweden - 612E3M metaG (Illumina Assembly) | ecosystem: Environmental > Terrestrial > Soil > Wetlands > Permafrost | place: Sweden...
GCCCCCGGCAGGACTCGAACCTGCGACCTAGAGATTAGAAGGCTCTTGCTCTATCCAGCTGAGCTACGGGGGCACGTTCCCGCGGCTGACACGGGGTAACGCGTGAATTGTAGGGGAGCACGCGTCCTGCGCGTGTGGGTTGGGTATTGTTAACAGATCGGCCACGCCGGACAAGTCCACGTATGTTAGCCCGCCTTGGAGGTTGAGCTGCGGGCATTTTAGGAAGGCAGGCTGCGGCTTGTGACCGTCGGTTTGGATGGCAAGGGGTTGCTGAGTGCTGTAGAGCGGCTCCGGCGCGAGGTGGACCATGCCTCCTTCCCCCTGGACATTGCCGGCGTCTCAGGGGCCCGATCGACGCGGTCGGTCCTGATGAAACAGCTCGACGACTACGTCATCCCCCGTCTGAGCTCGCTCGATGCGCCACTGCTTACCGTTGTCGGCGGATCGACCGGTGCCGGCAAGTCCACCCTGGTCAACTCACTTGTCGGCTCTGTCGTCAGCCAACATGGTGTGATCCGACCGACCACGCGGCTGCCAGTTCTGGTGCATCACCCACGGGATACGTCCTGGTTCAGCGGTAGTCGGGTCCTTCCGGACCTCGCCCGGATAACGCAGGGTGACCTCGCCGCAGGTGCGGCTGGAGACAACCACACTGCGGTGCGGCTGATCTCGTCAAAGACCCTGCCGGCGGGCTTGGCCCTGCTTGACGCCCCGGACATCGATTCGGTGGTCCATGCCAACCGTGACCTGGCGGGCCAGCTGTTCCTGGCAGCCGACCTCTGGCTCTTCGTTACTACTGCGGCGCGCTATGCCGATGCCGTGCCCTGGGACTTCCTTCGCGGAGCCTTCGAGCATGGCACGTCGGTGGCGATCGTCCTGGACCGTGTGCCGCCGGACGCAATGGAGGAGATCCGTACTCACCTTGCGTCCATGCTGCGTGAGCGGGGGCTGGCAAGCGCCCCGGTCTTCACCATCGCGGAAACCACTATGACGGCCGATGGCCTGCTCTCAGAGCGTGAGGTCGCCCGGATTCGATCGTGGCTCTCGGCGCTTGCCCGTGATGCCAGAGCGCGTTCGATTGTGGTTCGTCGGACCCTCAGCGGTGCGCTGAAGTCACTACCTGACATCGCCCTCACCCTGTCGGCTGCCTCCGCCGAACAGGAAGACGCGACGGTTGCACTGCACTACGAGGTGAGCGCTGCTTACGACCAGGCGATGCAGTCGGTGGAGCACTCGATGACGGACGGGACACTGCTGCGGGGGGAAGTCCTTGCCCGATGGCACGAGTTCGTCGGCAACGGGCAGTTTCTGCGTCAGGTGGAGGCAGGGATCTCGCGCCTGCGTGACCGAATTGCTGCAGCCATCAAGGGCAACTCGCCGCCCACCTCAGAGCTGGGGGAGGCACTGCACTCGGGTGTCGCAGAGCTCCTGATCGCTCAGTCGCGGGGGGCGTCGGCGACCGTTCTGCGTCGGTGGCGTCAGCTGCCCGGCGGCGTGGCACTGGTGGCGGCGCATCCCGAGCTGAGCAAACCTGCGCCCGAGGGCGAGGGGAACGTCAATCAGCTGGTTCGCGACTGGCAGGGCGAGGTGCTCGAGATGATCCGAGCCGAGTCCAACGACCGGCGCACCACCGCTAGAGTGCTCTCTTTTGGCGCTAACGGTGTTGGGGTCATTCTCGTCCTTCTGGTGTTCAGCCAGACCGGCGGGCTCTCTGGCGGCGAAGTGCGCACCGCCGACGGTTCGGCAGCTCTGGCCCAGCGCATCCTGGAAGCCATCTTCGGTGACCAGGCCGTCCGTAGGCTCGCCACGCGGGCTCGGGGCCAGTTGATGGTCAGGGCGCTGGCGCTGTATTCCGGGGAGCAGGCGCGCCTGCACGCGGCGGTCTCCGCTCTGCAGGTCAACGCGGGTCAGGCTGACCGGATCAAGGCGGCATCGGCCGATGTCGAGGCCGCGCGATGACTCCTGAAGAGATGCGATGAGCCGGAAGCTTCTGAGGTCTCGAGCGGCATCGAAAACGGACCCGTCAGTGGATGCTTTACCCGGTGATGTCACCGGGGTACCGAGTGCACCTGGTGCAGTGGGTGTCCCTGGAGCCACGGCGGGGTCAGTTCAGGAAAGGGCTGCTGCGTTGGCGTCAGCTCTGGAGTCTGGCGCAGGTTGCCTGCCTCTTGATCGGGTGGGCAGGGCAGAGGCTGTTATCGCCAAGACCGCTGTGCGAACCTCCATCGCAGGGGGGCGCACAGTGGTCGCCTTCGCCGGTGCTACCGGCAGCGGCAAGTCAAGCCTGTTCAACGTCCTGTCAGGAGCCGATGTCGCCCAGGTCGGGGCCCGGCGGCCGACCACATCGAAGCCAAGCGCCGCGGTCTGGGGCAACGGGCCACCGTCTGGTCTTCTCGACTGGCTCGTGGTCGGGGCACGCCACATGGTGCAGGACCAAGCTGAGCTTGACGGACTTGTTCTGCTGGATCTGCCGGACTTCGACTCCCAGACTGCGGACCATCGCGTCGAAGCTGACCGGGTCCTCGACCTGGTCGACGTCTTCATCTGGGTCACTGACCCGCAGAAGTACGCCGACGCCCGCATGCACGACGACTACATTGCCAAGTTGTCGGCTCGCGACGCGGTCACGATCACGGTTCTGAACCAGTGCGACCGTCTGGCTCCAGAGTCGCTCGCCGCCTGCCGCGGCGATCTGCTTCGTCTGCTTGGCGACGAGGGGATCGTTGGCGCGGAGGTGATCGCCACTTCCGCCATGGACTACACCGGAGTCGACGATCTGCGCGATCGGATCGGTCAGGTCGTGGCGGGGCACAACGCGGCCGTTCAGCGTCTGGACTCGGATCTACGTTCTGCAGCCATGCTCTTGCGCTTGAGCGTTGCGGACTCAGAACCGACCCTCGGCGACTTTGCCGACAGCGCTCTTGTCGATGCACTTGCGCGCTCTGCCGGAATACCCGTCATTCTGGACGCCGTCGAGCGCGACTTCCGGCGTGAGAGCTTCGTCGCCACCGGGTGGCCAGTCACTCGTTGGACCAGGGCTTTGCGCCCTGCCCCGCTCAAGCTCCTTGGTCTGAACAAGGGCGTTTCGGATCGCCCCGGCGTTATCTCACAGTCTGATGTTCGCTCCGTTCTTGGCCGGTCATCGCTTCCGCCAGCCACACCGGCTGCCCGTGCCGCCGTGGCGCTGGCCACTCGGGATCTTGGGGATCGGGCTGGCCGTGAGCTGCCGCAGGCATGGACCGATGCGGTCACCGACGTGGCGCTGTCGCCGGGGGCCGACCTCGGTGACGCCTTGGACAACGCAGTGGTGGGCACCTCCTTGCGAGCACGGGAGCCCGTCTGGTGGACTGTTTTCGGGTTCGTGCAGTGGATCCTTGCGATGCTCGCTGCCATCGGCCTGAGCTGGCTCATAGTCCTGACAGTCGTTGCTTGGCTGCGGTTGCCGGCAACCAAGACTCCGGGTCTCGGCTCCTTGCCCTGGGCGTCCTTGTTGTTTGCCGGAGGATTGCTCCTCGGCTTCCTGCTGTCTTTGATGACGCGGGCCATCGGCAGAGTCGGCGCCCGGCGACGCAGACTGCTGGTCGCCGTTCGTCTGCACGACTCGGTGGCTCAGGTGGCGCGAGACCGTCTGGTCGCTCCGGTACAGGAGGTCCTTGACCGGCACCGGATGACGCGGGAACATCTCGAGGGCGCGTGTCAGGTTACCTGAGCTCACCCTGCCTGCAGCACCGATGAGAACAAGGACCCACCGAGACTCGGGCGCTGTTCAGGTACCCACGGATCACCTCTGTCCTGCCCAAATCAGCTCTGGGTCTAGGCCGCTTGGATGAGGGAGCCAGCCTCGGGGTGTTGGTGTTCCCGGCGTGCGAAGAGTCCTCCGGGAGGCTTACCCCGGCCTTTGATGGCGGCGAGTTGCTGGCGCGACGCGTTCGATGCGGCCGGTTAGGCATTTCGCTACTGCCCCGCGCTGGTGTTGTTCCGGATGTCCACAACTGCCCCAACCCTTGTCCCTTGGTCCACAGGCTCCCGGGGGGCACTGGCATCAGGCGTGTCGTAGAGCCATCGTGGGGTTCTCGCCGGTCGGGTGAGGAAACGATGGAAGTGACGAGGTGACGACGATGAACGAAACCTATGTGACGCTCAGCGGCAATGTGGTCGCTGATCCGGTGGTGCGTACGACCAGGGCGAATGTGCCCTTCGTAACGTTCCGGGTGGCGTCGAACGTACGCAGAGTGGACTTTAAGACTGGCGAGTACATCGATGCCGGAACGAACTTCGTGAACGTGACGGCATTTCGTGGTCTGGGGGTCAACCTGTCGAACTCGCTGAAGAAGGGCGAGCCGGTGATCGTCTACGGGCGCATGAGGATCAACCAGTGGGTCAACGGGGACAGGAATGGCACCACGGTCGAGATTGATGCTTACAACGTCGGCCACGACCTGAGCTGGGGTGTGTCAACGTTCAGTAAAGTCTCCAAGCCTGCGCTCAATCAGCACGACCGAATGACGGATCCCGAGGTTCAGGAGGCCGCCGACGAGCTGGACCGCGAAGCGGCGGTGGTCGATGTCGAGTTTGAGAACGCGGACTCCGATGCAGACCAGAGGTTGGGGGTCGGCACCCTCTAGGCCCATCCGGCTGGCATACCGGTGACGGGTTGCTGCCGTGTGCGGCGCGTTGACCACGGTCAGGGACTGCCTGCTAGGAGTCGTTCAGTCGCCGCAGACCGGAGATCTTGCCGCTACCTGTCAGGGTGCGAGTTAGGAGCCAGCCGCCACGGGCGGATAACCTGAGCCTCATGGCTGAGTTCATTTACACCATGACCAAAGCGCGCAAAGCTCACGGCGACAAGGTCATCCTCGACGACGTGACGATGTCGTTCTACCCCGGCGCCAAGATCGGCGTGGTCGGTCCCAACGGAGCCGGCAAGTCGACGATCCTGAAGATCATGGCCGGTCTGGACCAGCCGTCCAACGGCGAGGCCAGGCTGTCGCCCGGCTACTCCGTTGGCATCCTGATGCAGGAACCGACGTTGAACGAGGAAAAGACTGTGCTCGGCAACGTCGAGGAGGGTCTGGGCCAGATCAAGGCCGATGTTGACCGATTCAACGCCATCTCGATTGAGATGGCCGAGCCGGACGCAGATTTCGAGACCTTGATGCAGGAGATGGGCGAGCTGCAGGAGAAGATCGACGCCGCCGACGCGTGGGACCTTGACTCCCAGCTTGAGCAGGCCATGGATGCTCTGCGTTGCCCGCCGCCGGACGCCGACGTCACGGTGCTCTCCGGTGGTGAACGCCGTCGCGTGGCGCTGTGCAAGCTGCTCTTGCAGAAGCCCGATCTGCTGCTGCTCGACGAACCCACCAACCACCTCGACGCTGAGAGCGTTCTCTGGCTGGAACAGCACTTGGCGTCGTACCACGGTGCGGTCTTGGCGGTGACGCACGACCGGTACTTCCTTGACAACGTCGCCCAGTGGATTGCTGAGATCGACCGCGGTCGCCTCTACCCGTACGAGGGCAACTACTCGACCTACCTGCAGAAGAAGAGTGAACGGCTGAACGTGCAGGGCAAGAAGGACGCCAAGCTCGCCAAGCGCCTGGTGGCTGAGCTCGAGTGGGTCCGATCCAACGCCAAGGCCCGGCAGGTCAAGTCCAAGGCCCGACTTTCCCGATATGAGGAGATGGCGGCGGAGGCCGACCGCACGCGCGAGCTCGACTTCGAGGAGATACAGATTCCGCCGAGCACACGTCTGGGCAGCACGGTGATCGAGGTCAACACCCCCCAGAAGGGCTCAGACGGGCGGGTGCTCATCGACGATCTGTCCTTCACCCTGCCGCGCAACGGCATCGTGGGCGTCATCGGCGCCAACGGTGTCGGCAAGACCACGCTCTTTAAGACCATCGTCGGACTCGAGACAGCGGACGAGGGTAACGTCAAGATCGGTGAGACGGTCAAGATCTCCTACGTCGACCAGGACCGTGCTGGCCTGGACCCCACCAAGAACCTCTGGGAGACGGTGTCAGACGGTCTGGACTACATCCAGGTGGGCCACGTCGAGATCCCCTCGCGCGCTTACGTGTCGCAGTTCGGCTTCAAGGGCCCTGACCAACAGAAGATGACCGGCGTGCTCTCCGGTGGCGAACGCAACCGACTCAACCTTGCATTGACTCTGAAGGTGGGTGGCAACCTGTTGCTGCTTGACGAGCCGACCAACGACCTCGACGTCGAGACGCTGGGTTCCCTCGAGAACGCGCTCCTGGAGTTCCCCGGTTGCGCCGTTGTGATCAGTCACGACCGGTGGTTCCTGGACCGCGTGGTGACTCACATTCTCGCCTACGAGGGCGACGACGATAACCCTGGCCAGTGGTACTGGTTCGAGGGCAACTTCCAGGCCTATGAGGCGAACAAAGTCGAGCGTCTCGGTCCCGAAGCGGCGCGTCCCCACCGGGTGACATACCGCAAGCTGACCCGTAGCTGAGGTTCAGGCTCTCACCAACCGTAAGGCGAGGTCCCCGTATGCCGTGCCGATGGATTCGGGGCTGCGCCGGATGCCCGGCTTGTACCAGCGCGCCACGTCAATGCTCAGCGACTGCAGGGCCAGGGTAGTCATGGCGATGTCCTGCACGGCGAAGTCGCCACTGACAGCACCCGCCTGAAGGACATCCCTGACCACCGTGTCGATCTGTTTGCGCAAGGTCATGACTACTTCGCTGTGCTCAGGGCTCAGATGGGGGAACTCGTACTGAACGATCCGGGCCGTCCGATACTGCTCCGCGTGCCAGCGTGCGAAGGCCGAGACAATGGCCGTCAGCTGGGCCGGGGGAGAGTCGGCGCTCTCGCGGGCGCTCGTCACGACCTCTAGGGCAAGCTCATGCCCGCGCAGACAGAGCTGGAAGAGAAGGTCCTGCTTGCTGGCGAAATGGACGTAGACGCCGGCCGGGCTCATCTTGGCTCGGGCGGCGATGTCCCGCGTGCTCGTGGCGTGGAAACCCTTGTCAGCAAAGGCATCGACGGCGGCCTCCATCAAGCGTTGGGTTGAGTCTCCGGCTGCCCGACGGCGGGTGGTCTGGGTGGATGACGTCATCGGAAACCACCCGCGAAACTCCTGGCTTCAGCCATCGGCAGGCAAGGGTGTGACTCAGACGTTGCGTTGGTTCTGGACATGACCTTTACCGTCCTTCACAGGTTGGGTCCCTTGGGACGCGGCGAATGATGGGTTGGCCTACGGGCTGGGACCGCAGGTGGCGGGAGCCATACGTCGGAGCTGCAGGAAGCGGCCCTTGATGGCTGAGACCAAGTGGTTTGCCTGCTGCACTGAGGATGGAAGACACGTGCCGCCTGCCTCCAGTGTGGTTGCTGGTGCGGTTGGAGTGAGACATCCCCCGACCGAGCGGCGAGGAGGCGTTAAGTTGACAGCATCCCTCACCTGATCGAAACTAAGCAAGCGCTTAGCGACCGGGAGGATGAGATGCCACGGAACCTGTATGGCGATGACCACGAGGCGTTTCGCCTGACAGCCCGCGCGTTTGTCGAACGAAGTCTGATGCCCCGCGCCGAACAGTTCATCCGGGCCCGGGCTATCGATCGCGACGCCTGGCATGAGGCAGGCAAGCAGGGTCTGCTCGGGTTGGAGGTCCCCGAGGTCTATGGCGGCTCGGAGGCGGACGACTTCAGGTTCAACGCGGTCCTGGGTGAGGAGCTGTCTAAGTTCAACGCCGCGGCGTCCTCGTGCTTCGGTATCCACACCGACTGCGTGGCTCCCTATCTGGTGGACCTGGGCACCCAGGAACAGAAGGAGCGTTGGCTCCCCGGCTTCTGCTCAGGCGACATTATTACCGCCATTGCGATGACCGAGCCAAGTGGCGGCTCCGACCTTGCGGCGCTGAAGAGCACGGCGGTCCGAGATGGCGATGACTGGATCCTCAATGGTTCCAAGACCTTCATCACGAACGGCTACCAGGCCGATCTCGTGGTGGTGGCGGCCAGGACCTCGCCCGAGAAGGGGGCCAGGGGCATCTCGCTGCTGGGCGTCGAAACGGGGATGGCTGGCTTCGAACGGGGTCGCAAGCTCGACAAGGTAGGCCAGACGGAGTCCGACACCGCTGAGCTCTTCTTCACCGACGTTCGCGTTCCCCGCGCCAACCTCATCGGTGAGGTCGACCGGGGCTTCATCGCGATGATGGAGCGTCTTCCTCAGGAGAGGATCGGCGGCGCCGTGGCCAACACGGCTCATGCCCAGCAGATCCTGGTCGAGACGATCGCCTATGCCAAGGAGCGCAAGGCTTTTGGCCAGACGATCGGTTCGTTCCAGCACAACAAGTTCCTGATCGCCGAGCTGGTGACCAAGCTTGAGGTCACCCAGGCTTATGTCGACGACTGTGTGCAGGCCCACGCCGAAGGCAAGCTCAGCGCGGTGGACGCGGCCAAGGCCAAGTGGTGGTCGGCGCAGGTCCAGAACGAGGTGCTCGACGCCTGCGTGCAGCTCTACGGCGGCTACGGGTTCATGAACGAGTACCGCGTGGCCCGGGCGTGGCGCGACGCCCGGGTGACCAAGATCTGGGCCGGCTCGAACGAGATCATGAAGGAGCTTATTGGTCGTGACCTCGGCCTGTGAACCGAATCTGGGCAACCGCTGGGACCGGCACTGAGATCTGAGCACACACGATCAGGACAGAGAAGGAGATCACCCACGTGAGCATCACCCACGAGAACAAAGTCGCAATCGTCACCGGTGCCAGCCGGGGGATCGGCCTGGGGATTGCCCATCGCCTGGTTGCCGATGGCGCCCGCGTCATCATCACTGCACGTAAGCCCGCGGCGCTCGAGGAGGCGGTCGAAGCCCTCGGCGGCCGGTCGCATGCGCTGGCCATCGTCGGGCGCGCCGACGACCAAGCACACCAGGACGAGGTGATTGCCGCGGCCCTTCAGACCTTCGGACGCCTCGACTACCTGGTCAACAACGCTGGCATCAACCCCTCCTACGGACCCATGTTGGAGATGGAGATGGACTCCGCCCGTAAGATCCTGGAGGTCAACGTTCTCAGCGCTTTCAGCTGGACCCAGAAGGCTGTGCAGGCTGGTCTGGGCACCTCCGAGGTACCGGGTGGAGCGATCGTCAATGTCGCCTCGATCGCCGGTCTAGGCGCTACCGGGCTGCTGGGCTGGTACGCCGTGAGCAAGGCGGCGTTGATCCACCTCACTACCGAGCTGGGTTATCAGCTTGGTCCCAACGTGCGCGTCAACGCGGTGGCGCCAGGCATCGTCAAGACTGACTTTGCCCAGGCCCTCTACGAGGGTCGAGAGGAGAAGGTGGCCAAGAGGTATCCGCTCAAGCGGCTTGGCGTTCCTGAGGACATCTCCGGGGCGGTCTCGTTCCTCCTGTCCGACGACTCGTCCTGGATGACCGGCCAGACCGTTGTCCTGGATGGCGGATCCACGCTGGCCGGACCTATGTGAGCCTTCGGCTACCAGGCTCAGGCCGCCCGGCCGCAGAGACTCGGTGCTGGACGTGGTCGCGGCGAACTGGTGCTGGGGCACGCGTGAGCGCCGCCGCCCGAGTGGGTCACGCGGTTGAGGTGGCTTACTGGCAGAGGGTCATGACGGCGGAACCAAGCGCCTGTCGTGGTCACCGCCCCCTGCTGAGTCCGCGCAGGACGTCGCGGCGCTCAGTCCCTCGGGCCGCCAGCCACGTAGATGATCTGGCCCGAGACGTACCCGGCCTCTTCACTGGCCAGGAAGGAGATTGCGGCGGCGACGTCCTCGGGCTGGCCGACGCGGCCGACCGGGATCTGTGACGCAGCGCCCGCAAGGAAGTCCTCGAACGAGATGTTCATCCGCTTGGCCGTGGCCCGGGTCATCGCCGTGGCGATGAAGCCGGGGGCGACAGCGTTGGCTGTCACGCCGAAGGGGCCGAGTTCGATCGCCAGGGTCTTGGTGAAACCCTGCACGCCCGCCTTGGCGGCCGAGTAGTTGACCTGACCGCGGTTGCCCTGCGCGGACGTGGAGGACAGGTTGACGATCCTCCCGTAGTTCTCCGCCGTCATGTGCACCTGGACGGCCCTGGTCATCAGGAAAGCGCCACGCAGGTGGACGTTCATCACCGCGTCCCAGTCCTCCAGGGGCATCTTGAAGATCAGGTTGTCACGGATGATCCCGGCGTTGTTGACCAGGATGGTCGGGACGCCGAGTTCGGCCACCACCTGCGCCACGGCGGCGTCGACCCCTTCGGGCGAGCTGACGTCCGCAGCCACGGCGATGGCGCGGCCGCCCGCCGACGTGATCGCCGATACCGTCTGCGCACACGCGGTCGCATCCATGTCCAGGACTGCCACGGCGTTACCATCCTTGGCCAGGCGGATGGCCGTCGCCGCCCCGATACCGCGGGCTGCCCCGGTGACGATGGCGATCCGCTGGTCCTTGGTGTTCACGTATGCCTCCAGGCAGTGTTGGGCGCGGGCTATTCACGGGGAGTCGGTCAGGACGCGGCGGCCGGCGCGGACAAGCGGCTCGACGATGTTACCGATCTGGTCGAAGCCGGCGCCGACCGTCTGACCGGTGGAGTAGCGGTAGTGGATGCCTTCGCAGATGACTGCGAGCTTGTAGTAGCCAAGAGCGGTATACCAGGACAGGTGACTGACATCCAGACCTGAGCGGTCGCCATATCTGTCGATCAGGGACTGGATCGGCGGAAAGCCGTTGTGGGGGCCCATCCCGTCTGAGACGATGCCGGTGACCCCGGTCACCGAAGCTGCGTAGACCGGCAACAGACCCAGGTCGCACAGGGGGTCGCCAAGGGTGGCCATCTCCCAGTCGAGCACGGCCATGATCTGCTGGTTTGGCCCTACCAGGACGTTGTCCAGACGGTAGTCACCATGGACCACGCTGGCCCTCTGGCTGACCGGGATACTGGCTGCCAGCTCAGTGGCAAGGTCGTCAAAGCCCGGCATGTCGCGGGACCGCGACCGATGCAGTTGTTGTGTCCAGCGACGCACCTGCCGCTCCAGGAAGCCGTCCGGGTGGCCAAAGTCACCCAGCCCCACGCCAGCCGGGTCAACCTCGTGCAGGTCAGTCAGGGTGTCAATGAGCCGATGTGCCAACACCATGCGCTGGGCGTCCGTCAGCTTGTCGGTGTCGGCGGTCCGTCGAAGGATCGACCCCTGCACGTACTCCATGACGTAGAAGGGGGCCCCGATCACGCTTGGGTCGTTGCAGAGGGTCACCATCGCAGGGACAGGCACGGTTGTCGGTGCCAGGGCCGACATCACGCGGTACTCCCGGGCCATGTCGTGAGCGGTCGCCAGGACGTGCCCGAGCGGAGGTCGGCGCAGCACCCAGTCGTGGGAGCCGTCTGAGAGACGGTAGGTCAGGTTGGACTTGCCACCCTGGATGAGCTCGGCGCGCAGCGGTTGCCCCGGGCTCGCGTCGCGGGCTGGCTTGGAGCCCCCCTGACCATCGGTGAACGGCGCGAGATACCTCGTCAGCGCCTCGAGGTCGAGTCCGTCAACCATGTCCCGAAGCCTACTAAGCGATCGCTTAGCGCGAAAGTCCGGCTAGATGTGGCGCCCGTCACGACTGCTTGAGGCGCATCATCCCTTCCTGCGCGACCGTTGCGAGCAAGACGCCGTCAGCAGTGAACATCCGTCCTGCGGCCAGCCCGCGTCCGCTTGAGGCCGATGGTGAGGACTGGGTGTACAGCGTCCATTCGTCCGCACGCCCGGGCCGATGGAACCACATCGCGTGGTCGAGACTGGCGACACGCAGCCTGCTGTCGGACCAGGCCAAACCGTGGCAGCGCAGTACCGGCTCCAGTAACGAGTAGTCCGAGCAGTAGGCCAGCACCGCGGCATTGATCAGCGGGTCGTCAGGCAGGCGGTCCGTCGTCTTGAGCCAGACGCTCTGTCGCGACGCCAGCTGTCGCCCCGGGCGGATGTAGATGGCTCCCTCGACGTGGCGCAGATCGACGGCTTTGTCCTTCGACC
>Ga0182021_10008757_pt1 | contig 11977 bp, 4 predicted proteins | sample 612E3MmetaG_FD_120493 | JGI IMG/M metagenome (GOLD analysis project Ga0182021, IMG submission 120493) | Permafrost microbial communities from Stordalen Mire, Sweden - 612E3M metaG (Illumina Assembly) | ecosystem: Environmental > Terrestrial > Soil > Wetlands > Permafrost | place: Sweden...
GATAGAGACGAAGTACATGCCCGAGACTCTGGTGAGCAGGAGCCGGGCCAGTCATCCCGCCCTCGACGTACAGATTGAGACCAACGATGCCGTGAATTCTCAGGACGTTTTCCTGAGGAAGCTTATGGTCAGAAATGTGGCCAAAACCCCTAGGAAATTCAGGATCTTCTTCACTCACGACTTTCACATCTATGGAGACTCCGTTGGGGACACTGTGATGCACGAGCCAGCCCAAAACGCTGTCATTCACTACAAGCGGCAGCGTTACTTTCTGATCGACGGGGTCACGAGCGAGGGGGCCGGGATTTACCAATTTGCGACCGGCTACAAGGAGCTTCCGGGCAGGGAAAGGAAAATAGAACTAGTTCATTAGCCTTTCTTTGAGAATACAAATGCCGCATCACCCAAGCTTTCTCCAACTGCCCTCTATAATAGCCCGCATCGAACTTCGAGGCTGTCCTCTCAGGATCTACCTCCCCTTACGGGCATTCCTAATCATGTAGCCTATCTCCATGACCGGAGCCAATGGAATTTCCTGCTTCATATGAGCCTGCACAGCCGATGCCTCGGCACATCTCCTTGAATAGTTTAGCCTGCTAACCCTGCGATGAATGGCCAGCTCCTTGACATCGGCACCGTCCAGCTCATCCATATATCTCCTGTAGACCTGCCTAGCTTTGGGCTCTATCCGGATTGTATGTGGATCGATTTCATGTCAAATTGATATCATAAAGGAATTCTATCTGCCTTATAGCCTCCTAAATATACCGTTTTCTTTGGTCCTTTTTCTCCCAATTGAATCGCTTCGTTGGGCTGCTTAATTCCATCCCCAATTTGAATCACTTTACGAGTTTGTTTATCTTCAATAATTAAAGCGGATGATTTTCCAGGCGTTTCTGGTGTATCCCCATCAGTTGTTGGGGCAATTTTATCTGGTTGTGGGATCGATTCCGACGATGATATAGATGTTTTGGCAGAGTCGTACCCAATTTCTTGTCCTTTTTGAGTATTTGGCTGAACCTGTGCTAAAGGTGGACTGGAGGATGATGGTATCGAACTATCTTCAGTAGGCAGTGGGCTAATTATAGTGTAACCAGCAATTTCTTCAGCATCATCCGAGTGAACCGGATAGCCACCGCTAACTTGAACTTTAATCTCGTTATCTCCAACATCTAATGAAGACGTTGACCAGGACCAAGTATTGCCTGTGTCCCAATCCTGCGTAACTTTCCAGGTATTGCCTGTGGAGGGGCCACTCAGTAGGAATCGATAGTAAATCGTTTCACTATAAGAGCCCAAACCAGTTGCGTTCCAATCTATGATGGAGCCTGAACTCTGTGGACTTGGTTTATCAGGACTCAATTTGGGCTTTTGTAGTATAGGGCTATTTAGTACGAAGTTCTCAACCATCTCAGCATCATAATTATTCTCAACAGCATGATTTCCATCGCGAACATCTACGGCTATTTGGTAGTAACCTGTATCATCATTCGCGGTTTCCCAGATCCAGTCATTGCTTGTGCTCCAATCACGAACCATCCGCCAATAATTACCCGTCCAAGGCCCCTTCAGCCAGAATTTGAAGTAAATCTGATCTAAATCTTGATCTTTGGTCGATGCTGTCCATGAAATCGTTGCGCCAACATTCTGAGGGCTGGACTTGTCTGGAATAAGGCTTTCAATGACTGGTTTGCTATTTGGAGGCAGCGGTTGTGAAGTTGCAGCCTCGGTAACTTTGGAACTAAGTGCATTTGAAGGTAAACTGGAAACGTCAGGTTGTTTATTGCTGCCAAAGAACCCAGGAACGAACCAGAATAATATGAGTAGCAATAGCACAGCAGCTGCAACTTTTACAAGACATTCTGTATCATAAATTAGGCTCTTCGTGTGGATAATATAATTCTCTACTCTCTGATCGTCGTATCCAGAGGAACCTGCATGTTTTCCGTCCCTTACTTCAACTTTGATTGTGTTATCGCCTACATCAGGCTTTTTAGGTTTCCAAGTCCAGTGGTTGTCCCATATCCAGTCTGTCATGGAATGCCAGATGTTTCCGGTAGCTGGACCTTTCAGCCAGAACCTATAGTAAATCGGATGGTGATCTGGACTTGTTGCCTCCGCTGTCCATCTGATAACTGATCCAGGATACTGCGGTTGTATCGAGTCAAAGATAAGTTTACTTATAAAAGGTGGTCGATCGACTTTGTTTGAAGAAGATTCCAGGGGTTCTTTCTCTAAAAGGTCTTTTAAATACCCGTCAATTAATTTTTCTGTGACATATATGCAATGATTGGTATCCTTATAGATTTGGCTCCCAGTAAAACGAATGAACCTCCATCCATCCAGCTCTAGATTATGCTGTCTTTCTGCATCATTTGTACGTTGTTCCTTCGTTTTGTGGAATTCCTGCCCGTCCAATTCTATGGCCATCTTTAATGTTTTGTTTCTTTTCAAATCATATTTAATAATTTTAGCAAAATCTAACCTGTACGATTTTCCAGCAATTGTTCTCACTTCATATTGCGGAATGAGATCAGGGATTCGTTTATTTGCTGCGTCAAAAAACTTCTTTTCTAGCTCGTTCATCTCGGATTGAGAATCCCAATTTGTGTTAATCGTTACATCAATTATCTTGAGATCATCGTACCCAGAAGTGCCTGCATGGTATCCATCTCGTACCTCTACTTTTATCTGGTTATCGCCGACGTTCTTTGATGTGGTATTCCAAGTCCAGCGATTATCCCTTGTCCATTCAGTCACCGGATGCCAAGAATTATTCGTAAATGCGCCTTTCAGCCAGAACCTATAGTAGATTGGATCTCCATCGGGATCAGATGCGTGAGCAGTATAGACAATAGTAGTCCCCGAAACTTGAGGAGATGGATGATCACATTCCAATTTAGTCAGAACTGGTGGCTGGTTTGGCTTTGTTCTTGGATTGGATTGGTTTCTTTTATCCCACTCTAAATTATATTGATCTCTCGTTTGATGATTTATCAAGATATCATGGGCAGCTTTTATTTTTATAAATTCCCCTTCGGCTCGTCGCTTCATGGAATCTGAATCGTTTTGAAAAAAGTCAGGATGGCAAGTGCGAGCCTTATATCTAAATGCCTCTTTTATCTCGTCCTGGCTCGCATTTCGACCTATGCCCAATATGGAATAGTAATCCTGCCAATCCGACATGAGTTATTTCCTTCGTTCCTTGCCAAACATTCTTAGATAGGAGAGAAGGTATTTTAATTTGTTCCCAATGAAATTTTATTCTGAGTTCTCCCATTTGCGAGAGCTACATGAGGATACTATAGGTGACGATTAAGACAGTTCCAGATATTCATGTAATGAAAACAAATCCGATGACTGAAGGTATCCCTCTCCAACTTGGAGGCTGCACAGATTCATAGACCTGCGTGAGCCATGTTCCACGGCAATTTGATCATGTCCAAGCTCAAGGGTTGTCTGGCTCTTCTGCGCTTTTGGATAAGCTTTCAAAATAAGCTTTTCGTGGCTCTGGCCCTGCATCGAAATATAATGCTTTGTCAGGATTCCTGATCACATCCTTGAAGAGCTCCAAAGCTGCTTTCTGAAGGGCCGAACTGCTTCAATTTATCAACCAAATCTTATATATACTCATCATAAGTCAATAAGATTTGAGAAAACATATATTTTGTCAGGTTGAGAGGCTGAAAGATGGCTGAGATAATCGGCGTTTTTCCAGGAGGAATGTATGGTCTGATTATTATCGCTCTTATTTTGCTATTGATTGTATCCCCATTTATAAAGAGAAATTGCGTAAGAACTATAAAAGCATTATTCTGGAAAACATTGACTATATTTTGGGTCCCTGCCATTTATATTCTTGCCATTTTAGTATGGTTCTCAAAATGGATTACTCCAAGACGCTGGTTAGCCAAAGTATATGGCAATCCGATTATAAGGCTTATAGCTGTTCCCTTCCTGATTTTCATTCTTATCCTAGTAATTATGCCCCTAGATCCTCTATCATTGGAAAAAGCTGTTGATGGAATAAATAAATCTTCTGCCTCTGGATTTTTCTTTGATAAACTAACAGCTGCTAATGCGGGCTCTCTTAAAGATGAGGTTTCATTTACTAATACCTTTTCTTCCGAACCTGTATTCTCTAGGCTTTTGTCCGATTCCGATTTATTCGTTAAGGCCTTAAATAATTCCTCTAACCTAAATGCCATCCTCTCAAATATCTCCCTCATTCCATCCCTCCAGGATGATAAGGATTTCAAATCCAATTTTTCCAATAAAACCATGTTCTTGAGTGTCTTTTCGAACAAAAAGATATATATTAGCTCAGTGGGAACGAAGGAGAACGAATCTAAGCCTGCCCAGTCAATAGAAACACTCTATGACAATCAAAACTTACGGGATCGAACCCTTATTAATGCCTCATCAAACCTTAGCCTACGGTCGCTATGCTATATTACGGCCACTAGGAATTTTGTAGATTTTAAGAAATTTATTATAGGGCTGCTCCGTTCAGATACCAAAAGCGAATCCCTAGTTGTTAGTATTTTCCTTGATGACAAGACACTAATGGGTAATGCTCTGAAGGACATTTATGAAGATCCCAAAACTCGATCCAAGGTATTCTTCATGATAGCCTGGGATAACTCCCTGCGATATCAGCTCTTTAAGCTAGAATATCCATATGTCCTGCTCTTTTTGGCATTCTTATTCCACTACTGGCAGGCTATATTAGTCGTTTGGCTATTGCTAGAGCTTTCCTTCAGATTCTATAAAATGTGGAGTAATAGCTATATAGAGATACCTGGCTTCACAGATGGTAGCAAGGCCTCAGATCCTTCTAAGAAGGAAGTCTACGATGGCTTAGCCACACTTTTATCAGTCAAGCTGAGTACCATGGGAAGGCTCTATCAATCGGTAAATGAAGGGCGTACCATAGGAACTGTGGCAATGGCAAATATGCCATTGCCGGTATCCATCAAAGCTGAGGATAAATCAGACCTTTCCACAACCGTCTTCTCTGAGCCCACAAAGCTTAGTGTGGGAGGCTTTACGATCTCGGCAGCCTTTATAAACGATTTGATTAGATGGATAATCCAAGGGCCCAAGATCAATGGCAGCATCTACAGAAAGGATGATGGTACAACTATCCTCACCGCTAGGATGCTTAAGGATGGAAAATCCCTGAGTTGGAAGACAGAAGAGGTGAAGCTCTCTGATATATCGAAAGTAGTGGCCCCGGAGCAGAAGACCTTAGATAAGATTGTCGAAGAGCTGGCCATTAGAATATTCACCGATCAGGCCTTTGGGGCTGGAAGGATAGTGCCCTGGAAAGCTACCATGCATTTCACTGAAGGTCTGATAAGCTACAGGGATTGTCTTCATGGTACGAAAGACAGTAAATCCAATTTATTGGAAGCCAGAGATCACTTTGAGAAGGCATTGGCAATAGACGAGGATTTTCCTTGGCTCCATTATAACCTTGGCATAGTCTATAATGAACTTGGGGAGAAATTTTCTGCAGAAGCAGCCTTTAGAAAGGCCGTCTCACTCCATCAGGACCACTGGCAGCCCTATTACGCTTTGGCCTGGAATCAATTTAGTGCTGGGAAATACGGGGATGCCATAATGCTATGCGAAAAAGCTCTATACTTGAACCCCGGAGATATAGGCAGCGCCAAGATCCATGATCTAATGGCTTCAGCATGGATAAGGAAGAATGATGAAAAAAGTAGCAATTCAAATTGTCCGGCTAAGAAAGAGCTTGCCAAGGAAGAATATTATTACTATAACGCTAAAGAACATCTGCTTAAATCAGTATTATTTTCTCTGATGGGCTTATTTGGCATAGATCTGCAGAAGGATTTCTCCAATGAGAATAAGGATGTGGCGACTAAGTGTCTTGGGGATCTTGCATTATTCGTATACAATGAAGAATATAATAAGAAAGGAAAATCACGAATCTTTTTAGCTTCATGGCTTTTAGATGAGGCTTTGATGTTATCGCCTAACGTCCGAAGCCTGCATGCGGCACAAGCTAGGATTTGCCCAGAGAAGAATGAAAAGGTTATTCAAAATGTCAGGCAGGCAGTAGATCCTTCCAGTCCTGATTATTGGGCATGCTTAATCAAGGTAGGTTCACATACTAAAATTCCATATGATTATAAGATCAAGGAAAAGGCAAAACGGGTTCTTCTAAACCAATTTTCTCGTGCATCGGCCGAAGAAATTAAGAATTTAATAGACGCGTTACCCCAACAAGATGAAGATATTAAATGCTTGGGTGAACTGCTTGACATCAAATCCTGCTTAGAAGGCTTAGGATGTAATAAGGACAAGTCATCTGAGATAGTAAAAAAGTGGAAAGAAAGTCACGAAGTCCTTAAGTTGAGAGATGGAGAAAAAATCGAATCTGTAATTAGTAATTTAAGGGGAGTGATAATAAAGGAATTTGGTTTGGATTGGATAGAAGATATAGAAAAGGATTTAGTACTTGACTTGGGTTGGATAAGAGGCAAAGAAAATGAATTAGAATGTAATCCAAAAGTAAAAGATCAATTAGAAAAGAAGTTAAAAGATAATCCGAGAAAGATTAAGGAAATGGAGAATAAGTTAAAAGAACATTTTAAAGATAGTTCAGAGCATATCCAAAATAAAATCAAAACACCTTGCGAAGCGCTAAAGTTTGCAACAATGCTTCACACTCTTGGCTCTCTTTACTTTTTGTGGTTTAAGATAGAGATCCAAAACAAGAGTGATCAGAACGTTAAAGTGTACGCCTTGGCTAGATATGCCCGAGTTTGGTTTAAAATTATATTTATCATAATCACAGAAATAATCATGGAAACAAAAGATAATGATAAAAAAAAGTACAAGGATATAATTCCGAATGAGTATGAAGAGATAAAGGAGTCGCTCCAAAATGAATGGAACATTCCAAGGGGATTGAAACCGCGTAAAGATCTCGAGAGATATCGCGAGTTGGCAAATCTATATCCTCTTACTTCGATCCATCGCAAGAATATAGCTAGATGCTATTGTAATTTAACGATGTTTGATCAATGTAGAAAAGAATTGGAACGAGCACATCTCCTAGACCCCCATGATCCCATTATCCTCTTGAATTTAGGTTATTCTTATTTGGATGAAGCCTTGAGAATAAAAGGTCGACCAGAGGAAGGCTCGAAAGACCCATCAAAAGAAAAATCCGAAAGGATTAAAAAGTTCGAAAATGGCAGATTCTATCTGACTCAGGCTTCCCAGCTAGCTAGGGACGATGTATATAAAATGAGGACTTATTTTTATCTAGGAACCCTCTCTTCAGCTCTCAGAGATTACGATAATGCCACATCATTTTTTCAAATGGGGCTCTCCTTAGCCCAGAAGGAATGCCTAGAAGATGAAGATTGTTTGGAATTGAAACTTAAGCTGGGTTCTTCGTATCTTCGGAATATGAACTTTAATAAGGCGGAAAAAGAGTTTAATGATGTCAATAAGCTATTTGGACAATCTGATGATGAATTCCTGAACGATAAAGTGAACGAAAGGCTTGGGGAAGGTATTAAGAGAGGAATAATAGGAGTCCATTCTAAATTATTGTTAGCATTTATATATATGGAAAAGGGGGTGAAACTGAAGGATGCTTCAAACCTAATTGGTGAAGCGGAGGTAATAATTTGCAAGATGAATGGCATAAATGGAATCGATGAAGTTGGAGATCTTAAATCGCTCTCCGAGGATAAAGACACTTTGGATGCTTTTGCTTCGGTAAGAAAATATAGAGGATGGCTGTACTATAAGGGGCGTGAGGATCTGGACTTAGAATCGAAACCTGATGTAAAATATATTTATGGCAGTAAAATCTCTTCGATTTTCTGTCCAAGGATTATTATTAAACGAGCGGAACTTATACTCCAACAATTGCCTGTGATTCATAAAACTAATGATGATAAGATCATCATAAGATATGTCAATATCAAGAACGCAGAGGTCGAGAAATTTGAGTCTCAAAATATATCTTTTGAACATATAAAAATATCATATATGTATATATCAGAGGCTTATATTATTTCTGAAAAGTTGACTCGCGTAATTCATAGGGGATGCCGAGTAGACTGCCCAATTATCGAGAATGTATCTCTATATGATGTCAAAATCGAAGATATGAGAATAGATAATTCACCAAGCCTTATTGAAACCAAACTCGATAGGGCTGAAGAGGAATTGAAAGAATCAATTTCCTTGAATGCAGATCCAGAGGCTTACATGTTCCTTGCCTTGGTCTATGAATTTGCTAATCAGGTGGTAAAGAATGTCGATAAAAAGGCCTCCTATCAAGAGAAGGCAATAGCCGCTTGCCAGCACTCGCTGGATCTTGATTTCGATGGTGAATATTCTGAAAAACTCACTCTCCTGCTGGAGCGCCTCGGCATAAAAAATCCAACCACAACTAATGAAGATACTCCTAAGAACGAAGATACGAAATGGGGGCAAGTTCCCAAACCCTGAAATATAAGGAGCCGACAAGGTTAAATTATCCCACCCAAGAATTGTCCGGACAAAGAGGCAACGATCTATATTTTCTCGATTCATTCTTGTATGTGTTTAGTGTACTTAGGATCCGTTGTTCGATGTCGTTTTTGGTCAATGAAGTCATGATGCATAAATGCCCTGTATTTTAGGCATTTAGCTTCTTCGAATAGCGATTCATAAGGCAACAGGCATCAAGCATCATTAGCAAAACCAATGGCATAAGCCTGAATTCTTATACTTATTTCGTACCTAAGCTCCCGGATTAAGTAAGCGCATCAAACAAAGGATCTCGATATGATTGCCTTTATTTCAAAAAATAACCATTAATATGCCTTTTATGGCGATTTCTCTTAGCAATATGTGCCTACAGAAATATTGTAGCATTATGAAATCCATAAGTAGAAGTATAGTGCTATAAAATGTTGAAAATGATGATCCTAAGTAAATATTTATAGCATGTATGATAAGTAATATAGAAAAATTATTGATGCGCCAAACCCATGCGCCTAGTCTTCCGGGAGCTTAGGTTCGTACAAAAAGGTTAGTTATTGGATTGGAACAATCGGAGAAGATGTGGCCGCTGAGATCATTAGGAACCACAATGAATAAACAGGGCACGCTGAAGAAGAAGGCTACAAACGAATGAATCTACTTGAGATCGATTGAGTAGGCATCGACAATGGACTCCACTGAAATCTATGTATCAAAAATAAGAATGGGCACTCAACGAGCTGATCACAGGGCTTCGGAGAGACCAGGGATCTGCTCCGCACCTATGGGCACAGTGAGGTTCGCACCATGAAAATCCCTACCAATGGGCTCGAACCTGCCGCCTAGATACTTTGCCAAGAAGGACTCAGCGATGGCATAGAATGAGAGCCTGCTCTCTGGCCGTGTGAAACCATGGCCTTCGTCCGCGTAGAGTACATAAGTCACAGGAAGATTCTTAGCTTTCATGGCCTTGACGATTTGGTCGGGCTCGTTCTGCTTCACTTTTGGATCGTTGGCCCCATGTCCTATGAGCAGAGGTCTCGAAATTCTGTCAACATAGTTCAGGGGCGAACTCGCCCTTAAAAGCAATCTTCCCTCCTCCGTTCGGAAATCTCCAACACGATTGGTATACAGCTCAACCTCTGGCTTCCAATAGGGTGGCATCGTTTCCAGGAGCGTTACTAAATTAGAAGGACCCGCTATCTCCACTCCACACGCGAAGGTATCCGGCGTGAATGTGAGGCCCGCCAAAGTAGCATAGCCCCCATAGCTTCCTCCCATGATGGCGATCTTTCGGGGGTCGGCTATGCCCTGCTGGACGGACCAATTCACGGCATCGAGAAGGTCTTCATGCATCTTCTTTCCCCATTCTAGGTTCCCGGCATTGATGAAGCTTTTTCCGAAGCCGATCGAGCCACGGAAGTTAACGCTTAAAACTGCATAGCCTCGATTGGCAAGCCACTGATGTTTAGGGTCATAGCCCCATCTATCACGGGACCAAGGCCCACCATGCACGTTTAGAACAAGAGGCAAAGGCTGGTCTGGCTTTCCATCTACATTCTTGTCGCTGCCTAAAGGAAGCGTATAGTAGCTCACCAGGTCAAAGCCGTCGCGCGATTTGATGATCACTGGAATCATTTTGGCTAACGGTTTGCCCTGCAATTTCTCTTTTTCTGTGAAGAGGAACTTGGCCACTTTATTATCTCGGTCATAGTAATAGTAGCGTGCCGGTCCGTTGTCCATGATGTAAACCACAATCCAAACATCGTCTTCCAAAGTGCGGCTTACTACTTTCATATCTCCCGTTTCAAGTTTATTTAGATATTCTACATCTTCGGTGATAGTTGGGTCAGTAATCTTCCAGTGTAGTCTTTCATATTCAAAGGCCACGGCTTGCACATTTTTTTCTTTAGGATGAATCATAAAACTGCTGCAGTCAGCCTTGGTATCTTCAGCGATTAGTGTTTTGTTCCCCGTGCGCAAGTTAACAATGAAGAGCGCGGCAGTATTCCTACCACTACTGTCAGTTAAGTAAACTTCCTCATTGGTCTTGCTAAATCCCATAATACGCATGGATAGGGCATCCTCCATACCGACCTTTAAGAAGATCTCCCATCCGTTTTCAGTGAGTTGAAATATTTCGATTCCGCCATCTGGGGTCGTTTTAGAAGCGAGATGAATTTTGAAATAATCATCAATGTCAAAGCCAACAAACTCCCTATTCTCAATTAGCTGCGTAAGATTGCCGGTCTCGATATTCAGCCTGTATATATCATGGTATTGGGGATCACGTTTGTTGAGCCCGACGATGAGTTCTTCAGGAATCTTCTCGCTCACAGACACTATTTTAGCATTAACTCCTTCTAAGGGAGTTAGATCTTTGATGCCGCCGCTACTCAGATTGACGCTGTAGATCCTCCAGTTCTCGTCTCCATTTCTATCCTGTAAGTAGAGGATATGTTTGCCGGTATATGCCCAGATGTAGCTGCGTATCCCCCGGTGGGTTTCGCTAGTCACCGGCTTGGCCTCTTCTGGCTTTTCTACTGGTCCCACCCAGATGTTCAGCACTCCATTCACAGGGGCAAGGAAGCTTATCTTGGAACCGTCGGGGCTAATGCGAATCGTTTCTCGGTCTGGGTTGCCGAATAGAAGATCTCTGGATATAAGGGTTCTATCGTATTTTATGGAATTATACATAACTCCTAATTCTCCACTTATATTCTCAAGCAGCCAACTAGTTATAAGTAACGAGCATTCAACGAAAAGAGATTTAAAGTTAAGGCAAAAGTAAGTGATGGAGGTCCAGGAAATCAATGGGCGGTCAGATTTGGTCAGCGTGTTTTCGTTTTTACTCAAGGAAAATGATTTCATGCTTTTCGATGTGGACTGAAGCCGCTGGCCATACGACAATTGGGTGGGCCGATTAATTATTGAGCTGGCCAAGAAGAAGGGAGAGTGTTCTTCTACGACGCAGAGTAATTCTAACTGTTGAGATCAACAGCACCTTCTACCGACCGCTGGGCGAGTTCCAGGTCAACGTCCGCGCCTGGCCGCGTAAAACATGACTGTGGCCTCTTTGACAGCATCTTGCATGGCCTTGGAGACGTATTCCGTCATCTCTCCGGCGTTCTCGTAGAGCAGAGTTCGTGCTCGATGATGATCAAGGAGTGGCGGGCCTCTTCAAGAATAGTCATAAGCTGAAATGCAGTGAAGGCTCGTCGGATCTCCAGGTCCTGGAACTTGCGGCCCAGCCGGCTGAGGACTGACGAGCAGTTCCCGCAGATGTAAAGGACCTTGAACCGCTGCAGGTTGAGATTGCGGTTGAGAGCCTTGGTGAACATCTCATTTGGGGCCACCAGGGCGTTGAAGGACCTGGGCGGAGAGAGACGGAAGGGTTTAGATCGAAGTCCTGGAGATTGATTGTCAGCTAACCTAGTCGCAAAATTGATTCACTAAC
>Ga0182021_10008758_pt1 | contig 11977 bp, 11 predicted proteins | sample 612E3MmetaG_FD_120493 | JGI IMG/M metagenome (GOLD analysis project Ga0182021, IMG submission 120493) | Permafrost microbial communities from Stordalen Mire, Sweden - 612E3M metaG (Illumina Assembly) | ecosystem: Environmental > Terrestrial > Soil > Wetlands > Permafrost | place: Sweden...
AGCATGGGCCCCGGCAGCCATTGGGCGCCCAGCCGGTAGTAACATTCCACTCCCGTCGCGCGCCGCCGGAGCACCCAAACGAGGTCGCCATTCGCCACACACACATCGCCGCCCATCGCCCCCAGCGCATCGAGAAGGCCCGTGCGCGTCTCGTTCACTCCCACGTTCTGCACGGTTACTTCAGAATTCGGTACGAGCGCGGCCGCAGCAAAAATAAACGCGGCTGAAGAAATGTCGCCGGGAATAGTGGTTTCAAAAGTGGACAGTGGCATTCCGGAAGGAGTGAGAGTCACTGTGTTATTCTCGGTCGCAACGGATACACCCAACGACCGCAGCATCCGTTCGGAGTGATCGCGCGAGGGGCCGGGTTCGTGAATCGTCGTTGGAGTATCGGCTTGCAGGGCTGCGAGCAGAATGGCGGCCTTCACCTGCGCGCTGGCAACGGGCAGCGTGTACTCGATACCGCGCAATTGCTTGCCCTGAATGCTCAACGGAGGCGTATCTCCTATCTCCGCGCCCATCAAGCGCAGCGGTTCGGCCACGCGCTTCATCGGCCTGCGACGCAACCCAACAGAACCGTCCAGCGTCACGGCGAGATCGCGCTGACCCGCCAGCGCGCCCATCAACATGCGAATCGTTGCGCCGGAGTTGCCGCAATCGAGACGTGCCGCAGGTGAGCGCAGTTGCCCACCCTGAACGATCAACGCGCCGTCAGATTCGATCGCCAGTGGCACGCCCAGAGCGCGCACACAGCGCATCATCGCTTCGGTCACGCCGGCGTGCAAGAAATTCTGAAGGCGGCTCGTACCCTGCGCCAGCGCGGCATGCATCAACGCGCGATGCGAGATCGATTTGTCGCCGGGCATGGAGACGACACCATGCAAAGATGAAGAGGGTTGGATTTTCCACTTCATGTGAACCTCTGACGAGTAACGAGTAACAAGTAATTACTCATTACTCGTTACTCGTTTTGTGCTCTCCCACCACTTCCGTTTCTCGCGCACGGCTTCCAATTTCGCGCGCAATTCAGTCCAATCCTCACGCTCGATCAGTTCGATCGTTTCTTGCAGCGACGACTGCGCGTTGTCCAAAGCATCTAACACCTCGACCCGATTGGACTTGAGGATGTCGAGCATCATCGTCACGTCCGAGGCCGCCAGCCGAGATGTATCGCGAAAACCGGAAGCAGCCAAAGCCCACAGCACATCATCAGTGGCGTTCAGGGTGACATCAACGAGCGTTGAGGCCAGCAGGTAAGGCACATGACTGATGGTCGCCGTGGCGCGATCGTGTTGTTGGGGATCGAGCAGCAGCGATCGGGCTTGCAGAGTAACCGTCAGTTCTTGCGCGATGTTCAACGTGCCGGGCCGCGTTCGCTGCAACGGTGTGAGCGCGAAAAGACACCCCCGATAGAGATCGCCCGCGGCGGCACCCAGCCCCGAGGTTTCTTTGCCGCACATCGGATGGCCGCCGAGGGGGCTGATGCGATCGGGCAACGTGCGCATCCGCTCGACGATTTGCACTTTAGTTGAACCGAGATCGAGCAAGTGAAACTCGCCCGAGAAAACCTGCGGGACGCGATCGAGCCAATCGAGAATGGCCGACACCGGCGCGGCGAGGATCAACAGATCGACTTCGTCGCCGCGCAGATCGATCGGGCGGTGGATGATCCCGCGCGCGATCGCTTGGTCGATCGTGCCGGGATCGATATCGTAACCACTAATCGATCGGCACGCATCCTTCAGCGCCAACGCCAGCGATCCCCCCATCAGGCCCAGTCCGATGATTCCAACCCGACACTGCCGGAGCGCATCTTGCATCTTGCTTCTTGCATCCGGCCTGTTTAGCACCGGCCTACATCTTCGGCAATCTTGCGCACTTGCGTCACCAACTGCGCGAACCTCTCCGGCTTTAGGCTCTGCGCGCCATCTGACCACGCTTCTTCGGGATGCGGATGCACCTCGATGATCAAACCGTCTGCGCCGGCCGCGATGCCGGCCCGCGCCACCGCCGTGACGTACTCCCACTTGCCCGTGCCATGCGACGGATCGAGAATCACCGGCAGATGCGACATTTCTTTGATCACCGGAATCGCATTGATGTCGGTGGTATTGCGCGTGTATTTTTCAAAGGTGCGGATGCCGCGTTCACACAAGGCCACGCGCGGATTGCCGCTAGAAAGAATGTATTCGGCGGACATGAGAAGTTCTTCGATGGTGGACATCATGCCGCGCTTCAACAATACCGGGCAACTGACTTTACCCACCGCTTGCAACAGCGCGTAGTTCTGCATGTTGCGCGCGCCGATCTGCAGCATGTCGGCATAGCGCGTTACCAGCGGCACCTGTTCCGGCGACATCACTTCGGTGACAAACGGCAGTCCGGAGGCTTCACGCGCGGCGGCCAGCAGCTCCAGCCCTTCTTCACCCAGACCTTGAAAACTGTACGGCGACGAGCGCGGCTTGAACGCCCCGCCACGCAGCACCTGTGCACCTGCTTCTTTCACGGCTAACGCCGTCTCGACGATCTGCTCGCGCGTCTCCACCGAACACGGCCCGGCCATGATGACGATCTGCGGCCCGCCAATCTTTACACCATCCAGTGAGACGATCGTATCCTGCGGGTGCATATCGCGCGAGGCCATCTTGAACGGCTTCAAGATCGGCACGGTTTTCTCGACGCCATCGAGCAGATCGAAGTGCGTGCGATCGATCGGACGATCATCGCCAATCACGCCGATGATGGTGCGCTCTTCACCCGCCGAGAGATGCACGCGATAACCCAGCGATTCCACGCGCGCCACGACGCCAGAAACTTGTTTTGCGCTAGCACCCTTCTTCATCACGATGATCATGTCGCCTCCTTAAAAACAAGGACACAAGTGAACGAGGAAACAAGTAGACAAGACTTGCCTCCTGCTTCTTGCCTCCTGCCTCTTGCTTCACTTTAACGCCGCCCCACCGCTTCTGCCACACGTTTCACGTCTCTCACCATCTGCGCAAACTTCTCCGGCTTCAGACTCTGCGCGCCGTCCGACCACGCTTCTTCGGGATGCGGATGAACTTCGATGATCAACCCGTCCGCACCAGCCGCAATGCCCGCGCGCGCCACCGCCGTGACGTACTCCCACTTGCCCGTGCCATGCGATGGATCGACCACCACCGGCAAATGCGACATCTGCTTGATGACGGGCACCGCATTGATGTCCGTGGTGTTGCGCGTGTACTTCTCAAACGTGCGGATGCCGCGCTCGCACAACACCACGCGCGAATTGCCGTTCGACAAGATATATTCGGCGGACATCAATAGCTCTTCAATGGTGGACATCATGCCGCGTTTCAACAACACGGGATGATTGGCTTTGCCCACCGCTTGCAGCAGCGCGTAGTTCTGCATGTTCCGCGCGCCGATTTGCAGCATATCCGCATAGCGCATGACCAGCGGTATTTGCTCCGGCGACATCACTTCCGTCACGATCGGCAGGCCAGTCACCTGCCGCGCTTCCGCCAATAATTCCAACCCTTCTTCGCCGAGACCTTGAAAACTGTAAGGGGATGATCGGGGTTTGAACGCGCCGCCGCGCAGCACCTGTGCACCTGCTTCTTTCACGGCTAACGCCGTTTCGATGATCTGCTCGCGCGTCTCCACCGAGCACGGCCCGGCCATAATCACGATCTGCGGCCCGCCGATTTTCACGCCGTCCAGGGCCACTTGCGTGTCCTGCGGATGCATATCGCGTGAGGCCATCTTGAACGGTTTCAAAATCGGGATCGTCTTATCGACCCCGTCGAGCGTTTCAAAGTTCGTGCGATCGATCGGGCGGTCGTCGCCGATCACGCCGATGATAGTGCGCTCTTCGCCCTGCACCAAATGCGCGCGATAGCCCATCGACTCGACACGCGTCACGATCGCCGAAATTTGTTGGGCGCTGGCGCCATGCTGCATCACAATCACCATGCTATCCTCCGCGTTCTTCAGTTGCCATCGAATGTGAGAGACCATTCGGGCGGTAGGCCCGATCAGGGCGCAGGTTGACCGCCCCTTTGATGTAGATGTGCTGCACCTCGCTTGCGGCGACGGTGGTGCTCCAATGCAGCAAAATCCGAATACACTGCTTCACACCGTGCGGCACATTCATCTCGTGCATGCACATCAGGGCCACATCGTGCCAGCCCAACGCCCGCGCCGCCAGCGCCGGGTAATCGGCATTCAAATCGAGCGTGGTGGTGAAGATTGCCGACGCCACATCGTCGGGGTCCACGTCGTTCGCTTCGATCATCAAACTCAACAGTTCGCGCGTCGCCGCCAGAATCGCTTCGCGCGTATTGTCATCGGCCGTCGTCGCGCCGCGTACACCACGCACTCGCACCTCATTCCTCATCAGGCCGCCTCCACAAAAAGAAAGAGCGCGGGGCCGGTGCCTCGCGCTCTTAGGATTCCTTGACACGGGATGTCTAGGGCCTACCAAGCCGAAACAGCGGCGGGTGTTTCACCGTCGCGTAAAAAAAGTAAAAGTAGGCCAAACCAGACACGGGTTTCATTGTCAGCATCTTAACACGGCGCGCGCTGGTGTGTCAATGCCCGGCCTGCACGAAACCTTTACGCGATCGATTGTGAATCATGCCCAACTCTCCCTCGCCCGTGGGAGAAGGCTAGCGCATTATCCCTTTCAACTCACGGATGAACTGCGCGGCGGCCTGTGGCTTGTCTTCTGCCCGATCGACGATCTGCACCAAGGCCGATCCCACGATCACGCCATCGGCAAGGTGGCTTACTGCGCGGGCTTGTTCAGGCGTGGATACCCCAAACCCGATCGCGATCGGCGTCGACGTTATTCTTCTAATCCGTCCGACGAACTCGCCCAATCGATCGGATAGCTGCGTTCGCGCGCCCGTCACGCCCGTCAGCGACACCAGATAAATGAAGCCGCGTGCTTTCTCGGCGACCAACTTCAAGCGATCATTGGTCGAGGTCGGTGCGAGAAAATAGATCAACCCCAACTGGCGCGCCCGGCACAACCGATCGAGATCGCCGGCTTCTTCGGGCGGCAGATCGGGCACGATAAAGCCATCGGCTCCCGCGGCGGCGGCGTCATCCACGAAGCGTTCCAGTCCATAGGCCAGCATTGGATTGAAATAGCCCATCACCAAAAACGGCTGCGTCACGCCGCGCGAGCGCAACTCCGCGATCATTTCAAGCGATCGCTTCACCGTGATGCCCTGTTCCAGCGCCACCTGCGTGGCATGCTGAATCACCGGTCCATCGGCCAACGGATCGGAAAATGACAGTCCGATCTCAAACGCAGCTGCGCCCGCTTTACTCATCGCCGTGATCACATCCAGCGATGTCTCGACATCGGGGAATCCCAGCGGGAAATACGGCATCAACGCGGCGTGGCCGCCTGCAAATAAGTCGGCAAGGCGTGCTAGTGATTGTTGATTGCTGATTGCTGATTGCTGATTAGTCATTCGCTCATTGTTCATTAGTCATTTGGTCATTGTTCATTACTCATTGTCTTCATCACGGTATCTAGGTCTTTATCCCCCCGCCCCGATAGGTTCACCAACAGAATCTGATCCTTGCTCATCTGCGGCGAACGTTTGATCACCTCGGCTACCGCATGCGAAGATTCCAGCGCCGGGATGATGCCTTCCAATCGGCACAACATCGAAAACGCGCTCAACGCTTCATCGTCCGTTGCATACGTGTACTGCGCGCGGCCTATGTCACGCAGATACGAATGCTCCGGCCCCACCGCGGCATAGTCCAGCCCCGCCGAGATCGAATGCGTTTCTGCGATCTGCCCATCGGCGTTCTGCAAGACGAATGTCTTGGCGCCGTGGAGCACACCTACTCGTCCCATCGTCGGATCAGCAAAGCGGGCCGCATGCTTGCCCGACTCGATGCCCGCGCCGCCCGCTTCCACGCCGATCAATTCGACCGCTTGATCATCGCGAAACGCGTGAAACAGCCCGATCGCATTCGAGCCGCCGCCCACGCACGCGATGCAGGCATCGGGCAACCGTCCCGCCATCTCGACGATTTGCGTTCGTGCCTCACGCCCGATGATCGATTGAAAATCGCGCACGATCGTCGGATACGGATGCGGCCCCAACGCCGATCCCAACAAATAGTGCGTCGTGTTGACGTTGGTCACCCAATCGCGAATCGCTTCATTGATGGCGTCCTTCAACGTCTTCGTCCCGGCAGCGACAGGCCGCACTTCTGCGCCCAGCAACTTCATGCGAAACACATTGGGCTGTTGGCGGGCCATATCGACCGTGCCCATGTACACCACGCATTCCAACCCCAACAACGCCGATACTGTCGCCGACGCGACTCCATGTTGTCCTGCGCCCGTTTCGGCAACGACACGCTGCTTGCCCATCAACTTCGCCAGCAGCGCCTGCCCCAACGCGTTGTTGATCTTGTGTGCGCCCGAATGCGCCAGATCCTCGCGCTTCAAATAAATCTGTGCACCGCCCAGGTGCTCACTCAATCGTCGCGCATGTGTCAGCGCCGTGGGGCGACCCACATACGTCCGCAGCAACCGTTGATACTCCGCCATAAACGCGGCATCATTCACGGCCTCGACATACACCGCTTCCAGATCATCCAGAGCAGGCATCAATGTTTCAGGGACGAATTGGCCGCCATAGATCCCGAACTTATGATTTAAGATTGCTGATTGCTGATTGCTGATTGAAGTAACCATCGTCATCCGCTTATCCGTTTACTAATCCGTTTCGCTCCGTTTGTCCGATTCAAAGTCCGTTGACGGCCTATCCGCTTATCCGTTTTGCAATCCGTTGACGGCCATCATCCGCTGATTCGTTGCCTATCCGTTGACACCCTTGGCCGCTTCCACAAACAACCGCATCTTCTCCACGTCCTTCTTCCCCGGCGCGCCTTCCACACCCGACGCCACATCCACGCCCCACGGCCTCACCTGTCGAATCGCCTCGGCCACGTTATCGGGCGTCAAACCACCCGCCAGCAAAATCGGATACTGCTGCGCCAGCTTTGTCGCGATCGACCACTCGGCTACGTGCCCCGTGCCGCCATACTGATCTTTGCGATACGCATCGATCAACAACACCGGCGCATTCGGTCCATACGGCGCGAACCACTCCGCATCAATCTCGGCCTCTGCTTCCGAAGTGGGCCGCAGCGCCTTGAAGCCGCGACCATGCAACTGCTCCACCACGTGCACGGGTTCATCGCCGTGCAGCTGCGCCAAATCGAGCTGCGCGATCTCCAGAATCGATCGAATATCTTCCAGCGACGAATTAACGAACACGCCCACCAGCAACGGCCTTTGCCCGTCCGATCGCTGTAGGTGCGCGGCAATTTCGCGCGCTTTCTCCGGTGCGATGTAACGCGGGCTCTTGGGATAGAAATTGAAGCCCAGCAAATCCGCCCCAACCTCAATGGTCGCGCGCGCATCATCGATGTTGGTGATCCCGCAGATCTTGACCTTCATATTTTATCCGTGTTCATCCGTGAAATCCGTGTCCGACTAATTCCCGCACTTTCGCGCCGACATCGCTCGCCGTCACCAACGCCTCACCCACGAGGATCGCATCCACGCCCATATCACGCCCCCGCGCCACATCGTCCGCCGAATGGATACCGCTTTCGGCCACGAGGACTATATTCGCCGGGATGTTCTTGCGCAGGCGCGCCGTCGTCTGCAAATCGACGCTGAAATCGTGCAGATTCCGATTGTTCACGCCGATCAACTTCGGCGCGATCTTCAGCGCTGTTTCTACCTCGGCCTCGTCGTGAACTTCCACCAGCGCGGTCATGCCTAGATCGTCGATCAGCTCATGCAATTCCTGCATCTGATCCAGGCGCAACGCCGCGACGATCAGCAGCACCGCATCGGCTCCCGCCGCGCGCGCTTCATAGACTTGATAGCCGTCCACGATGAAGTCTTTCCGCAGTACAGGCAAGCCGGCCGCTTCACGTGCCTTACTTAGATCGCTCAACACACCTTGAAAGAACTTCTCATCCGTCAACACGGATAACGCCGCCGCGCCATTCTCTGCATAGGTGCGCGCCAACTGCGCCGGATCGTAATCGGGACGCAGCAGCCCCTTCGAGGGTGACGCTTTCTTGCATTCGGCGATCAGCGCCGGTCGCCCGGCTCGCTTCAACGCGCCGATGAAATCTCGCGGCGGAGTCTGTGCCACTGCCTGTTCGCGCAACCGCTCGACCGGTACGTCAATACGCCGCTGAGCAACTTCGAGATATTTGTTAGCCAGAATTCGATCGAGAATCATAAGAACTGACGAGTGAAAAGTGACGAGTGAAGTGCGAATGATCACCGCTAGCTATTCACTCGTCACTCATCATGCCCTCCCACTAAACTCCACCAACTCATCCAACTTCTTCAGTGCCGCGCCCGACTCTAGCGCTTGTTTCGCCAACGCCAGGCCCTCTCGAAAATCGCCCGACTCGGCCGCCAGCGCCGCCGCCGCATTAAGCAAGACCGCGTTCTTGCGTGTGCCGTTCAACGATCCGCCCAGCACGCCGCGCAGAATCTTCGCATTGTCTTCCGGCGTGCCGCCGACCAGATCAGCCATGTCGCCGCGCGGCAAGCCCAGCGCTTCTGCATCAAGTGTTGTTGTCGTGACTTTGCCGTCTTTGAGGTGACTCACGCGATTCGGCCCGACCGTACTGAGCTCGTCCATCCCGCCCGCGCCGTGCACCACAAACGCCGCGCGCGATCCGAGTTCGCCCAGCACCTGCGCCAGCGTTTCGGTTAAGTCAGGATCGAACACACCGATGACCTGCACCTCCGCGCCCGCCGGATTGGTCAACGGGCCGAGCACATTGAAGATGGTACGCTGCCCGATTTCTTTGCGGGGCCCTCCGACGTGCTTCATCGCCGGATGGAATTTGGGCGCGAACAAGAAGCCGATGCCCACTTCGTCAATCGCTTGACCCACCTGCTCCGGTGTGAGATCGAGGTTGACGCCCAGTGCGCTCAACACATCGGCGCTGCCGCACTGCGACGATGCGGCGCGATTGCCATGCTTCGCCACTTTGCAGCCCGCTCCCGCGATGACGAACGCCGCCGCCGTGCTGATGTTGAACGTATGCTTGCCGTCGCCGCCTGTGCCCGCCGTGTCATACAGCGTGCCCGCGGTCTTCACCGGCACCGGCACTACGTTCGCGCGCATCGCCCGCGCCGAACCCGTGATCTCGTCCACCGTCTCGCCCTTCATCCGCAGCGCGATGAGATACGCGCCAATCTGCGCCTGGGTGGCATTACCCGTCATGATGTCCATCATCGCCGCTTCAGCTTCAGCCTGCGTTAAATCTTCACGGCGGATGGTCTTGGCAATCGCGTCCTTTATCATTTCTGACCTCCCGGTACTTCGTAGTGCGTGGTGCGTATTGCGTCATTACGCACCACGCACTACGCATCATCTTTCAATTCTTGATCGACAAGAAATTCTTCAGTAGTTGCTTCCCATGCTTCGTCAAAATCGATTCGGGATGGAACTGCACGCCATAGGTGTGATGCGCTTTATGCTTCACGCCCATCACCACCCCATCGCTCGTAAACGCCGTGATTTCCAGGCAATCGGCCACCGGCTCCTCCACCATCAACGAGTGATAGCGCGTTGCCTCAAACGGGCTGGGCATCCCGTCAAAAATACCCTGACCGTTGTGATAAATCTGCGAGGTCTTGCCGTGCATCAACTTGGGGGCGCGCTTCACCACGCCGCCAAACGTCGCGCCGATGCACTGATGCCCCAGACACACCCCCAGGATCGGAATCTCGCCGCTGAAGCGCAGGATCGCCTCGTTGGAAATGCCGCCATCGTTGGGATCGCCCGGCCCCGGCGAGATGACGATCTTCTCCGGCCGCAACGCCGCCAGTTCGTCAAGCGTGATCGCATCGTTGCGGAACACCTGCAAATCCGCGCCCAACTCGCCCAGATATTGAACGAGGTTGTAAGTGAAAGAGTCATAGTTGTCGATCACGGCAATCATATCTGCCCCCTTGATGAGTGATGAGTGAAAAGTGATATCCGGTTGTAATTCACTCTTCACTCATCACTTTTCAGCTAATTCAATCGCTACCGCTAATGCCTTCGCCTTGGTCAACGTTTCCTGATATTCACTCGCCGGATCAGAATCCGCCACGATTCCCGCGCCGGCCTGAATGCTGACCACATCGCCCAGCATCTGCATGGTGCGGATGGCGATGCACGTATCCATCGCGCCATCGTACGAGAAGTAACCTACCGAACCAGCATACAAGCCCCGATCGAGCTGCTCCAGATCGCGGACGATCTCCATAGCGCGCACTTTCGGCGCGCCGCTGACCGTGCCCGCCGGGAACGTCGCACGCAGCAGATCGAAGGCATCGATACCGTCGCGCAATTTGCCTTCCACTTGCGAGACGATGTGCATCACGTGCGAGTAGCGTTCCACCACAAACAGATCGGGGACGTGCACCGTGCCGTACTCGCATGCGCGACCGAGATCGTTGCGTCCCAGATCGACCAACATCACGTGCTCGGCACGCTCTTTCGGATCGGCCAGCAGTTCCTGCTCCAGCGCCACATCTTCGGCAGGATGCGATCCGCGTCGCCGCGTGCCCGCGATCGGGCGGACGGTAGCCGTGCGGCCTTCCAAGCGCACCAGCATTTCCGGCGAAGCACCGATCACATGATAAGGTTTGCCATCCGCCTCGCCAAAATCGAAGAAGAACATGTACGGCGAAGGATTCAGCCGCCGCAGCGCGCGATAAATATCGAACGGTTGCGCGGAGGTGCGGCGTGACAAGCGCTGCGACAACACCACTTGAAAGATGTCGCCCGCCGCGATGTGTTCTTTGGCAGCACGCACGATTTCTTCAAAGCCAAATTGAGTGAAGTTCGATGACAATGTGGATGGAGATGGTGCGTGTTGCGTGGTGCGTGCTGGCAGCGGCGCAGATAATCGATCAGCGATGCGATCGATGCGATCGATGGCGTCGGCGTACGCGGCTTCGGGATCGCCATTGAGGTGCGCGTTGACGATGATCAACAGGCGACCACGCGCATGATCGAACGCGACCAGCGTATCCGTCAGCATGTACAGCGCTTCGGGCAAGCCTTCTGCGCCAGCCGGACTTTCGTCCGGCGATGTATGCGGCGGATTGTCATCCGCCGCGAGCACATCGAGTTTTGGTTCGAAGAAGCGGATCACATCGTAGCCCAAATAACCCACCAAGCCACCTACAAAACGCGGCAAGCCCGGCAGTGCCACTGGCTTGAAGCGCGCCAATTCTTCTTGCAAGACGTGCAGTGGATCTTTGCCCTTAGGCAGATCAGCCGTGGTCGTGTGATCATTCGATCGGCGGGTGTATGACCGCTGGTTGAAGCTCAGCACCGCGTTGGGCTCAATCCCGATGAACGAATAGCGCCCCACCTGCTCACCCCCCTCGACGCTCTCCAACAAAAACGACGCGCCGTGCCCCGCCAGTTTCAAGTACACCGACACCGGCGTGTCGAGATCGGCGGGCAGCTCACGATAGATCGGAATCAAGTTGCCCTGCGCCGAGAGTTCCAAAACTTCATTCAATGAAGGGTGAATCTCGGTTCGCTCGCGCGTCATTGGTTCAGCCAGCATTGTCCCCTCCAACAAAACGAGTCATGAGTAACGAGTGAAGAGATCTCATTCGTTACTCATGACTTGTTACTCGTTATGCGTTCACCTTCGGCAATCCCGCAATCGCCTTGTGCACTTCTTCGGCCGGATATTCGTAATCTTCCAACTCGCCCGCGAAGTAACTGCGATAGCCCGCCATATCGAAGTGACCGTGGCCGCTCAGGTTGAACAGAATCACCTTCTTCTCGCCGGATTCTTTAGCCTTCAGCGCTTCGTCAATGGCTGCGCGAATCGCGTGCGCGGATTCGGGCGCGGGGATGATGCCTTCCGTGCGCGTGAATTGCACGGCGGCCGCGAACACCGG
>Ga0182021_10008759_pt1 | contig 11975 bp, 12 predicted proteins | sample 612E3MmetaG_FD_120493 | JGI IMG/M metagenome (GOLD analysis project Ga0182021, IMG submission 120493) | Permafrost microbial communities from Stordalen Mire, Sweden - 612E3M metaG (Illumina Assembly) | ecosystem: Environmental > Terrestrial > Soil > Wetlands > Permafrost | place: Sweden...
CATGGCCGCTACCGTCATCAGCCCCAGGGGCGGCATGACCGACTTGAATCCGGCGGCCTTAAGCGCGCTGTCATGGCTCCAGAATGTTTGCGGAGTCTTCGGCTGTACCATCAATACATTTATTTCTCTCATTATGTCCTCCTTCTGTTCATCTATTCTGATAGTAGGAATCATTATCCCGTATGATCCCTCTTGATTATCCGGCTATAAGATACGCCTTGCTTTTTATATTGTCAATAAAAAAAGCAAAATAAATAGCAATAATAATAACACCTGTATTGCTACGATAATGTACAATGTGAATAACATATTGTTTTTGGAAGGTTTTTGGATGTTATCAGTAAGGTCTGTTATTACATCGAATCCCTCTCCCTTGAGGGGAGAGGTCGGGAGAGGGTGAAAGTAGTGTCGTCCGAACTTTCATGTTCACCTTTAAATTTTAAGGTCTAACGTAGAACGTTTTATCATCGTTTTCAAGTTGACACACGCCACGAGGTCTAATATATTTCAGAAAGCGCTTTTTCTTTATTAAATGAACCGCGCAATTTTTATCAATTTAATAGCACAAAATGCCGTAAATAATAGATTCTGCGTTCCTGCCCATCCAGGCAAAACAACGTCTTTCTGCATGATTCATATTCTCTAAAGGAGACCGGTATCATGAGGGATATATCAGTTGGAAAAATAAAAAAGATTCATTTCATTGAATACAACGCGAAGATGAACACTCTGGGCTCCATCAATCCGATGTTCCCCAAGTACGGCACCACCGTGCTTTCATCACTGCTGCGTGATAGGGGATATGATGTCACGGTATACCTTGAAGGTATAAGCAGGATGGATTTCGATAAAATGACGGATTGTGACCTTATCTGCTATCCCGTGTTCGCCCCGGCGCTCAACAAGGTGCGTGAATCGGCGCAGAGGGTAATGAAAGAAAAGCCGGGCATCCCGATCATCATGGGCGGGCCGCAGGTTTGCTACTTCCCCGAAAGCGTCGTTGAGTGCTGTGATTTCGCGGTGCGTTGCGAGGGGGACGAGGTACTGCCGGAGTTGATCGCGTGCCTCAATAACGGCAAAGATCCCTACGCTGTCAGGGGCATATCCTACATGAAAGACTCAGAGATCATACACAATCCGGAAGCGCCCCCTCCCGCGATACCGCCGACGATTCCCGACTGGAGCCTTATCGAAGGATTCGACCGGGCGTCGAAGAGCGTTCTGGATAGAAGGAGAATCATCCATACCCTGCAGACAACAAGAGGATGCCGGTTCAAATGCAAATTCTGCCCCACATACAAGCTTTTCCAGGGGCAATACCGCAGCCGCGATATCGACAGCGTCATTGCGGACATAAAAAAGAGAAAAGACCTCAACTTTATATTCTTCGTTGTTGACAACGATTTCTGCAGCGACAGGAAAAAGACGCGCGAACTTCTCAAAAGGATTATTGATGAAGACCTCGACGTCCGGTTTACCATCTTCGAACGGCACGAAATAGGCCGCGATAACGAAATGCTCGATCTTTTATTCAGGGCCGGAGTCGGCACGATCATTGTCGGCGTGGAATCCCTGCATAACGAAAGCCTCGACGTCTACAACAAAAAGCAGACCCGCGACGACATCATAAAATCCATCAAGAATATACAGCGGCACGGCATTCACGTCCTCACAACCTTTGTGATTGGCTGCGACGAGGACACGGTAGCCAGCGCCGATGAAATCGTCAAATTCGTCAACGACAACAAATTCACCCTGAACCTCTTTATCATGATGGATCTGGAAGAGGACGAGAGCAAGGGGCTGATGATCCCCTTAAACAGAAGATTCTGGACATATTGGAGGCGGGATTATCCCGGCGATATGAGTTTCTTCGATTATGCCACCGGAAGTTTTGTGATGTATTTCCCGAAGAGGATGAAACCCAGCACCCTCCAGAAGGCCGTGCTCGACATCTACGACCGGACATACACGCACAAACATATTCTCGGCAATGTTTTTGCGAGAAGCATCGCGCGTGCCGCCATGGGCATAAACCTGGGCTACGGAATTAAAAGAATGAACGACAATCTCAGGCAGGTCATCGAAAAATACAAATACATGGAATTCCTGGAAAGCATCGAAAAGGATCTCTACGACGAAAGCGAAGTGCTCATCGAGGAGAAGCTTGCTGTCTTCAATTCCGGAAAGTTCCCCCTTCCCCCGCCGATGCAGCAGGAGGCGGACGTAAAAGATTCCTACATATTCCTGCGGGCAGCGGCGATGATTCCCGTGATATTCAGGATTATTTTTGCGCGGATAAGAAAGAGGCTGTCCGGGAAAAAGGGTTGGTGAGATACGCGGATAAGGCGAGGCCGGAACCGGAAAATAATTCCGGCTGCACACATCATGTATTTCAAGACATTGCCCTGATTGCGGGTGAAAAATTTTATTCTGATATTAATTTATTTTTATGCTAGCATAACGCTTATTGTAATTATCGGTAAGGTAAAATTTAATATTACCTGTTTTTTACAAAATCAACTTATTAAATGCAGTACGAAAGGAGAATGTCATGAAAAAAATTTGTATGTTGGCGGCAATATTAATGATGATGTTTTTTATTACAGCGGTAAATGTATATGCCAGACCGGGCGGATTACCGGATATTAATTATGATGATTCGATTAAAACGTGTGACTGTAATCTTTTCCCTCAGTGCTGTGATAAACCGGCTCCTCCTCCGATGAAGGAGAGAGTCACCATAAGGCTTAATGTTGAATTCGATACCGATAAGGAAATTGTCAAGGACCAATATTATGACGACATCAAGAGAGTAGCTGATTTCATGAAACAATATCCTGATTCAACAGCGGCAATTGAAGGTCATACTGATAATGTTGACACTGCTGAATACAATCAGAAATTATCCGAAAAACGCGCTAATAGCGTTCGTCAATATATTATTGACAAATTCGGAATCGATGGTTCCCGCCTTACCGCCGCCGGTTACGGATTGAGCAGGCCGATTGCCAGCAATGATACCGAAGAAGGCCGTCAGAAGAACCGCCGGGTTGACGCTGTCCTCGAAGCGATTAGAATAGTTCGATAATTTTTAAATCTTTATAATTTTAAATCAGTGAAAGACCCCGTAACCAAGGCAAGGTTACGGGGTCTTTTTTGATGATAGTTTATACTCGGGCGTGAATTGTGCGGGAAGGAGTTAATAAAAATAATCTTTATAAAATTCCGAAAAATTAACCTGTTTGGAAAAAGTTAATACCCTTAATTTGCCGGGCCGGCTTCCGGAATGCTCCCCCCGAGACTCTTAACAAATTTGATGAAAGGTTCCTGCGCGTATAACAGCTTTCCCGCCACCTTGCGCAATTTATCCACCTTCTCCTCGGGCAGAGTGAGAACTGTCGGTATACCCTGAAAGTATTCCCTTTCTTCCTTATCGGGAAGTGAATCAAAACAGACATGGATTATATAAATTTCCACATCCTTTTTACCGGCCTTTTTCAATTCATTTGTCCATTCCTCAGAGTAGCGGTGCAGCAGATCAATCGTCTCGAAATTGTATTTATTGATCATGATTGTTGAAGACGCGTCGAGAATGGCTCCAATGCCCGGGATTTCGCCAATCAGGCTCCACTTTTTTCTTTCCTGCGTTTGCGCGTCAACGATGATGAAAACCAGTCGGCGGCTCCCTGTAATATTTTCTTTTCTCATAATTTCCTTGATGCCGCCCATGGCCGCGATGCTTTCTATAATGCTCCGTATGCCGAGGTTATCCGATACGCCGCCGTCGATCAGGTGAATATATGGTTTTGCCTCCGGATCGAGATAGGTTTTTGTCATCAGTGCTTTGTAATATACGCGGCTTGTCGGATCAGGCTTGGCCAGAGCGCTGGTCATCCAGGGAGGTTGTTTGTAGTCGCATTCTCCGGCGTAGTTTTTGAGAATAACCGGAGACAGAGCTCCGGGAAGAGCCGCCGAGGCCGCGACAGCCCGAGCCAGAGGGAATTTTTCGAAATCCGAACAGATGAGAGAAAACTGGCTGGGTATGAACGAAAAGATTATGCCGTCATCGGCGTCCGTAGCCAGGATGTTGACGGCCGGGCCTTTGCCGCTGGCCAGGTCTCCCAGCGTGGCGCCGTGAAAAATCATGCTGTCATAGTATTCCTGTGCTATATCACTTCTCCCGAAGTGGGGCGACCATAACCGGAACCAGTTTACCGGATTAATTGCCGTGCGTATGAGGCCGACTTGAAGATTTTTCAGCAGTACCTTTTCCCGGAAATCTTTAAAGGCATCCCTGCCGTGCAATCCGTAATAAGCCGCGGTAAAGCTTCCGCCGGAAACGCCGGTGATTAAATCAACTTCATCCAGAAGGGTGTGCCTGACTGGAGCGGTTTGTGACTCGGAAATATTTTGCGGCGCGGGAATTTCAACCTGATCAAGCGCCTCCAGAATACCATAAGACAGGGCCGCCGCCCTGATACCACCGCCGGAAAAGGAAAGAATAAGGAACAAATCATCGGATTTAGCCTGCGAAATCAATTTGCTCTCCATCGGATGTTCCCGCGTTTTCATATCCAGTTTGGGATTCATGGCATACTGGGCGGTACACGATGTGAGCATCAGGAAAACCGCGCTGGCTGCGAAAATCTTCAATGATTGCGGAAAAAATTTCGATCTCATTTTCACCTCGTGTACATAGAGCGATTTAATATCATTGTTTGAAGGAAATTATCTTTAATATAAAACAGTATAGGAAAATCATTCTTTTGTGTCAATTCGAATAAAGCTAATGAGCCAAGCAGGGACTTGACCCGTTGCTCTCTACTAATAAATCTTCCCGCCCTTGAGGGGAGGGATTAAGAGGGTGGTTGAAATATTTCTTTTATGTCATTCCGGCGAAGGCCAGAATTCAGTTTACTTGAAAAACGTGAAATGATGATTACTTTATAATTGAAGAATAATGAGGAAATAAATTATGTCAGTAATCGCCCACAAAACACACTATATAGCATCCGATTCATTTCGCATAATCATTATGTTATCGGCTTGGGGATTTGCGCTGGTGATTACTTCTTTTCTGTTCCTTTGGCTGGGTCACCTTCTGGATGAATTGCTGGGCACTCCCCCGAAATTCATGCTAAGTTTGTTTTTGCTGGCCATCATAGGCTGTTTTATAGAAATATATCAGGTAGCTTCGAAAATCATGAGTCCCAAGCTTTAGAAACGTAGTGCACTGGAAAATAGGGCGATGTCCCTAATTACCATATTGAGGAGCGGATTATGGAAGAATTCTGGAAAACAATAAAAACTTTTTTAACCGGATGGGGCAGTTTTGTGACAGGCATTGGCGCAGTTGCAATCTTATTTTACGTCATCTATTTAATAATCAAGGCAATCTTTTTTTAAAGAAAAGTAAAACACTGTGTTGTCAACGTTGTATCGCAATTAATGAAACCGACCTACTATTTTCAGATAAACTAGTATGGTGTCCCCTGATTTTCGTGATCCCTTTTCTTTTAATATTCATGTTATTGACCACAACCAATCCATATTTTTCGTATGGAATTTTGTCTTAATGAGATTCTAAATATGATGCCAATGATTGGATATCCGGAAAAAGATGAGATTCTGTGATCCCAAAAATCTCAAGAGCCTGTCGCAATGAGTTTTTGTCTTCCGCCGGAATATTAATTTCATAAAGAAATGTATCATTAAGCTCTTTTTGCAAATCTTCTAAACTTATCGGCGATGCATGAATTGTAAAAACGGACTGCTGAACGAATATGCGTAAATCGAATTCAAGGCCAGCCATTGCTAATATGTACTTTTCCCCGCTAAATGCACCATCGAAAGCCGAATTAATGATTTTTTCTACTTCAGGTGAATTGTAAAGAAAAATTGCCTTATTAGAATTTGGAAATTGCTTTCTATTCAACTTTATAGGATTAAGTGCCCAGAGTGACGCCGGTTCATCTGGCTCTTTATTTACCGCAAAGTATAACGCTATTAAGAAGTTTGAACTCCAATCTAAAAGTCTTGTAGAAAGTCCATAATGTTGCATTAGAAAAAGTTGATTGCATCTCTTTTTTGGCCAAGAAGGGTAACGTGTAGGTGCTTGTCGCACAAACTCATGAATTATATTGAACTCACGATAGGGATCACTATGGTTTAGGTTTCTATGAATTTTGGTATTTAAAGATGGGTATTTTTTAGGTTGACCACGCCACCAAAGCCTTTCATCACCTAACGTATTTTTAGCTTCAATTACACTTTCAAAAAGGTTATTAACTGCTTTGAAAGCATCTTCCATTTTGGGTATTTTTTCACTCTTCATTTTGCAAAACTGGGGACAGCTGTCCCTATTTTCCCAAAGGTGAATGGCGAAGTGTGAAAGGCGTTCACGTTCAGCTTTTCACACTTCGATCCAGTAGATTTAGTAGATTGCTAATGCGTCTATTCTTGAGGAGGATGTCACATAGGCGCCGAGCGATGTCAATGCTCCCGACGAATCCATGGAGAATGCTTCTATATGACTGTCCTCTGTCACGTAGACATATTTGTCGCCGGAACTGACAATCGCGTAGCCGCTGGTGTTGTATGAAGTGCTAAACGAAGAACCGGAAACCGCAGTGAGCGTCCCGTCTGAGGCCACCGAAATCACCGATACTTGGGGAGCGCTACCTCCCGCAGCAACGGCAAATTTGCCCGAAGGGGACAGGCTAATACATTGATTGTTGTTGGTCAGGGAAAGCGAATCGGCAACCGTGGGAGTTCCGTCGGAGGCCACGCTGTAACTGGTGACGTCGTTTCCGTAATTATAGGCGCCGGAAACAGCCAGCGAATCGGAAACAAAGGCAAAAGACGCAACCTGGCCGCTGCCGGTATAATCAAACGGCGATCCGGATATTTCGGTCAATGTTCCGTCGGAAGCCACACTCATTACCGCAATGGTGTTGCCTCCTTCCGGTTGCGCCACATACAGTATGTTACCGGAGGTATTAAGGGCAATGCCGTCAATGTTGTTGTCTTCAGAAAGAGAGAAGGGAGAGCCGGAAACCGCCGTAAGGGTGCCGTTGGTCGCTATGGAGAAAACCGAAATACTGCTGCCTGAACCGTTAGACACGAAAAGGAAATTCTCGTTTGCATCCACGGCAAGGCTTCCGCTGCCTGCCATTGTTCCTCCGCCGGAAACAGGCGAACCTATGGCGGTAAGGGCGCCGGTGCTTGAATCAATGGAAAATACGGAAATCGTATTATCGTTTTTATTTGAAGCGAAAAGAAGTTTCTTGTTTCGGGCGATGGCAATGGCTTTGGCGCCGAAATATCCGCTACTGCTGGTGCCTCCGGTGGCAAACGGCGAGCCGGATATTTCAGTCAGGGTTCCGTCGCTGCCGATGGAGTATGCCGCTACATAATTGGTTGACTTGTTGAGGTTAGCATAAAGGAATTTGCTTTCTACCGAGGGGCTGGGCGAGGCGCCGTTACCCGGGGTACATGCCGAAATAAACATCATTAAGAAAAAGATAACGCAGATATTTTTAAATAAATAAAAAATGTTTTTCATGTTTTATCCCTCACTTTGAAATATAATAATTATAAGAAATTTCACTTAAATAAGTGATATTCTTATATCCGTAATGCCGCTATATGTTAAGCGCGAAGAGTGGGTTCTTGAAATATCAGTTTTCAACCTCCAATCAACATTAGAAATTCATTTTAGTGAAACATGCAGAAAAATGTGGGACTTCAACTAAACAATTTCTGTTTAAAATTGTTTAGTTTGGCGAATAATACAAAATCTTAAATATATTGCAAGAAAAAAGATTAGAAAAAACAAGTCTTAAGTTTTAAGTATTAAGTGTTGCGTGCCAAGACATCGTGGCCAAAGTTCTTTGACAATCGAAAGAAAGGTCATGAACTTGCTTAAAGCAATTCTTGCAACAGAAATATGAGACCAATCAGTCCGAGAATGCCGCTGCCATACCAGAGCCATTTTCTTCTTGTCAAAACAGCTATCGCCGAAACTGCAATTGCGATCTGAAAGACTGTGACTGCCTTTGCCAATATGTTGTGAGCCGTGAGATGAGTAGAAGAAGACTTCTGTTTTTCTTTTGCTTGATCTTCGATCTCCCTCTGTTCTTCTTTATATTTCTTAACTTTCTCTTCGTCTTTTACGGAGGTCTGCTTACCTAATGCGCCGAGTGTTTCGATCTTGCTTTCGAGAACCGCGGATTTGATTCCTTTTGCCTGATAATATGCCCATTGATCAGAAGCTTGAATCTGCTCAATCAGCGCTTCATTTGCATGGTGGCCCGCCATTAATGAACATAAGGCGGCAAATACGGCGAGAATGGCCGTGCTCAAAGCCACCCCAAATACCCACTTTTCTCCGGCTTTTTCTGCTTCTTCTTGAATGGCTTCATGTAACTTTTCGACTGGAACTTCGATTTCTTCAGGCATGATATCTCCTTTGATTATATGTTTTATCTATAATGAATTTTGATTTCTCGTCTCGTCATTTTTCTGCAGTGGATCTGAACGGTATATTTTAGTATTGACCTATAAAGGATATTTTTACCACATGTTACTTTATAATTCAGCAATTTTTAGTGAGACCAGCAATATAGTTTCTGCCCCACATGGCTTCGCATGTGGGATAATTCAACTTACAGATATTACTGTGTTGCGCTTGTAATATCTGAGTTTCATTAAAGCTTGGGTCTCACTGTCCTACGTCGCTTCGCTCCTAGGATAGTTCCCAATAGCCAATAGCTATTGGATAATTCGACTTACTCTTCAAACTTCGCCATGCTCGTTTTCAGAGAGTCTCACTACCACTAACGCTTCGAGCTGCGCGCAGCTTGCTCTCAGCGTGTGTCACTATTATTCCGCGATTGTTTTTCTGATGAGGGCGAAAAGGTAGGCAACCTCCGCCTCGTCCAGACCTTTGGCGAATTCCAAAACGGCCTTATCGCTGCGGGCAATGATTCCCTTGGAGCCGGCCATTTTTATTAATGACAGAAGAAAGCGGGGGACAGGGCGCCCGTCGGGCATTCGGGGTGTGCCTGTGTCGCCCAGTTGGACTTTCTGCATTCCGGGGACCTCGATTGTGTTCATTACCCCTCGCGTTGAAGGAGCTACAAGATCTTCGAGTTCGGAGACGGGAATCTCCGTAGTTGTGCTCTTGCCCTGTTTCAGCGCTTCCACACGAAGATAAGCTTTCGTAACGGTAATCAGCTCAAACTCTTTTTTAAAGCGCAGCATTTTCCAAAGCGACGATAAGACGGGCAAAGCAATAAAGAAGAAACCGATGAAGCCCAGGAAAATAAAGCGGACAAAATCGGGCATGGGCGACGCGAGAACTCCCGGTAAAAAAAACCAGGCCACGATGCCGGCGAAGACGAGGGAAAAGATGAAGGGAATATAATGGAGTCCGCTCATCGGTGATTCGGAATTGTGAATGATGACGCCATCTCCCGTTCGTTCCAAACGCGAGCGCATGTTAGAAGGTTCCGGCGGCAAAACGCTGACCGACTCGCCTGTTCGCCGCATCCGGTCTCTGTATGATTCGTCCAGATGCTCAGGATCGCGGGTTATAGTCTCGCCTGTAGAAGAATCTACGAGCGGTTTTCTCAAAAAACGGGCCAGCTCTTCGGCCAATTGTCTTGCTTCGGTGAAGCTCGTGGGCTGTAAGACGGAAAGGGGAGTTGTGATATTCTCGCCGGAGAGTTTCACCGGCCAGGTCGCGGGGGAATCGCTGTCGCCGCTGGAGAAGTTCATTTCCACCTGACGGATCGAGTCGAGCAGATATTCCGTGCGCTTCATGGGCACAAGCAGGCCATACCATTGAATAATGTGTCCTCTGCTCCGATCAAGGATAATACCGCTGCGTCCGAAAACAAGAGCGGCTCCCACGGCGGCAAACACGGCGCCGAACAGGACGACAAAAATAGAAGGCAGTGTCCCCGGTGAGCCCTTCACGGGAATAATCCCTAACGGAATCTGCATGACGAAGAGGCCGACCAGCAGGAAGGGCAACCCGAAGATGGAAATACAGCCGCCTCCGCTGTTAATTTCCAAAGTCGCCTGATCCTTGTAGGTAAAGGGGCTTTTCTTCGCGCCGATGGAGGATTGGTTAAAAATGTTCATATGAGAAGCACCATTTTTCAGTCGTTGAAATAGTCTCCTGTCCACTTGCATGATTTAATAAAAACATCAATCCCCGTTGTTCCGCTGTTGATTACAAACTCACTTACGCCGAAGTGCGGCGAATCGGGATTTCCTCCTTGAATCAATAGGTAAAACTTCATATCGGGGAGAATGTCCGATCATTTGTTTTTGCTATGATAACGGATTATCAATTATCAAGAATGCAGAGCATGGAATTATCCACTAGGTTGGTGCGAGCGCCCTGTTTCTTCAGACCTTCCAGTGTATCCGGGATCGAAATTCGCTATGATCGCTTGACGCGTTTTGTCGATCAGCTCTTGAACTGTATCAGTGGTATAGCCGCTGGTATCGATGGGGTCCCCGATGACGACCTGGATCTTTCCCGGTTTCAGGGTGAGGCTTTTCTTGGGCAGAACTCGCCGACTTCCATTGACGGTAACCGGCAGGATGGGGATCTTCCGCCGGACGGCTGTTACGAATCCCCCCTTTTTGAATTCGTGAATCTGCCCATCGGGCGACCGCGTCCCTTCGGCAAAAACCATTACACTCACGCCCCCTGGCAGTCGATCAAATCCCTTGTTGATGCTTTCGATGGCCTTGATTGTATTGGAGCGGTCAATGAAGATGTTTCGTGAGGCGTACAATCCGTATCCGAAAATGGGGATTTTGAGGAGTTCCTTTTTGATAATCCATCGGAATTGAATGCCCAACCTGGTAACCAACGCGATGATGTCATAAAGCGACTGATGATTGGAAATGATGATATAAGATGTTCCCTTTTGAATTTTATCCTTGTTTTTTATTTCCGTACGGACAAAGGATACGGCAAGCATGGTGTATGCCCAGAGCTTCGAAATAGAAAACGCAAGATTGCCGGTACGGCTCAATAGACCTATGGGTATGATGAAAATACACAGGATGACGGTTGCAATTGTTGCCCACAAACCAAGCCACGCAATACATGTTGCCTTGTACAATGATTTCATAGCATAGCCTCCTTTTTGCAGAGGGTCACTTCACCAGCCTAATTTGTTTGTTTCCTGGATTCCGGCCTCCGCCGGAATGACGTCAAATCCATTTGAGAATTCCCGCGAACACGATTAGCGCAATGGCGTTAATGGCGAAAAGAGAACCGATGAAAAGTTTTTGTGCCCGTGGTTCCCAGTCATGCACGTAACAGGCGGCGGCGAAGAAGGGGATGTATACCGTCACAAAAACCGGGAAAGCGCCCCACCATCTGTAAACCCACACAAACGTCGGCGTCTTCACCAGGAATATTTCCAGAATGGAGGCAAACGCGGCATTGGTAACCGCGAAGAACAAACGGTTATTGATGCCCATAATTTTCAGCGTGGGATCTTTCGGCATCAGCTTGCAAACAACAATTCCGGCGATAGAGAACATCAGGCTGATTTCGATTCCGACACCAACCATTATTACGAACGCTGATCCGGCAGGCACCGTCCAAAGAGCATGACCGGAAAAATGCTGGATGAGCGCGTTGACGACTTCCACAAACCAATGGACCATGTAAAGCGCCAGCCCGCCGGCGATAACGCGAAAATTGCCCTTTTCGAACTCGTTGGCATAGATGTATAAAACGATGACAAGGAGAGGGATGACATACCACTGGAACGTTGCGCCGCTCCTTAAAATGTTCAAGGCCTGCTGGGTTGCTTCCGGGTTGTTCAAATTCATATAAATACCTCCTTTGTCGTCTTCATACCAATTCGCTTGTAAGTTACCGTCTTGCAGGCGGTAATTACCGGTAAGGTAAAAATCTTATTTACTATGCGCTCCCC
>Ga0182021_10008760_pt1 | contig 11974 bp, 10 predicted proteins | sample 612E3MmetaG_FD_120493 | JGI IMG/M metagenome (GOLD analysis project Ga0182021, IMG submission 120493) | Permafrost microbial communities from Stordalen Mire, Sweden - 612E3M metaG (Illumina Assembly) | ecosystem: Environmental > Terrestrial > Soil > Wetlands > Permafrost | place: Sweden...
CGATTCTGAAGGCATTCAGCAAACCGTTCTGCAGGGTCTACACCCTGATTATTGATCAAATCTAAAAATGTTGGCGGAAGGAGTTTTTAGTATGCCAGAATTTACCAAGCTTTTTACACCCGGGAAAATGGGAAAAGTCGAAATTAAAAACAGGATCATCTTCGCCCCCTGCGGCACGCACTATTCTACACATTACGGCTACATCTCCCAGCAGCAGCTGGATTACTACGCCGAACGCGGCCGGGGCGGCGCGGGTCTTTTGATCATTGAAGGCGCCAGCTGCCGCAAACGCGGTAAGCCGGGACGTATCCTGGTGAACGATGATAAATTTATCCCGGGCATGAAAAAGCTGGCGGATGCCGTGCACGAAGCCGGCGCCAAAGTGGTCATGCAAATGAGCAGCCACCAGGGCAGCATGGATGAAGTCGACTCGGCTTCACCATCCGGACTGCCGCATCCTTTTGCCGGATGGTCTACCTCCATCCCGAAGAAAACCAGAATGATCACCGTTGGAGATTTGGAAGAATTAGCCGTAGAATACGGCGAGGCTGCGCGCAGGATCATGCTGGCCGGATTTGACGGTGTGGTAATTCACGGCGCCAACGGTTATCTCCCCTGCGAATTACTCTCCCGGCGCTTTAACAAAAGAACCGATGCCTACGGCGGCGACCTCAAAGGTCGCGCCAAATTCCTCTTGGACCTGGTGCGATTGACCAGAGAGAAAACATCGCCGGATTTTGCAGTCTTGATGCGTTTGATGGGTTCCGACCGGGTGAACACTGCCAATGATGAAGGCTGGGGTTTACAGGACAGCGTTGAACTCTGCAAACTGATGGAAGCCAACGGTGTGACCGCCATAAATATTACCAGCGGTTCACAGGAAACACCGGAGTGGTCATGTCCACCTTATTTTATGCCTGACGGCTGCAATGTCGATGTGACCTCCGCGGTGAAAAAAGCCGGCGTGAAAATGCCGATCTGGGTGACGGGTAAAATTATGAACCCGGCATTGGCGGAGAAGATACTGGAAGACGGCGATGCCGATTTCATCTGCAGCGCCCGTAGTTTGATCGCCGACCCGCAATGGCCGAACAAAGCAAAGGCCGGCCATGTAGAAGATATCTGCCCGTGTATTTGTGATGATCGCTGTCTGGAAGACGTTATGGTGGATTGGCAGCCGATGTCCTGCACCGTGAATCCGATGGTCGGCAAAGAAAGAGAGTATCAGGCTAAACTGCCGCGTATCACCAAGAAGAAGAAAGTCCTGGTTTTAGGCGGCGGCCCCGGCGGTATGCAAGCAGCCATTGTATCTGCACAGAAAGGCCACCATGTCACGTTATGGGAGAAAGGCAGCGAACTCGGCGGACAATTGATTTTAGCCGCCATTCCGCCGGACAAGCAGGATCTGGGCAATTTGTTGACTTACTTGAAACTCCAGGTAGCCAAGGCCGGAGTAAAGGTTGTTTATAATAAAAAGGCAACGCCCGCCGCGGTTAAGGCTTTTGCGCCGGATGCCGTAATTGTCGCGGTTGGTTCTACTCCCTGGGTTCCTCCGATACCCGGTATCGATGGGAAAAATGTAGTAAACTGCCGCGAAGTTCTGTCAGGCGATAAAAAAGTCGGCAAGAAGGTTGTCGAGATCGGCGCCGGGCATGTCGGTTGCGAAACCTGTTTCTTCCTGGCGGAGAACGGCGCTGAAGTCACAATGACCTTCCCAGAACCGGCCATCGAAGCTAAATTCTGGATGTTTAAAAAATACTTCCTGGACAAATTGGCCAAGGATAACGTCAAGATCTATCCCCATGTCCAATTCAGGGAGATCACTGAGAAAGGTGTCGCGATCATCACTGAAGACGGAATTGAGAAGTTCCTGGAGTGCGATACGGTCGTGTTATCAACAGGTTCCACTCCTGACGACAAATTAGCCAAAGCGCTCAAGGGCAAATACCTTGATTTCGCAGAAGTCGGCGATTGCGTCAAACCGCGGAAGATCCGCGAGGCAATGGAAGAAGGTATCTGGGCCGGAGTATCGCTGTAAGCTGAATCGAATATCCGATTAAATGAAAGAGGCTGGATAAAATCCAGCCTCTTTTTTATTTTCCAGTTCCGGTCAGTTTCAAGATTGCGGTAATTAGTGTCGGTTTGCTTCGTATAAGGATTCGTTAACTTCGGGAATCAAATATTTATCCGGTTACTGGTATTTTGCGGCTTTCTTGATTACTTTTGTTAAAGATGCGATCAGTTCGCTGCATTCATCATCGGACAAAGAGGACATAATCGCCTTGTCCGACTTCATTTTTTTACTCTGGTTATATATTTCCATCCCTTTTTCCGTTAATTCAAAACGTAATAATGTGGATTTCGGTGTTTCCCGCACCTTTTTGACCAGTCCGTCTTTTTCCATCTTGGTCATTTGCACGGAAAGTGTGTTGATCTCTCTTTCGTTGTACTCGGCCAATTCCACCAGTGTAGCTTTGTGCCCCAGAATGTTTAAAATATGCAAAATGTAAGCTTGCCGGGAAGAAATATTATACGGCGCCAGCTCTTTTTGCCGCGCATTCAGCAGCATATCCCTGGCCCGGTTAATTAATAACCGCGCTTGTAAACGATTATCCTTGTCCGTGATTTCTTTCATAATGCCAACCCTTTTTCCGATACTACCATATAATAGAACGTTTATGTATTTTCCGCCAGAGGGTAAATAGTCACATCCGAATGTTCTGCTTTCTTGCCGCGAAAAAAAAGACCGCAGATCAACCCCGCATAGCACCGACCCGTACTCTATTTTAGGTCCAGCAGGCAACGGCTGAGATAGCCTTTGGCCTCTGCCGCGATCCCCATCTGCCGGGCAACAGGATATGAGCAAGCGCCAATGACATGGACGTCCAGCGCACGCTTATAGCCTACATCTTTCAGATTCTGCAGCAACTGGATCCAATCGATGTTACTTCTGCCGGGAGTTTGCTGTTCAGTAGTCTCCGGATAATTTTGTGGCGGCGGGCAATCGTGAAAATGCGTGTGCACTATTTTCGAGCCGAGCTTTAACACTGTCTCCGCGGGGTCGCTGCCGCCTCGCGTCAAATGCAGCGGGTCGATCGTCACTCCTAAGCTGGGTGAGTTAACTTCGTCCACCATTTGAAACACTGTAGCGGCATTATAAACCGAAGCGCCTCCGTGCGGTTTCACACCCAGGATGACGCCCTTGCTATCCGCCTGTTCACAAACTCTCTTGATGAACTTGAATTCCTGTTTGGTTATCTCTTTATCGTCAGCCTTGCCGAAAGCGCGCATCGTGACAACGGGGATATTCAATTTAGCCGCGACATCCAGCGTTTTGATCAATATCTTAAAATTCTCTTCGTTACGCACCGGCCCCAGACCGATTTGAATGGCAAACAATTCCAACCCGTATTTTTGGGCTGCATTCCTGACATGATCGATGTAATACTGTGATGTATCCAGGGCAATGTGTAAAGCCCATTCATCCTGATGGCACAATTCAGCCCCGGCGAAACCGGCCCAGGCGATGTGCTGCAGAGCCGCGTCCAGACTCAGTTGACTGAATATTACAGAGTTACATCCCAATTTCATCTTGTATTCTCCTTAATCACTATTTAATACTATCTAAACCGTGTTTCATGGTATTTTATTTTAAATGATTGTAAAAAACAACATTTACCTGAGTTTTTACGAAAATTGGCTTCGTCGACAGTTAATCCATTACCTTGACAACGCGCAAAACCCGATGTTATGCTGAACTAGATTAATATTCTATCACGATTTCTATACTATATTCCATTAAGAAAACAATCACTATCTATTCTAATGGGAACTACACCTGAAACTAAAGGGAGGAATGAATGAAAAGAAAAGCAATCTGGATTGTGCTCACCTTGCTCCTGGTAACATCAATGATCATGGCTTCATGTAACACAACGACATCAACAACGACCACGACCTCTAAGCAGACCCCGACTTCAACGACTGCCGTGACTTCGATACCGCCCACAACGACGTCCTCGGCGGTTGTGACCAATAAACCGACCACCACTTCGACGGCATCAGGTGGTAACTGGTGGGACAAACTTGGTAAACCGACTTACGGCGGCGATCTGACGGTATCTTTACCGCAGAACATTTCAAGCTGGGATGATTATGACGGCTCCGGTTTCTGCAACTTGAATACCGCCTATCAGGACGATCTGGTTTCTGATAACTGGGCACTGGACCCATCGATATTTGCTTATCAGTTGTCCTTCCGCTCCAGCGATTATGAAGTCGGCAGCATGGGTAAATCCTGGGAATTCACCGACCCCAACACTTATACTGTGCATCTGCGCCAAGGCATTCACTATCAAAACATCGCGCCGGTCAACGGCCGCGAATTCACCTCGGCGGATGTTGCATACCACTGGAACAGACTGTTAGGTCTGGGCGGCGGCTTCACCTCCCCCAGCCCTTACTATTCTTCCGCTTCCTCATTTGCCCCTCTGAAATCTATTACCACGCCAGACAAATACACAGTTAGTTTTAATTTCCAAGGAATCAGCGAAGAATCCATCTGCGAACTATTGCAGGGCGTAGGCACCGGGTATGAGGCTTCTGAAGTAGTGCAACAATATGGCAGCACCCGCGACTGGCACCATGCCATCGGGGAAGGACCGTATATTGTCACGGATTTTGTTTCCGATAGTTCCGCGACATTCGTCAGGAACACTAATTACTGGCAGCATGACGAACGCTACCCGCAAAATCAGCTTCCTTATATCGACCAGATTCATATTCTGATCATCCCTAACCAGGCGACCGCTTTGGCCGGGATACGCACCGGCAAGATCGACGTTCTGGACAACATTTCATTTCAAGACGCACAGAGTTTGAAGAAAACAAATCCGGAAATATTGCAGCTGACCTATCCATCCGGGGGAACTCCTACCGTAGACCCGCGGCTGGACGTACCGCCTTTTAGTGACATCCGCGTCCGCCAGGCAATGCAGCAAGCCGTGGACCTGCCCACTATTGCGGCAACCTATTACGCAGGCTCGTGCCCGCCATATCCATCCTCATGTACTTCTATGTATATGTCCGGCTGGGATTTCCCATACACCCAATGGCCGCAAGATTTAAAAGACCAGTATGCCTATAGCCCGACTGCAGCCAAAGCACTTTTGGCGGCGGCTGGATTCCCCAGCGGGTTTAACACTAATTGCGTAGCGAATAATGGCCAGGATCTGGATTTATTGCAGATTATTCAATCCTATTTTGCCGCGGTTGGTATCAACATGTCAGTCAAGACAATGGACCCGGCCACCTGGTCCACTTATGTCCGTGCGCACAAGCAGGACCAATTATGTTTCGGTGGCAACTCTGCCGGTTTCTCCTTCCCGCCATTCTCCGATTTTAACCGCTGGCGTACCGGCTACGCATTTAGCTGGCAGAATGCCAGCGACCCCAAGTGGGATGCGATGCGCGCTACGGCAATTGCGGCTACTACCAGCATCGCTGATGCGGAAAAAACGCTTGTCGCCGCAAACGAATATATGGCACGGCAGCATTGGGTGATTTCTTCTGTGACACCAAATTTCTTTGCCGTCTACCAGCCCTGGTTCAAGGGTTATAGCGGCCAGGTCTTCTCCGTATCAGCTGGAGGTGGCGTCGGCCCGCTCTATTTTGGCTTCTATTGCTCACGATTCTGGATTGATGCCGGACTGAAGAAGAGCCTGGGACACTAGACCTCAATTTACTTACACTTAAATTAAAAAAGTAGGCCGGGATAAACCCGGCCTACTTTTATTTGCGCAAATTCGCCAGGCCAAAGACACACCTCGTATATTTTCCAATTATTTACTCTTTATTGACATGGCGAAATACTGATGATATACTTCAAAAAATTATAATACTCCAGTAGTACATCCAATTGTTATTCCAATTGGATATTGCTGCCGGATTTTTATCAGATAATTGAAACGAAAGCCAAAGTCACAGAATTATTCTGCTGAAATAATAGGAGGTTAAATTGAAAAAAGCAGCAATTTGGACACTTCTGACCTGTCTCCTGGTGATCTCCCTGGTATTATCTTCTTGCGGTAGTTCAACTACCACCACTACCACGGCAGCAACAAGCAGCACTACCACAAAAACAACAACAACCACCACTATCTCTCAAACCACAACCAAAACCACTTCCACCGTGAGCACCAGTCCAACCACCGCGCTCAGCGGAAAATGGTGGGACAAACTGGGTAGACCCGTGTATGGCGGCGACCTGGTGGTTTCCAAATTCAATAACATCGGCACTTTTGACGGCTCGGCTTCCACCAGCACCCCGGGGTCTCCTTCGATACAAAATTGCTGGCAGGAAAGACTCGTAGCGGATGACTGGACAGTGGATCCAGCGGTCTTCAATTACCCGCTGGCCTTCCGTCCCGACATTTATTTAAAGGGCGCCCTGGCTGAAAGCTGGTCATTTCCTGACCCCAGCACTTTTGTGATCAAGATCCGCCAGGGCATCAAATGGCAGAATACCCCTCCTATGAACGGCCGCGATTTTGTCGCAGCCGATGTAGCTTACACCTTCCACCGGGACCTTGGCGGCGGTGACGGTTTTACCGCACCCACCCCTTATTTTTCGACTGTCGCCAATTACAAACCACTGGTCTCTGTAACGGCTACCGATAAATATACAGTTGAGTTTAAATGGAGTATTTCCAACCCGGAAATGATCATGGAGACCTTAACTGTCGCCGGCAGCGAATGCATCGTACCACCTGAAGCTGTGAAGCAGTGGGGCGACCTGATGGATTGGCATCATGCCATCGGCACCGGACCGTTTATTTTAAATGATTTTGTTTCCGGCGCCTCCGCCACCCTCGTCCGGAACCCTACCTACTGGGGTAATGATGAACGGTATCCGCAGAACCAGTTGCCCTACATCGACAGGCTTAAAATCCTCATCATTCCTGACTTTTCCACAGAATTAGCCGGGTTACGCACGGGTAAGATCGACGCCATGGATGCACTGACTCTGGAAAAATCGCTATCGATCCAGAAATCGAACCCGGAAATTTTACAGGTACAATACCCGTACGGCAGCGCTTACAGCGTTGACCCGCGGAACGATAAAGCGCCTTTCAGCGACATCAAAGTCAGAAAAGCTCTGCAGATGTCGCTCGACCTGCCCACCATCGCCAAATCATTCTACGGCGGCGCGGCTTCACCTGATCCCTCCGGCATGACTTCAGCCTACCTCGCGGGTTGGGGCTGGCCCTACGCGCAATGGCCGCAGGATTTGAAAGACGAGTATGCTTATAACCCGACGGCGGCCAAGAAGCTGCTCTCTGACGCCGGTTTCCCGAACGGCTTTACCACCAACTGCGTAGCACACGGCGGCGGCGATCTGGATCTTTTACAGATAGTAAAGGGATATTTCGCCAATATCGGCGTTAACATGACGATCCAGACTATGGATTCTGCCTCGTGGACATCTTACGTGCGCACCGCTCAGAAGGCGGATGCCCTGATCTACAATGCCAGCGGCTCATTGGGTATTTCTTTTGAACCGCTCCGCCAGTTTAACCGATTCCTTTCGACCGGAGGCACCATTAACTGGGCCATGATCAGAGACCCCAATATGGACGCTATCTATGCGAAAATGAGTAACGCGACCAGCCTTGATGACAATAAGAAAGCAATCAGAGACGGCAACGAATTAGTCGTCCGTCAGCACTATTTGATATCGCTGCTGGTCCCCAACTACTTTGCGGCATACCAGCCGTGGTTAAAAGGTTTCAGCGGTCAGATCTTCGCGCTTACCGGTGAACCGAGCCCGTTATTCATGGGATTCTATGCGTCCCGCTTCTGGATCGATGCCAAACTGAAAAAGAGCCTGGGGCACTAGAACAAGCCTTACTTGGTTAGACCTTATTAAAAAAGAGAGGCCGGGGTTACCCGGCCTCTCTTTTCTTTTGCCCAAACTCATCAATCTGATATTGATACGATGTTTACTGCAACCTTGCCGTCAGCATGTAAGCCTCTTTCAACCAACTCAGGAGTTCTTTGTTGATGTCTGCCGCTTTTTCGATCTTCACCCGGTTGTGGAATCTGTGCGCGGAAACCTGCTCCTGTTCCACAATGCGGAGACTTTTAATCGGCTCGGTTGCCACGATATTGAGGATGAAATATCCCTTCCGGGGATGCACACCGGCAAATGCTGCACCGCTTCCCTTGATATGAAAAGAGGTCTTCTTTTCTTCTATCGTGATTTCGCCGAATTTATTCAATTCACCCAGCAATTTCTGATATAGATTGTTCACTTCCGGTGTTATTTCCATACCGCTAATCTAGCACTTTTTTAAACATTATTCAAATGTATCCGGCGGTGCTGTTTTTACTGATTCAAACGCATGATATCTGTCCCGGATCCTGCTGAAGGCAGAAACCCGAAGATATTCACTGCAGCATGGGCGATGAGCGCTCCCCACAGGCTTCTGGTGCGTATTGTGGTATAGCCGTACCAGACAAATACCGCCAGAGTAACCGCGGCCATCACATAATTACCCTGCAAAAATAGATGGATGTGGGCAAGCAAGTGAATTACTGCCACCAGCCAAACCGCGTATCCCGGTGAAACCCGTTTTTCTAACATCCAGCTGAGGAAGAAACCGCGGAATTCCAATTCTTCGACGACCGGGAAAAAGAGATTGTTTCCGATCAGGATTGCTGCCTGGGTCAAAGTCGGCCACTGCGGCCCGCCAAACAGTGTCCAGGCAATCGCTAATCCACCGATTATACCGAAAGGGATTGCTAGTAAACCTTCCCGCACTGAGCTTTTAATATTGCCTCCCTTAAGGAAAATGGTCTCCAGCTGCTGCCAGATCAATATAATCGCCGCCAACAACAAACCGGCCTGGATCGCCTGATAATAAAGCGGCCCGCCGTTGGGAAAAATCCAGTCGCTGGCCATTCTTAAGACAATCGCAACACCAGCGAAGCCGAACGCCGCTCTTTTCCGGATGATATTATGGTTGTTCAACGTTCCACCCCTCTAAATACCTCGTCCATTCCTATTCTTTAGTGGATTCCTTTTCCACTTCGTTCACTGCGTTTACAAACGCCTGCAGTCCGTCGATCAGGGCTTTTTGCTCGCCTGAACTCATTCTTTCCAGCACTTTTTTCAACAGATATTGACTCTCACTTCGTACTTTTTCAAGGGCCAATTGCCCTCCTGATGTTATTTGCAGCCGGTTCACCCGCCGATCGCCGTAATCTTCCGAACGGGTTAACAGCTGTCTGCGCACGAGTTCATCGGCGATCCTGGTCGCTGAAGATTGCACGATCAGGATATTCTGAGCAAATTCACCCATCGTCAGATTATTATTTTTTTCCACGACGCTGAGCGCCTCCGTCTGCAGGCTGGTCAGATTAAACCCGGCACCGGTAATGGTTCTGTGCGTACCTACCCTGTTCAAGACCTGCCGGATCAGCGGATAAAGCTGCAATACTATTGTTTCTTTCGTTTTCGCCATATGTTTCACTATTTTCTATTTATTTATCTATGTTAAATATTACCATTGTCAAATATTAGTTGTCAAGGTAGGCTGAAGATAAATTGACATGGTACAGGTATAACCCCTGTTTCGGATTTTACGGAGGTAAAAGAAGAGAAGAATCAGGTTTCCCTATTCCCCAAACCAGACCAAGCTGACATCCACTTGTCTGGATTCAGGCCTTGGCCAGTTAGGAAACAGGCACTATCTAAAACCCCATCCCTTGCGTTATATAATAAAAGAAATTACAAACACAGGAATATGCAATGAATAAAATGAATACCCGTATCTCTATTATCCTGGCGCTGCTTGCCACAGTCGTCACGATCGTTATGTCAACCGGCTGCACCCAACCCGCAAAATTTACTACCACAACTTCAACGAAAGTCACTACCACCGCCACTCAAACTGAGGGCTTCGCCGTTTATTTAACCAAAGGCGAAATCGCTCCCAGCCAAATGGAACCATTAAGTCATGTAAATATTACGGATGAACCCATCATCGGATTGAATGATATTATCACTTATAATTCCGCCACCCACGAGATCGTTCTGACCGACGAGGCTTTCCAGCGCATCGCTGCTTTACGGCCATCGGTGTACGGACAATCGTTTGTGGTGTGTGTGGATAGAAATCCCATTTACTGGGGGGCTTTCTGGACGCTAATTTCATCAGTCCCCTTTAGCGGCATCACCATCGAGGTACCATTCAATTCTCCGGGAAACAATTCCATCACGATCAACCCGGGCTATCCATCCCCGGCCTTTTTCAAAGGCGAAGATCCCAGGAATAATCCGACCGTGGTAAATTCATTGCAACAAGCAGGCAAACTGGTCACTCCATCGACAGATACGCTGCCCCGCTCGATGAAGGGTTATGAACTTTATTCCTGGCATCAGGACGGCTGGTTGCGATTCAAACTGATAACAGGCACCAACCGCAATAAAACGCAGGAAGAAATCCTTGCTAACAACAATACTGTCTCTCCGGAGGGCTGGGTGGATATCCGCGTGATCGGACTGGACACGGTCAAAGACCTGCTCAGCCGGGTTCCCGCCGGTGAATTTGTCAGTTTGCAGACTGTCCCTCACGTAGTCGCCGCCCCGGCCGGCATCGACTTCAGCCTTCCCTCTAAGGATGACATTGCCAGTATCAAAGCTGCCGCTGCCAATGGGGGCCTGGATTTCACGGCATTCACACCGTAGCGAAATACCCAATGGTAAAATGTTTGTGTTATATTCAATATAATGATTTGTCGCTAAAGGAAGGTCTGGAAAATCCATGAAAATATCTGTTATTCTTGCCCATCCCGATACCGGGAGTTTTAATCACGCCATTGCGGTCACTGCCGTCGAAACGCTGCAAAAACACGGCCACGAAGTTGCCTTTCACGACCTCTATAAAGAGAAATTCCCGCCGGTCATCCCCGCCGCGGAAATTCCCCGAGACGCTGTTTTACCGCGAATGATCAGTAAACATTGCAAAGAAATCGCGGAGGCAGAAGGCATCATCATTGTGCATCCGAACTGGTGGGGGCAACCGCCCGCGATATTGAAGGGCTGGATCGACCGCATTCTGCGCCCCGGTGTGGCCTATACTTTCGCCGAGGGCGACAACGGCGACGGCGAATTAATCGGTCTACTGAAAGCAGATAAAGTGCTCGTGTTTAATACTTCTAACACTCCGGCCGATCGGGAACTGACCAGTTACGGCGACCCGCTGGAATCGCTGTGGAAAAACAATATGCTTGTATCCTGCGGGGCGAAGAACTACTACCGCAAAACCTTCGGTGTGATCATTACCAGCACCCCCGAGCAGCGCAAGAAGTGGTTAACCGAAGTTGAGGAAATTACTGCCAGCCATTTTCCGGGTTTATAAATTTTAAAGGTACACGCTTAACCTGTCCCTCTTGCGGTATATCCCTTTCAACTGCGCCTATACTTTACTCCGAACTGCTCCGTAAAGTACCTTCGATTGCGATCTACGGAAGTACCTTCGTACGTTTCAACTGCGGTTGAAAGTATTTCGTTGAAGACTCAAGCTGCGGCCTTCGGAGGAACCTCCGTTAATATCGTTTTGTATATATGGCCTTTCGGGAAAATATTAATTTGCTCGATAACGAATCGAGTCCGGATTTTGGGTATGAAGAGACCATCGCTATTTTGATGGTATCGACTGGCGATCTGGGTTTTTGGCCCAAATGGTGATGAAATCCGCGGATTAGAGAAAAAAGTGCCCTGGTTAGAAATGCGGGGATATTCCGCTTAATGGTACACCCTAACTCGCGAAGTTTCTCATGGCTACACAACCGTTCCAGTACATTTGTTTCGTTGTACATTCGCTAAAGCGAATTACCGAAACAAAGTATTTCAGGCTGCGCCTTCAACCATATCGGTCCTTTACTGGACGCTTTTGGGGTTGGTTCTGAC
>Ga0182021_10008761_pt1 | contig 11974 bp, 9 predicted proteins | sample 612E3MmetaG_FD_120493 | JGI IMG/M metagenome (GOLD analysis project Ga0182021, IMG submission 120493) | Permafrost microbial communities from Stordalen Mire, Sweden - 612E3M metaG (Illumina Assembly) | ecosystem: Environmental > Terrestrial > Soil > Wetlands > Permafrost | place: Sweden...
CGGGATAGGCCGGCGGATCCCGGTACCGGGGATTCAGCCGCTTGTCCAAACCCCTGGCCCCCATGCCTTCCGTGTCATTGCTGCGAAGCCGCTCGATGAGGCGCGTCGCGGCTGGCCGGGTCCCGTCGGCATCTGCGAGACTGAATTTCTGCCGCTTGGCTGCCGGCACCGGCACGTTGCCTCCGTCCTTGTGGGCCGGTCGGAATACCCAGCACTCCAGCGCCGCCGTCAGAGCGCGGCCGAACTCGGGCCGCGTCGCCTCCCTCACGGTGACCCCATCCACGCGGCCGTCGGCCTGGATGAGAAAATCCGCCACCGCCTCGCCTTCAGTGCCCGCCAGCAGAAGATCGTACGGATACACGGGGTCGACCGCCACCAGGATTTCGGGTTTCTGGTCGAGCGACTCGATGTCCGGGTCATTCGTTGGCGCCTTCCCCAGGCTCACGCCGTTGGCTGCGAGAATGTCAATGTGGGCGACGTCCAATACGGTGAATTCCAGCGTGCCCTTCATCGGCGCCGCCACCGCCAGATCGCCCTGTCTCGCCGGCCGGAACGACCATTTTTCCGCTGCCGCAAGCGCCGGTTGGACGAAATCGCTATGCGTGGCCGCCAGGATGTTCAGCCCCTGCAGGCGTCCCTCGGTGTCGACCGAAAAGTCCACAACGACCATTCCGGGAAGATGCCGGGAAAGAAGGGAATCAGGGTAATCGGGATCTTCGCCGGTCTTCTTCGCGGCCGGCGTGGTGGGCGCATAAAGGAGCGACTGGAGCACCCGCGCCCGCGTCGTCGATGACTCCGGCTTGCCCTTCAGGTCCGCCAGCTGGAACGGCAGCGTCACATCAATACACTTGGGCACCTTTTTGCCGTCTTCGGTCGCCGGTTCGAACCGCCACTGCCGCGCGGCCTGCACCGCAGCCTCGTCGAAGATCTTGTCGGTCGAGCGAAGTGCCCGCGCTTGGGTGACCACACCGGACTCGTCAATGACAAGCCGGACCTGCACGCGCCCCTCGAGCTTTCGGTCCGCGGCCTCTTTCGGGTAGGCCGGAGCCACCCACGACCCTAAGATAGGGAGACCCATTTCGACCTTGAGGTCGGCGGGTTTGGCGGCGGGCGCCGGTTGCGCGGCGGGCGCCGGTTGCGCGGCGGGTGCCGTCGCCAGCGCAACCAGGGAAAAGAACATCGGACCCAGGAGTCTAGTTGGAGTCATGGCTCGTTTCTTTCTCCGGCGAGGACGCAGGATCTCTTTGGTCGGTTTGTGGCGGTGTGCCTACCGCCGTGCCCAGCACGGGCGGCGCGATTCTGAATTCGAACGGGACCCGCGCGCGAGCCACTGCCGGCTTGCCGCCACTCTTGGGCGTCTCAAACAGCCATTGCGCAACCGCCTGCACCGCCGCATAGCCAAACGCCGGCTCGCTCGCGCTGATGATCCGCGGAAGACGGGCATGTCCGGTTTCGTCAACCAGCCATTCGATCACCGCTTCGCCGTGATCAACGTTGCGGGCCAGCGTCACCGGGAATTGCGGCGCTTTGCGCGAGAGCGGCTTCAATGGGGCGTCCAATCGGTCGGCACCCATGATGGTCTCGGGTTTCTTCTTTTCGCGTCGCAACAGCGCCAGATCCTCAGACACCACAAGATGGTCGCTCTGATTTGTGGTAAACGCCTGTTCGGTTCTTGCCACCGTCGCGACCGGATGCCCGCCCTTGAGCGCGGGATCGAATTCGTACGTTTCGGCAGCCGCGACCAGGGCGAGGCCAAACTCCGGTTGCGACGCCTCGGCGACCTTCAGACTCGTCACTTTGCCTTCGGCGCTGATTTGAAACAGCACCACCGCATTTCCGGTCTTTCCCTCCAGTAGCAATGGATACGGAAAGACCGGCTTCGCGAAGCCTCGGGGTTTCGGCGCCACATCGTAGCGAATCTCCTCGGGCATCTTGGCCTGCTGTCTGCGGCTGGGCTGGGTGACGCTGACGGCTTCCCTGCCACCGCCATCTCCGAGCAAGAAAATGATCGGGACTCTCATGGTCGTGTCCACCGGCCGGTCGTCAACAGTTCCCGCCTCGAATTTCCATTTCAGCAGCGCGGCAATGGCCGGCTGGTCGAAGGCGGGATTGTTCGACCGGATGACGACCGGATTCACGACGTTGCCTTTCGTGTCGACCACGAATGAAAGGGTGACTTCCCCCACCAGACCGCTCTGGAGCATTTCATAGGGGTATACCGGCGGCGATTGCCTGGTTGCCTTCGGCGGCTTTTGGTTTCCCGGGACCGGTGCGATTGGCGGGTAAAACAGGAAGGCCAGCCGGAGTTCAGCCGCGATGGGTCGTCCGTCTTTGCGGGCCGGAGCAAATCGCCACTGCTCCAGCGCGGCGTCCACGAAAGGCCGCAACTCGTCGGAAGCCGGGGCCTCCAGCTTGACCCGCAGGGGAACACCGGAGCTGTCGAGACTGACGGTGCCCCACGCCGTGGTGTTCTCGCGCAGTTTCTTCACGATTGCCGGGGACACGACCACGGGGGTCACCTCCAGCAGGCGGGGCGTGGCATCGGCGAGATCGGCCGCCGCGGAGGCAGGATTGAAAATGACGGGAACCCAGAACCAGGAGTTGACCGGCTTCCCCGCGAGCATTGCCGGCGTCATCTTCCAATCGCTGGACGCTTGGGTCACCGCCTGGCTGTACCACGAATTCGAGCTTCTCGGCTCCAGCATGAGAGACTGCCCCTGGGCATCGAGACACCGCGTCACGATCACGTAGCCGATCTCGCCGGTCTTGCGCAGATCCCGGGGAAAATCCGGGCGGAGCGGCTGTTTGTTTTTCGGCGGAGTGTCGGGGACGCCGAAGGGCTGAAACCAGCGCAGCCCGCCGACCGTGACATCTTGGGCGGCCTGGCGCGGAACCAACGCGAAGCAGGCCAGCCCGGCCAATCCGAGACTGCGCAGCGGAATATTCATGGGGCGCTAAACAACTGCCAATGGCGCGGCAGCCGGGCAACCGCAAAAACCGGCCGGGTGTCGCCTCGAGTGCCGCGCTCCGGCGGCTTCTCCCGGAGGCTTGTGGCACGACGGCGCACAGCCGGGAATTGACCGCGGCCAGTCCCCCGGGCTAACTCTGATCCCCTATGCCCACGCCGCCTGCCTCCGCCAACCTCATGGATGCGCTCGTGTCGCTCTGCAAGCGCCGCGGTTTCATCTTCCCGTCCTCCGACATCTACGGCGGCCTCAACGGCTTTTTCGACTACGGCCCGCTCGGCGTGGAGATGAAGAACAACATCAAGCAGGCGTGGTGGCGGGATTTCGTGCAGCGCCGCGACGACATGGTTGGGCTTGACTCGTCAATCATCCACCATCCGACAACCTGGAAAGCCTCCGGCCACGTCGACAATTTCACCGACCCGCTGGTTGACTGCAAAGTTTCCAAACAGCGCTACCGGGCCGATCAGCTCTTCTGGGCGGCGATAAATGTGGAGACTGACGAACCCATGTCTTTGGCTCTGACTGGTCTCGAAAGTCACCCCATCGGCGCTGGAAAATTTGGAACGGTCATAGGCTACGTTTCTGCACTAGAAAGCGACCGCACTAATGAAGAGCTTCAGGAGAAGGCGGAGTTGTTGAAGCGTAAGAAAGGAATTCGAGGCACGCTACGCCCTTTGGTGATCACGGACTTTACGTACGCAAGTGAACGCGACATTCCGCTCATCCCGTCGCCCGCCACCGGCGAGCCCGGCAGCCTCACGCCGCCTCGGTCGTTCAACATGATGTTTCAGACCTACATTGGCGCGCTGCGCGACGACTCGGCGGTGGCCTATCTGCGTCCCGAAACCGCGCAAGGCATCTTCATCAACTTCAAGAACGTCCTCGACACTGGCCGCGTGAAGGTGCCGTTCGGAATTGCGCAGACCGGCAAGGCTTTCCGCAACGAGATCAATCCGCGCAATTTCACCTTCCGCTCGCGCGAGTTCGAGCAGATGGAGATCGAATATTTCATCGCGCCCGACGCCGACTGGCAGAAGTGCCACCGCGACTGGATCGACTCCGCCGTCACCTGGCTGGAGAGCATCGGCGTGCCGCGCACCGATCTCAGCGAATACGCGCACCCCAAGGAGAAGCTCTCGCACTATTCGAAGGGCACGGTCGACCTGATGTTCAAGTTCCCCTTCGGCGTGCAGGAGCTCTGGGGCTTCGCCGCGCGCGGCGATTTCGACCTCACGCAGCACCAGCAGTTCAGCGGCAAGTCGATGGAGTATTTTGACGAGGTGGCAAAGAAGAAGTACGTGCCGCACGTCATCGAACCCTCGGTGGGCGTCGACCGCATCTTCCTCGCCGCGCTTTGCGCCGCCTACACCGAGGACGAAGCGCCAGATGAGAAGGGCAAGCTCGAGAAACGCACCGTGCTGCGCCTCAGCCCGCGCCTGGCGCCGGTCAAGGTCGCCGTGCTTCCGCTCGTGAAGAACAAGCCCGAACTCGTGGCGATGGCCGAGCAGCTTCACGCCCGGTTGCAACGCAAATACGTCGTGTTCTACGACCAGTCCGGCGCGATCGGCCGCCGTTACCGCCGGCAGGACGAAATCGGCACGCCCTGGTGCGTCACGGTCGATTTCGACTCGCTGACCAACGGGACCTTCACCCTCCGCGAACGCGACTCGATGAAGCAGGAGCGGATCGACGAGAAGGCCCTGTTCGCCTTGCTCGACGAGAGGCTCTACTGAGGACTGCTGTCACCAGGCCGTCTCCGGACGCGGATTGCCACCGCTGCTCCGCTCCATGCGAGTGTTCGAGTCAGCTCGGATGTCAGCTATTGGTTGACAAGTTGCCGCCCGCGTTGCCCAGGGAAAGGCCGCTGAATTTTCCCATGTCAACTATTGGTTGACATGCCTGTGGGCGGGCGCAACGGCGGACTGGTCGGCGGCGGCGCTTCCTCAGCCCGTGACCGGGATTGGATTTATCGTCAAAGGCAACTTTCTTGACTCTGTTTTTCCGGCGCCCAGCTTTGAGGTATCGGTTCGCACCGGTGGCAGGAGCCGGAGCGCTGCCGGCCGAAATCGCCCTCCGTCATCCTCCGATTTACGATCCCAATGAAACATTTTCTGCGATTCCTTTTCGTTCTCGCCGTAGTCCCGGTGATTTTGCGAGCGGACCCGACCAAGGTGTTCGCGCGGGGGGATCTGACAAAAATCGCGGAGCTATTTCGCGGCCGGGGACTGTATGTCTTCGAGCTGGCTCCAAGTGGAAAGTTCACGGCTCCGGCAGTCGTGAAGTACTCCAACCTGAACGTGCCCGATTCCATTCGGATGGAGAAGAGGGAGCATAATGTGGAGGTGGGGGTGATATTGTCGGCCAGCGGCGCGGTTGCGGCGACCTGCATCGCATTATCTGACTGCAAAGCGCTGGAGGCCCCGGCGGTGGAAATGGTGCGGGCCCTGAAATTCAGCCCGGTTAAGGTTGATGGCACTCCGGCCTTTTTCTATTTCGTGTTTCCAGTCAGCTATCGGTACCAAGATCCGGCCGAGCTCAGGTAGGCCGGCCTCGGATGAAAACCAGTTGATTGGTTTCACTCCACCCCGCGGTGGCGGTTTTGACGGCGCGTCGTGGAAACGGTCGTGGTTGGCGCCGATTTTGAGAATTTCGCCTGGGCTGCGGACAGATGTTGCTTGATGGCAGCGGGCAACTCCATTTGACCGCTCCGGTGCGCGTCGCGACACAGGCTTTCGGCGACCGCGACCGACGCCAAGCCGCGTTCCCGGGTGAGGAAGACGAAAACCTGTTCCAGCAAGTGCGGAAGTGCGATGCCCACCCGCCGGGATTCGCGGGCGCAAAGCCAGTCGCTGAAACGCCGAAACTCCGCAAACGGCGAGGCGCCGTCCGTCCAGAACAGCGGCGTGGTTTCCACGAACCGTCCGCTGTTTCCCACCAGATCCCAGCAGTGCGCGAACCGGCTCAGCTGCTGCATCGTGAAGAAGTCGATCAGCCGATTCTGCAGAATCTCGTAAGGGGGGATCGGCGAGTACACCATGCCCCATTCCTCGTCATGCCGGAAGATCGGTGTGCCTCGCAGGCGCTTGAGCAGGCCGACCTGGATCTCCTGGGGCCGCAGGGCCACGAGCCGGTCGAAGCCGGCGGCGAAGCCCTCCAGCGACTCGCCGGGCAGGCCGGCGATCAGGTCGGCATGGATATGCACGCCGGTCTGCTCGCGCAAGAAGCGAAAGTTGTCCTCCAGCCGCGCAAAATCCTGCCGTCGCTGAATGGCTGCCGCCACCGCCGGGTCAAACGTCTGGACACCAACCTCGAACTGCAGCGTGCCCGGCGGAAATTGAACGATCCGCTCGCGCAGTTCCGCTGGCAGGCGGTCGGGAATCATCTCGAAATGCAGGAACAGTCCCGGCGCCAGGCGCGCGAGGAAGAAGTCGAGAATCCGGCGGCTCGTCGTGACGTGGAGATTGAACGTGCGATCGACAAACTTGAAATGGCGCACCCCGCGAACATGGAGCGCGTCCATCGCGGCGAGAAACGGCTCCAGCGGAAACGCTCGCACGGGGACGTCGAGCGACGAAAGGCAGAATTCGCACTCGAACGGGCAGCCGCGCGAGGCTTCAACGTACACCACCCGGTGAGCGATATCCTCGGCGGTGTATTCGTCGTAGGGCAGATCCACCTGCGCGAGGTCGGGCGGCGCGGCCGGGATGATTTTGGGCGGCACGGGTCCGTCTTCGAGAACCTGGCGGCAGACCCCCGGGAGCACGAGGTCGGCCTCGCCAGTGATGACGTGATCGGCCAGGCGCACGATTTCCTGCTGGCTGCAGTCGTAGCTTACCTCTGGACCGCCAAGAATCACCGTCAGATCCGGTCGGACCCGCTTGAGAAGCGCGACCAGCGCTGTCGATGCCGAGACGTTCCAAACATATACGCCTAGCCCGAGAATCCGTGGTTGTTGCGCAAGAATGGCCTCAGCGATCTCAATCGGGCGCTGTTTGGTGGTGAACTCCACCAGTACCGACCGCGGGCGCAGGTCACCCAGGTTGGCCCGCAGGCAGCGCAGGCCGAACGAGGCGTGGATGTAACCAGCGTTGAGCGTGGCGAGGACAATCTCCGGCATGGCGCCCCGCCATCCTAGCCTGCCGTCAGCTCAAAGCAAAGCTCCGATGGCAGACATGTAGGGTCGCCGCTTGCGGCCATCGCCGGATTGCATTCGATTGATCGTCATCATGGATGCGTATGCTCGCGCTCGGGAATTGATCGACTCCGCGCATGCAGGCGATCCGAGCCGCACCGGCGACGGACGGACGGCTGAGTTGGCCTATGCCGATCGCATGGAGGCTTGGATTGGACGGTTGGCGCCCAGGGCGCCTCCGCTGCTGAGGCTTGCTGCCCGCTGTCAGCACTTGGAACGCTGGTCCGTGCCGCGCGCGTCGTTTCCTTCAGGCAAGGCCGGCTACTTCGCCTGGCGCAAATCGCTTTACCAGAAACAGGCCGACCGCGCCTGCGAATTGCTCCTGCAAGCCGGGCTGCCCGCGACCGAGGCCCGCGACCTTGCAGCCTGGGTGTCGAAATCCGGCTTGAAGACCAATCCGGGAACCCAGTCGCTTGAGGACGCCGCCTGCCTGGTGTTTCTGGAGAATGAGATCGGGGGGTTTGCAGCGCAGCACGCGGATTATCCACGGGAGAAATTCGTCGATATTCTGCGAAAAACCTGGCGGAAGATGAGCCCCCAGGCCCATGAATTGGCGCTCGGACTGCCGCTGCCTCCGGCGGTTGCCGCCCTGGTGAAAGAGGCCTTGACTGCGCCGTGATCACCCCGCTCTTCACTGGTCCATTCTTATGAAGCATCGTCTGTGTTTAATCGGCTTGGCGCTGTTCTTGGTTCTCGTTGGCATCCAGTTCATCCGTCCCAAGGAAAACCTTGGCGCGACCGGCGGTCCCAATGATCTCTCGGCGCGCAGGGATGTGCCTGACGACGTGCGCAAGTTGCTGGCCGACGCCTGCTATGATTGTCATTCGAACCACACCCGCTATCCGTGGTATGCGAGCGTTCAGCCGGTGGCCTGGTGGCTCGATCATCATGTGCGGGAGGGAAAACATGAGCTCAATTTCTCCGAGTTTGGCACCTACTCGGCGCGCCGCGCCGCCCATAAGTTCGCTGCGATCGGCAAAGAAGTGAGCCGGGATGATATGCCTCTGGGCAGTTACACCTGGATGCATCCCGCCGCCAGGCTCACGCCGGGCGAGAAGAAGAAACTCGTCGACTGGGCGCAGGCGTTGCACGACAAACTCCCTCCGGAACCGGCTGACACCGCGCGATGAACCCCGCCTTTGCTCGCGACTCAACACTTTATCGAGCGATCGGCGCAGGAGCCTGCTTGCAGGCGAACTCTCATCTGCCATCGCGAGTAAACTCGCTCGTGCAGTTGGCATGACCACACCCGCGTCTGTTGCTGTAGCCTCATTGGATAGTTACCCCCCACCATTTCCGGCCATGCCCCGTCCACCCGATTTGTTTCACACCCCGCGACTTTCGGCGCGCCCGCCGCGGGTGTCCGATGCCGAGGCGGTGTTCGCCGCGTATGCCAGCGATCCCGAGGTCACGCGGTATCTCGCCTGGCGTAACTACACGGAGATCGAGCCCTTGCGGGAGTTCTTTCGCGGCGTCGTGCGGACGTGGGAGACGGGCGAAGGCCGCCATTACGCCTGGCTGCTCAGCCTGCGGGGCACTGAAGAGCCAATTGGATCCATCGGCGTGAACTTCGATGTGCATGGTGCGATGCTCGGCTATGTGCTTGGCCGCCCGTATTGGGGCCAGGGATTGATGACCGAAGCGGTGCGATACGTCGCCGCCTGGACGCTGGCCCAGCCGCCGCTTTTCCGGGTCTGGGCCTACTGTGACACGGAGAATCTGGCCTCGGCCCGCGTAATGGAGAAGGCCGGTCTCGTTCGCGAAGGGCGCCTGCAGCGCTGGCACGTCTGCCCGACCATCGGGCCCGAGCCGCGCGGTTGTTTTGTCTATGGCAAGGTTCGCTAGCAGCCTGTCGGGCCTCTCCCTCCAGGCTGCTCAACAAACGGCGGGCGCTGTTTGGTTGGGCCCAACGATGACAGAGAAATCTCTGCCCGTTGGATGAGAGGGCGCGTTCCGCCAGTATGCCCCCCGTGCGTTTCGTCGATCGGGACCTCCAGGCGCCTTTCCCTTTGCCCGCTGCGAGCCTGAGCATTTGGGACAACGGCCCCCACATTTTGCTTCCCGATCAAGGGTCGCCATGGGCTCCTGCTATGAATTTTTTTTCTAGAACTTGGCGTGGCTCCTGCTAAATGAAAAAGCGGCAGGCCTGCCGGTCTGCGGCACATCTAACATCCTAACATGAATATAAGAAAATCCTCATTACTCTGTACCGCCCTGGCCCTGCTGGTGGCGTCGGCCCGTGCTGATGCGCCGGCCACCTCCGTCGTTCTGACGCCTGCGTTCGTCAGCCAGTACATGTTCCGCGGTGTGCGCCTCGGTGGGCCGTCCTTCGAACCGAACGTGGAGGTTGACTCCGGCAACCTCGCGCTAGGCGTCTGGACCAATTTCCCGTTGAAGGACAAGGTGTTTGGCCAGTCCGACCCGGAAATTGATCCCTACGGTTCCTACACGTTGGCGGTGAACGACACCTTCAGCGTCCAACCCGGCTTCACGTGGTACAACTATCCGAACGGTGACACGGGCAATGGTTTCTTCAAGTCGACCTTCGAGCCGAACATCGCACTCAACTATACGGTTAACGGCGTGAAGCTGACACCGAAGGTCTATTACGATGTGGTTCTCAAAGGCCCCACCTACGAACTCACCATCGCCTACGCGATTCCTTTGAAGGACGCCGGCACCGAACTCGACTGGACGCTCGTCGGTGGCACTTTCAAGATTGATGACGCCGTCAAAGGCGCCAGTCCTTCCGTGAAAAACTGGGGCAACTACTATTCGGTCGGTGTGTCCGCCCCGTTCACGATCAACGCGAAGTCGAAGCTCATCTTGGGGGTCGCCTACACGAAGGGTGACAGTAATTTTCTCAAGCAGGGCACGTTCCCGAAAGCGGAGAATCCCGCTGCCGTCGGCCGTGGCGTGGTGACGCTCAGCTACGCCTATACCTTCTAGTCTCGGGGTTTGTCCGCGCCATCTGCGGCCCGCGTGATTCCACGCGGGCCGTTTTGTTTTGCTCCGTTCCCCCCACCGGCGGTCATGCGTAAAGCCTCCGCAGTCCCTCGGCGAAGCATTCCGGCAACACATCGTAGTGGTCGCGTCCGGGAAACCGCCGGCTGATCACTTCGAGTTGGGGGAACGGCTGCGCGGCCAGTTGGCTTTCAAGCATCTCCAGGTCACCGGTCATCGACGGGGTATCATTTTCACCAACCCCGAGAAACAGTCGTGCCGGCAGCGGCCTGCCGCTGCGCTGCAGGCGGCCAGCCTGGCAGAGCAACGCTCGGTCATTCCACCACAGCGAGGGTGCGCTGGCGAGAAAACGGCTGAAGAACGGCATCCGCTGGAAGAGCGCATGCAGCACGAGCAGCGATCCGAGCGAGTGGCCGGCGATTCCTCGGAGGTCCACTTGAACCGGTTGCCGCGCCGCGAGCGCCGGCCAAAGCGTCTCGGCGAGAAACTCCAGAAAAATGTCCGCTCCGCCGCTGGCCGGTTCCGTGGCTAGCGCCGTCGGGGTATAGTCACGCAAGCGCCGGTTGGCCGGTTTAGTGTAGCTGGCTCCATAGCCCAGGCCCACCAGAAGCAGTGGCCGCACGGCATTCGCGCTCCGCAAGGTCCGATAGGCTTCGACCGCAAAGCGAAACTGGTCGTCGCCATCCATGAACACCACGGCCGGCCACGGACCCGGCTCAGAGATCGGATCCGGCACCGAGAGAAAAACATGATATTCCGTTCCGGTGCGAGGCGAGGTGACCGTAAAACCAGGGAAAAGCGGCTCCGGTTTCATTAGCTTGGGGTTGGTTGCGCTGAAACTCTTTTGGCTTGGTTAGGCAGTGGCACGGGTCTCCCAACCCGTGGGGAACGGGAACACGGTCCGGGAGGCCTGGGCCACGAAACTGGCAATGCTCAGCAAACACAGATTCCACCTCAGCCGATGACCCTGAGGGCGGCCTGCAGGAAACCCAGGGCATAGGCCATGCCCGCGTGCCAGGGCGCCCCGCAGGCCAGTTGCGGCGTGTGGTCGGGGATGACGACTCCCTTGAAATCGTTCTTCTTCAGGATCCGGAGGACGCGAATCATGTCGACATCGCCATCATCGATGAATGTCTCCCGATAATTGGGCACTTTGCCAGTGATGTTGCGCAAATGCACGTAAGCCAGCCTCCCCTGCCAGCTATATTGATCAACCGCGTCGTAGACATCGCCCTCCGTCATTTCTGCCAGGGTGCCGACGCAGAACTCCAGCGCATTGGCCGGACTGGACTGCAGGTCGATGAGGCGCTGGTAGTGCGCCGGTTGGTAGACGAGTCGCGGCTGGCCGCGGACAGTTGGCATCGGAGGGTCGTCGGGATGAGCGGCCAGCTTCACCCCGGCTTCCTCGGCCACTGGCACGATTTCCGCCAGGAAATCTCCCACCCGCCGCCAGAGTTCATCGCGGGAGACGGGCAGCACCGGGCCGGGAAGAGCGTCCGGATCGTACACCATGTTCCAGACCATGCCGCGAGGCATCGGCTCATCGACCGCCCCGTCTATGCCGACCGACTCCGCGCCGCCGCGCGCGAAGGGGCCGGTGACGCGACCCGCCACGCCGGCGAGGCTGAAATTATACCCCATGATGGGGATGCCGGCTTGGCCAAGCCGTCGAACGATCGTTTTGAGATTCTCCAACTGCTGTCGTCTTTTCGGGCCGTCGAGCAGCACGTCATGCCAGTGCGCCGGATCGAAATTCTCGATCGCTTCCAGCTTGAGTCCGGCTGCTTCCACTTCCTGGCGCAATGCCCGCAGCTCTTCGAGCGACCAGAGTACGTTAGGGTCGCCGGCC
>Ga0182021_10008762_pt1 | contig 11973 bp, 6 predicted proteins | sample 612E3MmetaG_FD_120493 | JGI IMG/M metagenome (GOLD analysis project Ga0182021, IMG submission 120493) | Permafrost microbial communities from Stordalen Mire, Sweden - 612E3M metaG (Illumina Assembly) | ecosystem: Environmental > Terrestrial > Soil > Wetlands > Permafrost | place: Sweden...
CGAGTTCGTCCTGCTCGGTGGCATAGCGCGGAGCGAGCGGCTGGAAGTGACTCAAGGTGCGGAAGTTGCGGATCGTCCACGGGATCAGCGGAGCCAGCGCGAAGAGGCTGAATACGATTCCGGCAATCAGGACCAGGACGAGACTGCGGTTGGCGCGGATTCGTTTCCCCAACAGGACCAGCAGGTAGGCTCCCATGCTCGCCAGCAGAATCCCGCCATCGGGACGCAGCAGGATGCAGGCTGCGACGGCCGCGCCGCTGCCGGCCCAAGCCGACCAACTGGCGCGAACGGGTGAGTCGGGGTCCAACGCGTCGAGGCCCATGGCCGCCAGGTCCAGGGCCAGCACGGTGAAGAAAATCTCCAGCGTTTCGGTGAGCGCGGCCGCCGAATAGTTGGCGAGAAACGGACACAGGCACGCCAGGGCGAAAGCAATCCGCGCGGCCCGCTCGGAAACTGTTCTGCGGGCGAGGTCCGCGATCAGCAGGCAGGTCATCAGGTCGAGAAAAATCTGGACCAGCAGCACTGCCTTGAAATTGCCGGCACCGAACAGGGCAAAGATCGCAGCTAGAAAGGCAGGATAACCGGGAAGCCGGGCGTCGGTAGGCACGATTTGATCGAGTTGCGTCTCGCCATACACGCCGTGCTGCAGCCAGTTGGTGGCCAGATCGGCGTAGATACGGGAGTCATTGGTGATGGCGGGGAAATGGAAGAAGAAAAATAATCGCAGCGCCACTCCGGCCAGGGTGATCCCGAGAAAGAACCGGCGATGTTGGCGCACCAGGGTGTGCACGATGGGAATATATCGCGAAATGGGGCGGCTGTTTGCAATTAGCTCTTGGCTCATAGCCTTTGGCATGCGGCACACGGTCCCACAGACTGGGGAACCAGGGCGTTCCAGCAAGCGGGACCGGTTTGACCCCCTGCGTATTGCCCCTTACGATGATGGGGAACACACAGCGATGGCAAAACAGGTCTTTTACGATCCCAAGCAGGCCCGCTGGAAGCGGATCCGGCGCGTGTTCGACGCGGGCGCGGTTGCCCTATCGCTGCTGCTGATCTTCTTTATCTACACAGCCCTGCGCAATCAGCCCCTGCCCGAACTCTCGCTGGCGACGGAGAAGCGTCCGTATCACGCTTTCAAAGAGAAAGAAAAGGAAAGGGCGCGCGAGAAGCGCCGACTGGCGGCCCTGGCCCGCGCCGGGCACCGGCATCGCTCCCGCAAAGCGCCTTCCCAGGTGATGCTCAACTCCGAGGAAGGCATCCGGGCCGCTTTCTACGTCTCATGGGACGCCGCCAGCTTTTCTTCCCTGCGTGAGTACGCGCGCCAGATTGATCTGCTCTTTCCGGTGTGGCTGCAAGTGTTGACGCCGGACGGCCACCTGCAGGGCGTCGATCCGCAAACCAACAAGATGTTCGATATGGTCCACGGCGACACGCTCCACACCGTGGACGACAAAGTCATGCCCTTCCTGAAGTCGGAGGGCACGAACATGGACGTGTTTCCGGTAGTGCAGAACTTCGATGGCACCGATTTCTTTCCGGGCATTGACGGTTTCCTGAATAATCCCGAAGCGCGCGCCAACTTCCGGCGCGAGGTCATGCTCTTCCTCGCGTCCGACCGCTACCGCGGGCTGATGGTGGACTTTGAATCCTTTCCCAAGAAGGGGCAGCCAGGATACGTGGCGCTGCTGAAGGAACTCTCGTCTGACCTGCACGCGAAGGGGTTGAAGCTCTATGCCAGCGTGCAGGTGAAAAACGAGGACTACGACTACCAGGCGATCTCGGCGGCGGTGGATGGCGTCGTGATCATGAACTACGACGAGCATTTTCCCAATGGAACGCCGGGAGCGGTGGCGTCGCAGGATTGGTTCGTCTCCAACATCGAGGCCGCCAAGAAAGAGATCCCGCAGGAAAAGCTCATCTGTGCCATCGGCAATTACGGGTACGACTGGGTGCAGAAGCCGAAGCACGAAAAGCTGCCGCCCGGAGTGGCAGACAAGAACGTTTCCGTGCAGGACGCGTGGCTGGGCTCGCGCGATTCCGAAGAAGACATCGACTTCGATGGCGACGCGCTCAATCCGCACTTCAGCTACCTGGACGAGCAGAATCTGCGGCACGATGTGTGGTACCTGGACGCCGTGACCGCGTTGAACGAGATGCGGGCGGCGCAGACGCTCGGCATCCGGACGTTTGCGTTATGGAGGCTGGGCGCCGAAGACCGTTCACTGTGGCGGGTGTGGGATGTCCCCGGTGACGCCAGCGCGATCGACAGACTGCGCGATGTTCCGCCTGGCCAGGACGTGGACATGGAAGGCCACGGGGAGATATTGCGGATCGAGGCGCGGCCGGCGAATGGGAAACGCGATCTTACGATTGACAAAGCGACCGGGTTGATCAGCGACGAGACTTTCACGTCGTTGCCCGAACCCTACCGGGTGGCTCGCTATGGGTCGAGCCAGAAGGAACTCTCGTTGACGTTTGACGACGGTCCGGATCCGGAGTGGACGCCGAAAATTCTGGATATCCTGAAGCGGGAGCATGTGCCCGCCACGTTTTTTCTGATCGGAATTCAGGCAGACAAGTTCAGCAGCATCACCAGCCGGGTGTACCGGGAAGGGCACGAAATCGGGAATCACACGTTCACGCATCCCGATATCAGCAATATTTCTTCCAGCTTCATGCGGGTGGAGTTGAATCTGACCGAGCAGCTCTTTGCCAGCCGTCTGGGGATTCGCACCATTCTTTTCCGGCCTCCCTACTCGATCGATCAGGAGCCGGATACGGAAGACGAAGTGCGGCCGCTCGAATTCACGCAGGAAATGGGTTACATCACGATCGGCAACAAAGTCGATCCCAACGACTGGCGCGACAAGCCGAAGAGCTCGGCCGAGCAGATTGCCGCCGATGTGCTGGCCCATCTTCCGCCGTGCGATCTGAACGACCAGCGTTGCGGCAACATCATTCTTCTGCATGATGGCGGCGGAGACCGGGCCGAGACGGTGAAGTCGCTGCCCTTGATTATTGAGGGCGCCCGCGCTCGCGGTTTCGAATTTGTCCCGGTGTACAAGTTGCTCGGCCGCACCAAGGCTGAAGTGATGCCGCCGCTGCCCGCGAATCAGCTTTGGGCGGCCCGGCTGAACGCCTTCGGCTTCTGGCTGTTCCCGGTGGTGATCATGTCCATTACGGTCATCTTTTTCCTGGGCGACGTGCTCATGACCGGGCGCCTGGTTTCGATCGGAGTTCTCGCAATTTACGACCGCCTTCGCTCGCACGTGTACGGGGCGCCGGAACAGATTGCGGCATACAAACCCAAGGTTGCTATCCTCATTCCCGCTTACAACGAGGAGAAGGTTATCGAACGCACGATCCAGGGCGCGCTCGACTCCGACTACCCCAACCTGCGGGTGATTGTGATTGACGATGGTTCGAAGGACCGCATCCTGGAAATTGCGCGCGCCGCGTTTCGGCGGGAAGAGGCGGCGGGCAAGGTCATCATTCTCACCAAGCCCAATGGCGGTAAGGCTGAGGCACTGAACTTCGGGCTCGAGCACATCGACGATGCGGAACTCTTCGTTGGCATCGACGCCGACACCATCATCGCTCCGGACGCCATCGCACGGATGGTGCCCCACTTCCTGAATCCGAAGGTGGCGGCGGTCGCAGGCAACGCCAAAGTGGGGAATCGCGTGAACCTGTGGACGCGCTGGCAGGCGCTGGAGTACATCACCAGCCAGAACTTCGAGCGGCGGGCGCTCAACACGATGGGCGCGGTGAGCGTGGTGCCAGGAGCGATCGGAGCGTGGCGCGTGAAGCCCGTGCGCGAGGCGGGTGGCTATCACGTGGATACCGTGGCGGAAGATGCCGACCTCACCATGGCGCTGCTGAAAAACGGGCATCGCGTGGAATACGAAGACCTGGCACTGGCCTTCACCGAAGCCCCGACCAACGCCAATGGCCTAATGCGCCAGCGTTTCCGCTGGTCGTTTGGGATTCTGCAGGCGGTCTGGAAACATAGCGACGTCTTTGCGCGGAAGGGCGTGCTGGGGTGGATCGCCCTGCCCAACATTTTGATTTTCCAGATCCTGCTGCCCATCGTGTCGCCGTTCATTGACCTGATGTTTGTCGGCGGCGCGCTCTGGTACGCGGTCCACAAATACTTCCATCCGGAATCGACCGACCCGGCCGATTTCCAGCGGCTGCTGATTTTCTTCGTGGCTTTTCTGGTGATTGATTTCCTGGCCTCGGCTCTCGCGTTCCTGCTGGAGCGCCGGCAGCCCGAAGCGCGCGAGGACGGTTGGCTCCTGAGCCAGGTCTGGTTGCAGCGCTTTGCCTACCGGCAGCTGTTTTCCGTGGTTCTGATCAAGACTCTGAAACGCGCGATCGCGGGGCGTCCGTTCGCCTGGGACAAGCTGGAGCGTACTGCGGCGGTAAATTATGTTCCGGCGGAGCGGCGGGACTCGGTCAACGTGCCCTGAAACACGGCTCTGTTCCCGTGATCGCTGTCACTGACACTTTGCCGGCCAGGGAGTGAGCTATCCAAGGAGACCTTTGCCATGCCGCGCACCATCATCGAGCCCTTTCGCATCAAGAGTATCGAGCCGCTCCGCTGGACTACCCGGAGTGAGCGCGAGCGAGTGCTGAAGGCCGCCGCATACAATCTGTTTCTCCTCCCTGCCGACGACGTCCTGATTGATCTGCTCACCGATTCCGGCACCGGCGCCATGTCCACCCATCAATGGGCGGCGATGATGGAGGGCGACGAGAGTTATGCCGGGAGCCGGAGTTTCGAGAACTTTCGCGCGTCGGTGCAGGACATTTTCGGTTACAAGCACGTCATCCCGACCCACCAGGGACGCGCTGCAGAACGCATCCTGTTCAGCGTCATGTGCAAGAAGGACGACTACGTTCCCAACAATACGCACTTCGATACCACGCGCGCCAACGTGGAGTTCGCGGGGGCCGAGGCAGTGGACTTGGTCATCCCCGAGGGGCACCAGCCCAGCCTGAAGCATCCGTTCAAGGGCAACATGGATGTCGCGGCTCTCGAGACCTGGATCGAGAACGTAGGCCGCGAGCGGATTCCGCTGGTCATGCTGACGGTGACCAACAACTCCGGCGGCGGCCAGCCGGTTTCGATGGAGAACGTGAAGGCGGTGAGTGCGGTGTGCCGGCGCCATCGCATCCCGCTCTATTTCGATGCCTGCCGGTTTGCGGAGAACTCCTATTTCATCAAGATCCGCGAGCATGGTTACGAGAACAAGACGCCGAAGGAAATCGCGCAGGAAATGTTCAGCTACGGAGACGGCTGCACCATGTCGGCCAAGAAAGACGGCATGGCCAACATCGGCGGCTTTCTCTGCACGAACGACGACGTGCTGGCGCAGCAAGAGAAGAACCTGCTCATTCTAACCGAAGGCTATCCCACGTACGGAGGGCTTGCGGGACGGGATCTGGAAGCGATTGCCGTGGGCGTGCAAGAGGCACTGCACGAGGACTACCTCCAATACCGGATTGCCTCCACCGCTTACCTCGGCAATCACATTGCAGAACAAGGGGTGCCGATTATGCAGCCGCCCGGTGGGCACGCTGTGTACATCGACGCGCGCGCATTCCTGCCGCACATCCCTCCGGGCTGCTTCCCGGGTGTGGCGCTGGCCAACGAACTTTATCTTGAGGGCGGAATCCGGTCGGTGGAGATTGGCACGCTGATGTTCGGGGCGTCGGCGAAGATGGATCTCGTGCGCCTGGCCATCCCGCGCCGCGTGTACACCCAGAGCCACATTGACTACGTGGTGGAGATCATCCTGGAAGTGTGGAAGAAACGGGAGCAGATTCAGGGTCTGAAGCTGAGCTATGAGGCGCCCTTTCTGCGGCATTTTACGGCGCGCATGGAGCCGGTGGAACAAGTTGTCGCCGCGCGTCCGTGACAGGCAAGCCGCCACGCGCGGGACTCAACGCTTCCGAGAGAAGAAATCGATGAGAACGACTTTTCTGCTTTTTGGGACGCTCTTTTTCGCGGCCGTCGCCTATCCGCAACAGAAGGCCACGCCGGCCCCCTCGCAGCCATGTAGTGCCGATGACGATGCGTCACTCCGGAAGGTCGCTGAGCAATGGAAGAACGGCTACAACAGGGGAGACGCCGCCGGGGTCGCGGCGCTCTATGTCGAAGACGCTTACTATCTGACGCAGCACTTCAGCACGGGCATTCTGCATGGACGCGCCCGCATCCAGGCGTATGTGCAGCGCGGAGTCGATGCCCGCTACCAAATAGATTCGATTGAGGTGATCTCGCTGGATTGCTCCGGCGACTTTGCATACACGGTGGGGCAATACAAGTCCACCAACGCCGGGCGGGAGGCGCTGGGAGTTAACATCGTTGTGCTGAAGAAGATTGATGGAAAGTGGTTGATTGTGGCGCACGAGTCGGCAGTGCCTGATCCGGCGACCGCCATCCAGAGTCTGGATTCGCCCAAGGCCCGCTGAGCGCCTGACCGGATCGCCGGGTCCCTCTGGGTGTAAAATAGACGGGTCAGCCCGCTCGCCAAACTCCCGGTTTCGAAAGGATTATCTCTATGGCAACCATGGAAGCCCCGCCGCGCCTGCAAGTCAATCTTCACGAAGGCGCCTTCAAGAATGAGCCGTTTGTTGACTTCAGCAGGGAAGACAATGCGCGCAAGATGCGTGCTGCGATCGAGAAAGTTCGTGGACAACTGGGGCGAGAGTACGACCTGATCATCGGCGGCAAGCGGGCCAAGACTGCCGACAAGATTCGCTCGATCAATCCCGCCAAGCCGTCGCAGGTGGTTGGCGTTCACCAGAAGGCGGGCAAGGAGCACATTGAGCCTGCCATGAACGCGGCGCTCAAGGCGTTCACGAACTGGAGCCACACCACTGTGGAAGAGCGCGCGTCGCTCGTGTTCCGCGTCGGCGACCTGCTGCGCGCGCGCAAGTACGAGTTCATGGCTTGGCTGGTGTTTGAAGTCTCGAAGAACTGGGCTGAGGCCGACGGCGATATCGCCGAGACCATTGATTTCTGCGAATTCTATGCCCGCGAAGCGCTGCGCTTTGCCAAGGCCGAACCGCCGGTTCAGTTGCCGGGAGAGCGCGACCGCCTGATGTACATTCCGCTGGGCGTGGGCGCGGTGATTCCGCCGTGGAATTTCCCGTGCGCCATCATGGCCGGCATGACGCTGGCGTCGATCGTGAGCGGCAATACCGTGATTCTGAAGCCGTCGAGCGACTCACCCACCATTGCCGCAAAATTTGTTGAACTGCTCGAAGAAGCGGGCCTGCCGGAGGGGGTGGTGAATTTCTGCCCGGGCGGCGGCGCCACGTTTGGCGACGCGCTGGTCGCGCATCCGAAGACACGCTATATCGCCTTCACGGGCTCGCGCGAAGTCGGACTGCACATCAACCAGACCGCCGCGCAGCACCAGCCTGGCCAGGTTTGGATCAAGCGCACGGTGCTCGAAATGGGCGGCAAGGACGCCATCATCGTGGACGCGGATGCCGATCTCGACGCGGCGGTCGAGGGCGTGGCTTCCGCAGCGTTTGGCTTTCAGGGGCAGAAGTGCTCGGCTTGTTCCCGCGCCATCATTGACGAACGCATCTATGACAAGTTCATCGAGAAGCTGAAGACACGCGTCGAGCGCATCACGGTTGGCGACCCGGCGGAGAACCTGAACATGGCCGCCGTCATCAATGAAGGCTCGATGAACGACATTCTGCGTTACATCGAGATCGGCAAGAAAGATGGACGCCTGATCACCGGCGGCGCGCGCGCTACCAATGCCGGCGAGGGGTACTTCATCCAGCCGACTGTGATCGCCGACATTGCTCCGAAGTCGAAGCTGGAGCAGGAAGAAGTCTTCGGCCCGGTGCTGGTGGTGATCAAGGCACGCAACTATGACCACGCACTCGAAATTGCCAATGACACCGAGTTTGGGTTGACCGGGGCGGTGTACACAAATTCGCGCGAGAAACTCGACCGCGCCACGCGGGAATTCCACGTCGGCAACCTGTACCTGAACCGTAAGTGCACCGGCGCCATGGTGGGCGCGCATCCGTTCGGAGGTTTCAACATGTCCGGCACGGACTCGAAGTCAGGCGGCCCGGACTACCTGTATCTGTTCACGCAGGGGAAGAGCGTGGCGGAGAAGATCAGCTAGCGTAGACAAGATTCATGCAGATTGCAGAGCCGGAAGCGAAAGCCTCCGGCTTTTCTATTTCACCTTCCCTGCAAGATACAGCTCCGCCACTCCGTGCGCGATCTTTTCCGGCTTGGCGTCCCCGAGATTAGTGAGTACCACTACCGTGAGTTTGTCGTCCACGTAGCGGGAGATTTGCGTCTCGAAACCCTGCCACTGGCCTTCGTGTTCGACGAGGTGATGACCGTTCTGGTCTCCGATGAACCAGGCAAACCCGTACTTGCCGGAATTCGGCTGGCCGTTGCTCAGCTTCGCGATCGTCCACATCTGCTCCAGGCTTGATCGCTTGAGAAGTTTCTCGGTGTACAGCGCGGCGTCCCATTTAGCCAGGTCGAGAATTGAGAAGTAGAGGCTGCCGTCGGCGGTGGTGTTCAGCATGGGCGAAACCCATTCCTGATTTTTCAGCTCGCCCTTCAGCAGGCGGTATCCGGCGGACCGGTTTGGAATGATGTCGGCCTCGTTGATGATACGGGTGGTTCGCATATCGAGCGGGCGGAAGATGCGCTCCTGGAGGAAGTCCCCGTAGAACTCGCCGGTGACTTTGTGAATCACAATCCCGAGCGTGAGATAGCCCAGATTGCTGTAGCTCCAACTGGCGCCGGGCGGGTACGCCAGCGGGATGCCCTCCACGATCTTGAGCAATTCAGCTTCGCTATAGTCCTTCCGGTAGTCAAAATCCTTGGGGTAATCTGTGAAGCCCGCGGTGTGGCTCAGCAGTTCGCGAATCGTGACCTGTTTCCAGGCGGCGGGAGCATCGGGAAAGTATTTCGTGAGCGGATCTTCCAGCCCGACCTTGCCTTCCTCGACCAGCATCATGACCGCGGTCGCGGTGAACTGCTTGCCTACCGAGCCCGATTGAAAAATGGTTTCGGGCTTCACCGGTACCTGCAGTTCAATACTTGCCAGGCCGTAGCCTTGCGTTCGGACCGACTGGCCTGCACGAGAGACGAGGAGAGCCAGACCTGGAATCTGCTGCTTCTCCATCTCCGCGTGGATGTATTGGTCAACTGCGTCAGGAGTTTGGGCCGCGATCGCGACGGACCAGACGCTAATCAATGCTAGAACTGCAAAATGACGAAGTCTCATTTGGAGCCCCGTAGTTTCCTGAGTATTCATTGCAGGCAAGACACCGATACTACTCCAAGGGAGACGGCTGTTGGCAAGCGCGCAGCCTTGAAATCGTTTAGAAACTGCGAACCCCGGGATTCATTCCCGCAAACCTGTTTTGCATCGTTTTGTACGGGATCAATCTGCGCGCCTGGCGCAAGGGGCAGGTTTCCTCCTGACGCGCCAATCAGAAGAACTTGCTTCGAAATGCCTCGTGGCGCTGCTGGGCAACTTTCACGAGTCCCGAAAATTCTGCATTGCCGCGCAGGCTGTCGAGCAGGGGATCGGTCGTAAAGTAGGGATAGGCAAAGAATCCGTTCTCAATGCTGTGACGAAGAACGCGTAGCGCAGAAACGTGATCGCCGAGCACGGCGTACGCTTCGGCGATCTTGTAGATGGCCTCCGAATCACCCACGCCCCGTTCCCGGATTCTATCTTCCGCCTCGCGCAGGATCTGCAGGCCTTTCGCGTTCTGGCCAGCGATGCCATCGCTCAGGGCTTTGCCCACCTGCGCCTGGAGAAGTGAGGGGTCGAGCTCGAACGCCCGATCAAAGTCCCGCGTCGCGAGGTCCCATTTCTTCTCGTGGAATTCGCCGAAACCCCGATAGAAGCGGATGAAAGCCGCTTCACTGCCGTTGGGCAGGCTGGCGAGAAACTTGTCATACTCCCCCAGGTAAAGATATGAGTTCAACGCGGAACTGGTGAGCTTCACTCCCGGGTCCAGTTCGCGGGCCCGTTCACACTCGGCCACCGATTCCTTCAACATTCCGGCGAAGCGGTAGGCGTAACCCAGCTCCCATTGAACTTCGGCGTGATCGGGGTTCGTCTTCAACGCCTTGCGCAATAAAGGAACGGCCTGCTCCACCCGGCCAGTGTCGGTGAACCAATTCGCCATGTAGACGTTGGCTTCGATTTGCGTGGGCTGTAACGCAAGGGCTTTTTCGAAAGCGGCTTGCGCCCTGCTGTAGTCTTCGCGCCCGCCAAACTCAAACGATGCGTTCGCGTTGTAGGATCGGCCGAGATACGCCCACGTGAGCGGGTAATTGGGCTCGATTTGGGCAGACTTCTCCAGCATCTTGACCGCTACGGGAAAGACATTTCTGGAATACAGGTCGACGCCGCGTAAATAGTACTCATACGCAAGCGGATCGATGGGTTTGTCCGGCCGCAGTCGCTCCGCCTCGGTGGGCGAGAGATTCAATTCCAGTCCTTTGATGATTTCCTGCGCTACGTTGTCGTGGACGGTCAGGAGCTTGTCATACTTCAGGTCGAATGCCCCTCGCCAGAGGATGTTCTCCGACGCTGCATCCACGAGTTGGCAGGTAATTCTCAAATCGTCGCCGTCGCGGATGAAATTGCCCATCAGGAGCGTATCAACGTTCAATTCCTCAGCAACTTTGCGGATGTCGATCGTTTGATTCCGATACTTTGCGACGGCGTAGGACGGACGAACTCGCAGCGCCTGGACATAACCGAGTTTGGTGATCACTGCGTCGGCGAGGGAGTAGCCCAGAAAATCGCTGTTGGGATCCTGGCGGAGATTCTGGAAGGGAAGGATGGCCAGGCGGCGGGGTGCATCCGGTGCCTGCTTTCGGGAAGACCGCTGCCGATAGAGCGAGTAAAAGACACCAGCGAGTGCGATTCCAAGAATGAGTACAGAGACTCCCACCAGCCGGGCGCGGGAACGAGGCGGCAATTCGTGATCCGGGGCCAAACGATCCGCGGGTATCGCGTCGGCATGAAAATCCACCCCGTCGCTGATCGGCTGCACCACCGCTTTCCCGGGCGCCCGCTTGGGGGACTGGTTTTCCTCAACCAACTCCGTCACAGCGGCAATGAAGCGATAGCCGTGTTTCGGAACAGTCTCGATGAACTCCTGCCCATCGAGAGTATCGCCCAGCGCTTTCCGCAAAGCCGAGATGTTGACGGTGAGGTTGGCTTCTTCCACAAAGCTGTCGGGCCAGAGTCGCCTCATCAGATCGTCTTTGGTGAGCAGGCGCCCGTCGCTTTTTATCAGGACCAACAGCAGCTCAAACGCCTTCGGAGATAGCGAAACCGCCTTTCCCTCGCACAGCAGCAGACGCTGCCCGGGATCCAGACGGAAGCGCGCAAACTCGTACAAGAGTTTTGTCTCCAATGGCATAGCCGCATTTGGAAGAAACTTGGATTTCTTTTGCAATTCTTTTTCGAAGTGCTTAGGACTTCGCCGCCCTGCTCAGCTAGTTTGCCGTTGCAAGGGGGACGGCACCTCTGACTGGCGTTGAAGCAGATTGTAGAGCGCGTCCAAGACGGCGGCAAGGTTCTTCCGATCAGGCAGTAGAAAGTTCAACATTCCTCAGAGGAACGAGGGGTAGGAGTTGCAAAACTTTGCACAACCAGAGTTCTTACTCAAAGGAGACAATTGTAATGAACAGCAGCACAAGCAGAACCAAGCAGCACCCTCTCAGCAAGTTCATTTTTCTTTCGGTGGCAGCGGTGGCTGCGCTGGTCCTAGCCGTTCAACCGGCGGCGGCACAGAAACCGGTCAATGTCGTCGATTTCGACCTGCACGTGAATCCGAAGTTTGCGGCGTGCGTAGGGGTCGCGGGAAACCCAGCTCCGAGTGTTCACGTCAATGTGAAGCGGGGCAAGCTCGCGGACACGCTGACGATCGAAGGCA
>Ga0182021_10008763_pt1 | contig 11972 bp, 15 predicted proteins | sample 612E3MmetaG_FD_120493 | JGI IMG/M metagenome (GOLD analysis project Ga0182021, IMG submission 120493) | Permafrost microbial communities from Stordalen Mire, Sweden - 612E3M metaG (Illumina Assembly) | ecosystem: Environmental > Terrestrial > Soil > Wetlands > Permafrost | place: Sweden...
TCGCCTGGTTCACGAAAAAACAGGCGGCAGTTTTGCATCCAGTTCGGCTTCGCCGGCCTCCGTGCTGATGTCGGAGATGATGCTCCAATCCTCTACCAGTTCCGCGAACGACCCCGGTTGGATCGCCGTCATGGGCGAGAGGGATTCCATCTCCAGAATTTTTGCGTCCGCATACACTTCACTGGCGCTGCCCTCATCCAGGTACGGCTGCCCTTCGGCGTAATGGTTCTGCACAACAAAAGCCTGGTCATCGAGCAGGTAGGCCAGCCAACCCCCCGCTGCGGGAGATACCGAACTTTTGCGCCCGCTCTGTGCCCGGATCCTGTTTGAACGAAATATATTTTTGGCCGAACTGCCAGTTGGGCAGGCTCAGGTCGGTATACGCCCACAGGTTGAGCGAGGTCTGCGCCAGCAGATTTTCGGAGTGCGCTCCGCGCTTGGGCAGCGGCAGCACCGCCCGCCCGCGCACCGCTATCACCGAGATGGCCCATAGTGCCAGGCGAATCTCAAAAAGGGTATGGTTGTGAATGCGGTGGATCACCCGTACGTGCGTGCCGCTCACGTTCAGGTGCAGCTCCATCTCTTTTTGCAGTTGGGTGGCGGACTCGATATTCTGCCGCACCAGCACAATTCCATTGCTCACTTCGATGCGCACCGGCTCGTTGTCGGGAAGGTAGCTGCGCACAATATCTTCGGGGCCGTGCCAGAGACGATGGCCGCCGCAGGAATGCCATTTGCTTTTATCCGGGTCGCTGCGCTGAGCCGGGAATTCGCCGAACAGGTTGGCCCGGCCGCTCTGCTGGTAGCGCACCACACGCGGCCCGAAATCGAACGGGATCGTCAAAGACGCCTGCTCATTTTGGAGCTGCAAACACCGCCCCCAATCTTGATCGTGGATCTCATTTGTTTTGATCATGGCAGAATGCTCCCACTTTCATTGCAAGAATATTTTTTCGACAGCCTATTTATACCTGAGTTGGTAATATTTTGCCATTCACATTCACTTTTTAGATATGAACCACTAATCTGGAGAGATAAAGTGCGAGTCTTGTAGGCATATACTATTTAAAAGATTAATTAGGTCATAAAGACTAAATACCGAAAAAACCAATGCTTATTAAAAACATTTATTTCGTTTTGGATTTATCTAATTCTTCGATTCTTTTCTCAATTAGTTCTTTGACTTTAGGCTGAGAAGTAAATTTGGCTTGACTTCTATCTTTACTAGGTTCAACAATAAATAAAGCACGAGCTAAATACGAATAAAATCCTTTAAATATTCCATAATAATATACGTCCGATAATTTCGCAGGTACAGAATCATTATAAAAGATTTTTTTCTCTTTAAGAATATCTATAACATCGTCTACGCTCAAAATCTTATTGTCAATTTCTAAAAGTGCTGAGGCTGTTTTTTCACCAAGAACGGAAATAATAGATCTATATCGATCTTCTTGTTCTGCCTCCCCTTTTTTTATATCAATTGTAGGATTCGGTTGACTAGGTTTTGATGAATAAAAATCTTCATCAGGTCCAATTGACGCAGAAAAATCTTTATATTTTATTTCTTTGATTTTTTTGAAAACTTGATTAATTGAGTCCCGAAAATTCCAAACCAAAATTAATATTATTGTTGCTATGAATATTGCTGGATTTGAAATGAATTCCCAACTTTTTTGAATTACAACACTTAAGGTTTTATCAAAGGAAATAAGCAGGCTGGTTTTATCAACTACCATTCTAAACCATGAATAAAGAAAAATTATACAAAAAAAACCTAGAAGACCAAGGAAACCGAATAAATACTTTTTAGCTTTTTTCATATTTCCTCCAAGTAGGTTCCTTTTCTTATTTATTTCTATAACTTTTGTTATTGAAACCTAATCAGGATGCTTGCAAAACACACCAATTGTTAAATAGAGAATCTTAACAACCTGGGGTTTGATCTTGTTCTTTATCTCCCCCCGACTGTCAAAAAACTGCACTTCCAAACAACAATAATTATATATTCAAGTTCTTCTTTATACACATTAAATCCTGACAAAAAGGGGTGTATATAATAGAGCTATCGTACTTTACAGATTTCCATTTGTACTTTCGAGAAAGAATCAGGAGCGTGTCATTATGAGCCTGCCCTTAAGAGTTTTAATTGTCAGCCTCGTCGATATCAGCGTTACGGATTCGGTAGTATTTTTTCACCTCAAGCAGCACCCGGGTTCTTTCACCCTCCCCCTGCTTATCGGCTGGATCATCATTACCTTGTTACCCATCCTGCTCACGCTGATGGTCTGGCAGCAGCAGCAGTCCAAAAATGGATCCAAATAAAAAGCTCCCATTTTTCAAGATGGGGACTCGTTTATTAATGCTCGCTCTTTGTGCTGGATCCTGCTCATTTGATTAACCAGGAAACGGCTTCATCCCTGCCTTCAAATATCTTCACTTTTTGACCGCGGTTCACGCACAGCGTTTCAAAAAACAAAAAGTCTTTATAAGCAGCCTGCTCTTTGTTCAAAACGAAAGCCTGTTTGATCAACAGGGGAGAAATATTGTGTTTTTCCAAAGATTCATTCGAAAATTGGTGAAAATCTAACATGGTAAAGATACCGGTTTCCAATGAAGAGTTGCTGTAATCGGCTAACACTTTGTAACAGTTGTTTTCGATCATGGCCTGTATGGTTTGAGTAATGTTATTTTTCAAGGAAAAACTTTCTTCATTGTCCCCATGCGTGATGAGAAGATAGCCGTCCTCGGAAAAATTGCGAATGATACATGTCATTTTTTACCTGCTTAATAGAATGTATTTATGCGTGCACTATTGCACAATTCTGTAATGTCTATGCAGTTGAATTTATTACCAGAGAGTTCATTATAAGCAAGCAGCGAAAGAAAAGCCATCTGTTGTATATGGTTTGTGCAAGCAAGGCATGCGTTGCTCTTTTTAATTTTCGTACTCAAATTTTGTGACCCAAAGATGAACGTAATTTTGGATACCGTGAACAAAACTATCCCCCGTGAAAGCATTGGCAGGTCTGACAATTTTACCAATCCATTAACGTAACCGCATAAATTTTCCCCCCCGTTAAGCAAAACAGGGCGCGTCTCAGACGCGCCCTGTTTGAATGGTTTCAAATGAAAGAATTAGCTTACTTTTTCGAACTTGGCGCCAGGGCAGCCGCAGATCGGGCAAGATTCGGGAGCGGTGCGGGCGTGGGTATATCCGCATATCGGGCAGATGTAATAATCGTAGGTCTCACCGGGTTTGCCCAGGTTTGCCAGGGCAGCTTTATACAGTTCCTCGTGGATCTTCTCCACTTCGTTGGCAAAGTTAAAGGAGCGCTGGGCTTTTTTGTCACCGTCGGCTTCGGCGTCTTTGAGGAAGGCCGGGTACATTTCTGAGTTTTCGTAATGCTCGCCTTCAATGGAATTTTGCAGGTTTTCGGCGGTGGTCTTTACCAGGCCGGCTGCGCGAAAGTGATTGTGAGCGTGCACGGTCTCGGCGGCCGCAACCGCACGGAAGAGGGTGGCTACCTGCGGGAATCCGTCTTCATCCGCTTTTTTGGCGAACGCCAGATATTTGCGGTTCGCCTGACTCTCACCCGAAAACGCAGCCAGTAAATCATCATATGATTTGGTCATAAATAATTCTCCTTTGTTTATAAATATTGGTTGATTTAAAGATACAGCAAAAACTTGAAAGGTGCAAGAGAAAAGGAAAAATCTATGAGGTTTTTGCGAGTAAAAGAGGAACTAGAAGTTGTATTATTTCAAGAATTGGTTTACCAACTTCACCGAGATTTTCTGCTGCTTTTTTTAATCCTTCTATACTAACAGACCACCATTTTATTTGTGGCTTCGGTTTAAAAATTTCTTCAATTAACCTGTTGTAATCATCGATTATTTCTGTTTGATTTTCTTGAGAAAGATATTTTTGTATTTCTTGAATAGCAACTTTTAGTTGATCTAAACATTCTTGAATATTTTTGTTAACTGAATCTGGATTTTTAATATTTCCAATATTAACATTTCCAATAATTTTTGAACCAATAATTGCATTTGAACCAATTGTTGAATCATGAATTTCTGTTTTATTCACGTTTAACTCCCTATCTAGTTGAATTACTAAAGATTCGACTTTGTTTAAATCAATTCTTCCGATGTTTAATACAACTGAATCTATTTTATCATTTGAATCAAAATCCCTTTTTTCGTCAATAGTGATGAATTCAACAATCCGTTCTTGAATATCCAAGCATCTGTTCACTGTTGAATTTACATCTAAAAGTAATTGTTGCATAAAGGATTCTGGATTCATATCTACAACTCCTTAGTAGATACTGAATCATTTATTCGATTAGATAATTTTTTCCAGCCATTTAATCCAGGTGGTAAACCTAGTTTTGGTGCCAGATCAGATAGAGCTTTTAATGCTTCAGCATTACCAATAGATGAAGCGATTGTGTAAACAATAACCCAAGCGCAAACCGCTTCATCTATTTCATTAATCTTTAAATGGATAAATCCGATATTTAATAACGTTTCACAGAGACCTGCCTTGTCGCCGATCTGCTGAAAGATAGTGATGGATTGTTTGAGATAGTCGAGGGCGGTAACGTAGTCACCCTGGGCTTTATACACCTGAGAGATATTGTTGAGGGTGGTGCCTTCGCCCGCCTTGTCGCCGATCTGCCTTCTGATCACGAGGGATTGTTTGAGATTGTCGAGGGCAGTGACGTAGTCACCCTGGGCTTTATACACCTGAGAGATATTGTTGAGGATGGTGCCTTCGCCCGCCTTGTCGCCGATCTGCCTTCTGATTACGAGGGATTGTTTTAGATAGTCGAGGGCGGTGACGTAGTCGCCCTGGGCATCATAGATTTGAGAGATATTGTTGAGGGTGGTGCCTTCGCCCGCCTTATCGCCAATCTGCTGACAGATAGTAAGGGATTGTTTTAGATAGTCGAGGGCGGTGACGTAGTCACCCTGGGCATGGAATAAACTGGAGATATTGTTGAGGGTAGTACCTTCGCCCGCCTTGTCGCCAATCTGCTGACAGATAGTAAGGGATTGTTTGAGATAGTCGAGGGCGGTGACGTAGTCACCCTGGGCACGGAATAGACTGGAGATATTGTTGAGGGTAATACCTTCACCCGCCTTGTCGCCGATCTGCAGAAAGATGGTGAGGGATTGTTCTAGATAGTCGAGGGCGGTGACGTAGTCACCCTGGGCATGGAATAAACTGGAGATATTGTTGAGGGTAGTACCTTCGCCCGCCTTGTCGCCGATCCGCCTTCTGATTACGAGGGATTGTTTGAGAAAATCGAGGGCGGTGGCGTAATCACCCTGTATACCATAGATTTGAGATATATTGTTGAGGACAATGCCTTCGCCAGTCTCGTCGCCGATCCGCTGACAGATTTCGAGGGATTGTTTGAGCAAGTAAGAGGCTGTTGCATAGTCACCCCGAGCTTTAAAATTATTTGAAATATTTATTAGTTTTTCGGCTTCTCCTGGGTTATCACTCATATTTCGAAAACTTTCAAGATACTTCAGCAAATATTCCAGATTATTTTCATTATCTGCTAGGATGTTTTTAATTTTTGATTTTATATCGTTACTTGTTTCTTTATGTAAACTCATTTTCCCGCCAATAAAAATTGAATTTATTTTATATTAGCACTTTTAAATTAAAAAACAAATTCATCAAATTGTTTTAGTCCCCTTGACACTTCTGATTAAACTATATACAATGATACAATAATACAATGATACAATTTTGAAAGGAGGTACGAATGTGAACCCGCTTTCCTTTGTTCTGGACCTTCGTTCAGGGGTTCCCATCTATGTGCAGATCGTGGAGCAGGTGCAACAGCTTGTGGTCAGTGGCAAATTGACCCCTGGCGATCAACTGCCCACCGTGCGCCAATTGGCTTCGGAACTGCGTGTCAATTTTAATACGGTTGCGCGTGCGTATCGTATGTTGGATGAAGCCGGGTTGATCTCCACGCAGCAAGGCCGGGGCACTTACATCCTAGACCAGCCAGCCGAAGGGCTAACGACCCTGCTCAAGCAGGAGACCCTGGAAGTGCAGACGGCCCGCTTATTAACCGAGCTGTTGCGTCAGGGTTATACGGCTGAAGAAATAAAAAATATGGTAGAACGTAAACTTTTGGAAATTTCGTCCGATGATTCGGGCGGGTAACCGAAAGAACTCAATTTAGGAGAAAATTAAAATGGCTCAGAAATATCGTATGGAGAATCAAAGTAACGAGAGTGCCTCCAGCACGTTAGCGGGGCCGCAGGCACAGGCGAAAACAGTGCATTTTAGTAATGATCTCTATCACATCAGCCCCATTGGGGTGGCAGTGTTCATCATCATGGTCATTGGGGATATTATCCTCAGCGATGCCCTGACGAAGCATGGGTTTGGCGAAAATACCATTGCCTTCATTTGTGTACCGATCGCACTGGTGGCCTTGTACCTTATGTTTGCCATCAAGATGGCTCAGCAGTGGGAAAAAGCCGTGGTCTTGCGCATGGGCCGGATGTTGGGTCTCAGGGGCCCTGGTATGTTCTGGATCATTCCGGTGGTGGATTCGGTCACCACCTGGATCGATCAGCGCGTGATGGTCACGCCCTTCTCTGCGGAGAAAACGCTCACCCGCGACACGGTGCCGGTGAATGTGGATGCCGTTCTCTTCTGGGTGGTGTGGGATGCCGAGAAGGCAGCGCTCGAAGTGGAGAATTACCGCAACGCCATTGCCTGGGCTTCACAGACCGCTTTGCGCGAAGTGATTGGGCAGATGAGCCTGGCCGAGATACTGGTAGGCCGCACCAACATGGATAATCAACTGCAGAAGATGATCGACGAACGCACCACTCCCTGGGGCATCACCGTCCAGTCTGTAGAGATTCGCGACGTGATCATCCCCACCGATCTGGAAGATGCCATGAGCCGGCAGGCGCAGGCAGAACGCGAGCGCCAGGCCCGCATCATTCTGGGTGAATCTGAAATGCAGATTGCCGACAGCTTTTCCAAGGCATCTGAGGCCTATATCGATAACCCCACGGCGCTGCATCTGCGTGCCATGAACATGCTTTTTGAAGGTCTCAAACAAAAGGGTGCGTTGGTGATCGTACCGAGCAGTGCCGTCGACACCATGAATTTGGGCGGCCTCACTGGCATGGTCTCGCTGGCACAGCAAAAATTGAACAACGACCAGAATACCCAAAGTTAACGTTTTTTGTTCTGATAGGAGATTTGAAAATGGTTAATCTAAGCAGTATTACAAAAATGCTTCCGCTCATAATCCCGATCGTCCTCTTGCAGTTGGGGTTACAAATATTCGCCCTGGTCGATGTGGCCAGACGCGAGAAGACCAAAGGTCCCAAATGGATCTGGGTGCTGGTGATCGTCTTTGGTGAGATCCTTGGCTCGGTGATCTACTTTATTTTTGGGAGAGATGAATGAACGCGATCCAACTCACCGGCCTGCAAAAAACATACGGGCGGGTGAAAGCGCTCGACGGCCTCGACCTGGAAGTCCCGGCAGGTTCTGTCTTTGGTTTTCTCGGCCCCAATGGCGCCGGGAAAACCACCACCCTGCGTATTCTGGCCGGGTTGGCTGCTGCCAACAGCGGATCGGTCGAGATCAATGGCAAAATCGTTAAAGCCTTTTCGGCCAACAAAGAGATCGGCTATCTGCCCGAAGAACCGGCCTTTTATCCCTGGATGACGCCGCAGGAAACCCTGAATTATTACGCCGGTATCTTTGGATTAACTGCCAAAGACAGCCGGGCACGCACCTCAGCACTGCTGGAGCAGGTAGGATTAAAAGAGGCCGTCAAAAGACGCGTGGGCGGTTTTTCGCGCGGCATGCGTCAACGTCTGGGGTTGGCCCAGGCACTGATCAACCGGCCGCTGATCTTGCTGCTGGATGAACCGGTGAGCGCGTTGGACCCAATGGGGCGTAAAGAGGTGCTGGAATTGATCGAATCTCTGAGCAAAGAGTGCACCATCCTCATGTCCACGCACATTCTGGCGGATGCCGAACGAGTCTGTGATACCCTGGCGATTTTGGATCATGGCCGCCGTCTCTTGCAGTCTGACCTCAAAACCTTGATGGCGCATTATGCCACTCCGCAGTTAGACCTGGAATTTGCCAACGATCAAGTGGAGAACCTGGAAAAGGTTGCCGAGCACATCCGCCATATCGCCAGCGTCAGCACGGTCAAAGTGGAAGGCCGCGTGCTGCGCCTGACGGTGACGAACATCAAAATGGCTCAGGCAGATGTGATGAAAGCGATGCTGGCCCAAAGCTGGCGTTTTGAACGATTGGACGTAGTTAAACCCTCGCTTGAAGAGATCTTTGTCAGGCTGGTGGGCGAGGAAGGCAGGGCGCAATGAGTTTATTTACCGCGATAAAGAAAGAGTGGCTGGAGCAGCGCCGCACCAAGAAATTGTTGGTCAGCGTCATTGTCCTCACACTCTTTGGCATGACCTCTCCGCTGCTGGCAAAAATAATGCCGCAGATCATCGCCCTGGTACCGGGCGGAGCGGCTCTCACCGCGCTCATCCCCACGCCAACGCTGCAAGACGGTGTGGCGCAATACATCAAGAACATTTCTCAGTTTGGCATCCTGCTGGCGCTGCTGTTCAGCATGGGTGCTGTGGCTGCCGAAAAAGAAAAAGGTACGCTGGCCCTGGTGCTTTCGAAACCCATGCCGCGTTTCACCTTTCTGCTGGCGAAGTTCTGTGCCCTGGCACTGACCTTCACCTGCGGACTGGCCCTGGCTGCCGCGGCGGGTTATTACTACTCAGTTGTGCTCTTTGGAGAGGTATCACTGCTGCCGTGGCTCACCTTGAATGGACTGATACTCTTTTATCTCTTGATCTACGTGGCGATCACGCTCTTCTTCAGCACCATCACCCATACCCAATACGTTGCCGCAGGCGGTGCATTTGCTGTATTGATCGTGCTCGAAATTCTCGGCTCGCTGCCGGGCCTGGCCAAATACCTCCCGGCCGCCATGATTCAAAACCCTGTTCTTTTGATGAATGGGCAGACGGCCGCTGATTGGCAGTGTTTGTGGGTAGGAGCTGCTCTCTTAATCCTGTCTTTGCTTGGGGCAGGGTTGATATTTCGGCATCAGGAACTTTAATTGTTTCACGTGAAACAAAATGGATGGAAAAAAAGTTAAAAATTGTTTCACGTGAAACATCGTAAAATGGTTAAGTAGGCAAAGAAAAAGTTTCACGTGAAACATTTTTAAACAGATTTACTCACGGAAAAAAGACCTTTTAGTCTGTCATCGCGAACAAAGTGAGGAAGCGATTCCCAATACACTCTAATGGATTCGCCGGGGAGCGTTTTTACGGCACGAGCCGTTTTGTATGTGTAAAACAGGGAATAATAGGTCTCTCAATGATCGAGAATTTACTTTAGAAAAGGACGCGTTTGTATGGAAATTAATTGGCTTCTGGCTTGTACGTATATTGTTGCAATACTAATTGAAATCGGCCTGCCGGTCACGCTGGCAATTCTTTTGATCCGCAAGTTCAAGGTAGCCTGGGTGGTAGTGCTGACGGGTGTGCTGACCTTTATTGGTTCTCAGGTCGTTCACATTCCTGTCTTGCAGATCCCTGCGCTTCTTTACAAGGCAGGTGTGATCAAGATGCTGCCGCAGCAGTGGCCCATCTGGGCATACGCGCTGTACCTGGGGCTTTTGGCCGGTCTGTGCGAAGAAACTGCCCGTTTGATCGGTTTTAAGATCTTGAAGAACAAAGCTAAAGACTTCAACTCCAGCCTGGCATTGGGGATTGGTCACGGCGGGGTAGAAAGTGTGATCATTGGATTTATCGTGCTGGCAAGCCTGCTTTCTGCGCTGTTGTATAACCCGCAGACTCAACTGGCACACGGTGTCGCGCAGGACACGGTCAACGCTGCATTGGCTCAAATTTCTTCGTTTTGGTCGACAGCCTGGCATTTACCTTTAGCTGGTGCCGTGGAGCGCATCACTGCGATCTCGGCTCATCTGTTCATGACGGTTCTGGTGTGGCAGACGGTAGCTCGCGGCAAAGCCTGGGGATATCCCCTGGCAGTTCTGTTTCACACGGTCTTGGACGGTGCTTCTGTATGGCTGTCTGGTCTGGGGCTCTCGGTCTGGCAGTTGGAGGGGTGTATCGCAATTTTCGCGGTGATAAGCCTCCTGTTGATCTGGCGCTTTTGGGTCAACGAAAAAGCTTCTAGTCAGGCGCATCTGGTAGAGGCCGAACCTGCAAGCGAATTAGAGAAACCGTAATCCGATTCAGCATCAGAATAAACACGAGTTGTTTTTGTGCCAAACAGGTAGTGGAGTCAATTCACTGCCTGTTTTTTGTATATCGAGAAGTTGTAGAGATATTATTCAGAACTAGCTAGTTTTTCTAAATGAGAATATACTTCAGTTTGACCCTGGCTTGCGGGGATCCTGAGAAAACTAATTGATGAGGTTTATATGCAAATTAATTGGGTATTACTTGTTTGTTACCTTTTAACGATTATTGTAGAAATAGGTCTGCCAATTGCCCTGGGTGTTTGGTTATTACGAAAATACAAATCCATTTGGGTTTTGCTCATCACGGGTATGCTTGCCTATGCTGTGGCAGAGCTCATTCATATTCCGGCGATCAGTGGGCTGCAAACCCTTTTCAACAATGGATCACTGCCGCTTCCAGGTACTAAATGGATCCCTCTTTTGAACGGCGTGATCGTTGGCGCCCTGGCGGGCATTCTTGAGAACAGTTTACGCTGGATCGGCTTTAAAGTGAATGGGAAACGCTCCAAACCCTTCCGCTCGGCCATTGCCCTCGGAGTTGGCCTGGGTGGGGTAGAGCTTGCTTTGGTGGGTGTTTTACTCGCCGTCAACCTGGGAACAGTCCTTTTTTACAACCCCGGCGCGCAAATCGCCAAAGGCGTTTCAGCGTCTACCGTTCAGTCATATTTAACCCAGATCGCAAGTTATTGGGCTTCCCCCTGGTATTACAGTTTATTGAGTTTGTTCGAGCATTTGGTGACCTTTACCGCGCAATTGGTAATATCCATTATGGTCTGGAAATCAGTTGCTCGGGGGCGCGCTCTGTGGCTGCTCTGGGCAGTGCTCTACCAAACGGTTATCGAAGGCATTACCACTTTCCTTTCTGGAATGAAATGGGGATTGTGGGAGATCGAAGGCGTTTTAGCTCTCTTCTTACTCCTCAATATTCTGCTGATGTACTTCTTCTGGAATGACGAGGGTGGCCTGGAGAATGAAGACGACGAAGACGATGAAGATGATGAAGATGAAGAAGGCGAAGACGAGGATTCTGACGACGGAGATGAAGAAGACGATGAATCCGATGAAGAAGAAAAAGAAACTCCAACCATCGCCGATTCTGACGCAAATTGATCTGACCTGAAAATTAATGAAAAAAGACTGGATTGTTCCAGTCTTTTTTATTTGCTGTTCGCCGTCAAAAAGGCTACCGCGCGGCTGAGATCGCTGCGCATCACGATCTTGATACTTTGTCCCGGTGCGAAATCGTCAACCCGGATCAGACGCAGGCAGCTGAGGAAGGCCGGGTTGGCCTGGATCCACTCGCTGGAATGGTTGGGGCTATCATCGAAGAAAGTGGCATTAAAAATGGTACGCGGATCGTCCATGTGCAGCGCCAACGGATAAATTTGCGCCTCCAGTAGGTCCTGAAAAAAATGGGTTCCCAGCGAAGGTTCGGGAGGCAGGCCGCAGCCTTCTCCGGCCAGTTCGACCAACGCCAGCGATTTGTAAATGTCGCCGTAGGCAATGGGGACTCCCAGATCGGAATTTGAGCTTCCCCAGCGTCCGGGGCCAACACAAATAAATTTTTGATCCGACAGCGCATTATTTAACCGCCCGATTTCACGCGCCAGTGCGGAACGATCAATATTATTTGCCAGGCTAAAATATTCTTTGGGAGAA
>Ga0182021_10008764_pt1 | contig 11972 bp, 10 predicted proteins | sample 612E3MmetaG_FD_120493 | JGI IMG/M metagenome (GOLD analysis project Ga0182021, IMG submission 120493) | Permafrost microbial communities from Stordalen Mire, Sweden - 612E3M metaG (Illumina Assembly) | ecosystem: Environmental > Terrestrial > Soil > Wetlands > Permafrost | place: Sweden...
ACGCCACTTTCGCCTTTTGTGCGCCAGACATGATTGTGCGCTTTTTTTCACTCATTTAAGCCTACCTTTTTATGATAGACACCATCTTATACTACTGTCTGTTTTTTGGGGTCCACTATACTCGAAACGTATGATTTTCCTACGCCACCTTTGCCTTGCAGAATAATATGTACGGCGTTTCTGTTTGGTTTTTTTGTCGGTGCTGATTCGTTATTTTGTTCTGATGTTTTATTGGTCATATTAATTAATCTTCTCTTTTAATCGAATTTTTTGGGTCGTGGGGAATGTTTGCTTTCATTCGGTTTTGTAGCTATATCGGAAAACAATGCTTTAGCATCTTGTATTTCGCCTGTTTGTATTTTTTTGCTGATAGTGTTTTTCGGGTTTTTATAGCGCTCTTTTCGAATTCGTTGGATAGCGGACCTGAAACCATTAATTGACATTTTAAAACCTTTTTTATGGAGGGTTTCGAGTACGATTTGCGCTTTTACGCCAGCCGATAGCGCAGTCTCAATGTCTTCAAAAATATCGCGCAACCGGGCTGTTTCCGATCGATTGGTATCGCTGGTTGCGAGTTCGCGCAAGCTTTCTTTAAGGTCGTCTTTGGTACTCATTGTAATCTCAATCTAACTATAGTTGTTTGCATAAAACACGCATTCATTATGAATCAATCATTATTAAATGCAAATAACATTGAATCGATATAGCAATAATTACAACAAAAATAGCATCAATTGTGCATCAATATTGAATTTATGCTATAGTTTTACAATAATCGCAGGTACGTTGCGCATGTCATACACCCTATCGGGTGATTCCATGCGACCGTGCTAAGGGCGCTGCCCTTAAACCCAACAGCAAACGGCTGTCGCCGCAAGGATGTCAAATCGATGAACCCATTAACACAACGTCTAAACTTCCGAATCGACGAAGAAACCTTCGACAAATTCGAGGCTAAAGTTAGCGCCTCCGGCCTGACCAAATCCGAGTTTTTCCGCGCTCTTGTTCTGACGAATAAAACTCAAGTTGTCGCGAAGCCGCCCATGACGCGAGACAAAAAACAGGCGTTATATCTAATGAATAAAACCAGCAACAACATAAACCAATTAGCCAAGGCGGTTAATATTGCGAATCAATCCGGTCAAGTAGCGGACGAAACTTTTAATGGGCTATTAAAAGAATTGGAACACCTGATCCAACTAATGAAATCGGTTGCTAATAATGTTAATTAGAATAAGCGGCGGCGCATCGGGTATTAAAGAGTACTTGGAAAATGGCCAAAAAAATGGCCGCGAATATTCACGTGACCAATTAGATGAGCGCGTTATTCTTGACGGTGATATTGAAGTAACCAATAACATCATCAATGAAATGAACAACGACGGCGGCGATAGATATTTACATATTACCTTGGCATTCAAAGAGGATGAAATTAATCGAGAAACACTAGAGGCCATTACCAGTGACTTTAAAGAATTCGCTTTTTCAGCTTATCAAGACGATGAATACAGCTTTTATGCTGAGGCGCATTTGCCCAGGATAAAAAGCTATGCCAACCAGCAAACCGGCGAGTTTGTGGAGCGGAAGCCGCATATTCATATTGTGATCCCTAAACACAACCTTTTATCGGGTGAATCGCTAAATCCTTTCGGCTTAGTTGCCCGGCAAGTCAAATTTCTGGAAGCGTTCCAGGAAGCCACCAATGCCAAATATGGCTTAGCCAGCCCCAAAGATAACCGGCGCGTTCTATTCACGGAGGACGCAGAGCTAATCAGCCGCTACAAAGGCGACCATTTCACCGGAGGCCAGAAGAACTTAAAAGAATCGATACTTACCGAAATCCTCACAAAAGAGATTATTAATTACGGTGATTTTAAAAAGGCGCTGGCCGCGCGTGGCGAGCTGAAAATCAGGAACGAAGGTAAAGCCAACGAATATCTATGGGTTAAAGCGGGTGAGGGTAAAGGCGTTAATCTCAGGGATGTCGCCTTTACCCGGGAATTTATCGAATTGTCGACGGAACAAAAACGGCAACGATTAGCCACTGATTCAAAATATGAAACCAGCGGCGAACCCAAAGAACCCGCCGAAAAATACCAAAGAGCCTTGAACGAATGGCACAACCATCGCGCGAAAGAAATCAAATATGTCTATTTAGGCAAGCGGCGAGAATTTGACGACTACAAAAATTCTTCACCAGATGACAAGGCAAAAATCATTGTTGAGCGTGAAAAACGGTTTTATGAAACACACAGACAGGCGCTTAACAACGACATTAGAGATAATCTCGACACAGTAGTCGGATACGCTCAGTCGGCTAAACGCGCTGATGGCGATTATGACCAAGCCCGCCGAAACAGCGTTGATAGCCGAAATGGCGCAATGGGTGGAGAAGCAAAAACCGGAGTAACCGGGCAGCTCTTGCAGGATCAAAAAACCAAAGAGCAAGCCAAAACAGCAAATAAAGAGTTTACGGAAATCAAGCAAAATCTTGACGCAAAGCGGCTGCTCAATACTTTATCGCATACGCATGGCGTAAACCCTGCAAAATACGAAATCACCAAGGGCCAGGACGGCGGCGACCGGATCAAGGCCGGAACCCGAAACCTCAATGTTTCGGACTTTTTGACAAAGGAAATGCAGCTAGATTACCGCGAGGCCGGACGAATATTGCACAAAGCCTACAAAGAACAAACCGGACTGGAACCCGGAGCAAACCCACGGCAACAGGCCCAAGCCGAACTGTGGCGAGAGTACCAGGAAGAGCGTCTGGCGAAATCACCGATGCTAAAGGCGGCGCATCAGGAAGGGTTTAGCGAACAACGCAAAACCGAAGCCGCCCGGCGACAGGGCGTTAAAGCGGACTATGAGCGCAAGCGTGACGCAATCCGTACAGACCAGAGACTAAGCCCGGCCCAACGCAAGGTGGCGATCAGCGTGGCACAGATGCAGAAAATAACGGCAGAAAAAGCACTGCGGGAGCGGTCTAAGCGCGAACGTGACGAACTCAACGCCGAGCGCGGCCAAGCATACCGCACCGGATATCGGGATTTCTTAACAATCCGAGCACAAGCTGGCGACGAAGCCGCCTTGTCAGAACTTCGGAAACACCAGCTGTATGAAAAGGCAGTATTGGCAACCGATGAGTGTGTTATCCAGGCGGGTGAGCAACAACCCAAGAGCAACCGTGAACCGATCTTCCGGCAAGAGCCGAACATTACCTATCAGGTACACCTAAACGGCGACGTGACCTATAGTAGAGCGGGCCGCGAAATTTTGTTAGATCAGGGCGAGGTGCTCAAAATTTTGACCACTGACCAGGATACTATCGAAACCGGCCTGCGCATGGCACAGGTCAAGTTTGGCCGGATGCTGCACGTACAAGGCAGCGCTGAATTCAAACGGCAAACCGCTATTATTGCCGCAGAGAAGTATATCAATGTACAGTTCACCGATAAGGCCATGAATAAGCTCATGGAGACGCATAGGCATCACTTGTCAGAAACGAAAGTCCATGAGTCCGAATTTAGGATGCTGGCGAAGCAGGAACGCGAGAACGCGGCAGCGGCCAAAGCCAATACCGCGAAGCCGAAAGAGAAAGAAGCGGCGCGACCAGCGCAGGAAACTAACATCGAGGTAGAGGCTAAACATAAAGCCATTGCCGAAGCGATCCGCATGAGTGGTCGCGCTGATATTGTCGTTTGTGAACCGGGCGCAAACGCCCGATACACTGGCGAATTTCTGCACGTTGGCTCTCATCATGCCGTGCAGTCTATCGGCAAAAACGAGGTTGTAGTCCACCAACTAAATCGACTCGACCAGGCGCCGGAAGTCGGCGACCAAGCGATGGTAAAATATAACCAGGGGCAGGGCAAAGTCAATGTCTTGGAGAGAGGACAAAAGCAAAGTCAAGAGCACGACAGGCCAAGCCTGTGATCCACAGCCCTAGGTTCTGTTGACGTTTCAAAAAGAATAAATCAATGGGTTATCGCCATGTCGTTAATAAATGGTGGCATCCAGATGATGGGATGCCATTCATGGCTCGTAACTAACGGTAATCTATGCCGGAATTACGAGTAAAAAAATCGTGCTTTAAGTTATCTAATTGAAAATTATAGATTAATTATTTAGACGAAACGTCAACAGAACCTAACAATTCATAAGAGCTTAGGCCGCTTGCCAGTCGGCATATTGGGTGGCAAGAGCGGCGGCTACCAACTTAAGCCGGGACAGTTATCAAAAACAGCGGGTTATGAATAACACGCTCTCTTCCCTTTCTAGGAAGAGGAAGTTCGCCCATCTCAGTAATTAACCATGAAAATAGGTCATGAAATTCCCGATCAAATAAACACATCGCCGCTGTAGTTCCGTCAAGGCGTTTAAGTCCATAATTATGAATCACCGTTAATGCTTGAAGACATTTTTCCGTCAAATCCCGACCATTGTGATACATTTGCGACAGAAAACCATTGCGCCCTTCCACCGCCGAAGAGCTACGATGAAACTTTCTCGCCATCCACTCTGCCCAAGCCAACCACTGTTGCTGCTCACTTTCAGACAATGTCGCGCTAAACGTATCGGCCTGCAAGGCATAAACGGCACTCACTTATTTGATCGACGCGTTACGAGGGCTGGTGATCACCTGTGGGGAAAATATATACGGATATGGCGTTGATTTTGGGGTTCTGCTAGCGGTGTTCGCTGTCCTGCTATTTATTGCCGTGAAGTTATACCCGACGTTGGCGGAATGAGTTACCGATAACGATAAAAATACGAAGTTAACAGGGTGATTGTTATAGTCGCGGATGTACCTTATCGAGGATAGTGGCCTAGATGAAAGCAGGTATAATCAATCGCACAAAGCTATTTTTTAACTGCTACCACAGCGTAACCCTTATCAGCAACGCGTTTTATGAAAGTCCTGGTCTACAACGAGCTTAATCCCAAAACCATTCCCGGCTTCGCCAAGCTGAAAAGCTACCTGGAAGACGATGATTTCAAATCGGCCGACGTTAAAAAAGTCGGTGATAATTTGTACCGGGCCCGGCTTAATCAACGCGACCGGTTATTGTTCTCGATTTATTGTCATCAGGAACAAAACTACGCGCTACTACTGGAGTTTATCAAAAACCACGCTTACCAAGACTCGCGTTTTCTGCGCCAGGTCGGCAGTATCGATGAAGATAAAATCCCTGTTATCCTCAAGCCCGATGAAGCCAGTAAAAGCCCGCTGGTTTATCTTAATCCCAATCATGGATCATTTAACCTGCTGGATAAAATCATCTCGTTTGATGACCGCCAACAGTCGATTTATGATTTGCAACCGCCGTTGATTGTGATCGGTTCGGCCGGTAGCGGTAAGACGGCCCTGACCCTGGAAAAAATGAAACAGGCCGTGGGCGACGTGCTGTATGTAACCCAGTCGGCTTATTTGGTAAAAAACTCTCGCGATTTGTATTACGCTCACCATTATGACAACCCTGAGCAGCAGATCGATTTTTTATCGTTTCAGGAGTTTCTGGAGAGCATCCGGGTGCCGCCCGGTAAACCGGTTACCTTCCAGGCTTTCCAGCAATGGTTTAGCCGCCATCGCCACGGCCAACTGAAAGATGCGCACAAACTGTTTGAGGAGTTTCGCGGCGTCATCACCGGGCCCGCCACCGATAAAAGCTGGTTAAGCCGTGAAGATTATCTGAACTTGGGCGTCAAGGAATCGATCTTCTTAGGCGAAGAGCGCGAGGCGGTGTACGCCGTTTTTGAAAAATACCTGAGCTTTTTACAAGACCAGCATTTGTATGACAGCAATATCGTCAGTCATCAGTATCTACAGCAAAGCTTGCCCCGTTACGATTTTGTCATTGTCGATGAAGTTCAGGACTTAACCAACATCCAGCTGTATCTAATTATCAAATCGCTACGTCAGGCGCAGGATTTTATCTTGTGCGGCGATTCCAACCAGATTGTTCATCCCAACTTCTTTTCCTGGTCGAAAGTGAAAACTTTGTTTTACCGGCAGGACGATTTGCAAACCTCTGATGAGTTGATCCGGATTCTCAACACCAATTACCGCAATTCGCCGCAAGTCACGGATATTGCCAATAAGATTTTAAAAATAAAAAATCAGCGTTTCGGCTCCATCGACAAAGAAAGCCACTATTTAGTCGAAAGCAACGGTCACACTCAGGGCGAAGTGTTGTTTTTGCAGGATACTGCGGCTATACGCCAGGAACTGGACAGCAAAACCAAAGCCTCCACGCTGTTTGCGGTCATCGTTATGACCACCGACCAAAAACCTGCGGCGCAGCAACATTTCGGCACCCCGTTAGTATTTACCATCCAGGAAGCCAAAGGCCTGGAATATGAAAATATCATCCTCTACAATTTTTTAAGCCAGGAAGAAGCCCGCTACCGCGAAATCAGCAAAGGCGTCAATGCGGGGGATCTGGAACAGGACATTAAATATGCCCGTGGCAAGGATAAAACCGACAAATCCCTGGAAGTCTATAAATTCTATATCAATGCTTTGTATGTCGCGATCACGCGGGCCATTAAAAACCTGTACTGGATTGAGAGCAGCCCCAAGCAAGCCTTGCTGGAACTACTGGGTTTACGTGATGCTCAACCCAGCCTGCAACTTGCCAGTCAAAATTCCAGCCTTGACGCCTGGCGTCAGGAAGCGCATAAACTGGAACTGCAAGGCAAACAAGAACAGGCCGATCGGATACGCAGTGAAATTCTTAAACAAAAAACGCCGGACTGGCAGGTCATTACCCAAGAAACACTGGTCGAGCTAAAACGTAAAGCCTTTGACGGCAACGATAAAGCCGCCAGGATGATCTTGTTTGAATACGGCCTGGTTTATGAAGATCGCGACATCATCAACAGCTTGCTGAAAACCGACTTCAAAGCCGCCAAACATCCGGACAAAGGTTTGCAGTTGCTGCAACAAAAGCATTACATCGCGTACAGCTTTAAAAAACCGGATGCCGTACTGAAACAAGTTGATCAATACGGCCCGGATTTTCGTAACCTTTTCAATCAAACGCCGTTAATGGTCGCCGCCTGGATGGGCAATACCGACGTTATCAAGGCGCTGTTTGAGCTGGGTGCCGATACCGAAAAAGTCGACGGCAATGGGTTAACGGCGTTTCAAATCGCCCTGGCGCAAACCGATCGCAGTGAAACTTACGCCAACAAGAAGCTGGTCGCTATTTACGAACAACTGGAGCCCACCAGCATGAGCATCCAGGTTGATGGACGCCTGATAAAACTCGACAAGCACAGCATGGAGTTTTTTATGCTCAACCTGATGATCGCGCTGTTTTATCGGGTAATGCCGAAAAAAATGAGCTATCGGGTCGAAGGTTTTTCCACCCAGGATATTATCGCTGCCGTACAACACATCCCCGACAATATCCTCGCTGAACGCCGCAAACAACGGGCTTATCTGTCCAGCATCCTAGCCAAAAACGAAATCGGCAAAGACGACAAATATAATCGCAAACTGTTCTATCGCGTGCTGCGCGGCGCTTATATTTTCAATCCCAGGTTGGCGCTCAAAATCGATAATGAATGGGTCAATATCTATGACTTGCTGAGCATTGATCGCTTGGCGCCGCAATACCAAGACCAACAAGCCTGGTGGCATCATAATTACAATGAGTATGCCGAGAAGAAAATGACCGCCTGCAAAGGCTTATTGAAGCAATTGATAGCAGAAAAACAACGCTGAATTTACGCACCTAATGCTGCTGCTCGACATTTATAGGCTACCGGTAAGCGCCACTTCGAACAGTCGATCAGGGTTCACAAGGGAATTTGACAGAGCACGTCGTCTTTTGCCTCCGTCGCACCTTCGAGGATCACACGCCCATCCGCCTCCACCACATGAATAGGGCGCGCAGTGAAGTCCAGCCAGCGCAGGTCAAGTCGACCCGATAGCGCACGGCGTTTCTGAGCCACAAGTTCACGCAGTGCCCGGCGTTGGACGGAGGACATTTCATACGCCTCTCGACGATCCAGGCCATTGCCACGGGGAATAAAGGGCATAATACTTAGTCGGCGTATCTTGGTTTCCAAGCAAAATCCAGCAACCCACTCCACGACCTCCTGAGCGCCCGCCACCACTGTAGTCTGCACCGAAGTCAGAATGCCCGCTGCAATTAGCCGCTGGAGGTTGCGCGTCGTATGTTCGAAGGCCTTTCGGCCGACCATGGCATCGTGATGCTCGCGGTTGCCGTTGAGGCTAACCTTAACTTGAGTGTGGGTGGCATAAAGGGTTGTCAACAACACATCGGATAGGGTTATACCGTTGGTCGTGAGCTTCATGGTGCCGCCTTGAGCCTGTACATGCTCCAACAGCACCGGGAGACCCGGATGTATCGTCGGCTCACCACCACAAAAATGGATAGTCTTCACACCCCGCAAAAGCAGCCAATCAAGGCGGCGAATGAGTGTGCCAACATCCGGATGGGCGCCGTCCGGCGGAGCGAGGCAAAAACCGCAGCGGGCGTTGCAGTATCGGGTAACCCGAAAGCAAAGGGTCGGGGGAAGGTCGATTGGCATGATGAGGCCTCGGCGATTCGATGGTAAGCTCATGATGGGGGTTGGATGTTGGTTCAACGTCGGCACTCCGCTAGCATATTGCAAAACAGCGCCCCCTGCTCAATGGCGTCGTCCAGGGCCACATGAGTATGAGGCAAGTCGTCCATCCAGCGCTTCGGCATGTGGCGCTTGGTGCTGCTGCGGTAGTCTTTGCCCAGCAGCACCATTGCCATAGTTTTGATGTCCAGCGCCGAAAAGCTAAAGGGGCTTCGGCCCACGAAGCGCATCAGGTACCAGTAAACGAACAGAAAATCGAAAGCGGCTGGATAACCTACGAATACCGGTGGGCCGGGGAGCGCATCAAGCCAGCTTACGTAATCCGCCATCGCCTTGGCGGGCGGGCGGGGATCGCGGCGGCAGGCCTCCCACGCCTCCGGGTGTTGGCCCCACCACGCCAACGTATCGGGATGACCGGAAGCGTCGGGAAGAAGCTCCAGATTTGCCGAAAACGTAGCAATGAGAGTCTTATCGGCTCGGTAGGCCGCAGACCCAAAGCTCAGCATTGAGTGTGGGCCGGGGATGGGTCCATCAACCTCGATGTCGGTGCTCACATAGATCTCGTTCATGACGCAACGGCGCAATGATCGCGGATCCAGTTTGCCACAGCGTCTGGCCCGCGCTTGACCAAAGCCGTGTTCCAGTCTTTGCAGCGCGCCGGCGGTGGTAGCCGATGCACACAGGACTTATGCAAACGTTGGGTATAACGCATCACCTCGGTTTCTCCAGGACGGCCGGCATCGAAAGCGAGCCATGCCACTCGGCCCGCTGACACCTCCGGTAGCCATGGCGCCCAGCGCCCGACCGTTGCTACGGAAGCCCACCCGCAAGTAGCCAGTGATAGGGCATCGAACAACCCCTCCACCAGGATCAGTGGCTCAGCTTGCCAACCGCCCAACACACTGGCTGCACCGCCCCCCGATCCGATGGTCAGCATCTTGTTCTGCCCGCGTACAGTATTGAGGTAGCGCCCATGCAATGAAGCCAAGCTTCCCTCACGATCCCGCATTACGAAAACAACAGCGGGGCGGCCACCGAAATCGCTATCGAACATTAACCCAGCGGCCTCGGCGACATCGACCGGCACTCCCCGCCGCTCCACATACGCCTGGCCAGGCGTGCCCGCCAGAGGGACTGCCCGCGCAAAACGCTGTTCAGGACTTTCACCCGTTTTCGGCATCAGCAGTGGATCGTCAAAGCGCAGCGTTTTCATTTATTTTCTCTGTTAAGAGTGGCGGCACAGTAGGGTTTTGTCGCAAATAGTGAGCACAAGACAATGGAATGTAAGCCGTTATAGAGAGTATTAAATACCCTCTGTAGCTTCATTATTAAATTGGATAGTATGGATTGCCTGACGGCAAACTGGCTAACAAATTTTTAGGCATATATTCCAAAACCTCTTGTTGTATTTTTGTCGGTAAGTGACTCAGAACCAGCGCCAACGATAGCGCATTAAGATCCCTATCTGTATATTTTGACTTTGCCATATTGAGACCCCAGCACACAATTCTACAGTTAGATTCTAAATAGCCTACTGCATTATCGATTCGGTCAATTGATGGGGAATAGTAACTCCTTTTACCAACTTCTCCGGCGACGTACATTTTCGGCTTTATAGGTAATCCAGTAATTTCACAAATCCCTTTTTCCAGCTTTTGTCTGAACCATTCTTCAGACAAATCAAAAGCTAAATTTCTCTTTTTAGCCGATGCTTTTGTTGATACCAGAAATCGCTTGCAGGGAAATTTAGTGTAGTAATCAATTATATAGTCGGATTGATTTTTTTTGTCTCGTACAAAATGACCGTTATATTTTACGGCACAGTTGTGTGAACAATATTTTTTGAAGCGTCTCGTTCTTACATAGGAATGTATTGTTCCGCAATATTCACAAGTGACAGTCAGTATTTCTTGATTCATGACATTATTTCCATTAAGTTGATATAGTTCTTAAATAATATATAATAATATTAATGGGAAAATATTTTCCCATGGAGAACATTTTAACTTATTAAAATTTCTTGTCAAGAACTTATGTAGCTTTTATAGCCATAACTTTCTTATATGAACTATATTTACATCTTAAAAACATGCTTAGATTCAAATTAAAAGAACTACTCTCCGATAAATCATTTAAGGAAGGGCGAAAAATTACATTTGAGGAGGTTTCTAATGCCACGGGCGTAAACAGGGCAACACTGTCAAAACTAAACAACCCGTTGGGACATAATACGACGACAAACAATTTAGATGCGCTTTGTAAATATTTTGCCTGTTCGATTGCTGATTTGGTGGAATATTTTCCGGATGATAGAAATTACCCGTGAAGTAAAACGGCCGAAGAAAGGATAAATTTAAACAAACAACAGAAATGTTTTATGGGAATTTTAGCGTCAATCGATAATGTAAAATTCTCGGATTTAATTGCTCAGAAAGGGATTTATAATGGTCAATTGATAATCGATTTCTTGGCCATGTTGCATATCTTCGGAATATAAAATTGTGCAGCTGGATTGAAGCGCAGCACTGACGATCATGCTGTCATATAAAGAAAAGCCGAATCGTTCGGCAATTTCCAGTCCCCGTTCATGGGTATCAATGGTTACTGCTTGGGTTTTACATACGGCGCGGACTGTACTCAACGCCTCGCGTATTTCAGCATAGCTCATCTTAAGTTTTCTCGATGCAACAGAGGCGAATTCATTAAGTACCTGAACGCTTATAGTACCGCCCATGGCAATGATTGCTTCGGCTCTATCTGCTTTGCGGTTATCCTCAGATAGTAAATACAGCAACACATTCGTATCAAAAAAAGGCTTATCTATTTTCATGGGCCTCCAGTCGGTCAAACTTGAAGTCGGCAGGTAATCGCCCCCGATATTTACGCAGCCTTACTAACAATTCTTGCGGGCTGGGTTTTTTCTCCAGTTCGAAAATTCGCTCACTGGCGATATGAATTTCGATGTCATCGCCTTCTTTAAGTTGGAGCGCTTCAACAACGGTGGCAGGCAATCTTACGGCTAAGCTATTACCCCATTTTGCGACTTGCATAACAGACTCCTATGTTAAATAGATATACGCGTTAAATTGTATATCAATCTTAACTGATTGCCTAATGCTTGCGTGATAAGAAGAGGGTTACAATTTACTATCCTTACAACTTTTCCATATCCTCGGAAAAAGTTTCCACCCCAGGTCAAAGGATATATAAACAAGCGACGCAAAAGCCTGAGTTCACGCTGTTATCCTGCTGTGACTTTTCAAAGTCGGTGTCAGCAGAAATCCAGAAAACCTCATAATACCTTGATCTCTGCAAATCAAAATGTCATAGTCGATGTCAGCAGCGTTCAAACCCGATGTCAGCACGTTGCA
>Ga0182021_10008766_pt1 | contig 11971 bp, 3 predicted proteins | sample 612E3MmetaG_FD_120493 | JGI IMG/M metagenome (GOLD analysis project Ga0182021, IMG submission 120493) | Permafrost microbial communities from Stordalen Mire, Sweden - 612E3M metaG (Illumina Assembly) | ecosystem: Environmental > Terrestrial > Soil > Wetlands > Permafrost | place: Sweden...
AGTGGCCATCTTCGTCTATGTGGGCGGCGAGGTGGCAATCGGCAGTTTCCTGGTCAACTACCTGAAAGAGCCCGCCATCGCGGGGCTGCCCGAGAAGGTCGGCGCCACCTACCTGCCCTACTATTGGGGAGGCGCTATGGTGGGCCGGTTCCTTGGCACGCCGCTCTTGCGATACTTCAAACCGGGGCGCGTTCTCGCCTTGTTTGCCTGTGTCGCGGCCTTGCTGGTGCTCACTACTATGATCACCTCGGGTGCCGTCGCCATGTGGTCCGTACTGGCGATCGGGCTCTTCAATTCAATCATGTTCCCGACCATCTTCACCCTGGCCATTGCCGGCCTCGGCAAACACACCAGCCAGGGCTCCGGCATCCTGTGCATGGCCATCGTGGGCGGCGCGCTGGTTCCAGTAATCCAGGGCGCGATTGCCGACCGGATCGGCATCCATCACTGCTTCATCATTCCCGCGCTTTGCTACCTGTACATCATCTGGTACGGCTGGAAGGGCCACGTTCCCCGGCAGGGCCAGGGCGCAGTCCCGGCCTCGACGTAAACCGACAGGCTAGAGTCTGCCGGGAAATTCCGGGCCGCCCGAAAGGCCGGCCCGCTTCATCGGTATGTTAGGCATCCCCTCCGTCAGTCGCCAGCGCACGGTCCCCCCAAGGGGTTCCTGGGGCCGCGGTAGGCGGTGATGAACTCGTCGAGATTGCGCTTTCATCACTCGAAAACCTCGGCGATCAGCTTCGTCATCTTCGCGGAGTCGATGCTTCCATTCGCTTCGTCGCGGGTGACGATCAGCGTGCCGTTCTCGCCGCTGCCTTCCTCCCGCGGCAGAATTCCGTGGGTTCGGTACCACGCGAGTTTCTCCCCCCACCGGCGGCGGTAGCGGGGCACATGCAGCATCCCGCAATGCTCCCAGTAGTACGTCAACCCAGATTCCATGTCCTCAACGGTGAAGTCGGGGTACTTGGTGACGCCTTCGATGGTGAGCGGCCGTTCGTAGCTGTACTCGATGCCCTTGTTGGCAAGATGATCAGCGATGATCACCTCGGACTTGGAGCGCACCATTTCGCCACGCGCGGTGCGGTGGATCAGGTACTGCTCGAAGAAGTGGCCATTGATCACCACGGGCGACGGCGCGACGAAGAGGTTGGTCAAGCGGCGCGCGGTTTCGGAGCGGTCGTCCGAGGAATACTTGCGCAATTCGGTGCGCGGCCCCTGGTGCAGGATGACGATTCGGTCCTTCTGGCGCGTGAGCGCGGTATAGATGAGTTCACGCGAGAGCAGGCGGCAAGGGTTCGGCAACACAAGGATGACCGTGCCAAACTCGCTGCCCTGGGACTTGTGGACAGTGAGCGCGTAGGCGAGCTCGAGGACCGCATTGCTCTCTTCGCCAAAGTCGCGGTTGGTGAAGTCGTACTTGTACCCCGGCTGGGATGAAAACTCGACTTCGAGCTTCCAGCGCAGGTCCGGCAGACCCTTCCTTTTGAAGAAGCCGACGGCCATACCGATTTCGCCGTTGGCAATATAGGCGTTGTCCTTCGGCGGGTACACCTTGCGGTGCCTATTCCACCAGGCACTGGGGTCGGTGTTGATGAGGTTGATGACCTTGTCGCCGTAGACGATCTCCTCGGGCCCCATGGGTTTGGGGAATTTGCGCTGCCACCCCTCCTTGCGTGCGGCATCGATCATCACCTGCCGAAACTGCTTGTGGATCAGGCGATTCAGGTCGGGCACGCCATGAGCCGCCGACCGCACTGGCGAGAGGATTTGCCAGCCCTCCGCCGTCTCTGCGGCGCCGGCCTGCTCTCCCCTTCGAGGGTTGAAGAAGCGCATGTCATTCCAGGCTTCACCCCCGAGGGTGGCATCGAAGCCGGCGATGTCATCTGGCCCTTTGAGCGCCGGCGTGCCGTCGGAAAGCTTCAGCTCACCCACCAGCACGTCGATGAGGCGCGACCGTACATCGTCAGCGGTCTCCCACTGCACGAAGCGAACGTGCTGGCTCTGACCGGTGCGCACCACGGTGTCGAACACATCGTCCTCACCCGGCGCAATGGGTGAACCACTGAACCATTCGGCGAGCTGCAGGTCCTCGCGGTCCTCGCCGGCCTGACGACGGCGGATGGTCAGTTCGGCATAACCGGGACCGACGCGCGGGAACTTCTCGGTGACGCCTTCCGGGGTGAGGTGCTTGACGATGTCCACGAACGGCCGGCCCGCGCCAATCGGCGGGAGCTGGCGCGGATCACCGACGAGGATGAGCCGGTGCACACCCTTGAGCGCCTGGATCAGCGCCGCGAGCATCTCTTCGGTCAGCATCGAGGCCTCGTCGATGATGACCGTATGCGCGCCAGCCTCGGTTGGTTTGTCCGAGAGGCGATAGCGGCCCGTCGTGCCGTCGTAGCGGTGCGGACTCAGAAACTGGGCGATGGTGTAGCCCTTGAGATGGAGGCTCTTGGTGGACTGCTCCATGCGCACACGGGCTTTCCCGGTAGGCGCCAGCAGCAGGATTCCGCCCGCCTCAACTATCGGGTGCGAACAGAGCACCGAGAGCAAGGTGGTCTTGCCGGTTCCGGCGGGGCCGATCAAGACGGAGAGTCGCGCCTCCGCCAATTCTGTCAGCGCAGCAGTCTTTTCCGCACGGGCGCTTCCTTCCAGTTCGTCGGGCTTACCAGCCGACTGCGCGGCGAGGTGTGCGTCGAGGAGATCCCGCCAGTCGGCCTCGACGGTCATGCGCTTGCCGTTGATTCGCTTTTCGATCGCCACGCGGATCGTCGCGCCCACCTCCGTCAGCCGGCCCAACTGCAGGGCCGAGGCGCCGCTGGCCATGGCGAGTTCGACGACGGAATCCCCGAAGTCGTCCTTAGCAACGTTCATCAGATCGGCGTCGACCGCACAAGCCGGCTGGAGCGTGAGCGCGCGGATACCGAGGACAACCTGACCGTGGGGAAGGAGCGTGTTGCCGGCACCGGCCGCGTCTTCGAGAACCTTCACCGTGAACGCACGGACGCGGCGAGCGTCCGTTCCCGCGTCCAATGCCGTAGGCGCAGGCAACGGATGCTTCTTGCGGATGACCTCGTCCGGGAAGACACCGCGGTCGACGGTCCAAACGCTGACGGGATCCGCGCCCAGGCGGGTCAGTTCGTAGAGCAGATACGGGTTGGCGAGGATCGCCGCGTCGCCGGTGCCGATTCCGGCCTTGACACGTTCCTCCTGAACGTAGAGCGCGGTCGCCTGCTCCCGTGTGATCTCGAAGCGGCTGACAAGTTTGAGCAGTGCGCGGCGCTCATCGGGCAACCGAGTCCACTTGCTGCACATTGTTTTGCCGATGCTCTCGGCCAACGGTGCTGGCAAGTGCTTCTTGGGGTCGGCAAACATCTTGTCGACCAACGGCCAGGGATCGGCATTGTCGCCCGCCTTCTCGGCCAACGCGCGGGCGACGAAGGTGCCGAACTCCAATCCGAAGGCCGACAACGCCGAGCCGAGCCCAGGGCATGGGCCCCGCGCCTTCCACAGTTCGCCGAGTCGCGCATCGATCCACTGCAGGCACTGGTCCCATGGCCCCGGCAAGACGCCCTTCGCCTTGCGAAGGGACTCGGCGCACGCGAGCAGCGAAGCAATGGCGCCGTCGTGGCTGACCAATTGCGAGGCGTGCGAGAATTCGAGGAGACGGTCGGCGGGTGAAAAGGCTGCTATCTCTGCAGGATCGAACTCCGGGTCTTCGGCCGCCTTCTCGATAGCTGCGTGATACGGCAGTAGAAAGCCATCCTTGAAGTCGGGGCGGATGGAGTGCTGGACCATTCGCTCCCACAACATCGAGCGCAGCTTCCCGTTGAGGTCCTTCGTGGCGTAGGAGTACTCCTGCGCGGCGCCGACATGCAGCACGCGCCCGACGCCGATCAGGATGCGACCACCGGCTGTGTCCTCTACAAAGGGCACCTGCTTGGCGTAGAAGAAGCAAAGGGAGTGTTCGGGCTTGAGGTGGCCGGCGAAACAGTCGAGCAGCGCCGTCTGGTTCAGATGCTCCTGAATCCACTGAGTCTTGAAGCCCAGGTCGGGTTCGCGTTCGGCCTGGACGTCCAGCCCGTGCTCCTCGCCCATGGCCTCCATCGCCTCGCGAAGCATCCAGGCGAATGGCACCGCCGGTGCAGAGTAAGGCGGGTGGCGCAGCGCCGTTGCCTTGAAGTGGCCGTGGCTCGTCTCAGGGCCGCGGTTGTAGGGATGATTGGCCTCGCGAACATACTCAAAGGGCGCCATGAAACCGACGCGCTCGGCAATGCACGATGGCCACTTCGCTTGCGGCAAGTCCTTAATGCTCTGTCCCGCGACTGATTCCTCTGCGTCGTCGTCGCGGCCCTCTGCAATGCGCTTGAGCTTGAGGCAGGCGCCATTCAGACGCGGCGCCGCGCAGACGCGGCCGTCCCACCCGGTGTCGTGCCAAGGGACGCGGATGGAGATGTGTTTCAACGGGTAGCTCATAGGCGCTCGCTTCCGCCCGTGGCACTCACGATCCGCCGCCCAGCACGTCAACGAACTCCGCGACCACCTGTAGCTCTCCCTCGTCCGCGCCGGTGAGGACGATCGGCTTGAAGTCGGGGTTGACGGGCTTTAGCGTGATCCTCTCGTGGCGCCAGGAGTCGCCCTCTTGCGCCTTCTCGCTCTCGTAGCGCTTGATGGTGTAGCGCTCGCCGCTCTCGGGGTCGGTGGCGTCGCGCAGTTGCACGAGCACCGTCTTGCCCTGCCGGGTACCCGTGACGGGCGCAGCGAAGAGGCAGTGCGAGCCGTCGGGGATAGCGGGCTCCATGGACTTGCCCACGACCTGAGCGACGAACATGCCGGGGCGCAGGCGGTGCTTTGTCTCGACGGCGGCCCACTCGAAGCCATCGTCCTCGATGTGCTGGGGATCGCTGAAGGCGCCAGCGGCGGCCTTGAGCGGAACGAGCGGCACGCAGGTGACATAGCGCTCCTTCGGACCCGGCTGCACGATGCGCGGCCGGAACGGAATGACCTTGGGTGCCGCGGCCTGCGCCTCGCCGGTCTGGAACGCCCCCGGCCAGCCGCCGTGCTGTTCGATGACGACGTCGATCTCCTTCATCAATCGAATGGTCTCGTTGAGCGCGACCACGATCTTCTGGTAGTGGGCGATATCGTCCTTGGAGAGCGTGCGGCCCTTGCGGTCCTTCAGCCACTTCTCGCAGACCTGGTAACCGCCAATGTAGAAATTCCACACGGCCTCGGGAACGCCGCGAAAGCCTATTGCTCCGGGCGTGGCAGGCTTGCCCTTCTTCGTGGCGGCGGCGTCGAGCCAGACGGTGTCATCCGACCAGCCGACCCGTCCAACCTCGGGGTTCTTTGGGCCTGTGTAGCCAGTGATGAAGTCGGCGAGCTTGGGCGACTTCATCAGGTGCAGGGCGACGAGTTCGCAGCCGCACTGGGCCAGCGCGCGGAACAGTTCCAGGCTCCCGGGCAACGGCAAGCGCGGGAAATCAATCTTCAGAAGCTCCGCGTAGCGGCTCCGGTAGCCGGGACTGTGAAATACCGCGTAGGCGTAATGGAAGATGTCTTCGGGTTTCACGCCGGCGGGCAAACCGTGCTCGCTGGTCTTCCGCAAATCGAGACCCTCGGCCAACAGCGCCAAGAACGGCCGACTAAGATTAGGACGACGCGAGTGCCCATACATGTCGTCAGTCTCAAAGAACAAAGGAAACACATACGCGTTCGTGGAAGTCTTGGACGAAATGAATATCTTGTCTACGGGTTCTTCAGCAACAAAGCAGTGGGCAAAGCTCAGGTCATTCACCGCACGGGACGCAATAAGTCCAAGGTTGCACTCTTCGAGGCGAAGCTGGGACATGACCTGCGTCCGCAATATCGTGAGAACATGCTTGTGAAGAACCGTCCACTGACGGTCGAACGGGCGATATGAAACCTGGCCCACAAACTGCTGCCACAATCCGCGTCGAGCAAAGGCCTTGGCCTCGCTGTAGTTCCACTGGTCGGTAGAGCAAAGGCGGTAGGTCTGATTGAGTTCGTCAAAGCTTCGTGAGTCGGCCAGCGCGGCCATTTTCTGTTCGAGCTCTGCTCGCGAGTATGACATTGCGATTTCGTCCTGCTGGCTCGCAAAACCCGTGGCCCAAAAGACTTCCTTGTCTGTCTGCCTATTCCCGGTCCCAAATATGGTAGGAAGATCCGGGTGGCGCTGGTACTCATCGCCGACGTCTTGCGAGGTTGCAGAAGGCGCAAAGAAGAAATATGGGGCAGTAGGCCGATGCAGCTTGGAAGGAAGTACTGTCTTCAGCGCAGTCCTTTCACGAAGGTAGGCGAACTTCTCCTCCAGACGGCCGGTCAACGATTCCAGAGTCGTCAACGCCCCTTCCTGACGGGTTGGTGCTCTGACTCCAAGCAAAACAGCGACGCCAGTCATTATCTCGAATACAGGCTCATCCTCGACATCATGAGTTCCTGCACGCCGAACGCTTCCGTGTAGATCTAAGCCATAGATTCGGTCGAAACTGGAACGCAAGTGGTTTCGCAGATCACGAGGTTGTGTGCCTTGCAGATAGCCGTGACCGGTGATGAGCCCTAAAATGCCAAGTTGTGTACTTTCGACGTGCCATTCGCCCAATCGAAGAAACTTAATGTAGTCGTTCGAAAGAGCCTGTATTTGTGACTCTTCACTGCGCACGGTTCCCTTGTAGTCCTCGACGAGACTTGTAATCCATTCACCGGTATTCCACGACGAGACGGAATACGGTGGATTGCCAATGACGACGGTAAACCGCTTGTGTCGTTTAATCTCGTTGACCGCCTTCGCCTCATTCGCGAGCGCCGGGATCGCGAACTCGAACGTCCCCGAGAAGTCCTGCGCCGGCTCCAGCGCGTTCGTTAGGTAAATCCGCGCTCGCTCGTCGCTACCGAAGCGGTAGCCGGTCTCGTAGAGCTTGAGCCCGACCTTGAGGTGCGCGATGGCATAGGGCGCCATCAACAGTTCGTAGGCATGCAGGCGCGGCAGCAGATGCTTGGGCACGTACTCGTTCCAGAGTGCCTCGATCTTCTTCTCACCTTGGCGCTGCGCAATCCACTTGGCGATCATCGTTTTGTGGATGATGTCGATGACCTCGACGAGGAATGTGCCGGTGCCGGCAGCGGGGTCGAGTATCTGTACGAACGCCTGCTCGGGCGAGGTGCCCTCGGGAATCTTGAGATCCTTGTGGCGCTTGGCCATTTCGCCCCAGGTGGTCGTGTCGGCGAGTCCGTCTTCGAGGCCGAACTCAATGCGAAGCAGCTCGTCCACCGAACGCACGATGTAGGAGACTACGGGGCGCGGGGTGTAGAAGACTCCGCGCTGGATCTTGAGCTGCTTGTCGTAGGCGCTGAGGAAGAGTTCGTAGAAGTGGATGACCGGGTCTTCCTGCGGGTTCTTGTCCCCGAAGTCCCGGACGACAGCCTCCATGTTCGCGTCGTCGAGCAACTGCACGACGTCGCTGACGCCCAGCTCGTCGAAGTCGATGCCCGGCCCGCCGGCCTTGCCACGCCGCCCGCCGACCTTGAGGAAGGTTTCCATCAGCTCACGCAAGAACGGGTTGGTGCGCATGTGGCCGGCGAAGTCGTCGACCGTCTTCTTGTGTGGATCGGCGATGCGCGCCGAGAGCAGACCGTAGGCAATCGTCTGCGCGTACATGTCGGCAAAACCGTCGGCGTCCAGATCGTGGATCAGCGACGTCTGGAACGCCTTCATCAGTTTGGTGAGCGGGCCGCGGTCGGTTTCGATGCCGAGCGCGGACTTGATGCGGTCGCGGATGTCGCGGGCCAGTTCGGCCAGGCGGACCGAGAGTTCCTTCGAGGTGGTGACGACCTCGCCGTGGCGCAGGGTGAAGGCGCCGCGCCAGCCCTTGCGCCAGGTTTCGACATCGGCGTCGTCGTCGGGCCAGGCAAGATGCTGCGTCAGATCCTCCGCAACGGCGTCGAGATGCAAGTCCGTGTCGCGGTTGTTCCAGCCGAGCACTTTGAGGGTGGGCAAGTCGTGGCCGTCTGGAGCCTTCGAGAAGTGGGCGAAGGTGATCTGGCGCTCGTCACCCTCGCCATAGTTGGAAACGAAGAGCAGGTCATCTGCGGCCCAGGCGGTGCGTTCGGCGCTGTTGGCGGACGAGCGCTTCTTGAGCGCCACTTGGCTCAAGATGCGACGCAGTGCCACGACGGGGAGCTTCTTCGGCTCAAACTTGACGAAGAAGATGCCCCAGGGCTGCCGAGCCGAAAGCGGCCGCAGGCGCTTGATCTCCTGGATCTTGGCCGCGTTCTTCCCGTCGATGCCGAGTTCGTCGGCGGTGAAGTCGTAGAACAAGTCGTCCACGTCTTCGAACGAGTCCCGAGCAATCGGCCAGCCCATCTCGTCGCGCAGGTAGGCGATGAGCTGGTCGAATCGCTTGATGTTAGCCAGCGTGGCGCGGTGATCGGTTGGCATGGCCTCAGTCCTCGTTCAGTTCCATCCAGCAGCGGAGCGCCGGCTTGATCCCGACTGGCGCGTCCACCCTCTTGAGATACGTGTTCTTGATGTGCTTCTCGATCTTGGCCCGAATCTCCACGAGGGTCTTCTCTTCGGTGGTGCACTTGCGCGGCGTCTCCGGCTTGGAGCGGATGCTGGCGACGATCTCGCTGGGTTCCTCGATGATGGTGTCGCGGTCGATATCGTAGAGGTACCAGCGCGTGGTGCCGGCCTCCTCGGTGAACTCGCCCGCCTGCTTGTCGAGGGCAGGGAGCGCGTAACAAAAGAACACACCGCGCACGCCCTTGGCGACGCGCTTGCGCCCGCTGAAGGTGGCGCCGGGCAGGCGCTTGAGCCGCGCCGCCAACTCAGGGTCAGCCTGTAGCAGAGCCTGGTACTCCAGGTGCATGTCCTCGACTGCGGTCTTGGTGCCCTCATAGGCGTGATTGAATTCCTTGAGTGCGTCGAAGTCGTCCTCGGGAGTCAGGAGCTTCTTGCCTTCGATCCCGAGCGTTTTCGAGATCAGGAGGGTCTTTTGGGTGACCTTGGCATAGAGCGTGAGGATGGCGTTCAGCTCATCGGGCGGAAGAAAATTCCAGAAGCTCACCTTGCCACGGGAGGCAGCGAGTTCCGGATGGTCGGCGACGAGCCGTCTCTCCACCTCGGGGTTCATGCGCCGGTCCACGCGACCAATGCGTTGCATGAGGCGCACCGGGTTCCAGTGGATGTCGTAGTTGATCATGCGAGAGGCGTCCTGGAGGTTCAGGCCTTCGGAGAGGACGTCGGTGGAAATGAGGACACGGATCTCGGTGCGGCCCGTCCCGGCGAGCGCAGGCGACGATGCCCCATTGTAGTAAGGTGAGAAGCACCGAATGACTTCGGCGCGATTGCGCTTGGTTGCGCTATCCACCTGGGCGACGCCGTCGATTCCGGCCTTGTCGAGTTGTGCCTTGAGATAGCGAGCGGTATCGGCGAACTCGGTGAAGATGAGGACTTTCTGGCCGTCGAGTTCCTTGGTCTTGAGCAGGCGGATCAGCTTCTGCAGCTTATCGTCGTGCTTTGGATCGAACTTCCGGGCCTCCTCGATGAACTGCACGATCTGGTCAAGGTCGAGGAAGGTCTCGGACATCATCTCATCAACCCGGTACTCGCTGCGGTCGAGGCGTTCAACGGCGTCGAGCATTTCCTGGGGCACGATGTCCTCGGACTCGTCCTCGTCACCAGTCTCGCCCCAAAGCTCAAGCTGGAGCCGCGTCGTGAAGCCGAGAATCTCACTGTTCTGAGCCTTCCAACGCTCCAGGCGCTTCTTTTCGGAGTCTGTCTCGCTGTGAATTTGCAGGAAAGCCAGCAACTTCTGGAGCAGGCGGTCGCAGGACATTTCGAACGCGGTGACAGAGCTCTCGAACCGTTTGAGAAAGTTGGTTCGAATCAGACCCACGACCTGCTTTTGCCGATTCTCCTCAAACGGATCGATGCTCTTGTCCGTTCCCGTGTACCAGGCGAACGGGTAGTACATGGCAAGGGTGAATAGCGGGTTCTTGCGGGTGAAGGCCTTCTCGAACATGTCGAGCAAGCGGCCGTAGGTCTTGCGGATCGAGTACGCTGCGACCTGTGGCGCCTTCCGCTCTGGGAAGACCGCGGCCTTGCCGGTTTCGCGGATCTGGCTTTCTCTCGCGTACGCGCGGCTGCGCTGGACAACCAAATGGCGGAAGATCGCGTCCGTGGCGAGGATCTGTTGCGCCTCGGGCATATTCCCAGCGATGTCGGTCAGGTCGTTTCCGACCGCGCTCCGGAGCACCTTCTCCATTTGGTTGAAATGCGCGCGCAGGTTGTTCACCCCGAGCGTGCGGGCGAAGTAGGCCTCGTCGCGTCGGGTGAACAGCTCGGTCATGTGCCGGAAGTCGCTCAGCCGGTTGTTGATCGGTGTTGCGGTAAGCATGAATAGAGTTTTGGGCCGGGCCGCTTGATCGAGCAGCTTGTAGAGCTGGTAGTAGCGTGACGGTTCGACCTCTTCGTCAGCGTCGCCCTGGCGACCCGGATTGCGGAAGTGGTGGGCCTCGTCGATGATCACCACATCGGCGAGTTCGGCGATCCGGCGGAATCGCTCCGGGAAGTCGCCCGTCCGACCAAGATCCGTGTGACTGAAGACCGCGAGGTTGCTGAAGTCCGCGTTGCCGCCGACGCCACCAATGTGCGGGAGCCACTCGCGCAGGTGCGGCTCCCACACGCCCTCCTTTGTGGCCTTGGGCGCAAAGAGCACCACCCGCTTGCCTTCATGCAGAACCAGCCGCTCGATCAGCATCAGTCCGACGAAGGTCTTGCCGAGGCCGACGCCGTCGCAGAGAAACGCGCCGCCATGCTGGCGCGCGATCTTCATGACCGCCCAGTAGGCCTCCTTTTGATAGCGGTCAATCCGAGGGAACATCTTCGAGCGGGTCTCGTCCCACTCAGTCGCAGTCAGTTCGTGGCCGCGGAAGAATTCTTGCAGCGCCTTCGCGTAGACGTCGAACGGCGTGTATGGGTGCGTGTGGCGCGAAATGGTCTCGATGACGGCGTCGGTGACATTGCTGGCATCGTTCCAGTGGGTCTCGAACCACTCTTGAAGCTGCGCGACCTCACGTGCACTCTGGACCTGGATGTTGAGCTCGATGTTCTTGGTGAGGCCCGGTGACGTGAAGTTGCTCGATCCGACTAGGGCCTGTGAGCCGATAACTTCCAGCTTCGCGTGCGTGATGTACGCCTTCGCGTGGAACTTGTCCTTGTCGTAGACGCGGCACTCGATCTGGCCGGCGCGCATCGCCTCGATTAGCGCGGGCACTCCGTGAAGAAACGGGTTGGAGTCCTTATTCGCCTCGATGCTGCCATCAAGAATCTGAACTGCGCGTTCACGCACGGCATCGAGCAGCGCCTTCCGCGTTCTGGGCGTCATCTCCGCACCCATCAGGATGCGGATCTTCTCCAGCGCCTGCCATTTGCCGTCGAGGGCGAGCAGTGCGCCGATCTCGAAGTACCCGGTTGCGATGTCGAACGCCTTCGCGATGCCGGTCCATTCTTCGAGGTAGCGGAGCCCCGTCCACCCGGACACGCTGTTATCGACGATGAAGAGATCGCGGCCTTTGGATTCAACGGTCATTCGGATCCTTGCATCGGGGTTGGGCCACGCCGGGAACGCGCAACTACGACTATCCCGCGAATAACAATTCTCCCGACGAGGGTTGCACGATTCGGCGGCCAGATCAATCGAGGGACGCCCGCGATTTCACGGCGTTGGCCAAAGAACCAGCCCGCTTTCCTTCATGCTGCATCAATGCCAGGTGGTCCGTGAAGGCACCCGACCGACGGCGGGCAGGGCAGCACGACGGACTCTCACGAGGTTCTCGTCCAGCTTGAACCTCACGCGGTCTTCTTCACCGAAACGTCGACAAAACGCCCGCGCGACATCTCGGCACCGTAGGCGATACACGCCCGAACGTCGGCCTCCTCCAGGTCCGG